>SKEO01000001.1_pt2 | contig 322609 bp, 253 predicted proteins | sample 4826801 | NCBI WGS metagenome assembly SKEO01 (sample SAMN11008807, study PRJNA524170) | human gut metagenome | biome: Human fecal sample; material: Feces; isolation source: fecal sample from pouch patient p3 | host: Homo sapiens | place: Israel: Tel-Aviv | collected 2016-02-25 | reverse complement strand
GGCGTAAGGTATTACGATGGGGATGGTTTTGGTACGAGCACAAAGGAGTCGGACATGAGTGAAGCTTTTGACATCGCGATAATCGGCGGTGGACCCGGCGGATATTCCACAGCATTGCGGGCGGCCGAGCTCGGCAAACGCGTGGCCATGATCGAACGCGACGCAACGCTCGGCGGAACCTGCCTCAACCGCGGGTGCATCCCGTCGAAGGCGCTGATCAGCGCCACCCACGCAATCGACTCCATCCGGTACGCCGGCGAACTGGGCATCTCCGCCACCATCAACGGCATCGACTACGGGACGCTGCACGATTACAAGAAGCGCATCGTCGACACGATGACGCAAGGGCTGGCAGGTCTGCTCGCCCATCGGGGCGTCACCGTGTTCCGGGGCGTCGCCTCGATCACCGGCGCGGCACGTCCCATCACCGTGCACATCGCCGCATCTGCTGACGGGCAGGGCGTGCAACGGTCCGTGCGCTCGGACGTGCCGGAAGACATCGGCCCGTCCTACGACATCACCGCTCAGGATGTGGTGCTCGCCATGGGATCCGCCCCGCGGCAGCTGCCCGACGAGCCGTTCCGTGGCGCGATCATCGATTCGACGCGGGCGATGTCGATGGCGATGCCGCACAACGCGGTCATCATCGGCGCGGGCGCGATCGCCGCCGAATTCGCCTCCATGTGGAACGCCGCCGGATGCAAGGTCACGATGCTTATCCGCAAGGATCGTGTGCTCTCTGGATGGGATCGCCGCGCCGGCGTGACCCTGACGCGTGAGCTCAAACGACACGGCATCGACGTCATCGACCGCTCGACGGTGACCCACATCGACACCGGCGTCAACATGGGAGCCCTCGTGCACTACACCAGCGCCAAGGACGGCGGCTCCACCGAGCACATCGCCGAAGGCGAATTCGTGCTCGTCGCGATCGGGCGGGATCCGCTGACCTCCGACGGTTGGATACGTGACGCCGGCGTGACCGTCGACGACCATGGATTCATCACGACCGACGGATACGGCCGCACGCCGGTCGCAGGCATATGGGCCGTCGGCGACATCACCGAAGGGCACGCGCTCGCTCACCGCGCGTTCGAGCAGGGCATCATCGCCGCGGAATCCATCGCCGGACTCGACCCAAAGCCGCTCGATGAGGACACCATCCCGCAGATCGTGTTCTCGAACCCCGAGGCCGCCAGCGTCGGACTGACCGCGACCGACGCGAAACAGCGCGACGACCTCTCCGATATCAAGGAGACCGTGTACCCGATGATGTCCAACGCCCGCATGATGATGAGCGACTCCGGCGGATCTCTGTCGCTCGTCAGCGGCATCCGCGCGCAACAGCCCGGCGTCAGGGTCGTGCTCGGCGTGCACATGGTCGCGCCCGTCGCATCCGACATCATCGCGGAAGCGGAACAGCTCGTCGGCAACCACACCCCGCTTTCCGACGCCGCGCGTCTCATCCATCCCCATCCCACCTTCAGCGAGACGCTGGGCGAGACGCTGCTCAAAGCCGACGACCGGCCGCTGCACACCCGATAAAGACACCGCGAACGAGCGACGCGGCGGCTCATGGTCGGCAGAAGGGCACATCTGCTGGTAAACTTGTCGCTCAGTGTGTTCACCCTAGACCAAGCGAGGAAGTTGATGGCAGGCAAGGACGAGAAGACCAAGCAGACGAAGCCCAAGAAGCAGAGCACGATAAAACAGATCATAACGATCTTCAAGTACACGCACAAGGAAGACAAGATGCTTCCGGCGCTGATCGCCGGCGCGTTCCTCGTGCCCGTGATCGTGTTCGTCATCCTCGGCATCATATTCCGTTGGACGGTGCTGACGTGGGTGTTCCTCATGCTCATCGCCATCATGCTCGGCATGCTGCTGTCGACCATCGTGCTCACCCGCCGCGCCGACATGGTCGGATACAAGCAGCTCGACGGCAAGACCGGCGCGGCCATCAGCGTGCTGCGCAACATCAACAAGGCCGGCTTCAACTTCCCCGAGCAGCCGGTGTGGGTGGATCCGCGCACCAAGGACGCCATTTGGCGCGGCACCGGATACAACGGCATCTACCTGCTCGGTGAAGGCGATTACGATCGCGTCAAGCGCGCGATGGACCGCCAGGAGCAGTCCATCAAGAGCGTCACCGCCGGCTCGCAGATCCCCGTGTACCGTGTGATGGTCGGCAACGGCCAAGGTCAGGTGCCGCTGAAGAAGCTGCGCAGCAACATCATCCGCCGCAAGGCGTACCGCCCGACGCACCACAAGAACGCTCTCCTGGCGAAGATCCACCCGCGCGAGCGTTTCATCCTCACCAAGGCCGAGCTGGAGAAACTGAACGCCCGTCTGCGCACACTGCAGACCAAGAACGGCATGGGCATCCCCAAGGGCATCGATCCCACGCGCATGCAGCACGTCAGCCGCCGCGCGATGCGAGGCCGCTGATCTTCGGCGGGCAACCTCACGCCGAACCGGCATCATTCATACATCGGGAAAGCCCCCGCGGGACATCGCCGCGGGGGCTTTCCCATATCCGGCCGGGTCCCGACCGACAACCGTCAGACCGTCCACTACTTGAAACGCGACACTGAGACGCGACGAATTTCATAAATCCCAAAACATTGGAAAAACGCGGATTACACCGTCTGTTGCCCATCTCGAAACATAATCGTAACCCAATTGACGAGCGCGTGAAACTCACATTTCTAGACTTGTCGATTGTAAGTTCTCAAACAAGTTCTCAAGAACAAAGGAGCGATTGTGGCAGAGAATAAGATTTTCGCCCACACGCCTGAAGAGGTCGAAGCACTGATCAACAAGGAAGGCATCGAGTACGTCTCCGTGCGTTTCACCGATCTGATCGGCGTTCAGCAGCACTTCACCGTCCCGGCCAGCGAATTCATTGACAACGCCTTCACCGACGGCATGCCGTTCGATGGTTCGTCCGTGCAGGGTTTCCAGGCCATCAACGAGTCCGACATGAAGCTGATCCCGGATGTCACGACCGCCTTCGTCGACCCGTTCCGCAAGCACAAGACCCTCGACGTGGCCTTCTCCATCGTCGACCCGCTGACCGACGAGCCGTACTCCCGCGACCCGCGCCAGGTCGCCGGCAAGGCCGAAGCCTACCTGAAGTCCACCGGCATCGCCGACACCGCTTCCTTCGCTCCCGAAGCCGAGTTCTTCATCTTCGACAAGGTGCGCTACGAGAACTCCATGCAGCGCTCCTTCTACGAGGTCGACACCATTGAGGCTCCGTGGAACTCCGGCGTCGACACCGAAGAGGACGGCACCCCGAACATCGGCTTCAAGAACCGCGTCAAGAAGGGCTACTTCCCGGTTCCGCCGTGCGACCACTACCAGGACCTGCGCGACGACATGGTCGCCAACCTGCAGAAGGTCGGCCTGCAGCTGGAGCGCTCCCACCACGAGGTGGCCGGCGCCGGTCAGCAGGAGATCAACTACCGCTTCAACACCCTGCAGCACGCTGGCGACGACCTGATGAAGTACAAGTACGTCGTCCACGAGACCGCAGCGCTCGCCGGCAAGGCCGTGACCTTCATGCCCAAGCCGATCGCAGGCGACAACGGTACCGGCATGCACTGCCACCAGTCCCTGTGGAAGGACGGCAAGCCGCTGTTCTACGACGAGCAGGGCTACGGCGGCCTGTCCAACATCGCCCGCTGGTACATCGGCGGTCTGATCAAGCACTCCTCCGCAGTGGTCGCGTTCACGAACCCGTCGCTGAACTCTTACCACCGTCTGGTGCCGGGCTTCGAAGCTCCGGTTTCGCTGGTCTACTCCGCCCGTAACCGTTCCGCCGCCATCCGTATCCCGCTGGCCGGAACCTCCCCCGCTTCCAAGCGCATCGAGTTCCGTGCACCGGATCCGTCCTGCAACCCGTTCCTCGCCTTCTCCGCCCAGATGATGGCAGGCCTCGACGGTATCCTGAACCACATCGAGCCCCCGGAGCCGGTCGACAAGGATCTCTACGAGCTGCCGCCCGAAGAGCACGCCAACATCAAGCAGGTGCCGGGCTCCCTCGACGCGGCCCTGAACGCCCTGGAAGAGGACCACGACTTCCTGACCGCCGGCGACGTGTTCACCGACGATCTGATCGAGACCTGGCTTGACCTCAAGCGCGGCGAAATCGACCAGGCTCGTCTGGCCCCGACCCCGCTGGAGTACGAGCTGTACTTCCACATCTGACCTATATGGCCCGTTTTCCTTGGAATTAAGCCATTTTCAATTCTAAGGGTAGCCAAACGGTAGCCTAAGGTATACAAGAAGACCCCGGATTTCTCCGGGGTCTTCTTGCGTTTCAGCACCAGTCGGATGGCAGAGCAGCCACCCAGTCGTCGAGGTCGGTGCGACGTATCCGGACGGTGGAGCTGCCGGCGTAGCAGGAGGCGAGGTCGCCGTTCTTGACGGCAGCGTTGACAATCTTGTATGGGATGCCCGCGAGGGCCGACGCCTCCGGGACAGTGAGCGTGAGCTTGTCTTTGATCGGGATTTCGGGGATGACGATCACCATGTAGCTCACGTCCTCAGCATTTCCATGAGCGATTTCCCGAGGATGCGCCGGCGTTCCTCTGAACCACCTTCGTCACGCAGCCGGGCGAGCTCGTCCACTCCCCATTGGTATGCGTCCCAGCCGATCATGTATCCGCGGGAGCGCAGTCCCTTGACGATGGAGATCGTCACGTCCTTGGGGATCCAAACAGACACCGGACGCACGACGGACAACTCCGGCCGGCAACAACGATTGCTCCGGCGCGCTTGTCCGATCGCCTTCGCTCGTCTGTGCGGATCCTTGATCATGCAGGCATGGGCGCAACACCATTTGCGCGCCTCTCTGCGGAACTGGTGGAAAGCCCGCATGTCCATAGGCAGAACGCTGTCGTCAGCCACTGGCATTTTCCTGTCGTGTCCCCACATCGCGCCGGCACCGTCACGCCATTCGTCTGGCATGTTATCCAATGCCCGCTGGTAGTGTTTGACGCCGCGGATGCCGTGTTTCGCGATGTAGACGAGCCACGCCTCGTTCCCATCAATCAACTGGACGTCTTGGGAGTTGGATGATGTATGCAGTCCCTCTGCTTCCGTCAGCTCCAGCCACTTGACCACGACATTGGAGACGACCGCGCTCTCGTTGTTGTCCCACACGATGTACTGGCGCAGATGCCGGTCCCATTCCTCATACCGATCAGCCATCCATACGCTCATATGGATGTGCGGCATACGTCGTGCCGTGAACTCGATGATCCAATGGAAGTGGAGCATTCCATGTCGGCGCAGGTATTTTATCATCACGTCGATGAGCCGGTGCATCACCACCGGTGTGACCTGTTCCATCTGCCATGCCGGCAACGTCAATGTCACCGCGTACGGTGTCCCATCAACTCTCTCGAAATCAATCCGTTGGAGGTACTGGCTGTTTCTTCTTGCCACGGCGGCGGTCCAGCCTCGATTCGCCTTCCTCTCCTCCGGCTTTTGGAGGTTTCCGGCAATGGGATGACGTGGGATCGATGCGCTTGCTCCGTGCTGTCGGATCGTCAATCTGGGCATGCCGGATCACCTCCTTTTGATGTTCACGGTGGAATTTGAATCTAATAATCAAGAGCAGCCGGGCTTCGATGACCGAATTTTGGGTATAGAGAACCCCGCCGCCTGCGCGAGCATCGCTCCGACGGCGGGGTTCTCACAGCGCCTACGCGCCCAGTTCCATCAGGTCGTCGTCGCCATACCACGGCGCCCTGAAATAGTCGACCGTCCCCGTGGTCTGGTTCCAGATGAATCCGGATCCCTGTTGATCCGGTGAGATCAGCCATGGAGTGGCACCGCGGTCGACGGCTTCCCGTCCGAGCAACATGACAGCTTCCTCCTCGGAGTTGAGCCGGAGCGCGATTCGCTGAGGGAACCGGGCCCGCAGGGGGACGGATTCGACACGTGGATCCTGACTGAGCGCCACGACGACGATGCCGAGCGCACGCCCACGTCTGAGGATCGAGTCCAGCAAGCGCGTGACCAATTCGCTCTTCTTCCTGTCTGCCTTGCCGTGTAGCTCGGCGGCTTCATCGATCAGCAGGACGATTCGTGGATACTCGGGCGTCGGCGGCAGCTCCCGCGCGCGCCCACGCAGACTGTCCATTCTGTGGTCGCATTCGGTGGACAGATTCTGTAGTAGAGCGACCGCCTCGTCAAGCGTGTAGGCGTGATGGGACTCAAAGAGAGTGCCGTACATCGACATTTCGATGCCACCTTTGAGGTCGATGCCCCAGAACTGGACGAGGCCGTCTTCATACAGCTGTGAAAGTCCGTCGACGTAAGTCGCCATGATGCTGCCCTTGCCACTGCCTGTCAAGCCGATGACCAGTGTGTGCTCGTCGCTACGGATCATGACCGGCTTGCGAGATAAGTTGAGACCGATACAGACGTAATGGGCCGGATCCTTCTCCGCCGGTATATCTTCGCGACGGATTATCTTCCGCGCCGGACGGCGGACGGACAGCAACCAGTATGCCCGCGTACCACGTCCCATCATCCGATGCGAGGGGATCCAGCCGGGGTACGCCTTCGCCGTCTCCTTCAACGCGTCCATCGCCTGCTGCTCGGCGATGTCGGTCGGCACCAGCCAGATCCGACGGCCGGGTAGGGCAATCGCGCGACAGCCCCAACCATCGCGGCGCACGACCGCTTCAGGCATGTGATGCTCAATCGTATGGCGCAGTTTCCGCAACCGCACGACCGAGATAAAGACCACGGCCGCGACGCAGGCAATCAATGCCAGCGCCGGCCAGAACAACACGTCACCCATGATGGGCTCCTTCCTTGATACCATTCAGCCGCCCCGTTATCGCTTCCACGATGAACAGACTCCGATCGAAACGGCGACCGAATTCGGATTCCCCGTACGCGTCCAACCGGTCCAGCAGGTCAATGGGGATTCGGACCGTGATACTGGTCTTACGCCCCATCATCATTCACCGCCGTTCTGTTTGAACCCGGCGGCCATGAAGCTGCGTCCCACCGACGTGACCTGCTTCGTAGTCTTGTCGTGGGAGACGTAAACCCATGCGCCGAATCCAACAAATTCCACCGGAACCCCCACACGGATGACGGGTTTCACCTTGGCCGTCACGGTAACGGGCACGACCTCGGGCGCGTGCTCTGTATCACCATCGATTGGCTGGAACAAGGTCTGGATCAGCCATTGAGGTACGCCGTCCGCATTGGTCTTCTGCGCATTGGTTTTGGTCTCGGCATCCCAATCGCCCTGTTTCTCCTCAACCCTCAGGGGAATCATCTGCTGAGCGATGAGATGCTGGTCGAGGCTCTGAAATCCTTCGGCAGTTGTGTAGCTTTTCCTGCGTGGCATGTGACGCCACCTTTCTGGTTTTCGGGATCGCCCTGTGCGTTCCCTTGGTGATTTCCATCCTTTCGTCCATCAGCAGATTTCCCAAGAATTTTCCGAGTACCGTATTCATATAGAAAACCGTTAGAGAGGAAAGGACTTCCACATGGCCCGGATGGAATCGCAACAGAAGCACACGCGCGACAACATGCGCGTCCTCGCAACAATCGAGAACGATGACAATTACAGAAAACTCATGTACAACAAGGTCATCGAGATTCTCAGCCAAGTCGACACAATGTCCATCGATCTAGCCGAGCAGTTGGAAGCAGAAACAGCCGTTATACCAACACGTCGGGAGAACGGCTACATCGTAATACCCCTGTCGCCGGAATACGACAACGGACTATGCCGACACGTCGCTCAAGTGCTGTTGATTTCAGAACTCAAGAAAGCACTCGACCATGAACTGGCGGTAGTCGCCGCATGGGCGATACACGAAGGGGACAGCAAGAACAGCGTCGCCAAGGCCATGCACAAACATCCCAGTGATCTGTTCAGCAAACGAAACCTGATCGGCAGCGACATTCAACGACTGTGCGCAGCCCACGACGAAATGGAAGCGCATCCCGACGATCCTGCTTACGATATAATCCCCGTCAAACTACACGATGGGTTCGTCTACGAAATACACAGGCAAAAATATCCCCATCCCGCCGCAGATTTAACCTGATAATGCAATCAGCGATAAAACGAAAATAGATAACAATAATGCACCTGCATAAGGATGAAAAATGCCAGAGCAAAAACCGATAAAATTCACTGAACTATTCCATTTCAGTGAGCCGACCAACGCGAAGATCAAACTCAACCGGAACAACACCACATTCCCCGCATGGGATCTCCTGCTGCATGACGATCCCGAATGGGAGATCATGAACGCGTACCGCGGCGGCGAGCGTAACAACAACCACAAAATGAACGGGCGCGAATATTTATTCGCATTTGCACAGTACTACCCGTATGGCAAGGACTATTACATTTTCGGCGGACTATACCGGGCAACAGAAATCCAACCGCCGGTATACGAAGGCATCGGCTACAAGTTGGAGCACATGGACCAGTATGCGGGCTATGAGAAACGCCTTATCATCCGCATCAACAAAGTGCTCTCGAACAATGAACCGTACATGCGCCTGTACGAGCATGTGCAGGATCAGCTCGACCCAATCGTGTATGAGATCGCGCCCCGCACCAAGCTCGGCACGTTCAACGGCTACGATCACGTAACCCTGACCCACGGTGAATTGCAGGACATCATCAACCACGATGAACCGGAATGGCGCACGGCCCTGTCCGCCGTCAAAGCCGTATATGTGATCACAGATCGGAACACGGGCAAACTGTATGTGGGCAGCGCATCCAGTGACAATGAAGGTCTGTGGACGCGATGGTCCACTTACGCGAACCTGAATGATCCGACCGGCGGTAACAAAGAGATGATCGAATTGAGGAACAAATACGGCGCGGAGTACATCACCAGCAATTTCTCGTATTCGATTCTGGAAATATTCGACAAAAAGACGTCCCGTGACACGGTGCTTAGCCGGGAATCCTACTGGAAGGGCGTGCTTCGGACAATTGAATTCGGCATGAACGACAACTGACCAATATAAACGCAAGTGGGCGGCCATACAGGATATTCAGCGCCCTGATATAGCCGCCCATTTTTCAAAGTTTCAGCACAGTGCGAAACATCGAAGACGAAACCGTAATTGACAGCAGACATGCAACGGCTAACTGTCTGCGGATACATGGTATATAAAGCGAGTTGACAAAATGATGGAAGAATAAGTACTACTTCTTATCAACGTTGAGCACGATGCATCCGCAAGCCCGACTCAATCGTCGTCATAAACACTTCATATGTCATGGATGGATCCGGCTCGTAAGCGATACCTTCGTCAGGACGCGCGAATACGAGCCATACCGCGTTATACAAGCTCTTCCGACGTAAGCGGTCGCAGAGAATATGAAAGCGATCAAGATACGAAACGCCCTTAAATGCTTCATCTATATCGAAATGCGGTGAATGCGCAGGACGTGCGGACGTACTACGACTTTCATCACAATCACAGACGATCATGGCGTAACCCATCACCGGCGGAATGCTGCAGTTACCATATAAGCGCTCGTTATACGCCTCAATCGCGTCGACAACCGACCCTATCGATTCCTCAGCGCGATTGTTAGCGTTGTTGCCAAACGAACTACTGATGCTCTTGAGCTCAATGGCACTTACGAGCTCACCATCATCAAGCGCCAACAGATCCCAGTCCTTTGTCGGACGAAACCATCCCGGAAGCGTACATGCGCGCCCTGTGTGAAACACCTCGTCTTCATGGAAACCGAGGTCAATCAAGTCGTTTCTTATAATCCCGGCAACCGGATCGAGGTGTTTGCCCGACGTAACAGCACTTCTACGCCCTTGATCAGCACGCCCATTTGCCGCTTGTGCCGCCGCAGCACGCGCCATAGCACTATACATGCCGAGTATCGCAGTCTCAATGTTTTGTCTCATCTCATAGCCTCCTTATAAGCAATCTCCGCGAAGTGTGTGGCAACATTGCGATCACCGTCATCAAACGAACGAGCGAGTGCCGCCTTAACTTCGTCGTTTACCTGCGTGGGAGCCGGAATGTGCACAAGACGTAGATATTGCGCTTGAAAGCGCAAAGTGCCGCCGCGCATTTTGACTCCAAGCGCATCAATGAAGCTTCGCGTCGTGTCCGCCATCAGAAACCCGCCCAACGTGCGCATGTCCCATGTATCGGATGCGATCCAATATGTATTGTGGGCAGGATACAATCCGCGAGATAGCACAGGATCGGATGTTGTGGCCATATCCGGTATGAAGAGCAAGTCACGATCCATAAGACCAGGCGTCAATTTATCAATCGTGCGATACCACGCATTATCGTTATTGCGCGCCACATGACGTTTACACAGCTTGTCGGTATATTTTTCAAAGTACGCCTTGAGCTTCGGATATTCATCGAGATCAACAAGCGTACCGTCATCGTTCCATGGGTTCACAAGCCAGCGGCGCTTATCAGCATGTCCGCGACGATAGTCACGCATACTAAACACGGGCAACATACGTTCGGGCTCGACAAGGTTCTCAATGTCGGTAATGAACACCTTGTCACAGCCTGTCGCCACTCCAATACCTATACGTACGCCAGACTCCTCAATACTTGGCAGTTTCTCACGCGCTTGTGTGACAAAATCAACCAGCTCGGAACTACCGAGCGGATAAACCTCGTCACCCTTCGGACGATCAATTTCGAATGCCTCGAATCGCGCTGCATGCAACGCCTCATCCGGAGCATCAAGCCACGTCTTGACAGCATCAACATCCTCTGGTTTGAAATCGGGACAACAGTTCACGAAGCGAATCAATCCCGTCGGTGGACGATGCCGAATAAGCGTTACCGCCGGATAAGCGTCAACCTCGTCGTCGAACGCATCAACTCCGTGCATCCTAACCAACATGTCCAAGTCATATGACGAACTAACACGTGCGCGCAAGCGCCTACCATAAGCGTTCTGAAGCCAGCGATCAGCGCAGATAAAACATAGGACGCCATCTCGTTTAAGTATGCTAAGACCCTTGTCGAAAAAACTCACGTACAAGTCGCATCCACTTGTAACCGATGTAAGCGTACTACAATACAACGCGCGTTTGTCTCGATCAATATCAATCGCACGCACATACGGTGGGTTCCCGACAATAAAATCGCAGATGGGCACTTCGCTCAGGATAAAGTCCCCATGAATTAACCACGTATTGGCAAGTCGTATTGCCGTGCCATCTGGACACCCCTTCGCTATGAGTACGTCGACTACAGCACGTTTAGTAACATCAATCGAAGCAATGTCTATGTCGTAGCCGTGCACCGCATCAGCTAAGTCTTCCCAGCTCGTCCCCCGTCGTGTAGCCTCATCGGCTAGACGCTCAACAATGGACACCATGAACGCACCACAACCACATGAGGGTTCGACGATTACCTTGTTCGTGATTCCCGAACCGGATACGTAGCCGGCAAGATCTAGCACAAAGTCAACAACCCAACGCTTTGTGTAAATAACACCATGCTCGGCGGGCATATAACCTCCCTGCACACTTATCGACGGTTACTCAACATTTTTTCACAACAAACTGACTAGAACCTTTGTATCTCCTGTAACCGCCATGTTGTTCGATGAATGTTATTACTCGGATACATTGTTCCACAACACTCATGGTTTCATCATTCCACAGGCGAACCGGATTCCTCCGAATTCGCAGGTTCCAACGCCAGCAGCGTTTCGACTCCGTTGACGGCCTTGGACGCGTCGGCCGTGCCAACATGCGTGTACACGCGATTGGTGACGCTGATGTCACTATGCCCCATGATGGACTCGCGAACCTTGTCACTCATTCCCAACTGGGCCATCGCCGTCGCCGCCGTATGCCGGGCCGAATGCGGCACGAAATCCCCCGGCAGCCCGACACGTTGTAATGCCTTCTTCCACGCCCGTGTCTCGATCATACGATTCAAAGGCGCTCCATCCTCTTGGACGAAAACCAGATCATCAGGCTTCACCCGCCCGGTGCCCTTGATATACAGCCCCAACTCAGCCGCCAACGATTCAGGCAGTGGAATCACGCGACGCCCCGCATTCGTCTTGGGCGGCACCAAATAAGCCTTGCCCATCACATGCCGGGCAACGAGTGAGCTAGGGATATCCCGCGCATCCTTCACATTGTTGTAGACCTTCAACTGCCATTCGACCACAATGCAGATCACGTTGTCAATCAGCTGAATCTCGGAGTTCGTCAAACCAAGACGCTCCCCCTGCCTCATGCCCGTCTCATAAGCAAGCCGCCACATCAAATGCCACATGACATCGTTCTCGGCATTAATCAATTGCCCCGCCTGCGCCGGTGTCAGAATCTTGCGCTCCGTATACACGACGCGCGGGGATTCAGCACGATCACATGGGTTCGACTCGATGATCCCTTCCCTCACGGCATCGTCAAGAGCTTTATGCAACGTCCGCCACGCACTTCCCGCCGTCGCGCTGCTTCGGGGTCTCCGCGGCGGATCGCACGTGTCATCACCTTTGGTGATGTACTCCTCCATCATCCGGAAGTGTTTCGGCTCCAACCTGCCCAACCGGACGCCACCGATCGCAGGCTTGATCAACGCCTCGACAACGCTCCTGTATGTCGCCAACGTCGAAGGACGCAGACGCGGCTTGACAATCTCATCCAACCACCTATCCAACCAATCTTTCAGGTACGGCGTCGTCTGGCTCGGCATACGGCCGGAACGCTCATACTCCAGCTTCTTGTCCTTCAACCGCTTCAGCGCTACGGCCTTAGTACGCCCACGCGCCACCAGACGCCGCCGCCTCCCCGTCGCCGGATCCGGAGGCAATTCGCACGTCGCCCGGTACCCTCCAGTGCGTTCCGGATAGACGCTGCCGCTTCCATGTGTTCTTCGTGCCATACGACCAGAATATTCCCAAGGGTAGCCAACAATAGCAATCTAAAGAAATCTAAGGCCGTCCATAGCCACCTACGACACGTCTGATAAATGGCGGTATCAAGCCATTTTCCGCATTACCTCAACAATTGTGGCAAACCCTACAAATCAGATTCCACATCTGATAGATGCTTTTTCATTATCTCTTCCTCTCTCTTCCCCTCCTCATCTTTTTCTCCCTCCTTCTCTTTTTCCCCCCCCCCGATGTATCAGCGAATCATTCTCATTAAGAAAGGTGCGAGGATTGCGCACAGATACGCACAATCGCACATTTCTCATATCGGCGGAATAACGCCGTTCCCATCAATTTCATGTTCGTTTGCCCGCAGAACCGACTCGCACCTTTCTTAATGAGAACCGTTCGCTGATACATGGAATGTGGATAACACGCCGAAGACATGCCAAAAATGCCTGGCCTTCGACCACATACCCCGAAATCGCTTGCCATCGGCACGTTCCATTCCATACCGTTGCCCCATGGGATTCATGAACACGGATATAGTCAACGGGCGGCGGAACGAACGCAAACGCTGCAATGAAGCCGCCATGCGCACCAAGAGACCGCTCAGGGTCGGATATATCAACGCCATACGATACTGGGGAGCTCCCGTGCCGAAGACCGATCTGGCGTCGAATCGCGTCCATGTCAGCGTGCCTCGCGCACAGGATCGCAATCACATCGCCGGAGTCACATTCCATGTGTTCTCCGGAAAGGAGGAATACTGCAAATACGAATATGAACGGTTCTGGATGGCCTCCCCCGCCATGGCATGGGCGCAGATGGCAACCTACTGCGACACGGAAGCCCTGGCGACGATAGCCTCGGCGTTTGCCAGCCGCGAGGAACGCAGGAAGAAGGCCAGGAAAGACGACTTCGCCGCATACCTCGACGCGAGCCCCCGTTTCGCGGGGAAGAGAAAATGCGAGGAGGCGCTCCCGTACATCGTCGAGGACACGGATTCACCACCCGAAACACCTCTGTTCGGCATTCTCTTGGATTCGGGGCTCGGCAGGCCATATGCGAATTACCGAGTGAGGCTTAGGCACGGAACCAGACTGATCGATATGGCCTACCCCGACTGCAAGGTGGGATTCGAATATCAGGGCGCATATCATGCGAGCCCCGAGCAGATGCGCAAGGACGCCGCGCGGTTCAACGAGCTGCAGCACAATGGCTGGACCATCATCATGGTCACCGCGGATGACCTGCGGACGGAGGAATCAAGGCGGGCCTTCATCGAGATGGTCAGGGACATCGTCAACCGGCAGCGTTATTTGCACTACTGGCTCGCAGCGAACGGTTCTCAATAAGAAAGGTGCGAGTCCGGCTGCCGGCCAAACGCACATGAAATATGCAGAAACGGCTCTATTCCGCCACTCCTAGGAATGTGCGACTGTGCGTATTTGTGCGCAATCCTCGCACCTTTCTTATTGAGAATCATTCGCTGCGAAGAAGACCCTCGGCAAGCTCCCGGAACGTGCGCCCCAGGGCATCCGAGCGCAGTGCGCCGTCCTCGTTCAGAACCGCCGGACGGCCGGACTCGCCCACCTCGCGCAAATCGGGGTCGAGCGGCAGCTGGGCGAGTAGAGGCACGTCATAGCCAAGCGTCTCGGTCAGTTGATCGGACACACGCCGACCGCCGCCCGCGCCGAAGATCTCCAGTCGCTCGCCCTTATGCTCATACCAGCTCATGTTCTCGACCACGCCGCGTACTTTCATCGGCACCTGCAATGCGACCAGACCGGAGCGCACCGCCACATCCGAAGCCGACGGCTGCGGAGTGGTGACGACGACGAGTTCCGCGTTCGGCAACGCCTGAGCCACTGAAATCGCCATGTCGCCGGTGCCCGGGGCAAGGTCGAGCAGCAGCACGTCCGGATCCCCCCACCACACGTCCGACAGGAACTGTTCCAGCGAACGCTGCAGACGAGGCCCGCGCCACAGAATCGCACGGTCGGCACCGGCGAACATGCCAATCGAAATCAGCTTGACACCCCATGCAGTCACCGGCATCAGCATGCCGTTGAGGTTCGTCGGCTGCGTGTGCACGCCGAACAGCTTCGGCAGCGAAAAACCGTAGATGTCCGCGTCGATGGCCGCGGTGTCGTACCCGAGCGCCGCGAAGGTCGCCGCCAGATTGGCGCTCACCGATGATTTGCCGACGCCGCCCTTGCCGGAGGCGATCGCGAAGATGCGCGTCTTGACGCCCGGTTTGTTGAACGGATTCTGCTTGCGCTCCGCCTTGAGACCCGCCACCAGGTCGGCGAGCTTGTCATGGCTCATGGATGAGACCTCGATGTGCGGGGTGAGCTTCGCGTCGGGATATGAGACGATTGCGCCGTTGATCTGATTGGTGATGGTCTGTGACAGCGGACAGCCCTCGACCGTAAGTTCCACATGCACGGTCACGTCATATGACGGCACGTCGCCGTCGCCCTGGGAGGTGACGCCCACCGCGTTGATTGCGGCGATCATCCCCAGATCGGTGATGGAGCGGCCGAGCTCCGGGTCGATGACTTTGTTGAGCCGTTCGTAGATCTGCGCCTCGATGTGGCGTGCGTCTGTCATGTATCCTATCCTCCTTATTGCCGCGTACCAGACTAGCGTGTGAATCGATGGCGTGCCAGAGGCGGCGTGAAATCCACCCTGTGAAATGGGCCGCAAAGCGCGGGGCGGGTACTTGCTCCCGCCGGCGGAAGCTGACTCGCGAAGCGAGACTGAGGGGTGGGTTTATAGGCATGGACCACCCCAGTCGCTCCGCGACAGCCCTCCGTCAGCGGAGAGGGGGGCGGCAATCTATTGCACGGCGCCGGTTTCCAAGAGGGTGCGGAATTGGGCTTCGTCAAGCATGGGGATGCCAAGTTCTTCGGCCTTGGCGGCCTTGGAGCCGGCGTTTTCGCCGACGACGACCCAATCGGTTTTCTTGCTGACCGAGCCGGCAGCCTTGCCGCCGCGCTCGATGATGGCCTCCTTGGCGGAATCACGCGAGAATCCCTCCAGAGAACCAGTCACGACGACGGTCTTTCCGGCAAGCGTCTGCGGCAGCGTGCTGGTCTCTGCGGCGGCGACCCCGACGCCGGCCGCCTGCCAGGCGCGCAGCGTCTCACCCCGCCAATCCCTCGGCTCACGGGCGGCGGCGAACCAATTGACCACCGATTCGGCGATTTCCGGGCCGATGCCGTCAATGGCCGACAGCTCGTCCACGCCCGCCTGCTCGATGGCCTCCAGCGAGCCGAAGGCGGAGGCGATCAGACGGGCCGTGGGCGGGCCGAGACGACGTATTGACAAGGCGACCAGCACCCGCCACAGGTCAGCGTGCCGGGCCTTGTCCATCTCGTCGAACATCTTGCGCGTGTTCTCGCCGGGGCGGACGTACACGGGAACGTCGACCGTGCCGTTGCGCGTGGTCTTCCGATCGACGCGCACGACCACCGCATCGGCCGGCACGTCATATCCCGGATACGGCTCAGCCGCAGCGTCGGCCGGCGCACCGGCCGCAGCCTGCCGTCGCGCGGAAAGCTTCTTCGCCGGCGTGGGCGCGGTCCAGAACGCCGGGACCTGATGCCATAGGCCCGAGCCACCGATGCGTTTGCGAGTGCGCTTGGTCTTGCCGTCGGCCGTGACCGTCTCATGGATCTCGATGATCGCGGCCTCGCGCCACACGCGCACATCCCTGAGCGCCGCGGCGTCCAGTGTGAACAACCCCGCTTCGCTCGACAGCACTGGCTTCTGCCGTTCCGGTAGCCGCAGTCCCTCCACGGGCTCGTACGGCTCCGGCTCCTCGCCGGGCTTGACGAGAATCTCGGTGATGTTCGGAGCGAACGTATCCGGCGAATCCGGCCGGTTCTCCTCCGGGTTGGTCAGCGCGATGGCCGACTGGTCGCCCAGATGCTCGATGTCGAACGCCTTGCGCGAAGCCAGGTTGATGATGCGCTCGGTCAGCTGGGCGGGGCAGGATTCCACGTTCGGGCAGCGAATGTCCTTGTCTCCCTCCTTGGCCGGTGCGAGCTTCGATCCGCAGGACGGGCAACGATCCGGCATGACGAATTCGCGCAGGTCGTCTTCACGCCCCTTGCGGCGTTCCACGACCGGCCCGACCAGTTCGGGAATCACGTCGCCGGCCTTGCGCACCACCACCGTATCGCCGATCAGCACCCCCTTGCGCTTGACCTCGAACGGATTGTGCAATGTCGTGCGAGACACCGTGGACCCCGCTACATACACGGGCTTGAGCACGGCGACGGGCGTGACGCGCCCGGTACGCCCGACCTGCACGGTGATGTCCAGCAGTTCGGTGTTGACCTCCTCGGGCGGGTACTTGTAGGCGATGGCCCAACGCGGCGCCCGCGAGGTCGCGCCCAGCGACCTCTGCAGGCCGAGATCGTCGACCTTGACGACGATGCCGTCGAGCGCGTGCTCGATGTCGCCGCGGTGCTCGCCGTAATAGTCGATCATGTCGAGGATCTGCGCGAACGACGTGACCTCACGGTTGTGCGGCGACACCGGCACTCCCCACTTGGAGTACAGCGCGTACGCCTCGGACTGGTCGGCGACGACGTCATGCGAGCCGGCGGGCCGCCCCGAGCCCCAGCGCAGCGTACCGATGCCATGCGCGTAAAAGCTCAGCCGCCTTGTGGCGGTGATGCGCGGATCCTTCTGCCTGAGCGATCCGGCCGCCGCATTGCGCGGGTTGGCGAACGGAGGGCGCCCGGCATCCTCCTGTTCACCGTTGAGCGCCTTGAAATCGTCCCAACGCATGAACACCTCGCCGCGGATCTCCACGAACTCGGGGATATCCGCGGCCGGCCCGCCGAGATTGGCGGGAATGGAGCCGATCGTGCGCACATTGAGCGTGATGTCCTCACCGGTGACGCCGTCGCCACGTGTCAGCCCCTGTTCCAGCACGCCGTTGCGGTATATCAGATTCAATGCCAGGCCGTCTATCTTCACCTCGCAGGTCATCGGCAACGGCTTGCCCTCAGGCCAGTCCAAATCGCGCAGCACCGAATCGTACCAATCGCGCAGCTCCTCGATCGAGAACACGTCGTCAAGGCTCATCATACGCGACGGATGCCGCACCGAAGCGAAATCATTGGAGAACGTGCCGCCGACCCGGTGCGTGGGAGATTGCGGTGAATCCAACGACGGGAACTCCGCCTCCAGCCGTTGCAGGCAACGCAAGCGTGCATCGTAGGCCGCGTCGGACGAGACCGGCGCGTCATCGATGTAATAGGCGATCTGGTCGGCCTCGACCCACGCCGCGACGCGTGCCCACAGGCGGGCTGCAACCTCGTTCGACAGCGAGGACACATCCAGCCGATCCAGCCGGGCCGCATCAGCGTCCGTGGACTGCAGCGCGGCGACCCACTGGGATGAGCCGGGCGCGAACCGGGCGGCGCCTTCGTTCTCGACCGGCGCCGGAGCCTCCCCGGCGTCCGGATCGTCGAAATCCCAAGCCAACTGGTCGCCGGATGATTGCGAAACCGCTGCGCGAGCCATCACTTCCCCTTCGTATGTGCGAATTCATCTGGATTCGATTGTAATCGAAAACATGAACCCGCCTCGGCGACGCCCGCGCCACGGCATCAGGAGTTGAGCGATCTCAGGAACTGGGACTGCACCATGTCGACACCGCCGTTGTCGCCGTCGTTCATACGGGCGGCCGCCATCGACAGCGTCCGTGCGGGAACGAACATGCCCTCGTCCACGCACACGCGGGCGGCGTCGCGCACGATCGCGGCGACCTGGGTGTGGGGCCACACCGGCAGATCGTGCATGCGCAGCACGCCGGCTGCCGACTCCACGTCGGTAGGCACCGCTATGCATTGGGATTCGGCGCGTGCGAGCAGTTCCCTCAGCTCGCCGTCAAGCGCCCCGATCTGCCCCGGTGCGATGTGCTCGCTCATGATGTAGGCCGCGGCGGCGATATCGAAACGGTCGCGCATCCATTCCGCGTATGCCAGCCGGTAGTAGGCGAATGCGGCGTCATCACGGTCGAGCGCCACGCGCAGCGCGTTCAGGCATGCCGCGCGCGCGGAATCCCAATCCTCGTTGCGGGCGAGCTGCACTGCGAGCTTCATGTGCGAGAACGGGTAAGCGGGAGCATACGCCACCATCGCGTTAAGGTGCGGCAGCGCGGCCTTCGCGCCCTTGAGCTGAGACAGCAGGTCCGCCAGCTCGGTGTGCGCGTAGAACAGGTTGTCGGGGATCAGCACCGTGCGTTCGCCGTCCGTGGCGAACAGGCGGTTGTAGACGACGCGCTCGGCATACGAGTTGAAATACCGTGGCACGCCCGGATTGTCGGCATAAGCCGATTCCACACGTTCGATGGCCGCTTCGGCGACGGTCACGGCCTGATCGTCCTGACCGGAGAACAGCAGGTCGCGGGCCCGCGTGCGTTCCCGGTCGAGTTCGTCCGCCAGCTGGAAGGTGAAGTCCGGTGTGTCGGTACCGTCGATGAGCGCACTGGTGACGCGTGACGACAATTCGGACAGCTCCGGATCGGCGACGCGGTCGATGACATGCATCGCATGCTGCGCCTTGGAGACCGACGCCAGAGTCCCGTCGGCGGCGAGCCGGTGGAATTCGTCGACGCAGCGCTGCAGCAGGTCCGCCCGCTGGATGGACAGGCCCTCGGCGTTGTCCGTGCCGAGGATGCCGGCGACAGTCGCCGGGAAGACCTTGTCCGACAGTTCCGGCTCCTCCTGGGAGCCCGTCGGGGAGAACCTCGCGTCGCGCAGGTCGAATTCGGCGCTGATGGGGGCGAGTCCGCCCCGCGCGTCGATGTCCATCACCGCGCCGAACAGGCGATAGGTGTCGGCGGGGTGCCGCAACGCGTCTTCGCGCAGCCGCTGCAGCAACTCCTGCCTGGTGAACGTTACGGTGACGAGGTTTCGCACGGTGGGGCTGCGGCGCAGCGCATCCATGGGGTCGGTGTCGCCCTCTTCGTTGCCTTCGCCGCCGGGGGCCGCTCCGGCGTCATCCGCCTGACCCGTATCGCCGGAGTCGGAGTCCTGGACTTCCTGCGGGGAGTCCCGTACGAAGTCTTCGAAATTGATGTCCTTCATCATGTCGGCGAAGCTCTCCAACGACTGCAGATCATCATCCTCGACGGTCGCAGAAACGGACTCACCGGCGGAATCCGTCTTCGCGTCCTGGGCGCCTCTGGCATCCGCCTGCGGGGTGCGGGCATCAGGCGCCGGCTCCGCGGAAGGCGTATGCGAAGGATCGCCGTGATGGTCACCGTCCTTCGGATCGGCCTTGGACGCGCCGGCATCGCCCGTGTGCAAGCGCTCGAACGATCGCAGCGCTGCGCTCATCAGATCGGAGATCGCGCTGTCCTGCTCGGCGACCGCCTCTTCCAGACCGATGGAATCGATGCGCACGCACACCTGATCGACCCGTTCGCTCGCGCCGAAGCACAGTGCCGCGATGATGAGCCCGACGCGGAGATTGTACGCGGCGCTCATGGCGGCCCGTTCCCCCTGCGAGAACGAGACCCAATCGTGGGTGCACTCGTCATAGCGGCTTTCCGGCATCATGGAGGGGCCCGCCGTGGTGAACGCCACCGCGGTCGTCCCCTGTTCGAGATTGCTGCGGAATTCCATGTCGAAGCGATACGGGAGCCTCAGCTGGCGCAGCAGCCGGGACACCGCCTGACGGTACACCCATTCTGACGCCCCTGGGTCGGAACCGACCCGCCCGCCCGCGGGATTCGGATTGTCTTGAAGCATCCGGTCAGCGGTCTCGCCCGCGTACCGCCACACGTGTCGTATCGCCGCCACGCCGTCGTCGTGCGGGAAATCGATTTCGGATATCGCGGGGTTCCCTTCCCAAGGCAGCGCCATCAGCGCCGGATCGTCCAGCAGCGCAAGATCGATCTGCGCGGCCTGCGCGCGCGTGACCGTGTCCTCGGTCACGCCGCCGTTGCGGGCGGATCGTTCGATCCACGCGCTCACTGCGGCGAAACGGTTGAGATTACCCTCGATTCTCAGCGAGCGCAGCGCGGCGCGGAACTCCAGTCCGGAGTCCCACGCGAAGAAATACCCGCCGGAGTAACTGGACGTATACAGGTGCAGCGGTTCGGCCCCGTGCACCGCCTCCAGGCCGGACGCATGGTCGAGGGCGCCGGCCTCTTGCATCAGGTCGGCGAAATGATCCTCCAGACCGGACGCCCGCATGCCGTGCGCGCGAGCCTCCATCGTGTCGCGTATGCTGCGGCGTATGGCACCCATCGGCGCCTCACGGTTGAGGCGACGGAAGATGTTGCCCGATCCGAACCCGATGAGCAGCCCCCGCATTTCGGGCAGCATGTATGCGGCGAGGAAGGCGATGGAGATGGCGTCACGGTACTCCAGACGCTGCCGCAGCGAGGCGGGCAGCGGGGAGCGCATCTGCTCCAGGGTGTACCGGTTTCCCGTCTTCAGCCACGAGGCAAGCCATGTCATGCGCCCTGTGGCGTCCCGTCCCACGATGCCGCCCTGAAACGCGCGGACCGTGCCCGCCGACTCGCCGGTCGAGGCCCCCGTCACCGCAGACGGCGGCCGCACCTTCGCGCCGAATCTCGCGCCGTCGACGGCGTCCAGCTCCTCCTCCTTGACGAGCATGAACCGCGGCTTCATATCATGCGTATCGGCATGCGGGTCGGAGGTCACGAACACGCGCCCATTCCCGTCGGCGAGCGCGATCTGCGAGAAACGGTCATGCCCGATGAACAGCCCAATCGAGATGGTGGCACCCTCCCCCGAGGTCAGCTGCGCCCATCCCAGCGCCACACCGCGCGGGACACCGGGCAGGTCGGGAAACACGCGACGCTTGATCAGCGGCGTCAATCTCATCGAATGCTTCGAGAGCGCGGCCATCATCGCATCCGTGTCGTTGCCGGACCCGGCCGCGGCCTGCACCGCCGCCTCGAACGGTCCCTGCCCGTCCTCGTCCATACGAACGCCACGCCCGCCCAATACGGACGCGGCGGCGTCCCCCACCTGTCGCAACGCGCCGGACAGGCCTGAGATCAGCCCTCCAAGAGAGCCTTCTGACGGGAAGTGTGAAGCGTTTCGGAACATGGCACACATTCTTTCAATCCAACCCGACATGAAGCCGATAGAATAATGGGGTGCGTTCTTCCATCATTTCCCGAGACCACATGCGACGGTCACTGCCAGCCATGCTTGTGGCGCTGCTGGCGATCCTGGTGATCGAATGCGTGGCGTTCAACATGCCGTTCTGGACCACGCTCGGTGCCAGCACCGATTCCGCCGCGGCGACGAACGTCATGGGAGACGGTCTCAAACGCGGCGAGGACGGCATCCTCACCGTCACCGACCCGACGTCGGCGTACATGGAAGTGAGTGCGGACGGCACGTCGTCATACGTGCGCATCGAGGCGGCGAACACGCCCGAAGGCGGCGACGTCAAAGCGGCGAACAACGTGTTCGTGCGCGCCGACACCGATTCGCGCACCGGCGAGATCACCTCCGTCTCCACGTCGGCGCCGCGCTCGCTGTACCTTAAGGTGAAGCCGGGCAGCTCGGTTCGCCTGTGGATCGAGGAGCCCGTGGGCTCTCGTATCCCGTTCTCCGCGGTCAGAGCTAACGTTCGGGTTCCCTTCGAGTTCAGTTGGCTGCGCGTGTCGATCATGGCCGCGGTGGCGCTACTGGTCGCGCTGTGGCGACCCGGCTCCGCGTTGTGGCGCATACGGCTCAATCCCGCGAGCGTACGGCAGCGGTGGGCGCTCGTGGCATTCCTCGCCCCGCTGGCCATCTATACCACGGTGCGCATCGTCGGCGAATTCCTCGTCTCCGGGCCGCTGGTGTTCCCCAACCCGCATGGCTACACCTACGACTTCGACCAGTACGACCATGTCGCGCAGTCGCTGCTGAACGGCCGCGTGTGGCTGGATCTGCCGGTCTCCCCCGAGCTGGCGCAGGCTGCGAACCCGCATGACATCCTGGTGCGCGGTCAGCTGTTCGAATCCGGCAAGACGCAGATATTCTGGGATTATGCCTTCTATGGCGGCCACTGGTATTCGTATTTCGGCGTGGTGCCCGTGGTGCTGTTCTTCCTGCCGTTCCGTGCGATAACGTCCCTATGGACGCCCGGCGGCATGATGCTGCCCACGTCCGTGTGCATACTGCTGATGATGTTCCTGTTCGCCGTCTTCGCATGCCTGCTGGTGATACGGCTGACGCACCGTCTGTGCCCGAACGCATCGGTGGCGGCCACGTCCATCGTCATCGTGATGTTCCTGCTCGGCTCGAACGCCAGTTATCTGCATTTCCGCCTGAATTTCTACTCCGTGCCCTTCGCCGCATCCCTGATGTTCACGACGCTCGGCCTGTGGCTGTGGCTCAAAGCGACACCCGAACGGCATCCCGGGCGCGGGGAGCACGTCCATGTGGGCAGCTGGTCGGTCGCGGGCGCCCAACCACTATCGCTGCGCCATCTCGCCGCCGGCGCGGCATGCATCGCGGCGAATTTCGGATGCCGGCCCACGTTCGCGCTGTCCGCGCTGCTGTGCTTCCCGATCTTCTGGCCGCAGATCACCTCGCTGCTGCAGGGGTTGAAAAGCCGCTCCCTGCCCCCGCGAAGGGCCCTGCGAGCGCCGGCCGCCGTCATCATCCCCGCCCTGATCGTGGTGCTGCCGCTGATGGCCTACAACGTCGCCCGGTTCGGGTCGCCGCTGGATTTCGGCAATGACTACCAGATGACCGTCACCGACATGACCAGGTTCGTGCAGCCGACGGCCAATTTCCTGCCGTCGGTGGGCGCCTACCTGTTCCTGCCGTTGCGGTTCACGTCGGAGTTCCCCTTCATTGGCATGACGCCCATGGCGTTCCGCGAATGGGGCTATTACGAGCTGATGGCCGGCGGCCTGTTCACGGCATGCCCGCTGCTGCTGCTCGCGCTGGCGGCCCCGTTCCTGCGGCGCAGGATGCACAGGTCGGGTTACTGGGGGCTCACCACGTGCTCCCTGGCCCTGGCGGTGCTGCTGGCGGTGTTCGACAGCCACACCGCGGGCCTGGGATGGCGCTACATCTGCGATTTCGGGTGGATGATGGCGATCGCCGCGCTGGCGCCGATGCTGTATCTCATGCATCCCGGCGGCGACGCGATCGTGGCCGGTGCGCCCGATCCGTCGGAACGCAACGAGCCTCGGCGAGACGTCACGAAGCGTCACCCGATGGTGCTCGCATGCGTCCGCGGACTGGTTGTGGCGGTGCTGATGGCATCCATCATCCTGGCTGTGCTGGCCTGCTTCATCCCGGGCCGCGACGACTCGCTGATCAACAACAATCCAGTCCTCTACGACACGGCCGTCGCCTGGTTCAGGCTGTAGACGCCCGCGGGCGTATCGCGAACGGCACCGGACCGCGACACGTATAAGCCGCCCGCCATAATCGACATTCATGCGATTCAGGAAATCGCCAGACAACACATAGCGTTTCCTCTGCGTATTATTACCGTGCTACCGCTCGCAACGGCTGCTGTTCGACGACAACGGGCTCATGTGGTTCTCCGCGTCGACCAAGCATTTCGTCGGCATGAACCGGTTCGGAAAGCTGGAGAAGATCATCGACCTGGGTGACCGGTTCATCCTCCACCACGACTACGCGCTCGACGATGACGGCAACATCGTCTCCCTCGCCACCGACCTGACACGATCCGACCATGCCGTGCAGGACCAGGCCATCAAGGTCAACACGAGCACTGGCAAGGTGACGAAGCTCGTCGACTTCGGCGAGATGTTCCCCGATTACAAGGCTTCCACCGACCACTCCGGCATCGATGAATCCGATCCGACCGCATCCGGGCGCTGGGACTGGATCCACTTCAACACCATCCAGCTGCTGCCCGACGGCCAGTACTACATCTACATGTTCGACAACGACTTCGGCTGACGCGAAGACGATCGCCCGCAGGCCGTGACGAGAAGGCCCGACGACCGCGTACCGGCGGCCGCCGGGCCTTCTCGCGATGCGGGCCGATGCGAATGCGCCGATGCCGCTACTATAGGAGTCATGGGACTTTTTGACTCGCTCTTCGGCAAGGACGAAGCCTTGCCATCGCAGGTGACCTTCACGCTGGACCAAGCCGGACACACCTATGAGGACGGTTCCGTCGGGCTTCTTCCCACATCGCTGACGATCACGCCCGATGACAGGCGCGTGGCGGTCATCGGGCTGAACGGCGCCGGCAAGACCACGCTGCTCAAGCTGCTCGACGGAGCATTGGCCGCCACGAGCGGATCCGTCTCCATCACCGCTGGCGAGACCGCGCTCAGCCCCGCCGTCAAGCGTGATCTCAAACGCATCGAGGACATCGTCGGGCGTGTCCGCCGCGAGGAGATCCCCGACAGTTACTACCGTGCGGCGACCATCCGCGAGGCGATCGACCAGCCGTTGAAAAAGCACAAGGTGCCCGAATCAGAGCGGCTGGCCATCGTCGGCAACCTGTTCGCGCATTTCGGGCTCAGCACCGTGGCTCGGCAGTCGGCCAGCTCGCTCAACAGCGAGCAGCGGCACCTGCTCGCCATCGCCAGCGCGTTGAGCTTCTCCCCCGCGGCGATCGTGGCGGACGAGCCCACCAAGGGCCTGGACGAGATCGGCTCGGCCCACGTGGCGAAGGCGCTGTTCGGCTACAACAAGCAGGTCATTTTCGCCACGCATGACGTGGACATGATCACACGGCCGCAGTACGCGATCGACCGGGCGCTGGTGGTCGACGACCACGCGGTGGTATTCGACGGGGAACCTGCCGCCGCGGCCGCGTTCTATGAGGACCTGATTCGGTCCAAAGTGGCACGATAGCGGAAAGCACGCTCTCAAAACTCGCAGATACGTTTTCCGCTTTTACGCGAAAACGGCGGAAAATGGCCAAAACGCAGAAAACGTGGAATCTGTATCTGCGAGTTTTGAGAGCGTCCTTCGACAATCACCCCAGCAATTCGGCCACCGAGTCCAGCACGACGCGCACGTTATGCGCGAATTCGTCCGGTTCGGGCAGCAGCGATATGGCCAGATAGCCGTTCGAGGCCATGTCGAAGAAATAGCCGGGCTGGCCGGAGACGCCATGCGCGTCAATCATGTGCAGCACCAGCTCGTTCTCATCGATGACGCCCGGCACGCGCAGCAGCACGTTCCAGCCGCCCTCGGCCCGCAGCACGGAGACGACGCCGAGCGGGTCGGACTCCAGCATGCGGTGCAGTGCCCTGAGATTGCCCTGCACCCGGCCGCGCACGAGGTCGGTCTGGACCTTCGCCGCCTCCAACAGGTCCGGGATGCGGGAGGCGATGATGTCGCTCATCGGCAGGTAGTCGTCGGCGATGACATCCAGCCGACGCATGGCCTCGCGAACGTCCGTCTCAGGGCCCGACACCTGAATCCAGCCGACCTTGGCATGGGGCGCGGCGAGCATCTTCGAGAACCCATCCAACGCGAACGTCAGCGCCCCCGCCTCGCCGGCGAGCCGTGCATTGCCGGGGAACGGCTCCAGTGCGTAATCGTAGAACACCTCGTCGGCGATGATGGCGACACCGCGCTCGCGGCACAGGCCGACGAGCTGCTCGCGCTCCCCCGCCTTGACGTAGGACCCGGTCGGATTGTTGGGGTTGATGAGCACCAAAGCGCGTATACGCGCCCCCTGCGGCCCGTCCAGCAGCGCGCGCAACTCGGCGACGTCGATGTACCATGACCCGTCGAAACGCAGCTGGTATTCGATAGTGTCGACGCATTCCAGGCGGGCGATGGATTCGATCAGCGGATACCCCGGCTTGGGGGCGAGCACCGCATCGCCCGCGTCACACAGCAGCTTCATGAGCCACGAGTACGCCTGTGACGTGGAACTCAGCAGATAGAGGCGATTCGGATCCGCCGCCGGCGCGGTGCCGGCACCTTCGGCGCCCCGGTGAAGCTCGGTCAGGAAGGAGGCCAGCGCCTCCCGTGCGGGCCGCGGGCCTCTCGGGTCGGCGGTGTACGTGCCCGGCACCAGTGCCGGTGCAAGTCCGTGACGTGTGGGATTGGAATCGTTGAGCTTGCCCAGGGGCATGCCTTCGCACCGGCAATGTGTCTCGGCTGCGGCTATGGGATTGGGCTCGCTCAGATCTACTCGGGAAGAAAAACGCACGCCACTACCCTACCGCGACCATGCGTCCTGCATTGCCGGGACGATGGTCGGCCAAGGTGTGGCGTGCGAATGTATGTGCCTGTGCCCTCTGCGCTACTTGGTGCTGGCGTAGTAGGCGGCACCGATGATGCCGGCCTCGTTGCGCAGCTTCGCGGGGACGATCGGCGTATCGATGTCGATGAACGGCACGAAGTTGTCGCTCTTGCGGCTCACGCCACCACCGATGACGATCAGCGAGGGGCTGAAGTACTTTTCGATCAGGCTGTAGTACTTGGTCAGACGCTTGGCCCACTTCTTGTAGCTGAGCTCCTTGCGCTCGCGCACCGCGGAGGATGCGTAGCGCTCGGCGTCGCCCTTGCCGCCCTCCAGCTCGATGTGGCCGAGCTCGGTGTTCGGAATGAGCACGCCGTCATAGATCAGCGCCGTGCCGATGCCGGTACCGAGCGTGGTCACGACGACCAGACCCTCCTGACCCTTGGCCGCGCCGAACTGCTGTTCCGCCAAGCCGGCGGCATCGGCGTCATTGCCGACCGTGACCGGACGGCCGCACTCCTCGGACAGCGCCTCGGTGATGTCGACGCCTACCCACGACTGGTCGAGGTTGGCGATCCAATTCAGCTTCTGGCCGGGCTTGACCGGAGCGGGGAAAGAGATGCCGACCGGAGCCGTCTCCGGAACCTCGAAATGTTCGAGCTGCTTGCGCAGCACCGATCCGATCGCCTGCGGGGTGGACTCGGACGGGGTGAGGATCTTCAGCCTGGGCTCGGCGAACTCCCCCTTGTTCAGGTCGACCGGAGCGGCCTTGATACCGGATCCGCCGATATCCACGCCAAACGCTTGAGCGGTATCAATCATCATGACCTCCTGTTGGATGGTGTGCGACACGCACGTCATAGTGGCTGTACGCGAAATTGTATAACGAAATCGTGTCGAAATGGGCAATTGCGCCGGTATACAGCGCGAAAACCGGCACAACGTAGTGGATGGGGCCACCTACGCGCATGGATGCCTCATGTTCGCTATGTGGGCAACGTTACGTCAATCATCCAGACCCCGGCGTATACATGGTCAAGCAAGTTTCAGGGAAGGTGCAATTCCTTACTGGCGGTGACCTGCGGAGCCGGGATTCATAACGGCGGCCGCGGCAGCCCGCGACCCGCGCAAGCGGCTGATCCGGTGGGAATCCGGAGCCAACGGTCAAAGTCCGGATGGAAGAAACGGAGCTCACCATGAGTGTATCTTCGCAACCCAATTCAGCAGATTCGTCGAACGCGGCCAAGCCGACGCGCCCGGATTTGGCGCATTCGACCGGCGTCGCCGATTCCGGCCGCTGGTCGACCCGCCGCATCGCCATGTACGCGCTGTTCGTGGCGCTGGCGATGGCGACCAGCTTCATCTCGTTCCCGATCCTGCCGAACCCGGCGTTCTCGTTCCTCAAATACGACCCGTCCGGCATCGTGTGCCTGATCGCCGGCTTCGCGTACGGCCCGGCCGCAGCCGCGATCGTCAGTGTGCTCGGCTTCGTGCCGCACGTGTTCATGGACCCGTGGGGCACGCTGATGGCCGTGCTGGTGGCCTTGGCGCTGTCGGTGCCGGCGGCGCTCATCTATCGCCACGTGCACACGCGCAAGGGCGCTGTCATCGGTTTGGTCGTCGGTGCCCTTCTGGCCTTGGTCGCGGCCATCGCCGGCAATCTGGTCATCACGCCGATCTACACCGGCTGGCCGGTCTCCGAGGTGGCGGCCATCATCGTTCCCGCACTGCTGCCGTTCAACCTGATCAAGTTCGTGATTCACGGCGTGGTCACGTTCCTGGTGTACAAGCCGATTTCGAACCTGCTGAATCGCTGACATGACGCGGCGCGAAGTCGCCGCCTAGGGCAGCCCGCCAAAAGGGTCATCGCACGAGGCTTATTTCCGACAGTCCGGGTGATGACCTCTCTGGCGGGCTGCATCCGTCAGCGGCGACAATGGCCTCTATGATATGGATTGACCACGATGTTTTGTGAATGGATGATATGAACAGCATGGTTCCCGCCGCACGACTTGAGCATGTGCGATTCAGCTATGACAACGGCGTCACATGGGTGCTTGACGGCATCGACCTGACCATCCGCAGCGGGGAGCGGCTGTGTCTGGTGGGCCCCAACGGCTCCGGCAAATCCACTCTGGCGCGTCTGATCGCCGGTCTCGCCGCCCCGGACGGCGGCGATGTGACGCTGCTGGGCCATCATGTCTTCGACGGCGAGACCGCTTCAGCGAATCCGAGCGAATACCGCGATGCCCGGCATGGCATCGGCACGGTGTTCCAGAATCCGGAGGATCAGATCGTCACCACCATCGTCGAGGATGATGTGGCATTCGGCCCGGAAAACCTCGGCGTGGCTCGGGACGACATCGGCGGGCGCATCGACGAATCCCTGCAATCGGTGGATATGGCGGGGTTCCGCCACGCGGATCCGACGCGCATGAGCGGCGGCCAGCAGCAGCGTATCGCCATCGCCGGAATGCTGGCGATGAACCCGCACATGCTGGTGCTCGACGAACCGACCGCGATGCTGGATCCCGACGCGCGGATCGAGGTGATGCGCATCCTCGACATGCTGCAACGGCGTGGCACGACGATCGTGCTGGTCACGCATCATCATGACGAGACCATGCACGCCGACCGCGTACTTCGCATAGACGGCGGGCTGCTCACGCAGGTCGAAGCGATTGCGGCGAAGCAAGTGATTGCGCGGAGCCACGCTGACGCAACTGACGCTGCGGGCTCCACGGAGTCGGCAGCTGAGGAGCCCAGAGGTTCCACCGCGGCCGCGTCGCCCGCGCAACCAGCGAAATCCGGACAACCCGTAAAACCGGCGTCTACCAAGTCGGACGCATCACCCATTCCACCTGCAGGCTCAGCATCCGACGCCATCGCAGTATCCGGCCTGTCATATCGTTATGACGATGGCGACGCCCCGGTTTTCGAGAATCTTTCTCTGCGCGTCGCCGAAGGCGAAATCGTGGCGCTGATGGGTGCCAACGGCGCCGGCAAGACCACGCTCGCACGTCTGCTGTGCGCCTTGGACCGCCCGTCCGCCGGATCGATCACCGTGGCCGGATTGCCGGTCGCGTCGTCGAAACACGGGAAACGGCCTCGCGCACTCACCCGAAAAGAACGCGCGGCCCTGCGGCGCAACGTCGGCTATGTCATGCAGCATCCGGAGCGTCAGCTGTTCGCTGACACCGTCGCCGAGGATGTGGCGTACGGCCCACGCAACCAGCATCTGAGCGAGTTGGAGGTGGCCACCCGCGTAGAGGAGGCGCTGCGGATGCTGCATATCGAGCATCTCGCCGACCGTTCTCCGTTCAACCTGTCGGGCGGGCAGCAGCGGCTCGTCGCCATCGCGGGCGTCATCGCATGCCGCCCTCGTGTGCTCATCATGGACGAGCCGACCGCCAGTCTGGACGAATCGGCGGTCTCCCGCATCCACGCGCTGCTGGGTTCCCTGAAAAGTCAGGGCGTGGCGGTGCTCATCATCACGCATTCCATCGACGAGGCCGAGCACTGCGCGGACCACATCATCACCATAGGATCGCATAATGGCGACGGCGAAGGCGATGGTTGCGGCACCGGAGACGACGAAGACACCAGCGTCGGCGACGCCACCGAGTCTTCCACGAACGCCGGCAAAGCCGGCATCGAGTCCATTGAAGACGGATCCAGGAACCGTCCGTCATTCGTAGCGTCCCTGGATCCGCGCGCGAAGATGGTGACGTTCCTGACGTTGATGTTCACCGCATTCGTCATCACCAGGCCGGCGCAGCTGGCGATGGGCGCCGTCCTGACCGCATGCGTCGTGGCGGCCGCCCGGCTGCATCCGCTGCGTTTGCTGTCTTCCGTGCGCGTGTTCCTGATCGTATTCGCGGTGATGGGCCTGGTGAACATGTTCTTCGCCCGCTCCGGCGAGACGCTTGCGCATATCGGCCCGCTGCCGATCACCACCGGCGGGCTCATGGTCGCGGTGCTGTATTCGTGCCGTCTCGCGCTGGTGATCATCCTGGGTGCCGTGTTCCTTGCGACGACGACCCCCACCGCGATGACGGATGCGTTCGGCTCCCTGCTGTTGCCGTTCAGAAAGCTCGGCTGGCACACGCAGGAAGTGGCTCTGGTGATGAGTCTTGCGCTGCGGTTCCTGCCGACGCTCAGCGACGAGACCAAGGCGATCATCGACGCGCAATCGGCCCGCGGCGGCACGATCGAGACCGGTTCGCCGGCCACTCGTGTCAAAGCGCTGTTCGCCATCATCGTGCCGATCCTTGTGGCGGCGCTGCGTCACGCGGATAATCTCAGTCTGGCGCTTGACGCGCGCTGCTACGAGGAAGGCATCCACCGCACCCATTGGAGAGTAATGCGCGCGCGCCGACGCGATCTAATGGTCGCAGTCGCGTGCGTCGCCTACGTCGTCGCGCTGCTGGCGGTGGGATGGCTCTGACCTGAACCATCCCCGGAGCGGGAGTCAGCGCTCGGCAGCCGTTCTCGACGCACGGATACGGAACGCGCAGGCAAGCGAGCAGATCGCGATCAGGCAGATCGCCGTCATCGTCGCGAACATCCACGTGCCGCCCACGGCCGTGGCGTGACGGAACGCGGCACTCCCCTTTTCGGCCGAGCCGGCGCCCGCCTGAGCCACGCCGAGAATCATCGAGAACAGTGCGGTGCCGACGGCACCGCCGAACTGCAATGCGGTATTGAACACGGCATTGCCATCCGGCATGAACGCGTGGTCGATGCCGCTCAGCGCACTGGTCATGATGTTGGAGAATCCCAGCGCATAGCACAGCCCGAAAATGAAGTAGAAGCCGGCGAGCAGCGCAGGCGTCAACCGCATGGAGAATGCCAGCAGCAGGATCGGTCCGAACGTGGCCACCGAAATCGCCGAAAGAATCGGCTTCGTCGGGCCGAATTTGTCGTACAGCATGCCTCCGACGGGCGCGAAGAACGCACCGACCAGAGCGCCCGGCAGCACGAGGACGCCGGCGTGGAACGCGCTGGTGCCAAGCGACATCTGGGCCAGATTGGTGATGACGTATCCGAATCCGATGCCGACGATCGGCAGAATCAGGTACGCGAGTAGATGAAGCTGGACGACACGGTCTCGTAGCCACCCCAGACGAATCAGCGGCGAGAACGAGCGGCCGGATGACCAGCCGAAGAACACCAGGGAGCCCACACCGACGACCAGGCTCACGACGGTGATGATGACGGGACGTGTCGCCGAAGAGCCGTTGACCGCAGCGCTGACCGCGACGCCCATCTGGTTGAGCGCCAAGATCATGCCGCTCAGGGCGAGCACTATCGCCACGAACTGCACTGGGTTGAGCCGCGCGTCCTCGGTGGGGCGTTTCTGCTCGATGCAGTGCAGTCCGAGCGGCAGGGAGACCAACAGCACGATCGGAATGGCGATGACGAAGATGGCACGCCACGGCAAAACACTCGACACTGCGCCGCCGACGGTGGGGCCGATGGCCGGGGCGACCGTGATCACCAGCGAACCTACGCCCATGAGGCGGCCGACCTTGCTGCGGGGCGACTGTTCGAGGATGATGTTCATCATCAGCGGCGTCGCCACGCCCGAGCCGATGCCTTGGATCACGCGGGCGAGCAGGATGACCGGGAAGGTGTGGCCGACGATCATGATCGCCGAACCGGTCACGGCGAGGACCACAGCCGCGATGAACAGGGACTTCAGCCGGAAGCGGCGGTTCAGGAACGACGACAGCGGCATCGTGGCCGCGACCACCAGCAGATACACGGTGGTGATCCATTGCACGGTGGCGGTGTTCACGCCGAATTCGGTCATGAGTTCCGGGAACAGCACGGTCATCACCGTTTCGGTGAGGATGCCGATGAATGCCAGCGAGCCCACGGCGACGATGGCGCCGATCAGGCGCTTGGGGATGCGCTCCTGCGAGGTTGAGGTCATGTGATGAAATCCATTCAGACCGACGCCAGTTGTTTCCGGACTGCCCTTACGATACCCACACTGCGTCAGGCCACATTACAGTGTAACGGATTGCCGGACGAGGGCGGAGTGGCGGTTGCGATGAACCACTCCCAGCCTCGCTACCGCTCGGCAACCCCGCCGGGCGGGGCGATTTATCCGTTCTGCTCTTTGGACTCGGTATAGCCGTCCGGCGCGGTTTCACTGTGCAGGATGGAGCGGACTTTGTCCAAGCGCTGGCTGACCTCGTGCTCGTATCCGCGGTCGTTGGGATGATAGTACTCGCGGCCGCGCAGCTCCTCGGGCAGGTATTCCTGCGGCGCGACGGCACCCGGCCAGTCGTGCGCGTACCGATAGCCGTCATGGTTGCCCCAACTTTTCATCAACGCGGTCGGCGCGTTGCGCAGGTATAGCGGCACTTGGCCGATGAGCCCGGCGTCCACGTCGGCGAGCGCCTGGTTGATGGCGTTGTAGCTGGCGTTCGATTTGGGTGCGGTGGCGACGGCGATGGTCGCCTCGGCGAGGATGATGCGCGCTTCGGGCATGCCGATCATCGCGACGGCCTGTGCGGCGGCGACAGTGACCTGCAGTATCTGTGGCGCGGCCATGCCGACCTCCTCACTGGCGGCGATCATGATGCGACGGGCGATGAACCGCGGATCCTCGCCCGCTCGCAGCATGCGTGCGAGGTAGTGTATCGCGGCATCCGGGTCGGAGCCGCGCATCGATTTGATGAATGCGGAGATGACGTCGTAATGGTCGTCGCCGTCCTTGTCGTAGCGCACGGTGGCGGCGTCCATGACCTGCGAGACCACATCCGGCGTGATGGTCGGACGCCGCGCGCCTTTTTTGCGAGCCTTGTCTCCGGTGACGGCACCTGCAGCGGCTTCGAGGATCGTCAGCGTCTTGCGGGCGTCACCGCCGGCCATGCGGACGATCTCGTTGACCGCCGCATCGTCGATTTTGACTTCGCCGTTCAATCCGCGCTTGTCTTCCACCGCGCGTGCGATGAGCGTGGCGAGATCGGACGGTTCCAACGATTCGAGTTTGACGACGACGGAACGTGACAGCAATGGTTTGATGACGGAGAAGCTCGGATTCTCGGTGGTCGCGCCGATGAAGGTGACGTCACGGTTCTCGACGGCGGGCAGCAACGCGTCCTGCTGCGATTTGGAGAAACGATGCACCTCGTCGATGAACAGGACGGTCTCCGTGCCGTCGCCGACGAGTCTGCGCCGCGCGCGGGCGAGCACGTCACGCACGTCCTTCACCCCCGATGTCACCGCCGACAGCTCCTCGAACGCGCGCCCCGACTGACGGGCGACGATGGTCGCCAGCGTGGTCTTGCCCACGCCGGGAGGTCCGAACATGATGATGGAGCTCGGCGCGGTCAGCGACCCCTTGGACGAGGGATTCGCCAGACGCCGCAATGGGGAGCCCTTCCCCAGCACATGGGACTGTCCCAACACCTCGTCGACCGTCCGAGGCCGCATGCGCACGGCCAACGGTCGCGTCATATCGTCGGGCACATCCGCCGCCCCGAACAGATCATTCTCAGTCATGCCTACACTCTACAACACGGCATCGAACATAGGTTCGATACCGGACAGACCACCCCCAGTCGCTTCGCGCCAGCCCCCGCTGGCGGGGGCCGGCGGCGTCAGTCGTTGGTGACGGCGTAGTCGAAGAAGACGACTTCGCCGCTGGATTGCGTCGCGTCCAGGTCGATGGTGCCGGTGATGGCCCAGTCGTGGTCGCCGTCGGAGTCGTCGATGATCTGGCGCACGTGCCAGCTGTGCTCATCGTTCTCGTGCTTCTCGTCGAGCATGAACAGCTCGGCCGAACGCGCCTTGGCGTCGGTGTTCACGTACTCGTGTTCGTCGTAGAAGTCGTCGAGCGCGTCCTCCCACTCATGCACGCCGTAGCCCCACTCCTTGTCGAGAGCGCCGAGCGCCTCGGGCTTGTCAAGGTCCATGAGCTGCACGCGGTGGAACAGCGCGTTGCGGATCAGCACGGTGAGCCCGCGCCGGTCCTCCACCACCGCGGCCTTCGCGCCCGGCGCGGCCAGACTGGCGGCCGCCTGCGAGGCATCATCGGACGCGCCGGCGTTCTCCCATTCGTCCACCAGACTGGAGTCGATCGAACGCACGACCACGCGCAGCCATGAGATCACGTCGCGCAGCTGATCGTCGAGCTTGTCGTCCGGTACGGTGCGGGCGAGCGCCCGGTAGGCGTCGGACAGGTAGCGCAACAGCGTGCCCTCCGAGCGGGCGATGTTGTACCGCGAGATGTATCCGGTGAAGTCGGAGGCGGTCTCGACCATGTCGCGTACCACGGATTTGGGGCTCAGCCAGTAGTCGTTCGCCCACGGCACGTCGTGCCGGTACTGATCGAACGCCGCGTCAAGCATGTCCTCCAGCGGCTTGGGATAGGTGATCTCCTGCAGCCTGTCCATGCGCTCGTCGTATTCGAGCCCGTCTTCCTTCATCCGGATCATCGCGGCGTCGCGCGCCTGCCGCTCCTGCGCGCGCAGCACCTGCTTGGGGTCTTCGAGTGTGGCCTCGACCATGGAAATCACGTCAAGCGCGTACATGTCGGATTCAGGGTCGAGCAGTTCCAGCGCGGCGAGCAGGAACGGGCTGAGCGGCTGGTCGAGCGCGAAATCGTCGGGCATGTCCACGTCGAGGAAGTAGTCGAGCCCACCGTCGTCGCGCTCTTCGGTCTCGATCACCTTCGTGTCGAACAGGGTCTGGAATATCTCGTCGGCACGTTCATGCAGATGCTCCTTCTGGTCCGGCGTCTGCGCGGAGTCGTCGATCAGCTCGTCGACGCGCCGGCGCGCGTCACCGCCCTGCGTGACCTCGTTGAGCACCATCGAATGGGTGATCTTCATGTGCGGGACGAGTGTTTCCGGCGCGGCGTCAATCAACTTGTCGAACGTGCTCTGGTTCCACGTGACGAACCCTTCCGGCGCCTTCTTGCGCTTGACTTTCTTGAGTTTCTTCGGATCGTTCCCGGCCTTGGCGACGGCCTTGGCGTTTTCGATCTCGTATTCGGGCGCCTCGGCGACGACCAGTCCCTCCGTGTCGAAGCCCATGCGGCCGGCGCGACCGGCGATCTGATGGAACTCGCGGGCGCGCAGGCGACGCATCTTGGTGCCGTCGAACTTCGTCAGCGCGGTCAGCACGACCGAATGGATCGGCACGTTGATGCCGACTCCCAGCGTATCGGTGCCGCAGATGGCCGGCAACAGCCCCTGCTGCGCAAGCTGCTCGACGAGACGACGATATCGCGGCAGCATGCCGGCATGGTGGATGCCGACGCCGGTACGCAACAGCCGTTGCAGTATCTTGCCGAACGCGGTCGTGAACTTCACGCCCTTGATGGCCTCGGCGATGGCCTGTCGCTGCTCCTTGCTGGACACGCCGGTCGAGGCGAGCGACTGCGCGGTGTCGAGCGCCGCATCCTGCGAGAAATGCACGACGTAGATCGGCGTCTCGCCCTTGCGGAACGCCAGTTCGACGGTCTTCTCCAGCGGATCGAGCGTGTACTCGTAAGTGAGCGGCACCGGGCGCGGCGCGTCGGCGATCACGTCCACGTCAGTGTCGGTCATGTCCTCCAGCTTGTCGGCGATCGCGTCGACGTTGCCGAGTGTGGCGCTCATCAGCAGGAACTGCGTGTCCGGCAGCGTCAGCAGCGGCACCTGCCACGCCCAGCCGCGCTCCGAGTCGCCGTAATAGTGGAACTCGTCCATGGCCACGCAGCCGACGTCCGCGCGACGCCCCTCGCGCAGCGCCTGGTTGGCGAGGATCTCGGCCGTGCAGCAGATGATCGGCGCATCGGCGTTGATATGCGTGTCTCCGGTGATCATGCCGACGTTGTCGCGGCCGAACACCTCGACCAGATCGAAGAACTTCTCCGAGACCAGCGCCTTGATCGGCGCGGTGTAATAGGAGCGCCGCCCGGTGCACAGCGCGGCGAAGTGCATGCCAAGCGCCACCAGCGACTTTCCGGAGCCGGTCGGCGTGTTGAGGATCACATGGTCGCCTGCCAGCAGGTCCATGATGGCCTCTTCCTGATGAGGCCACGGCTCGACGCCCTTGACGTCGGCCACCCAGCCGAAGAACCGCTCGTAGATCTCGTCCGTGTCGATGTTGCGCTCGCCCTCGTCCCACGCGGGCGCCAGCGCCCCCAGCGAACCATAATGTTCTGTATCTGCCATAGTGGTTCCCAGTCTACACGCCGGCGCAGCTCGCGGAATCGACCGGCGGGCGCAAGTTCACCCCAGCAGCCGCCGAACCTCGTCCGGATCGACGTCCGGGTCGAGTCCCGGCCATGTCATGTTCATGTTCTTCAATGTGGTGCGCAGCAGCTCGGAGACCACGGCCCTCGAGTACCAGCGGTTGTCGGCGGGCACCAGATACCACGGCGCGGTCTGCGTGCTGGTCTTCTCGAACACCTCCTGCCACGCGCCCATATAGTCGTCCCAGCGTTCGCGCGCGTCCAGGTCGGACATGTCGAACTTCCAGTATTTGGTCGGGTCGTTGAGACGCCCGAGAAAATGCCTCTTCTGCTCCTCCTGGCTCACGACGAGGAAGATCTTGAGAATCGCGCAGCCGTCAGCCGCCAGCGAACGCTCGAACTCATTGACCAGATCGTACCGGCCGCGCCATTCGGCCTCGGGATACGTGCCGTACACATGCGGCATGACGATGTCCTCGTAATGCGAGCGGTCGAACACCGCGATCCACCCGTTCTTTGGCAGCTCGCGTTCCACCCGCCACAGGAAGCCGTGCCGCGTCTCCTCGTCGGTCGGCTTGCCGAAACCGTGATAGTGGATGCCCATCGGGTCGCCCTGCCGGAACACGTGGCGCACGATGCCGCCCTTGCCGGAGGCGTCCATGCCCTGCAGCACGATGAGCAGCCGGCGGCGCGAGCCCTTGACGCCGTTCGCATACAGCAGCCGTTGGTATCGGGCGATCTCCGATGAGCTGAGCGTGATGAACCGTTCAGCGTCATCCCTGCCACCTGGGAAGCCGGGTGTGGAGTCTCCGGCGACATCGTCGATATGCACGCCGTGATGGAACATGAGACGCTGCGCGGGCGGCAGCGACCATACAGCGCTGAGCAGCTCACTGGATTTGGCGGCGTTCGCGAGTCGTTCAGCCACCGTCGTGCTCGATTCGATGGTTTCGATGCGGTTCGTGGCGAGCCGCAGTACCTTGTCGATGCGTTTGTCCGTTTTCTCGGACTTCGCTCCTTTGCCCGACTTGTCCGGCTTATCTGTCTTGTCCGATTTTCCGTCGCCTTTGGCCATGCCCCGATTGTACGTCCCATGCGCCGCCTTGTGAAGCATTTCCGCGGCGGAATATCGAACGGCCGGACCGGCGCATCCCCTGTCGGGGAGTGCCGGCCCGGCCGTTATCGGGTCAGGCTGCGGGACGCTGTCCGCGTATTCCTGCGCGAACCGTAATCTACCGGGTCATTACGCGTCGTCTTCAGCGTTCTTCTGCTCGGCATCGTCCTCATCTCCGCCCTGCGGATCGGGATGGGCCTCGTCGAAGCCCTGCTCGTAGCGCGTGCGCTGCCAGTTGTGGATCGAGGCGTTGCTGCCGCGATGGTGCACGTGGTATGTGAGCGGCGTGCCGCGCAGGGGGCGCTCCTCGACCTCCTTGGCGACGGCGATCTGGTTGACGTTGGACGGATCCATGATCGCGATCGGCGGAACTGGTTCCGGTTCGGCCGGCGCCGCGGTGCGCTGCTGCATGCGCGACGGCAGCCATTCGGCCAGACGCGACAGCAGCCAGCAGACGATGAAGTACACGACCGCGGCCACGACCAGCGTCTGCAGGATGTTGAAGTACATCGAGCCGAGACGGCGCGACTCCTGCAGCAGATCGGTGTACATGATGATCGATCCGAGCGCGGTATCCTTGAGCACCACGACCAGCTGCGTGACGGCGGCCGGCAACATCGCGTAGACGGCCTGCGGCACCTCGATCTGCATCAGCGACTGCGTCTCGGTCAGTCCCAGTGCGAGCGACGCCTCACGCTGCCCGTTCGGTAGGTTGCCGACGCCGGAACGCACCAGCTCGGCGACCACGGAGCCGTTATACAGCACCAGGGCCAGCACCACCGCCCAGTAGGACGGGCTGGACAGTCCCGCGAACGCGAACCAGCGCCAGAAGAAGATCATCAGCAGCAGTACCGGCACCGCGCGGCAGAACTCCACGACGACCGCCGAGATCGCCCGCCGCACCACGTTCGGCAGCAGTCGGCCGACGCCGAACACCAGGCCGAACACCACGGAGCCGACAACGGCGACGATGGACGCCTTGACCGTCATCCACAGGCCGGGAAGATAGAAATCGGTCCACGCCTCACGCTCCAGCGCGGGCTTCCACAGCTCCCAGCTCAGCTGGTTCTCGCCGTCCGGCGGGTTGTGCAGGCGCATCAGGATCAGCACCAGCACGCCGACAAAGATCAGCGCGGCGACCCAGTTGACGATGCGGATGGCGCGACGTCCCTTGGGACCGGGCTGGTCGAACAATACGGAATTGGAAGTATCAGCCATGTCGTCACCTCCGCACGGCGAGCTTGTTGGACAGGTACGTGGTCAGCATGCCGATCGGGATGATGAGAATCACATAGCCGAACGCGAAGATCAGGAAGATCTGCACGATCACGTCCGGGTGGAATTCGATCATCGTGCTCATCAGCGACGACGTCTCCGTGGCCACCGACGCGGCCGCGGCCACCGTGGAGTTCTTCAGCAACGCGATCAGCGTATTGCCGAGAGGCGCGACCGAGCCGCGGAACGCCTGCGGCAGGATGATCTGCGTGGCCGACTGCATGAAGCCCAATCCGAGCGCACGAGCCGCCTCGGCCTGGCCGATCGGCACGGTGTTGATGCCTGAACGCAGCGACTCGCACACGAACGCCGCAGTGTACAGGCTCAGGCCCGTCACCGCCAGCCAGAAGAAGTTCGTGACGAACGTGTCGGAGAACGTGAGCTTGAGCTGCGCGTAGGCGCCCAGCACCATGAACACCATGATGATGGTCAGCGGCAGGTTCTTGAACAGTTCTACGTAAGCTCCGGCGACGGTGCGCAGCGAGGATATCGGCGAGATGCGCATCATGACCAGCACCACGCCGAGAATCAGCGAGAACAGCGCCGACCACAGCGTCAGTTCGATGTTGACCAGGAACGCGGCGGGAACGTCGTATTCGCTGAACAGTTGGATGAATCCGTCCATGCTACTTCTCCCCCTCGGTCGGTTTCGGCGGGTTGTACTCCGCGTTCGGCGTGTACGACGTGCCCTCGGTGTTGTCGGCGATGGCACGCTCCCAGGAACCGTCCTTGATCATCTCGGCGATGGCGGCGTTGATCTTCTTGGCGAGCGCCGTGTCGCCCTTCTTGATGCCCACGCCGTAGTATTCCTGCGTGAACGGCTTGCCGACGACGCGCAGCTTGCCGCGCGAGGCGGAGGCGAGGCCGGCGAGGATGATGTCGTCGGTGGTGACCGCGTCCACGATGCCGGAGAACAGCGCTGTGGCGCATTCCGCATAGCCGGGCTGCTCCATGAGCTGCACTTCGGAGGCGAACTTCTTCTTGACTGTGGCGGCCGAAGTGGAACCGGTGACCGAGCACAGGCGCTTGCCGTTGAGGTCTTCGGGGCCGTTGATGGAATGGTCGTCCTTGCGCACGAGCAGGTCCTGCCCGGCCACGAAGTACGGGCCGGCGAAGGAGACCGCGTTCTTGCGCTCGTCGGTGATCGAGTAGGTGGCGAGGATCATGTCGACGTCGCCGTTCTGCAGCATGGCCTCACGCTGCTTGGAGGGGGCTTCCTTCCAGACGATCTCGTCTTCGGAATAGCCGAGCTTCTTGGCGACGTACTTGGCCACGTCCACGTCGAAGCCGACGTATGTTCCGGATTTCTTGAAGCCGAGGCCGGGCTGGTCGAACTTGATGCCGATGCGTATCTTGCCGCTTTCGTCGGCGCCGCACGCGGCCAGCGACATCGTGCATGCCACGGCGGCGAGCGCCGCGAGCGCGCGGCGGGCGATGCGCCTGATGCGAGTGTTGAATACCGTCATATGCGTCACGACCAATCAGTGCGTGAGGATCTTCGACAGGAAGTCCTTGGCGCGTTCGGTCTTCGGATGGCCGAAGAACTCGTCGGGCGTGTTCTCCTCAAGGATCTGCCCGTCGGCCATGAACACGATGCGGTCGGCCGCCTTGCGCGCGAAGCCCATCTCGTGGGTGACGCAGATCATCGTCATGCCTTCGTGAGCGAGCTCGACCATCACGTCCAGCACCTCGTTGACCATTTCGGGGTCGAGCGCGGAGGTCGGCTCGTCGAACAGCATGACCTTCGGGCGCATGGCGAGCGCGCGGGCGATGGCCACGCGCTGCTGCTGGCCGCCGGACAGCTGGGAGGGCATCTTGGACGCCTGCGAGTCGACGCCGACACGGGTCAGCAGATCCATGGCGAGATGCTCGGCTTCCTTCTTGTCCATGTGGCGCACCTTGATGGGCGCGAGGGTAACGTTTTCAAGGATCGTCTTGTTGGCGAACAGGTTGAACGACTGGAACACCATGCCGACTTCGGCGCGCAGCTGCGCGAGCTGTCTGCCCTCCTGGGGCAGCGCCTTGCCGTCGATGCGGATGTCGCCCGACTCGATGGTCTCCAGGCGGTTGATGGTGCGGCACATCGTCGACTTGCCGGAGCCGGACGGCCCCACGACGACGAGCACTTCGCCTTTGTTGACGGTCAGGTTGATGTCTTTCAATACGTGGAGGTCGCCGAAGTACTTTTCCACGTGAGTCAGTTCGACGAGAGGTCGTCCTGTGGGTTCATTGCCCGGTACCAGCGGCACCACGGGGAGTATTGCTTCTTGTTTTTCTGACATATTGAGCAGTATAAACTATTGAAGGCACAAGAAGCTCACATTCTCGTCCAACATGCGACTCGCCTGTGCGACTCGCCCGCGGCCGCACGGCGTCTTACTGCCGGGGCTTGCCCAGACCGGGGACGAATCGGACACCGGGAATATCAGCGAAGATCGAGCCGTCGACCACCAGTTTGGACGGGCGGATGCCGGAGCCGAGATACAGCTTGGGAATCGACAGCACATGCTGGTCGACAAGCAGCGGCCAGTCATCGGGCAGTCCGATCGGCGACATGCCGCCCGACTCCATGCCGGTCGCCTCGACGGCCGCGTCAATCGGCACGAAACTGACCTTGGACACCTCCAGCGTGTGCTTGACCACGCCGTTGAGGTCGGCGTGCGTGTCCGCGGTGACGAAAGCCGCGGCGAATTCGGGCGGTGCCTTGCGGGTCTTGTGCGTGTGCACGACCGAATCTCCAACGATCTCGCCTACGCGGTCATGCGTATCGATCATGACCTCGACGCAGGGCTGCTGGAGGAAGCGGAAGCACAATCGCTGCGCTCCATCGTCATGCGGGCGCTGCATGACACGCATGACGTCATCAACATGCCGGATCGACATGGCAGCGGCTTCGATCGGTACCGGCGGCTGGGGGTGGTCACCGTAAACAGACGCACGATGTTCAAGCCGTATTCGACTCAGTACAATGCACGAAACACGCGCACGGCCTCCGACCGAGCGGCGACGTCGAGCTTGACCTTCGCGTGCCGCACCACCACGGACACCGTCGAATCCGCTATTCCCAGGCGCTCCGCAATCTACGCCGTCGAATAGTTGTCGGCATACAGACCCAACACCTCACGCTCCCGCTTCGACAGTGTCCGGGGCCGTCGCGCCGATGCCGATACTATCGACCCATGTGCCTGTTCCGTGGTCGGGAAACCCGGGAACGGCCGTACTAGGACATTCCGCATGGCTTCGGCGAGTTCCTTCGGCGTCACGCTTTTGGCAATCAACCCCTGGGCGCCCGCATCGATCGCCAGCTGACGGTAATGATCCAACGAATACGATGTGATGCCAAGTACCACGATGTCGGCTGATGCAGCACGAACACGCCGGCAGATCTCGGGACCGGGAATGTCGGTCAGCGGCATATCCAGCATGGGCAATGCGAACCGGTCGTTATCCACGATTCCAATGGTGATCACGATCCCATTGTGCCCTGCCCGACCTCATCGCCCATCATCAGATGGTCGATATGGCATGCATCTGATGTGCTTTGGCCGTCATTGCGTTCCTAAGTGCGCGCCGAAACGACGACCGCGCGCACTTAAGAACGCAAACCGGGCCATTTGCGTCGCTATGTGCGCGCACTTGTCGTTTCGGCGCGCACATAGGAACGCAAAACAGCAGTTCGGCAATCCTCACGGGTAGCAGGGTGCGGACAACTGCGAAAAAAAACGGCCTGTGTACTGCGCAGACGGATATGCAAAGAGGGCCCCGACCTGTATGGTCTGGGCCCTCCCGTCAAAGAAGACAGCGAGATGTTACTCAGTCTTCGGCATCCGGGTCGTAGTCGACGCCGGTCTCGGCACGCTGCTCGTCACTGATCGGAGCCGGGGCGCCGGTCAGCGGGTCACGACCGCCACCGGCCTTCGGGAAGGCGATGACGTCGCGAATGGTGTCGGCACCGGCGAGGATGGACACGGTGCGGTCCCAGCCCAGGGCGATGCCCGCGTGAGGCGGGGCGCCGAACTTGAAGGCGTCGAGGAGGAAGCCGAACTTCTCCTTGGCCTCTTCGGGAGCGATGCCGAGGACGTTGAGGACGCGGTCCTGAATGTCGTCGCGGTGGATACGCACGGAACCGCCGCCCATCTCCTCGCCGTTGCAGACGATGTCGTAGGAGTCAGACATGGCGTGCTCGGGATCCTGATCGAACTTGTCGATCCAGTCCTTGCTCGGCATGGTGAACGGGTGGTGCATGGAGGTCCACTTGGAGTGGCCGACGGCCACATCATCGTCATCCGGGTCGTCGGTGGGCTTGAACAGCGGGAAGTCCACGACCCAGGTGAAGGCGAACTTCTTCGGATCGAGCAGACCCGCGCGACGGGCGAGCTCCACGCGCACGGCACCCAGCAGCAGCTGGGAGGATTCGCGGGAGCCGGCGGCGAAGAACACGGCGTCGCCGGACTCGGCACCGACGGCGGCCATCAGGCCCTCGCGCTCGGAGTCGGACAGGTTCTTGGCGACGGGTCCCTTGAGCTCGCCATCCTCGGTGAAGGACACGTAGGCGAGGCCCTTGGCGCCGCGCTGCTTGGCCCACTCCTGCCATGCGTCGAACTGACGACGCGGGGTGGCGGCACCGCCCTTGAAGACGACGGCGCCGACGTAGTCGGCCTGGAACACGCGGAACGGCGTGTCCTTGAAGTATTCGGTGAGCTCGACGAGCGGATTGCCGAAACGCAGGTCCGGCTTGTCGGAGCCGTACTTGTCCATGGCATCCTGCCAGGTGATGCGCTGAATCGGCAGCTGCACGTCGTAGCCGGCGGACTTCCAGATGGCGGCGATGACCTTCTCGGCCATGGCCATCACGTCCTCCTGGTCGACGAACGCCATCTCCATGTCGAGCTGGGTGAACTCGGGCTGGCGGTCGGCGCGGAAGTCTTCGTCACGGTAGCAGCGGGCGAGCTGGTAGTAGCGCTCGACGCCGGAGACCATGAGCAGCTGCTTCAAGAGCTGCGGGGACTGCGGCAGCGCGTACCAGGAGCCAGGCACCAGACGGGCGGGCACGACGAAGTCGCGGGCACCTTCCGGGGTGGACTTGATGAAGGTCGGGGTCTCGACCTCGGTGAAGTCCATCTCCTCCAGCGCGTGGCGGGCGGCCTTGGCCATGTCGGAGCGCAACTTGAGGTTGTGCTGCATGGACGGACGGCGAAGGTCGAGGTAACGGTACTTCAGTCGCACATCTTCGCCGGGCAGCTTGTTCTCGGACTCGTTTTCGAGCGCGGTGGACACCTGGAACGGCAGCGCATCGGACTTGGCGAGCACATCGATGGTCTCGACGACGACTTCGATCTTGCCGGTGGCCAGATGCGTGTTCTCGTTGCCGTCCGGGCGCAGACGAACCTCGCCGGTGACCTGGATGACGAACTCGGAGCGCAGCGGGCGCGCCATCTCCTCGTCGTAGATGACGATCTGCACCAAGCCGGAGTTGTCGCGCAAATCGATGAACGCCACGCCGCCGTGATCGCGGCGACGATCGACCCAACCTGCGAGCGTCACCTTCTGACCGACGAGTGCTTCGGTCACCTCGGTGGCATGATGTGTTCTGTAAGCCGTCTGGCTCATGCTTCCTCTTTCTTATGCAATCTATGCAATGGTTTCCCTGCAACGCGCGCCCGTCCCCGGCAGAGGACGGGCGCTGACGAAAATCAGTCGATTACAACGGTTTGCCGGGCATACACAGTATCCGGTTGCCACGACTTGGGATCGGCCGGCTGCTGATCGCCGGTGACGATGTTCTTGACCTCGTCGGATGCCGTGTCGTCGCCGTCCGTCGCGCCGGCCGGGAACCACACATACGGGATGCCAAGCTTGTCGGCATATTTGATCTGCTTGCCAAGTTTGGCCGCAGTGGGCGCGACGTCCGCGGCGATGCCGCGGGAGCGCAGCGTGTTCGCGATGAGATTCGCGGCGGAGCGATCCTGCTCATTCCACACGGCGACGAGCACGGATGCCGGGCAGACGCGGCTGGCGTGCGCTCCGGCGGAGTGCAGCATGTACGACACGAGACGGCTCAGGCCGATGGACAGGCCGACGCCCGGGTACTTGCGGTTGCCCTGCGAGGCGAGGTTGTCGTAACGGCCGCCGGAGCAGATCGAGCCAAGCGACGCCGCCCCGTCGAGGAAGGTCTCGTATACGGAACCGGTGTAGTAGTCGAGTCCACGGGCGATCTTCAGGTCGGCGATCACCGCGCCCGGGCGGATGAGGGCGGCTTCGTCGACGATCATCGCGAGCGTGTCCAGTCCCTGCCGGGCCAGCATGTACGCGGCGGAATCGGCCGCGATGCCGTGCGCGGCGCACAGCGCGTCGAACTTGTCGGCGAGCTCCTTGCCGTCGGCGGCGGTGAGTTCGGCCAGTTCCAGGCAGGCGCGGGCCTGCGCTTCATCGGCGCCGCACGTGTCGACGAGCAGCTTCGCCACTTCGTCCGCGCCGATCTTGTCGAGCTTGTCGATCTCGCGAAGCACTCCCTCGATGTCGGTCAGGCCAAGTCCGCGGTAGAAGCCTTCGGACAGCTTGCGGTTGTTCGCGTGCACGGTCGCCTTGGGTAGGCCGAATGCGCGCAGCTCCTCAAGAGCCGACACCATGACCAGCGGCAGCTCGACCTCGTAATGGTCGGGCAGGTCGCCGTTGCCGATTACGTCGATATCGGCCTGGACGAACTCGCGGAAACGTCCTTCCTGCGGACGTTCGCCACGCCACACCTTCTGAATCTGCCAACGCTTGAACGGGAACGCGAGGTCGCCGGAATGCTCGACCACATACCGGCTCAGCGGCACGGTCAGATCGAAGTGCAGACCCAACCGGTCATTGACCGGCGTGTCGGATTCGTGCCCGACCTCCTGCAGACGGGACAGCAGGTAAATCTCCTTGCTGGTCTCGCCTTTTTTGAGCAGACTGGAGCCCTGTTCCACCGCGCGTGTCTCGATGCCGATGAAACCGTTGAGCTCGAAAACCCTACGGAGCGTGTCGATGACACGCTGCTCCACAACACGTTCAGAGGGGAGCCACTCTGGAAATCCTGATATTGATGCGCCTTTAGCCACGATTCCCTATAATAGGGGAGGTTGCGGAAAAATCCATTCGGATTTTTCCCCAGCCAACGACTACCTTCAAGCTTATAAGGAGCTGGCCATGGCCGACGAGACTGCCACCATATCCGACAACACCACCGAACCCACCGAGCAGGCAACGACGCCCACACCGGCACCGACCCCTGCATCCGCGCCGAAACCCCACGCCCCTTCGCCGGCCGCATTCGCCAAGAAAGCGGTCAAGCGCCCCGCCCCCGCCGCTTCGGCATCCGGCTATTCGGACGCCGAGGTGAAGGCGGCCGAAGCGTTCGGCCGCGTCGACGACAACGGTACCGTGTACGTCAGGGAGGGCGACTCCGAGCGTGAGGTCGGGCAGTTCCCCGACGTCTCCAAGGAGGAGGCGCTGTCGCTGTACGCCCGTCGTTACCTTGACCTCAAGGCCAAGTTGGATCTGCTGGCGAGCCGCCTGCATTCCGACACGGTGAAGTCGCACGAGATCGACGAGACGCTGAAGTCCCTTGAGCAGGAGACCGACAAGCCCGCGGCGGTCGGCGACATGGCCGCGCTGAAGCAGCAGTTCGAGCAGCTGAAGGAGGCCGGCGCCGCGAAGAAGGCCGAGCTCACCAAGGCCCGCAAGGCGGCGATCGCCAAGGCTGTCGAAGAACGCACCAAGATCGTCGAGAAGGCCGAGGCCCTCGCATCCTCGCTGGATGACGAGATCAACTGGCGTTCCACCGCAGACAAGTTCCGTTCCCTGTTCGACCAGTGGCAGCAGCATCAGCGCACGTCCGTGCACATCGACAAGCCGCAGGCCGACGCGCTGTGGAAGCGTTTCTCCGCCGCACGCACCACGTTCAACCAGGCCCGCCGCAAGTGGTCGCAGGCCCGCGACGTCGAGCGCGCCCATGCCAAGGCCGAGAAAGAGGCGATCATCGCCGAGGCGAACCAGCTGAAGGACTCGACCGCATGGGGTGAGACCTCGCGCCGGTTCAACGAGTTGATGGACCGTTGGAAGCGGGCCGGCCGCGTCGGCCGCAGCGATGACGACGCGCTGTGGGCGCAGTTCCGCAAGGCAGCCGACGAGTTCTTCAACGCGCGTCAGGCCGACCGTGACCAGATCAGCACCTCCGAGAAAGAGAACCTCGCCAAGAAGGAGGAGCTGCTGAAGAAGGCCGAGGCCCTGGTGCCCGTCGCCGACGAGGCCGCCGCGAAGAAGGCGCGTCAGGCGCTGGGAGCCATCCAAGACGAGTGGGATCAGATCGGCTATGTGCCGCGCGACGACATGCGCCGCATCGAAGGCCGTCTCGACGCCGTCGACAAGCAGATCAAGGCCGTCGAGGACGCCGCGTGGAAGAAGACCGATCCGGAGGCCGACGCCCGCAAGTCCAGCTTCGAGGAGCAGCTGACCGCTCAGCTCGCCGAGCTTGACGAGAAGATCGCGGCCGAGTCCGACCCGAAGAAGAAGGCCAAGCTGGAGGCGGAGAAGGCCACCAAGGAGCAGTGGCTCAACGCTATCAAGTAGGCCGATTCGCTGTCCGGCCCGGTGTGTCGGCCGGCCGCCGTCGTCAGGACGGTCGGCCGACACACCGATTACCGGCTGTCATCGTCTCGTTGGCATGGGCGTCAGGGAATTCTCCCCGGCGCTCTTTTTTTTGTATTACGACACCGCGGACGCTACGACAGTGGTCAGGTTTGATGCGTTAGAGGCACACGGGCATACAGCATCCAAGTGCCGTCCTCGACCTCGGTGCGCAGCATGCCGCCGATATGGAGCAGTCTGTCACGACACAGGCCAAGTCCCATATGTGTGGAGACCGCTGTCTCACTTTTTATCGGCCGGATGAGTCACGGAATTGTACTGGGTGACTTCTGCGACGTCATCGTGAAGCATCACGCTGCAATCGAATTCGCAACCTGCCGGGCAATGCCGGATGATGTTATGGGCGATTTCATTGAGCGGCTCGCCAAGCAGCGTCATATGATCGGGGTCGATGTCTTCCATGAGTCCATTGTCGTGCAGCGCGAACCCTCCATGGAATCCCTTGCCGGCAAGCTCTTCTCGAAGAGCGTCACATAGTCGACGCAACCGATCAACGGATACCGCGTCCGCCCGAGTCGTGCACCTGCGCGGCGTAGTCGAGCGTCTGAGCGTGATGTTCCTGACGCTCCCGCTCCAGCATGCGCTCATGCGCCTGCTCACGGGTCCGCTGCCGACGCATCATCATACTGAGCAACAGGCCAAGCAGACCGGCGAATACGATGACAGCAATCATGAATAGGCCGTTCGTTACATTCAGGTATGACAAACCACCGGCCATATGAATTGCATGAAGCAGCTGCTTTTCCGGAAATATGTCACGGTTGGCTCCAGCGGGTTGTAGCTGTCGTGGTCATGAGACTTATCTCGGAACCGGTCGCCTTGGCAATCTCGGCGGCCTTGAATTTTTCGTTCTTGAGCCTGTTCTTATACTCCTGCACATACTGTGCGGGAATGTCGGAGCTGACCATCCTCTCATCGTCCTGTACCAACACGACGGTGAACAACTCGTTTTCGGGAGAGGTTCCGTCTGCGTGTGCAATTGGTGTCGCACATGTCATAGCACAGACCAAAGTAATGATCGCGGCCAGATACTTTCTGACGACCGACTGCTTCATGGCAATTCCTTTCTGACCAACACTTCGTTGTGTCGGTTTCCACTGCAGGATGGAATCGCATGGTGGGAGTATGGGTGCGGGTGATTTGCCGTCCTGAGGACGGCATGAGTGGGAGGATATTGCAGACCACCCCCAGTCGCTTCGCGACAGCCCCGTCAGCGGGAGTCAATTCACGCCCCCGCTGGCGGGGCTGTCGAGTGTAGCGAGACTGGGGGTGGTCAGTCGGCGGTCAACCGGTACCCGATCAGGCCTCCTGCGAGGCGGGAGCGGCGTTGTCAGCCGACTTGTCAGCTGACTCCTCCGTTGCCGGCTCCGCAGCCGGCTCGTTCTCGGGCTTGGCGTCGTCGAACTGTTCGCCGCGGAAGGTGAACTCGCCGAGGATGCCCTCGCCTTCGGAGTCGACCACCACGCGCTGACCGTCCTCGAGTTCGCCCATCAGGATCTTCTCCGAGATGGCGTCCTCGATGTCGCGCTGGATCACGCGGCGCAGCGGACGAGCACCGAGCAGCGGGTCGAAGCCCTTCTGCGCGAGCAGGTCCTTGGCGGCCGGGGTGAGCTCCAGCGACATGTGACGGTCGAACAGACGGTCGTTGAGCTGCTTGATGTCGAGGTCGACAATCTGACGCACCTGCGGCTCGGTGAGCTGACGGAACACGATGATGTCGTCAAGACGGTTCAGGAACTCGGGGCGGAACTGCTGCTTGAGTTCGGAGCTGACCTGATCCTTCATGCGCTGGTAGCTGGACTCCGCGTTCGAGCCAAGGTTGAAGCCGGTGTTGGCGGCCTTGGCGATGTCGCGCGTACCCAGGTTGGTGGTCAGGATGATGATGGTGTTCTTGAAGTCCACCTTGCGTCCCTGACCATCGGTCAGGTGACCGTCGTCCAGCACCTGCAGCAGCGTGTTGAAGATGTCCGGATGGGCCTTCTCGATCTCGTCGAACAGCACGACGGAGAACGGCTTGCGGCGCACCTTCTCGGTGAGCTCGCCACCCTCCTCGTAACCGACGTATCCCGGAGGAGCACCGAACAGACGCGATGCCGCATACTTCTCGGAGAACTCCGACATGTCCACGCGAATCAGCGCGTCCTCATCGTCGAACAGGAACTCGGCCAGCGCCTTGGCCAGCTCGGTCTTGCCGACGCCGGTCGGGCCGGCGAAGATGAACGAGCCCGCAGGACGCTTCGGATCCTTGAGGCCCACACGAGTGCGGCGAATCGAACGGGACAGCGCGGAAACCGCTTCGTCCTGGCCGATGATGCGCTTGTGCAGCTCGGACTCCATGCCGAGCAGCTTCTTCGACTCGGCCTGGGTGAGCTTGAACACCGGAATGCCGGTGGTCGAGGAGATCACCTGGGCGATCACATCCTCGTTCACGACCATCTCGACATCGGACTCGCCCTCGCGCCAGGAGGATTCCTTCTCCTTGCGCTCCGCTTCCAGCTTCTCCTGGTTGTCGCGCAGCTCGGCGGCCTTCTCGAAGTCCTGGTCCTTGATGGCCTTGTCCTTCTCGGCGGCGACTTTCGCGACCTTCTGGTCAAGTTCCTTGAGCTCGGGCGGGGCGGTCAGGCGCTTGATGCGCAGCCGCGCGCCGGCCTCGTCGATCAGGTCGATGGCCTTGTCGGGCAGGTTGCGGTCCTGGATGTAGCGGGACGACAGCTCCGCGGCGGACTGCAGCGCGCCGTCGGTGATGGTCACGTGGTGGTGGTTCTCGTAGCGCGAGCGCAGGCCCTTGAGGATTTCGATGGTCTCCGCGATTGTCGGCTCATGCACCTGAATCGGCTGGAAACGACGTTCCAGCGCCGCGTCCTTCTCGATGTACTTGCGGTACTCGTCGGTGGTGGTGGCGCCGATGGTCTGGAGCTCACCGCGAGCCAGCATGGGCTTGAGCATGTCAGACGCGCCCAAGGCGCCGTCCGCCGAACCGGCACCGACGATCGTGTGAATCTCGTCGATGAACAGCACGATGTCGCCGCGCGTCTTGATCTCCTTGAGCACCTTCTTGAGGCGTTCCTCGAAATCGCCGCGGTAGCGCGAGCCGGCCACCATGGAGCCCAGATCCAGCGAATAGACCTGCTTGTCCTTCAGCGTCTCCGGCACGTCGCCGGCGTTGATCTTCTGCGCGAGGCCTTCGACGACGGCGGTCTTGCCGACGCCCGGCTCGCCGATCAGCACGGGGTTGTTCTTCGTGCGGCGCGACAGCACGACCATGACACGTTCGATCTCGTTGGTGCGCCCGATCACCGGGTCGAGCTTGCCCTCGGCCGCTTCGGCGGTCAGGTTGCGCCCGAACTGGTCCAGAATGGCCGAACCGGTCTGGCTGCGCTTGTCCTGCACGCCGCCGGCGTTGGCCAGATCGCCCTTGCCGGAGGCATTGGCGCCGCCGCTGTTGCCATGGATCATGTCGATAGTGGCCGAACGCAGTTCGCCCAGGTCGACATCCATCTTGATGAGCACCTGGGTGCCCACGCCCTCGCCTTCGCGGATCAGGCCGAGCAGGATGTGCTCGGTGCCGATATAGCTGTGACCGAGTTGCAGCGCCTCGCGCAGACTCAGCTCCAACACCTGCTTGGCGTGCGGAGTAAAGGGAATGTGCCCGTTGGGGGCGGCATTGCCTTTGCCGATCATCTCCTCGACCTGCTTGCGGGTGTCGTCCAAGGTCACTCCCTTGGATGCGAGCGCCTTGGCGGCGACCCCCTCACCTTCGCGGATCAGGCCGAGCAGCAGGTGTTCGGTGCCGATGTAGTTGTGCTGGAGAGTGCGCGCCTCTTCCTGCGCCAACACGATCACGCGCCGTGCACGGTCGGTAAACCGTTCGAACATGCTTGTCCTTCCATCTCGATAGTCCACACCACTCTACCGATTCGCGATGACGTTTATGCCTTTCCTCGCGATAATTGCGCTCATAACGCAATGAAAAACGATATGCTGAATATAACATGCCAACAAGGAGGATGTCATGACGCAACCAGATGTGAACATCGAGTCCGAGCCGCGGACGTCGGACGGAGCCGGCGACATCGTCGTTGGGGTGGACGGCTCCGAGGAGTCGTTCACGGCCTTGCAGTGGGCGCTCAGGGAGGCGTCCTTGAGCGGCAGGGCGGTCAACGCGGTCTATGCGTGGACGCATTCGTGGGATATGGGAGCCCAGCCAGACAATCCCGACGCGTGGGAGAAGGCGAGCAAGGCCATCACCGAGCAACTGCTGGATTGGGTGAATGAGGCGAGCGCCGGCATCGCATTCGACCCGGATAACCTGAAGCTCACCTCCGTGCACGCCTCCGGCACGACTGGACTGCTGCAGATCGGAGCGGATGCCCAACAGATCGTCGTCGGCCGCCGATCCCTGGGTCGTGTGACCAGATGGTTCGTGGGGTCGCTGTCGTCCTCCCTCGCCGAATCCGCCAAGGTGCCGGTGACGGTGGTCAGGATCGCCGGCAACGAGGACAAGAGCGTGCAGGATGATATCGCGCATTCGCTCGCCCCCGGTATGCCGATTCACCATGATGACGATGAGCTGGCCGCGGCCAAGGGCAAACGTCCGGTGGTCGTCGGCGTGGACGGTTCCGAGACGTCCCGTCATGCGTTGCGGTTCGCCATTGATTTCGCCGCGCTGCATCACGCCCCACTGCAGGTCATGTTCTGCTGGCAGCTGAAGGATCTGGGCGAGGTACCCGGCTATGAGAACGCGATCGCCTCGATCGGCGCCGGTCAGGATCACGCGCAGGACATCGTCCGTCGCATGATCGAGCAGGCCGATATTCCCGACGGGCTTCAGGTGACGGGCAAGGCGTTCCACATCGCGGCGGCCAAGGGCCTGACCACGGCATCCCGGTTCGCCAGCCATCTGGTCGTTGGATCCCGCGGCCTGAGCGGCTTGGACGCCCGTTTCCTCGGTTCCGTGTCGAGGCAGATCCTGAACTTCGCGGAGTGCACGGTCACCATCGTGCACTGAGCGCCATCGCGCGCTGGCCCGGATGCGCAACCCCGGATATAGACGAATCGCCTGTGACACCGCTTCGCGTGGTGTCACAGGCGATTATCGTTCCATCGTCATTCCGCCATTCGGTCGCCGTGACGTTGCCCGTGTTGCGGGCGATTCGGGTCAGCGCGTTTCAGGCAGCTGGGATTTGAGGATGATCGTGCCCTTGGGCACGTCGAACGGCAGGCCGGCGACACCGAGCTTCTCGATCAGCTCCACTTCGCTGCGCTCGTCCCGCGGCGCCTGCGCGATGACATCGATATGCAGGTCGTCGAACGCGGGCTTGGATTGAATCCACATGTGGCTCGGCTCGGGCGGCTCGATTTCGGAATGTTCGCCGCATCCGTGGTCGAGCGAGACGACCTTGCCGTCGTCCGGGCTCCACTTGTTCGCGCAGACGCCGAACATTTCGCTCAGATCGCCCTGCAACGCGACGAAGAACCCGCAGGTGGAGCACAGATTGCCCGACGCGGTCTTGGTGGACAACGACTTGGGGCCGCGAGGGCCCTCATACCAGCGCTGCGCGGTCTGGGCGCGGCCCAGCGGGGACAGCACATGGCGGCGGGACAGATCGAATGCGCTCACCGCGTCATCGACATCCTCCGCGGCTGTGGTGGGCTGAGCGTCCTGGGACTCCACAGGTTCGCTGTCGGGCGCCTCAGAATCCGATGCTCCGGTATCCGATGCCTCATCCGCGGCATCGACCTTGCCCGGGGCCCCGGCCGCTTCCACGTCCCGTGCATCCGAAACGCGCGTGTCACCGGTCTCGGCTTCGGCGGTCGCCCGGAAACCTTCCTCCAACCGCGGATCATCCGGGTCGGTGCCGATGGAGTCGGTCACCGACAGGTCGGTCGGCAGCAGACGGTCCTTCCATGGAATCCATTCCGGAGGGCGCAGCGCCTGTTCCATGGGAATAAGCGTTGACTCGTTCACCGTCCACGTGTCGCGTTCGACATCGTGGAACATCGTCACGGACCACTGCCATCCCTCGTAGCCGCGCATCAGCGAGACGAACCGGTAATCGGTGATGCCGTCACCGGCGTCGATGGCCTCGACGAACTCTCCGACGCCGTTCTCGTCCTCGGCAGCCTCGACGGCCATGGCACGGGCAGCGTCTTTCGGGTCGATGGAGGCGATGGGCGAATCCGCGATACCGGGTTCGTCCACAACCGTCTCAGGCATGGTCGTTTCAGGCATGTACTATCCCCTGTCCCCTCATTCCTGCACGTCGAAGCTGTCAGCCACGCCACGCAGCAGTGTGGCGAGCTTCCGGCTGTCGGCGGCGGAGGGATACCGATGGCGACGCAGCTCGTTGCCCGCGGAATCCAGCAACTTGATAAGGTCCTCCACGATGGCGGCCATATCATCCGGCTTCGGGCGGGTCGCCTTGACCAGGGACGGCACGGATGCGACCAGCGTCACACCCATGGCCTGTGGCCCCTTGCGGCCGTCGATCACGGAGAACTCCACGCGGGCGCCTTTGCGCAGGGTGGTCACGCCATCCGGCAGAGCCGCTGCGGGCAGGAACACGTCCTCGCCCTCGTCGTTCGTAATGAATCCGAATCCCTTTTTCGCGTCGAACCAACGTACGCGCCCACTGGGCATGGCACACCTCGTTACTCGTCGGACCGGCAGATTCTCGATCTGCTCATGAATACATCAAAGTATCAGTTTACCTCAATGCATGAACGCACGGCACGCGGCAGCGCACCGGACGCGAATCACTCGCTCTTGTGCTGCCGCGCCTGCTGTTTCTCCTGCTTGGCTTTGTTGCGTTCGGCCTTGCGTTCCGCCTTGGCGTCCTGAGGGGGTTCGCCCACGGCGATCTTCGGCTCCAGCGGCGCTATGGGCAGCACCACCGTGAGCGTGAGGCCGCCGCCCTGGGAGTCGGTCGCGCAGATGAAGCCCTTGTGCGCCTTGACCACCGACTGCGCGATGGCCATGCCAAGCCCAGTGCCGCCTTTGAGACGCGCCCGGGACGGGTCCGCGGTGTAGAACCGCTCGAAGATCTTGGAGCGGGAGTTCTCGGGCACGCCCGGACCATGGTCGCTGAAGCGGACCACCGCGTAGTTCATGCCCATCTGCATGGAGCGGCTTACGTCCACGGCTTCGATGAAGTAGCGCATCGAGGCGTCATTCGCGGACATGCGGGCCAACGATTCGGGGCTGATCGACGCGGGCATGACGCCGACGGATATCTCCACCGGGGAGTCGGCGGGCGTGTAGCGGTGGATGTTGCCGACGATGTTGGTGACCACCTGCCGCAGCCTCGACCCGTCGCCTTTCAACGTGACATCGGGCAGCGGGCCTTCGACGAACTCCAGATCGGCCGGCTCATCCCCGTTGCGCGGCTGGAATGTCAGCGTGCCGCGGCGAATCTCACGGCCCGGATCGAGCGCGTGCAGGTCTTCGGTCGCGTCCGTGACCAGCGTGGTCAGCGGCACCTGCTGGGTGATGTCGATGCCACGCCCCTCGTCGAGGCGCGCCAACGACAGCAGGTCCTCCACCAGTACCGTCATGCGGGTGCTCGAATCCTCGATATGCGAGATCGACTCATCGGCGCGTCCCAGCGCACCCGGCAGGTCACGCTGCATCTTGTATAGCTCCGCATACCCGTGGATCGCCGCGAGCGGCGTGCGAAGCTCATGGCTGGCATCGGAGACGAATCGTTTCATCTTCGCCGTGGTCTCCTCCTGCTCGTGGAAGCTCTGCTCTATTCGGGTGAGCATGGCGTTGAGCGAGACAGACAGCGAACCGACCTCCGTGTTCTCCGGCGCCGGGGGCACGCGTTGTGTGAGGTCGCCGGCGGCGATCTTCGCGGCGGTCTTCTCGATGCGCTTCAGCGGAGACAGTGTTCTCTGGGTCATCAGCGTGGCCAGCAGGGCGCCGAGTATGACGATGGCCACGCCGACGATGATGCAGTAACGGGTCAATGTCTTTACGGTGTCAAGCTGGTCGCTCAGCGACAGACCGATGTAGCATACGCCGCCGGGCTTGCCGTCCTCATCGGTCCACGGCAGCGCCACGACGCGCCACGGCGATTCGGCGGTGGACAGCGTGGAATGGTCCACGCTCCGCCCGCTCAACGTCACGACGGCGTTGGTGGTGAACGGCTGCTGGAGCTGCACGCCTCCGCGGCTGCCGTCCATAGGCAGCAACGGCATCGAACTGACGCCGTCCTTGAGAGTGGGGACGATGGCGTTGCGCAAGATGGTGTCGTCGCTGTCGCGGATCTGCACGAAGTAGCTGTACAGCAGGCTGCTGCTGGATTTCTCGGCGTTATTCTGCTGACGCATGGTATCGATGTTGTTGAGGACCAGTTGCGCCTGACGGAACAGCTGCGTGTCCGTCTTCTCCAGCATGTAGTTGCCGACCAGCTGGCGCAACGTCAGTGATATACCGGCCGTACCCACGATCAGCAGGATGACCGTGCACGCCACGATCTTGGTGGCCAGCGGAACGGCGTCCAGACGCCCGACGAACATCGATTTCAGTGTCGCCCACACACCCTTGGTATGGGTCGCACGCTTCTGGCTCGCAGGGGCGGCTGTCGGCGGAGGTATCTGCGCGGTTCCCGGAGTCCCGACCGTGCCGGTCGGCGCGGTTCCCGGTGCCGGGGCCGGGCCTGCGGCGGTTCCGTCACCCGTCGGCGGAGGTGTCTGTGCGGTCATCGCGCCCGCCTCACGCCGAGACTCTGGGCTCGCGAATCATGTAGCCGATGCCTCGCTTGGTCTCGATCAGCGGGGTGACCTTGTGCTGTTCACCGTTGTCGTCGGTCACCATGATGCCGTCGACCTTCTTGCGCAGGTACGAGATGTATGACTCGACGATCGCCGCGTCACCGCCCCAATCGTATTGCCAGACGTGATCGAGGATCTGCGCCTTCGACAGCACACGGCCCTCGTTGTCCATCAGGTAGCGCAGCAGCTTGTATTCGGTCGGGCTCAGATCGATCGCATGACCGGCGCGGGACACATCGTGCGAATCCTCGTTGATCTCAAGGTCGCCGACGCGGATGATCGGATCGTCCTCCACCTGCTCACGGGTGCGACGCAGAATCGCGCGGATGCGGGCCACGACCTCCTCCAAGCTGAAGGGCTTGGTCACGTAGTCGTCGCCTCCGACGGTCAATCCCATCACCTTGTCCTGCGTGTCGTCGCGGGCGGTGAGGAACAGCACGGGGGCGCCAATGCCCTCCTGCCGGATGCGGCGGGTCACGGTGAATCCGTCGATGTCAGGGAGCATGACGTCGAGGACGATCAGGTCGGGCTGGGTCTTCTCGATCACCTCGATGGCTTCGGAGCCCGATGCGGCGGTGGCCACATCGAATCCGGCGAAATGCAGGGATGCGACGAGCAGTTCACGGATGGACGGTTCGTCGTCGACAACAACAATGGATGCTTCAATCGGCTTGCTCATGGTTACCAGCTTGACTCGATGTTCTGGATGTTTCCTGAACACCATCTGTGTCTTGCGGGACAATGGACGCCAGCCACGCGTCGAAACGCTCCCGGGAGCCTTCGTCGGCGGCTTCGTCGGTGTTGCCCGGCTTGGGCGCGGTGGCGGCCGACGACGTTCCGAACCGCTTTCCGCGCCGGGATGCCTCCCTCCGTTCGCGGCGCGTCATGGGTACGGACGGAGCGGACTGCTCGTCGGATTCACTTGAAGCGGACTGCGGCCTGCCGTCGTCCTCCGCCGGGGAGTCCGACTCGGCTGCATCACCCTTGGAGCGCCGCTTCTTGGCGGACTTGCCCGTGTCTTTCTTCGTGGCTTTCTCTGTGGATTTTCCTGCGTCCTTCTCGGCATCCGGCTGCTTGCCCTTCGTATCGCGACGACGGCGAACCACCGTCACGACGCCGATGACGATCAGAACCACCAGCACGCCGCACATCACGGATATGCCCACCCATTTCCACACCGTGCCGCGCTGCGCTGTGGTCGTCTTGATCGTGGCGATGGAATCCATCATGGCGATCGCCGAGCCGGACCAGTCGGGGTTCCTGCCGCTGACCGGCCCGTAGGCGCTTTTCAGCAGCTGGTCCGACGTGGTCTTGTTGTACAGCCACGATTCCGAGTTGCCGGAGACGGCGACCACGAGCTTGCCGTCGTTGAGGGCCACGGCCAGCAGCACGGTGTTCGGTTTGGGGTTGGTGGCGTCCAACGCCTCCTGCGCCCATTGGTCGGGGTCCTCTACCCCCTCGAAATGCAGCATGTATGACAGCTTGACCGACACGCCGGTGCTGTCGTAGGTGCTGGATATGGCGTCCGTAACTTTCGTCAGATTGGAGCCGAGCACGTTGTAGGGATCGGTTATGTCCTGGGAGAACGTGGCCTGCCCCTGGTCCGAGGACGACGAATCGTCCCCGGCGGCGTATGCGACCGCACCGGGCGAAGTTATCCACATTGTTATGACCAGCACCGTCAAAACCGCGGAAAACAGCCGTTTCCACAGAGAAAATCCGTCGCGCGACACGCCGATAACCCCCAAAATGGCCGAGCCTTCGACCACATCATCCGTTTTTCCGTATCTCATCGTTCGCAATGTCATATCCTCCACATTACCGGCCGGACGCTTCAACGTCACCGGGCGAAAACAGAACAATACAGGAAAGGAACAACCATGCCCCAATATCAAGTGGATTCCGAACGGATCCAATCCTCCTCCGCCGCCGTTTCGGCGTCCATCGCCGCCATCCGGCAGGCGGTCAACGGAATGTATACGAACCTCAACGGTCTCCAGGACGCCTGGCGTGGCGGTGCCGCCACACAGTTCACTTCGGTGAGCGCGCAGTGGCGTGCGGCACAGCAGCAGATGGAGGCGTCGCTGGAATCCATCCAGCAGGCGCTCACCCAGGCATCCACCGTCTACGCCGACGCCGAAGCGCAGGCGTCCCGACTGTTCGCTTCCGGCTGAACAGTATCACGGCGGTGATCCGCTCCGGTACGCCCGCAGACATACGAAAAGGGCTCCGACCCTCAACAGGTCGAAGCCCTTCACATCGCGGCAAATCCGTGTTACGGCATCCGCTGCTGCAACGCGCTACCGCGCTGCGATGGCGGATTCCGAGAGCGGATCAGTAGCCCATGTCGGCGCCGGCGGCCGGAGCGGCGGCCTTCGGTTCCGGCTTGTTGGCGACAACCGCTTCGGTGGTCAGGAACAGGCCGGCGATGGACGCGGCGTTCTGCAGAGCGGAGCGGGTGACCTTGACCGGGTCGGCGACGCCGGCGGCCAGCAGATCCTCGTAGGTGTCGGTGGCGGCGTTGAAACCCTGACCCTCCGGCAGCTCGCGAACCTTGTTGAACACCACGTCACCGGACACGCCGGAGTTCTCGGCGATCTGCTTGATCGGGGCCTCGATGGCGCGGAACACGATGGCGGCACCAGTGGCCTCTTCGCCGGTCAGCGAAGTGACGGCTTCTGCGGACTCGGCCTTCTTGGCAGCCTGGACGAGCGCCACGCCACCGCCGGGCAGCAGGCCCTCTTCGATAGCGGCCTTGGCGTTGCGCACGGCGTCTTCGATGCGGTGCTTACGCTCCTTGGCCTCGACCTCGGTGGCCGCGCCGACTTTGATGACGGCGACGCCGCCGGCCAGCTTGGCGAGACGCTCCTGCAGCTTCTCACGGTCGTAATCGGAGTCGGTCTTCTCGATCTCGGCGCGAATCTGGGCCACGCGAGCCTCGACGTCGGCCTTGTCGCCGCCGCCGGAAACGATGGTGGTCTCGTCCTTGGAGACGATGACCTTCTTGGCGGTGCCGAGCACGGACATGTCGATGGAGTCGAGCTTGAGACCCAGCTCGTCGGACACGACCTGAGCACCGGTCAGGATGGCCATATCCTGCAGCATCGCCTTGCGACGGTCGCCGAAGCCGGGGGCCTTGACGGCGCAGGAGTTGAAGGTGCCGCGGATCTTGTTCAGGATGAGGGTCGGCAGCGCCTCGCCGTCGACGTCCTCGGCGATGATCAGCAGCGGCTTGCCGGACTTCATGACGAGCTCGGCGATGTGGACGACGTCCTGCTGGCTGGAAACCTTGCCGGAGGTCAGGAGGATGTACGGATCCTCAAGAACCGCGGTCTGGTCGTCCGCGTTGGTCACGAAGTACGGGGCGATGTAGCCCTTGTCGAAACGCATGCCCTCGGTGAACTCAAGGTCAAGGCCGAAGCGGTTGTTGTCCTCGACGGTCACGACGCCGTCCTGACCGACCTTGTCCAGAGCCTCGGCGATCTTCTCGCCAACCTCGGGGTCGGCTGCGGAGATCGTGGCGGTGGCGGCGATCTGGTCCTTGGTCTCCACGTCCTTGGCGGCGGCGACCAGTTCCTTGACGATGGTGTCGGTGGCCTTCTCGATGCCGCGACGCAGCGCGATCGGGTTGGAGCCGGCGACAACGTTCTTCAGGCCTTCGTGCACGAGGGACTGGGCCAGCACGGTGGCGGTGGTGGTTCCGTCGCCCGCGACGTCGTCGGTCTTCTTGGCGACTTCCTTGACCAGCTCGGCGCCGATGCGCTCGTACGGATCCTCAAGATCGATTTCCTTGGCGATGGAGACGCCATCGTTGGTGATGGTCGGTGCGCCATAGGACTTGTCGAGCACCACATTGCGGCCCTTCGGGCCCAGAGTGACCTTCACGGTGTTGGCGAGCTTGTCGAGACCCGCAAGCATGCCCTGACGAGCTTCCTCGTCGTATGCAATGATCTTTGCCATGGTTGTGTATCCTCCAAATGGCTTCACGGTACTGAATCTCACCTGGGGGCGAGGCGTGGCCGCCGACCGTCAGCTGCCGGCTGTCACTCTCACTCCCCGAGTGCTAATTGGGAGATTAGCACTCTCGGTGCCCGAGTGCCAACATATTCATGAGGATTGCGCTGTTGGCTTGAAATCATCGCGTGATCCGCGAAGGCCGGAGCATGCCGATACCGATCCGGTAAAGCCGAAAGAAAAGGAAAAAGCTCCGGCACCCATTGGGTACCGGAGCTTCGATGACGCGCAGAGCCTCGCACGATTCAGAGCTTGACCACTTTCGTGGCCTGCATTCCCTTCGGCCCACGTTCGGCCTCGTACTCGACCTTATCGCCCTCGTTCAGCGTCTTGAAACCATCGGCTTGAATAACCGAGTAGTGCACGAACACATCATCCCCACCAGCATCAGAGGTAATGAATCCGTAACCCTTGCCAGCGCTGAAGAACTTCACAGTTCCCTGTGCCATTGTTATATTCTTTCCCTTGTTCCTATGCCGCGAACAAACGGAAGAGAGCTCAAAACCGCACCGCATCCCCCACCTCGCGCCTCCATATCATTGTACGGTACTAGGGGACATTCGCACAAAGCCTACGGGGACGCGGATTCTCGGCCGATGTACGGTCACTGCATCAGCACGACGACGACGGGTGCGGAGATGCCCGACATCTGCCGCACGTCGGAGATGCCCAAGGTCACGGCGATGTCCTTCGCGGTCGCCGCATCGGTCTCGTTCTGGTACCAGACCACGGTGCTCGCGGGCAACGTACCGGAGGGGTTGGCGGAGACGACGTTCTTGTATCCGGCCTGCTTGAGCGTGTACGCACGGCTGGCGGCGTGACCGGAGATCTTGGTTCCGTTGATCACGCGGACGGAAGTGGCCTTGTTCGCCTCGGCGGTGGCCGGCGGCGTCGAATGCGCGTCGGACGAGGCGGTGGAGTCCGTCCCCTGCCCGTTCGTGTCGGTGGCATCGGCCGAACCGTCGCTGCTGCTCGATGTCGTATCGCTCTGGGCGGAATCCGTGGAGGTATTGGAAGCCGTGTCGGAGGAACCGTCAGTCGAACTAGAAGTGGACTGCTCGCCCGTGCCGGACTTCGTCGTGTCGCCGGTCTTCGAGTCGTCGCTGTCGGACGCCTTGTCGTCAGCCGCCTGCGACGTGCCGTTGTTCCCGAAGAGCACGTCGGAGAACATTCCCGACAGCACACCCCATGTGCCGACGCCCGCCAGGGCCACCACAAGCAGCACGATCAGGAAAGGCGTCATGCGCGCCCCGGCCGACCGCGCGCCCCGATGCACGCCCACCGGACCTGCCGGAGGATTGTCGAACACGTCTTTGGCATACGAATCGTATGTTTCCTTGTCCTTGGCCATAATCACCCTTCCGTATCGTTCGTCAAGTCTACCGGCCATGGTGTCCCAAGTGCGCGGCGGCCGTCAGTCATGCACCGGATATGCACAGCTTCGACACGCTCGCTACAGTAGAGACCATGAGTCAACATCCAGTCAAACCATTGTCGCAGCTCGTGGAGCCCGGATGGGCCGCCGCGCTGCAGGACGTGGAGCCGCAGGTCCATCACATGGGCGATTTCCTCCGCTCCGAACTGCAGGCAGGACGTCAGTACCTGCCCGCAAGCCATAATATCCTCAGAGCCTTCACAATTCCATTCGACTCGATCAAGGTGCTGATCGTCGGGCAGGATCCCTACCCGACTCCGGGGCATCCGGTCGGCCTGAGCTTCTGCGTGGCGCCCGACGTCCGACCGCTGCCGAAGAGCCTGGTCAACATCTACCGCGAGCTCGTCGACGACATGCACGTGCCGATGCCCGCCAACGGTGACCTGACACCCTGGACCCAGCGCGGCGTGATGCTGCTGAACAGGTGCCTGACCGTCGGCGTGGGACGCCCCAACAGCCATCAGGGCAAGGGATGGGAGACCATCACCGAGGCCGCCATCCGCGCCCTTGACGCCCGGGTGGACGCGGACGGCAAGCCGAAGCCGCTGGTGGCGATCCTCTGGGGGCGCAACGCGCAGAGCCTCGCGCCACTGCTCACCAACGCGACCATCATCGCCTCGCCGCATCCCAGCCCTCTGTCCGCATCCCGCGGGTTCTTCGGCTCCCACCCGTTCTCCCACGCCAACCAAGCGCTGGTCTCCATGGGCGCCGAACCGGTCGACTGGTCACTGCCATCGGCGCAGGCGGATCGGCCCGATCCCCACTCCGCGGTTGCTTCGTCACGGTAAGGTGGGCAGCATGGCTTTATTCACCTCGAAACCTTCAATGCCGTCCCAGCTCGCGAACGCGATCCCCACGACGGGCGCCATGCCGGCCGCCCCCATGCACACGCCCGTGCCGGCGCCTTCCGCCGCGCTGACGCAGGATGACCTGCGACGCGCACGGCAGCTCACCGACCGCATCCGCGCCAGATTCGCCCAGACGCTGGTCGGACAGTCCGACTTGCGCGAAGCGCTGATCGCCACGATGGTCGCAGGCGGCCACATCCTCATCGAATCCGTGCCCGGCCTGGCCAAGACCACCGCGGCCCAGACGCTGGCCACCTCGGTCTCGGGAACGTTCCGCCGAGTGCAATGCACGCCCGACCTCATGCCGTCCGATCTGGTGGGCACCCAGGTGTTTGACTTCTCCACCCAGCGGTTCTCCACCCAGATCGGCCCGATCCACGCCAATTTCGTATTGCTCGACGAGATCAACCGATCCAACGCCAAAACGCAGTCGGCGATGCTTGAGGCCATGGCGGAAGGCGCCACGACGATCGGCGGCGAACGCATCGAGCTGCCCAAGCCGTTCATGGTAATCGCCACCGAGAACCCCATCGAGGAGGAGGGCACGTTCAACCTGCCGGAAGCCCAGATGGACCGATTCATGATGAAGGCCGTCATGACCTATCCCAAGGCCGACGAGGAGACGAGCATGCTGGCGATGCTCACGCGCCGCGGCACCGACATGTTCGATCCGAAATCGCTGCCGTCCGACACGATCACCATTCAGGATGTGGAGTTTCTGCGCAAATCGGCGCGGCGCGTCCATGTGTCGGAGGCGATCATGCGCTACGCCGTCGATCTGGTGGCGACCTCGCGCGGTGCCGGAAACAAGCCGCTGAAGGGCCTGAGCTCGACGGTCCGCCTCGGTGCGAGCCCCCGCGCGTCGATCGCCCTGATCCGCAGCGGGCAGGCCAACGCGCTGCTCGCCGGCCGGGATTACGTCATCCCCGAGGATGTGAAGATGATGGTCCACGAAGTGCTCAGACACCGTGTGATCCTGACCTTCGAGGCGCTGGCCGACGGCGTGACCAGCGACCAGGTGATCGATCGGATCGTGGAAACGGTTCACGTCCCATGATCGATGGCTCACACCCCTCACACTCCTCACACTCCTCATCTTCCGACGACCGGATCCGCAGGAAGATCGAGGCGCTGGGCAATTCGCTGAGCCTTCCGACCGTTCGCAAGGCGCTGGGCGTCCTGGAGGGCGAGCACGCCTCGAACCGGCGTGGAGGCAATGACGACCCGATGGACATCCGCGTCTACGGGCCGGGGGACGAGGCGCGTCTCATCGATTGGAAAGCCAGCGCCCGTCTCGGCCGCCCGATGGTCGTGCAGCATGCGCGCCAGGCGACCAGCCAGGTGTGGCTGCTGTGCGATGTCGGCGAGGAGATGACCGGAGGATGCGCGTCAGGCGAGCCGGCCTACGCGGTCGCAGGCAACGCGCTGCGCATGTTCGCCGCGCTGTCGCTGCGGCGCAGCGATGACGTCTCCCTGGTGTTCGCCGACGCCCACAGCATCACGCGCATGCCGTTCAACGGCGGGTTCGCGCAGTTCGAGCGCACGCTGGACGACGCCTTGCGGCGGGATTGGTCATACGGCCGCAACATCGACGCTCTGCTGGATTACGCGCGCCGCATACGCGACCGTCAGGCGCTCATCGTGCTTGCCACCGACGAGCTGGCCCTGCGCAAGCGTCACATCGACGTCATCGGCGCCATAGCCGCCACCCACCCCGTGGTGCTGATCACCGTGGCGACGGCCAACCCCTTCGACCCGTCCGAGGCCGCCCGCGAATGGTATGACGGAAAATCCGGGCGCCGCATCCCCGCCCTGCTGCGCAACGCGAAGGCCGCGGAAGAGGTGGCGCTGCATCGCAGATACGTGTGCGCCGCTCTGGAGCACGAACTCGCCAAACGTGGTTCGCGAATGATCCGCGCCGCGTCGAGCGACATGATGTTCGATGCCTTCGTGCGGCTGGTGTCGCGTTCGCTCGGCCGTTCCATCCGCAATCAGCTGCGTGTGCCGCCATCGCTGAACCTGACGTCGGAGGTGCCTGCATGAACGTCATGAACGGTTTCGTGACCTCGTCGACGCTGGCCGCAGCCGTGGACGTGAACGACCTGCATCCCGTGACGGATGTGCCCGTCGCGTCTCTGCTGCCCATAGTGACGATGGCGTGCTTCATCGCGTTGCTGATCCTGATTGTGGCGATCGTCATCATGTCCCGTCCTCGACGTGCGAAACGCGTAGCCGCTCCCCGAGGGTCCCACAACGCCCTCGCCCCCGTCTCGCAGTGGAAAAGCCGCGTGCATGACATCGTGGAGCGCAACGGGGCCGGGAAGCTTTCGCGCGAGGACGCCTTCGTCGAGCTCGCCGCCGTGGCGAGGGACTTCGCGTCGCAGGCCAGCAGCGCGGAGCTCGGTTCGACGACGCTGCAGGAGATCGCGTCACGTTCCGCAGGCTCTCTGGCAAGTGATTCGGGAGTCCACGGTTTCACGCTGCTGCGCCAGACCATAGCCGCGCTGTATCCGCCGGAGTTCGCGAACGCCGAGTTCAATGCGCAGGCGAAGGACGCCACCGTGGAACAGGCCGCCGACTGGGTGCTGAACCTCGTGGAAAGGTGGCGCTGATGACCACGAACGACATGAGCATCCATTGGCTGTGGCCGTATGCCGCCGTGGCGGCCGTGCTCGTCGCGGCAGTGCTGGTGGCCGTCATCGCGATCTTCCGAGGCCGCAGGCGTCCCCCGCGGGACGGCATGCCGGTATACAGTCTTGACGACGACCTCAATACCGAGCATGCATCGCATCTGTTCCATCTGTGGCGATTGCTGGGGCGGATCGCCGTGGCGGCGCTGGTGGCGGCGCTGGCCATCTGCACGGTTCTTATCGCCAGACCGGCGCATGTGGACCGTGACGCGGAACGCTCCAGCAGTCGCGACATCGTGTTGTGCCTCGACGTGTCAGGTTCGGCGCTCCCCTATGACCGGGCGGTCATCGAAACATATCTGGAACTGGTGAGCCATTTCCAGGGAGAACGCATCGCCCTGAGCATCTTCAACTCGACATCGCGCACGGTGTTCCCCCTGACCGACGACTACGACCTGGTCTCCAGCCAGCTGACCAAGGCGGCGGACGCGCTCCGTGGCGTCGAATCGCAGGACGACATCGACAAGATGAGCGACAAGGACTACCAAAAGATCGCCGATTGGCTGGAAGGCACGCAGAACCGCAAGAACTCGACATCACTGATCGGGGACGGGCTGGTCAGCTGCGCCGCGATGATACCCGGCTTCGCCTATGGCGACACGTCCGGCGCCGCACGGCAGCGCCCCGCCTCGATCGTGCTCGCCACCGACAACGTGGCGTCCGGCACGCCGACGTATTCACTCGCCCAGGCGCTCGATATGGCTGAAGCCTCGCATATCAGCGTGGACGGCCTGTTCTCCGGGCCACGCCAGAGCGAGGGCGACGCCACAACCACCGAGATGAAGCAGCAGATCGAGTCCCGCGGCGGAACGTTCCTCACCCAGTCGGGCTCATCCGACATCAACGAGCTGGTGAGGCAGATTGACAGCCGGCGTACCAGCGAAAGCCGACGGTCAAGCCAGGCCGCGCTGATCGACGCGCCGGGATGGTGGACGCTGATGCTGGTCGTGCTGCTTGCGATATGGATGATACTGGCATGGAGGTTGAGACGATGAGACCGATGACATTCGCCCCGGCTCTGGGTTGGATCGCGGGCGGCGCGATCGCGGCGCTCATGCTGGCGTTCGCGGTCGCGGTGGTCGTCGTGCATGTGCGGCGCAGGCGCTCCAGCGATGAGACGCTGACCGCCTGCATACGCAGGGTGATAATGTTCCTGCTCGCCGCCGTGATGATGCTGACGCCCAGCATCGTGACGACCACCACCAGCCGGGCTATCAATGCCACCGATGTCATGGTGGCGGTCGACGTCACCGGATCGATGGCGGTCAAGGACGCGGAATACGGCTCCTCGGGTACAATCAGCCGTCTTGACGCGGCCAAGCGCATCGTGAAGGGCATCACGTCGACGTACGCCGATTCCAGTTTCGCCGCATTGCGCTTCGGCGCGAGCGGCACCCTGGATGTGCCGTTGACTCCGGACTCCATCGCCATTGACGGCTGGGCCGACACGCTGGCCGTCGAATCCACGTCCACATCGGCCGGATCGAGTCTCGACACGCCGCTCGACCAGCTGATGCTGTCGCTCAAATCAATCAGGGATCAACATCCCGATGACATCATCGTGCTATATGTGATCACGGACGGCGAGCAGACCTCCGACACCGCACGCCGCAGCTATTCTGCGCTGAGGCGGTACCTTGACGACTCGTTCACCATCGGCGTGGGCTCTGATGCGGGTGGCAAGATACCGATGGCCAGCGACGGCACAGCAACGGGACAGCAATCCGACGGGCAGTGGGTGACCGACCCGACGACCGGCAAGCCAGGAATATCCAAGCTCGACGAGGCCACGCTGGAATCCATCGCCGATGAGATGGGCGGCTCATACCTGCACGTGGACGCCTCGCACACCATCGAACAGGCCGTGTCCGCCAAGGCATCAAGACAGTGGAGGCTCACCCAGACGGTCAAACGGCGGGAGCGTACGATTCCCGTGATATGGCCGTTCGCCGTGGCGCTGGGCCTGCTGCTCGCCTGGGAGATCGGCGCATGGATCGCCATGTCACGGAGGATGCTATGAAATCCCGGAAATCAACGAATCGTGCAATGAAAAGCAACACAGTGAAGAAGCGCGAGGCGAACGGCCGCGCAGCGAAAGACCTCGCAGTAGCGCGCACTCCGCTATGGTCGCGCATCCTGATCGGCATCGTCGCGATGGCCTGCCTGTGCGCGGGCATCGCGGCCGGCGCGAACCTCATCGCTGTCACCGCATTCGACGATGCCACCTCGCAACTGAACGGCAATCTGAAGGCCGCTTCCAAGGATGACGCCGACCTGTCGACGCTCAGCGCACTCCAGCAAAAAGCCGACGCCAGGTTCGCAGACGCGGCCGCATGGTCCGCGTTGCTACTGCCGCAAGTCAAGAACGTGATCGACACCAACGCGTCAGTCTCCGCCACGCTGACCGAACGCATCAACGTGCAGCTCCAGAAGCAGCAAAACACCGAAACCTCCAACGCGCAGACCGCGCCCGGATCGGACGGCAACGCCAAGCAGAGCGGCGGTCTGACGCAGGAGCAGCGCAAGCAAGTGGACGACCTGCTGAAGTCGAATCAGCAGTCCAACTCGCAGAACGGCTCCAAAGGCGGTAAGGGCAAAAGCTCCTCCAACACAAACTCCACCACCAAGCCATGGTGATTGGCCCGGGCGCCGCCTGGTTCCAGCTGTCCGGTTCCGGCTGCCCGTGTACCACACCACACGATTTTCGACGGTTTTTGGGCTGGTGTGGCAACGCCGGTATCAGAGCGTTTTCCCGAATCATTGGAAAATGGCGGTTTCTGTGATTCGCTTTCTGCCATACCACGTAATGAGAAGGCTCACATTCCATTGTGTGGCACAACAAAAGCCACACAATGCATTTTTCCCATGTTTTTCCCCTGGTGTGGCCATCCCGGCACGGCATCCTTAGCACGGCAATCGGCGGCGAAGTCAGGCCGATTCTCCCCTGATGGAAAGACGGGCCACGGCACAAGTGGCGCTGCGGATGAGAGGCACCCGGGACCGCCCCAGGCGGCTTCGCCTGCAAACAGCCCCTCTACTCGCTTCACGGCTCAGCCCGCCAGCGAGGGCACCATTGCGCATCACTCCATTCAGTGCTCCGCGACGGCGCCGGTCTCGTCGTCCACATTTGCTGTGGATGACACGCCGAGTGTGTGGATAAGTCGGGAGCCTTCGACCACATGTTCCGCTCCGCTTGCGCGCGGATGGCCGTGCATGCGTTCATGGAACCATGAACACCTGCACTATCTTCAACGGCGCGTTCCCGATATGGGGGAACGCGATGGCGTCGATCGCCGGCGCCGACTGCCCTTGCCGCACCGCTGTCGGGTCCAGCCGGGAGCGCATCGGCTCCCTGCAACGGCTGACCTCCAACGCGCTGGAACAGTCCAGAACCGCGATGGCCGCCGCCAAGAACCTGGATTGGACCGGCAATGCGGCGACACTGTGCGCACGAACATTGGACCGCGATACGAGGTTGGCGGCATCCATCGACGACCGCGTGCGGCAGACCGGGCAACTCGCCTGGAGCGGAGGCTCATCATGAACTGGATGGTCACTTCGTCGATACACGGAGGCACGCAATACGCCCCGGCAACCCGTGAACGATATACGGCCGCCGTGGCATCGCTGCGCAATCAGGCGAAGGAGATGAAGGGCGCGGGGTTCTTCTGGTCGGTGGTCCACGACCAGCTCAGAAAGGACCGTGCGGGCGCGGCGCTCTGCCCTGCGCTGGCCGGCAGCGGCGGCGATGGAGAACCCGGTCACGTCTCCATGCCATATGCGCGTCTGCTGGAGCAATGCGTCACCCACGCGCGGGAGTGCGCCACGCTCGCCGGGGACCTGGAACAGGTCGCCGATCTGATCGCCCGCGCCCACAGCCTGTATGACGAAGCGGAGACCAAGGCGGAGACGAAACTTCGCAAGGCCGCGCAGATCATGACGACCGTGCTGCCCAGCGTCGGATGGAACACGCTGGGGATGCTGTCGCTCTACGGATTCGTCTCGGGCTCCATCAAGGACGGCAAGCTCAACCCCGTGCGGGCGCTCGATGCCACATCGAAAATGGATGAGGAGCTGCTGGCATCGCTGGCGGGACGCATCACGAACAACCGCATCGCGCACATCCTCGGCGGTACCCAGGTCGCCGGCGCCGCGGAACGCATCGCAAAGTACACGTCGAAGTTCAAGAACGCCATGCAGGGCAACAAACTCACCGTGCGTGAGGTGCAATCCACGTCTCAGGTGGCCGGGGCCTCGCATTCCGTGGCCTCGTCCATGGAAAACCTCCGACGGCTCGCCGAGGAACGTCTGGGCAAGATCACCCTTAACAGCGGACTCAGTTATGCGACGATAGCGGTCCAGCGATACCGCCGCTCCGATGGGACGACAGGCTGGCTAATCCTGATACCGGGCACGGACGGGCAGGACGATTCGCCGTTCGGATGGGAGCAGAACCTCGAACTCATGAGCTCCAACGCCAACCGACGCAGGAACGCGGACAGCTTCCGCATGGTCGAGGAAGCCATGAGACAAGCCGGCATCGGCAAGGACGAGCCGGTGGCATTGGTGGGGCATTCCCAGGGCGGCATCGTGGCCGCGGCCCTAGCCTCCGACCTGAAGGACTCCTACGCCATCGATCACGTGGTGACCGCCGGCTCTCCTGTCGCCAATCATCCGATACCGCCCAAGACCTGGGTGACCAGCATAGAGATCGAGGACGAGCTCGTCGCCTCGCTCGATGGCGGCCGCAACCCTTCGACCGAACAATGGCTCACCGTAAGGGGCAAAGTCACGCAGACCACCGGCGTCACGCCGCCGACGGTGAACGCCGACGGGGCGTGCACGCCCGGCCAGAACACCGGTTCGGCCGAGTCGAACTACGCCGGAGCACTGGTGGCCGACGCGCCGAAGACCAAGGAGATATCCCATTGGCTCAAATACCATCAGGCCGCGTACCGCAACGCCACCGATCTCGGCTCGCCCGCCGTGGACGCGCACGAACGGCATTTCCAGCAGATCATCGACGGCGAACTCATCGACACCCGATACTACGAGGGGCGCATGTCGCATGAATGACGGGCGTGCACGCACCGGAAACACGGGAAAACAGCAGTCAGCAGACGAAAACGAGAGGAGAACGACATGCCGGGATGAAGAAGGCATCAGGAACGGGGGCGAAACGAACATGCATCGGTTTCGCATCAGGTTTACGGCTGGAAGTAATCTGGGATGCTATGAAGCTTACTGACATCACCCCCGCAATTGCATTGACCCCGCTCGACGGACGCTACCACAAGCAGACCGCACCTCTCGTCGAATATCTGAGCGAGCCGGCGCTGAACCGCGAGCGCATGCGCGTCGAAGTCGAATGGATGATCCTGCTGGCCAACGGCTTCGACGGCAACGGCAACCAGCCGATCGTCGAAGGCGTGGAGCCGTTCACCGACGCCGAGATCGCCTTCCTGCGGGCCATCCCCGAGGACTTCGGCGCCGAAGGCATCAAGCAGCATGCCGCGCACGAGGCCGTCACCCACCATGACGTGAAGGCCGTGGAATACTACATCGACGACCAGCTCGACAAAGCGCCGGCCGAGCTCACCCACATCAACGACGCGCTCAAGACCCTTGTGCACTTCGCCTGCACCTCCGAGGACATCAACAACCTGTCCACCGCCCGTTGCGTGAAGAACGCGATGGAGCAGGTATGGACGCCGGCGTTCAAGGAGATCATCGACCACCTCGCCGCCAAGGCCGAGGAATACAAGGACAAGGCCCTGCTCTCCCTCACCCACGGCCAGCCGGCCACACCGACCACGCTCGGCAAGGAGCTCGCCGTCTACGCCTACCGTCTGAACCGTCAGCTGAGGCACATCGAGAACCAGGAGTACCTGGGCAAGATCAACGGCGCGACCGGCACCTTCGGCGCGCATCTGGCCGCCTGCCCGGACGTCGACTGGATCGCCGTCTCCCGCGAGTTCGTCACCAACCGCATGGGCCTGACCTGGAACCCGCTGACCACGCAGATCGAAAGCCACGACTGGCAGGCCGAGCTCTACTCGACCGTCTCCCACGCGAACCGCATCATGCACAACCTGTGCGTGGACGTGTGGATGTACATCTCGCGCGGCGTGTTCGCCCAGGTGCCCGTCAAGGGCGCCACCGGCTCCTCCACGATGCCGCACAAGGTCAACCCGATCCGCTTCGAGAACGCCGAGGCCAACTTCGAACTGTCCTGCTCGCTGCTCGACACGCTCTCCGCCACGCTGGTGGAGTCCCGTTGGCAGCGCGACCTGACCGATTCGACCACCCAGCGCAACATCGGTTCGGCGCTCGGCTACTCGCAGCTCGCCCTGTACAACCTGATGGGAGGACTCAAGTCCATCCACCCGAACGACATCGTCATCGAACGCGAACTCGACTCCAACTGGGAGGTGCTCGGCGAGCCGATCCAGACCGCGATGCGCGCCTGCGAGCTCAAGGGCCTGCCCGGCATGGACAAGCCGTACGAGAAGGTCAAGGAACTCATGCGCGGCCATGAGATCAGCAAGGAGGCGGTCGAGCGCTTCATCGACCAGCAGTCCTTCGACCCCGCCACGGCCGCGCGGCTCAAGGCGCTGACCCCCGCCACCTACACGGGCGTCGCCGGCGCGCTGGTCGACTTCGACCGCTGAGCCGTCCGATAATTCCCATTTCCATCGACGATCAATCAGCACAGGAACGGTGATGAACGATCAGACGATAACCGCAACGTCCGGCGATGACGATTCCAAGGCGTCGCCGGACGCGCGTCCGATGAGCGACGACGTATCCGGCACCACGGCCCACCCGGTCATCGAGGACGTCGCACCGCGCCGCATCCACGATTTCGGCGATCTGGTCCACGCCGTCTCCGCCGTGCTGCTCGCGGCGGTGGCCATACTGTCCTCCATCTACCTGAGCGGTTTCGTCACGGGAGTCGAGTCCGATGCCCACAGCGCCGGACGTGCACTGAACTGGATGGTCGATCTTCCGACCTCGATGCTGCAGCAGCTGACCATCGTGACCATCGCCGTTATGGCCATCGTCCAGCTGCTGGTGGGACGGGAGTGGCTGCAATCGGCGTTGGCCCTACTCGCCATGTTCGGTGGCCTAGCGACCGTCTGGGGCATATCGATGGCCGTGTCGACCTTCGGGAACTTCACACTTATCACCGCGCTGTGTTCGCCGAGCTCGATCATCGGAACGGGACTGCTGCCGGACTTCTACGCGGGTTCCGCGGCATTGTTGACCGTCGCGGGGCCTCGGCGTACACGATCGACGGTCAAATGGGGATGGAACATCCTCTACATCTCGTCGGCCATCCTGATCCTGCTGTCGATCAACTCCGTGACCGGAGTTATCGTGTCCCTGTCCGTAGGCCGGCTGGTCGGCATGCTGATCCGGTTCGCAGCCGGCACCAAGAACCAGGGCGCATGGGGCGAGGATCTCGTGCAGGCGCTCAACGGCATCGGACTGCATATCACCTCGCTGAAGCGCCGCATGGACGTCGACCTGTCCCATGGCTCCCTCGCCTCGACCCTCGACGACGATCTGGTCGAAGGATCTCGACTGTACGACGCCGTGGATGATTGGGGACGGGCCTTCGTCGTCTCCGCTCTGGACAGCCAGGCGCGCACGGCGGGCTACGTCAAACAGCTGTGGCAGTGGGTCCGGTTCACCGGCGTCGCCCTGCGGCGCGACCGCTCGCCGAGAGAGGCGACCCAGCACCATATGGCGATGATTCTGGGATTGCGCAATGCGGGCCTGCCCACCCCCAAGATCTACGGCGTGGCCGACACCGGCGAGACTTCGATCCTGGTGCTGCACGGCGACGACATCATGCACGAGTGCAACCTCAACACGTTGTCCGACAAGGACGCCATCGCATTGCTGCGTTTCCTGTCGGTGGCGAACAAGCGCGGGTACACGCATCGCCGCATCACACCGGACACCCTCGCGCGACTGGAATCCGGCACGCCGATCATAGCCGGATGGCAGAACGGGGATGACGCCAGCGCGGCCCCGAACATCGCACTGGACCAGGTGCAACTGCTGTTGCTGCTCGCCGTGCTCATCGGCCCCGAACGCGCGGTCGCCGCAGGCCGCGACGTGCTCGGCGACGACACGATGATCTCGCTGACCCCATTCATCCAGAAGGCGGCCATTCCCGCCGGCACGCGGGCCCTGCCGGGCTGGAACAAGCACATCGTGGACGACATGCGCGCCGAGATGCGCGCGCTGGCCCCGCAGGAGACCGCCGAGGCCATGGAGCCGGTGTCCCTGTCCCGGTTCAGCCCGCGCTCCTTCATCGGCATGGTGCTGCTGATCGTCGCCGTCGTGGTGATCTTCACCCAACTGAAGCCCGACGAGGTCATCTCCGCGGTGAAGAACGCCAACCCGGTGATGGCGATCGTCTGCCTGGTCTTCGAACTTATCGCCCTGCTCGGCTCCGCGCTGGAGCTCGGGGCCTTCATCGAACGCGACAAGCGCAACCCGCTCGGCATCTTCATGTCACAGGTCGCGCAAGGATTCGCGATGGTGTCCATGCCCGCCGGCGTCGGACCCGCATTCGTGAACCTGCAGTTCCTGCGCAAAAGCGGCTACCGCAATACGACCGCCACCGCGATCATGAGCGCCGTCATGGCCGTGTATTATGGCGGCACAGTGCTCATGCTGTTCGTCATCGGCATATTCACAGGCAGCGACGCGCTTAGCAGCATGATTCCGACGAACACCCTGATCGTCATCGTCGGCATCGTGCTGATGGCGCTTGCCGTGGCGATGATGATCCCACCCATCCGGCATTACGCGACGGACAGGCTGCTGCCCCTGGTCAAGGCCTACGCACGGCAGCTGATCGACGTGCTCACCAATCCCAAGGAGCTGTCGTTCAGCGTGCTGGGCATGCTGATCCTCAACGTGGCCACCGGACTGGAATTCTGGGCGGCGCTGCTGGCGTTCGGACAGATGACCAATCCGCTGGAGACGCTGTTCATCTTCCTGGTCGCCAATGCCATCGGCTCCGCGGTACCGACCCCCGGCGGCCTCGGTGGCGTCGAAGCGGCGCTGACGTTCTCGTTCGGCGCGGCAGGCGTGCCCGCGGGCATCGCGCTCTCCGCGACGCTGCTGTACCGTGCGCTGTTCTACTGGCTGCGAATCCCTCTCGGTGCGCTGTCCATGCGCTGGCTCGACAAACACAATCTCATATAACCGCCCAACAACCGGAAAAAGTGTGGAAAACCCTTAAAAAATGCGGCGTTTGCCTACATCATGCGCTATCATCATTGATGAACACCGGGGATTCGGCAATCGAAGCCCCCAGATCAAAGAAGGATGCTTTATGGCATACAACAAGTCTGATCTCGTTTCGAAGATCGCCCAGAAGTCCAATCTGACCAAGGCTCAGGCTGAGGCCGCCGTTAACGCTTTCCAGGACGTGTTCGTCGAGGCCATGCAGTCCGGCGAAGGCCTGAAGCTCACCGGCCTGTTCTCCGCTGAGCGCGTCAAGCGCGCTGCCCGCACCGGCCGCAACCCGCGCACCGGCGAAATCATCGAGATCCCGGCGACCTACGGCGTGCGCATCTCCGCCGGCTCCCTGCTGAAGAAGGCCGTGACCGAGTAAGTCCGGTTCGTGCCACTGTCACCGATTTCGATATCATGGTGAACAAATACAGCCCCTGACCAATGAAGAGTCAGGGGCTTTTCCGTATCTGGGCTTGGGCTGGGGCGCCTCCGGTCGGCACCTACCTCCCCCGGTCGACTTCGCCGACGGCTCAGCCGCCAGCGGGGCGTTATAGCAGGTTCATCAGGTGTTGGACGTCGGCATTCGCCTGGTATTCGAAGGGGTCCAGCAGCACGACTTCGCTGCGTTCGGGAGCCATGACGGACAATCGCGTCCAGTCGCAGGAGAACCGGCATTGCGTGGACAGCGCCTTGGCGACGAAGGCCCCGCGCAACGCGGCACGGGTATCGGCCGGCGGTTCCGAGACGGCATGCTCCACCTGCTGGGGCGTGGCCAGCTGCCGCATCACGCCTCGACGCAGCATTGACGGATACAGCGAACCGTTGACGATGTCATGGTAATCCATGTCCAGCCGTTCGCGCATGGCGTCCGTCACTTCGCCCTTGCGGCGTTTCAGCGCCTGGAACAGGCGGTATTTCGCCGCCCAGTCGACGCGGTCCGACAACGCTTCCACATCGCTGGCCTCCAACTGGTCAAGAACCAGCGACCATGCGGAAAGAATCTGATCCACGTCCGTGCGCGGCAGTGCGTCGTCAACGGCCTCATGATGACGTTCCATGAAATCACGGACGACGGCCTGGTACCTGCGCTGCATCTGCACGGCGGACACCGGCTCGGAGCCGTCAGCAAGACGAAGCCGGGCGGTCACGCATGTCAGATCGGCGCTGACCGCACGGTTCGCGGCACCGGGATCGGCCAACGCGCACGACGCGAAACCGGAATCCTCACCGAGCCGGGCGGCCGCCTCGATGACGCAGATAATCAGATGCGTCACGGCGAGTTTCATCCATGTCGCCCATTGCGAACGATTGGAGTCGCCGATGATGACATGCAGCCGGCGGAATTCATCCGGATCCGAGTGCGGTTCGTCACGCGTGTTGACCATGGGGCGCGACCGCGTCGTCGCCGATGACACCGCCTCATCCAGATAGTCCGCCCGCTGCGTGATCTCGAATCCCTGATCGGTGACTCGCCCGGCTCCGGTGTACAGCTGCCTCGTTATCAGGAACGGCAGCAGCTCGTGCTCGACGGTTTCCAGAGGCACATATCGGCGTACGAGATAGTTCTCGTGACACCCGAACGAGTGGCCCGCCGAGTCCGCGTTGTTCTTGAACACGTGCACGTTCACGCCGTCCCCGTACCTGGCACGAAGCCGGGCCTGCGCGTCGAGGGCCAATCCGGCCATGACCCGCTCCCCCGCCAGATCCTGCAGCAAGGCGTCCATCGGATCGCGGGCCTCGGCGGTCGCATACTCCGGGTGGGAGCCGACGTCGAGATACAGCCGCGAACCATTGGTCAGGTACGTGTTCGTGGAACGCGCGCGGGACACGACAGGCTGGAACATCATCATCGCGACCTGCGCCGCGTCGACCGGATGGTCCGAACCCGTCACCGATACGCCGTACTCCGTCTCCACGCCGAAAATGCGGGCGAATCCCTGGAACTGCGAAGACCTCCGCGCTTCCTGCCAACTCCCGTGATTGCCGCTGTCACGCAGCTGCGGCATCATTCGCCGCCTTTTTGCACGAAGCTGTTCACGTACTCCTCGGCGTTGGATTCCAGCGTGGATTCGATGTCATCCAGCACCGCGTCGAGAGCGTCCACGGCCGCGTCGGTCTCGGCCTGTGCCGCCATCGACACGTCATTCAGCTGTTCGTCGGTGTCCTGCTTCTGCGAGGACGACTGCGTGTGAGCGAATTCCTGAGGCATATCCGTACCTCCCTTTCCTTCCGGTTTTCTTCTTCCGCCGATGCCGGCACAGGCCGGACATCCGGCATGCCGTCACCGAATCGCAGACATCTGCCACGCACGCACGTATTCGTCACCGCCGGCAGACGCCTGCATATGTCTGTATGCGCCCGATCACTGCAGATACGGCTGCAGCTCGTCGCCGATCAGGCCGTTCGACGCCACGACATCGTTCTCGCGACGCCAATGGATCAGCTCGCCGTTCCACTGTCTCAGACGCCCCTGCGCCTCCCATACCACGACGGCGCCGGCCGAGACGGCCGGAACATCCCACTTGTGCAGGTGAGGCTCGAAATAGGCGTCGTACGTGCCGTCGGCCACCTTGCACAAATCCATCGAAGCCGGACCCACTCGCTTGATATCGGCCGGTTTACCCGCGATGGAGGCTACCGCGGACAGGGCCCGCTTGGACTCCTCCGGCACATACGACATGCCGTAGCTGACCACGGAGCCATCCAGCGTCGCAGTGATCGACGGCATGACCTTCTCGCGCTTGTCGCCGCCCACGGGGTTGCGGCGTATCCTGATGGCACCCTGGCCCTTCGCCGCCATGTACGTGATGCCCATGGCGGGCGCATGGACCACACCCATGATCGGGCGCGCATGGCAGTGCTCGTCGAACTCGAACAGTGAGATGGTCACGGTCCATTCGGCCATGTTGCGGATGAAATTGATGGCTCCGTCGATATTGCCGACGCACCAGTACCTCTCCCCCGGCTGGTTGTCCTCCGGACGCTCCTCCCAGAAGCCCTGGAACGGTTCGATTTCGGACAGTCGCGCGCGGGTATAGCGAATCAGCCGGGTGTTGACCTCGCTAGTGAATTTCGTCTCGCCGGGCGACACCATCGTCGTGGATAGGTCGTGGGGATTCACCTGCTCCTGAAGGGCGTGCCTGCCGGCATGCCGCGCCACTTGGGCGACGGCCTGTGTCATTTCTCGCAAATCCATGTCTGTATCAACCTCGTCTGTCGGGCGTTGTCTCTGGTCGTGGCGTTCGCGCCTTTGATCGTCATCGCTCGCCATCATGGCTGCCCCACGATGCGCATCGGCCAGTGGTGCGCTCACGGTAATGCCATTTCATGCCTGTATCGATATTACCTTCCGGCGGTGATGTTCCGATCGATTTGCGTTATCAGCTCATCGGCGTTTCGCGTGCCGTCCACGAACGCGGCCATGTGCGCCTTGTCGAAGACGCACGGATCGGACATGTCGAGCGAGCACAGGTCGGACGGCCGGACGATCGGACGGCTCGCATTGCCGTACGACTCCTCCCCCGTCTGCGGCGCATCATGCCTGCGGACGGTCAGATGGGACCATGAGACAGCGACCACCTGGCTCGCATACCGGTTCACGACCGCGGCACGCAGCCATGCGCGCGTGGTCTGCGGCGCATTGCCAGCGGCATCGGCGACCTGCCGGTCGTCGACCGTGCGCTCGGTGCGCGACCTGACCTTCTCGAATATCGAGCGGACCGGGTCCAAGGCGGCCCACCCCAAGTCGATCGCCCGCAGTTTCGGATCGTTCCACGACAAACCGTGCCTGCGGCGCAGACGCTCCAGCAGCTGCCATTTCATCAGCCATTCCACCCGCGACGCCTCGGGTTGCATATTCAGTCTCGTATCGTCGTCGGCATGCCGGATGGCGGCCACGTCGGCGAGTGCCTGCCCCCACAGCGCCATGATGCCGGTGGTGGGCTTGTCCGGCCACAGCGGCTCGCCGCGCGTGTCGGTGCCGTACACCAGCGCCCCCATCTCGTACACGGCGGCCCGCAGCCTCACCTGCATGATCCACGCGTTGGTGACGCCCCCGTCGCGCAGCGGCAGCTCGGCCTGCAGCGTCAGGTCGTGCGACACCGTGTGCATGGCCGACACGGGGTCGACGAGCGCCATGGAGTCCAGCAGCGCTGCCAGATCATAGCCGGTCTCGTCCGCGTGCTCGGCCAGCCACAACAGCATGCTGGTGGCGCCCAGCTTGAGCGTCTGCGGCACGTCCATGCGGTTGGCGTCGCCGACGATCACGTGCAGGCGACGATAATCGGATGGGCTGTGGGATTCGTCGCGCGTGTTGACGATAGGGCGTTCGAAGGTGGTCTGCAGTCCGAGGATCGCGTGGATGTAGTCGGCACGCTGGCTGAGCTGGTATCCGGCGGTCTCGCTGCGCTCCCCTATGCCGACGCGGCCGGATCCGGCGTATATCTGCCGTGAGACGAAATGGGCGGTCATCAGCGCCGCCACCGTGTCGAACGGCACCGATCTGAGCATCATGTAGTTCTCATGGGTGCCCCAGCTGGCGCCCTTGCCGTCGACGTTGTTGCGGTGCAGGACGATGTCGTGCCCCGTTCCCACGCTCGCCGACGCGGCCGCCCGCCGCATCAGCAGGTCGCCGGCATGGTCGTACCGCACCGCCTCGAACGGGTCGGTGGTCTCCGGCGCCGAGTATTCGGGGTGCGCGTGGTCTACGTACATGCGGCCGCCGTGGGGGGCGATGACGTTGACGATGTTGAGCTGCGGCTCGTCGGTAAGCATGTCGGGGCGGGCCGCGGCCCTCTCCAGACGGGTGCCCCGCGCGTCGTTGACAGGGTCCTCCTGACGATAGTCCCAGCGTATGCGCGAACGTTCGGGATCGGCGGCAGCGCCGATTACGTCGAACGACAGCTGCACCGGATTGGCATGTGAGACAGCGGGCGCCGAGACCGCGTATTCGGTCTCCGTGCCCATCACCCGTCGCACGGTCATTGCATGTTCTCCTTTTCCTTGCGCGGAACCGGACGGATACGGACCACGCGCCCGTTGTCCATGCCGTTGATTCTCGACCATTGCACCGGATCGACGTCCATTACCGACCCTCGTGTCTCCACGAACTCGTCCTCCACGGCCTCTCCCAGCAACTCGACGTTCAACGCCACGTCGTCGCCGAGAATGGACGCCTTCACCGCCTTCGTCTTGGCGCGGTCGACGATGTTCTTGAGCATGGCACCGGACGCGACGTCGGAGAGGAAGATGGCCGACCATTGCCCCTGGTCGTTGCACGCGTCGCACAGGTGCCGTCGCGACGAGCGCGTGTAGATGTCGCGCACCAGAACGCGCGACAGGCCGTCGGCGTCCAGTCCGGGCTGCAGGGGCAGGTCGGCGGTCAGATAGTGGCGAATGATGGATGCCGCCTGATCCGCCCCGGGGCGGTCCACGCGGATCTTCACGTCCAGTCGCCCCGGGCGGAGCACGGCGGGGTCGATCATGTCCACGCGGTTCGAGGCGCCGATCACCATAACGTTATCGAGGCTCTCCACGCCGTCGAGTTCGGAGAGGAACTGCGGCACGATCGTGGTCTCCACGTCGCTGGAGACGCCGGTGCCGCGGGTGCGCAGCAGCGAATCCATCTCGTCGATGAACACGATGACCGGCCGGCCGTCCGCGGCGCGTTCGCGCGCGCGGGTGAAGATCTGACGCACCAGACGCTCGGATTCACCGACGAACTTGTTGAGCAGTTCCGGCCCCTTGACCGAGAGGAACACGCCGCTGCCCCTGCCGAAACCATCCGAAAGCGCATGGGCGACGGCCTTGGCGATCATGGTCTTGCCGTTGCCGGGAGGGCCGTACAGCAGCACGCCCTTGGGCGCCTTGAGATTGTACCGTTCGTACAGGCTGCGGTGAAGGAACGGCAGCTGCACGGCGTCCCGGATGCGTTCGATCTGGCTGTCAAGCCCGCCGATGTCGGCGAAGGTGACATCGGGAACCTCCTCCAGCACCAGGTCGGCATCGTTCTCGTCGGGCAGCAGTTCCAGGGCGAGCCGGCCCGACGGGTCGACGATGACGCGCTGCCCGTTGGCGAACGTCTCGTGCGCCAACGCTCCCGAGCGCCGGATCACGCTGGGGTTGCCGCCGCCATCCGCGACGATCAGACGCCCGTCATCAAGCACCTGGCGGATCGTGCGGACAGAGCCGAGCATGTCCGTGCCGCGCTGCTCGACCAATACCATGTTCTCGTTGAGCAGCACGCAGGCGCCGGCCGTCAGCCGGGACGCGTTGACGTTGGCGGCCACAGGCACGACCAGCCGTCTGCCGCCCGTCAGGATCTCGGCCGACGCATGCTGGACACCGAGCTCGTCGGTCATCGACGAGTCGACCTTGACCATCGTCGCGAAGGTCTTCGGGGGCTGGGCCATCTGCGACAGCTGCGCCTTCGCCTTGGTGAGTTCCTTGCCCGCGCGCGACAGCGCCTGCGCGAGCGCATGGTTCTTGGCCATCAGCTGGTCATTGGCGGCCGCCAGCTCACGTGCGACGTTCTCCCGTATCTTCCTCGCGTCCTGTCGTGCCGTGGCGCTTTCGGCACCCGTGCCCGACGATGAGACCGGCCCTGAATCAGGTAGGCCTGACGGATGGTCCTGCGAATTCCATATGCCATCCGGAGTGCCGTCGTGCATGATATCGTTCACTGTTCGCCCCTTTTTCGAGCACGCTTCCCTATCAGATTACGCGCCCGGCGAATCGCCGGGTCCGCGACGGCCACAATGACCTTGGAAATGGCGCCGACAGCGGAGCCGGAGTCGCCCGCTCCGTGCACCGCAGCGGGCGCGAAGGCCGATATGCGCAGGGATTCATCCATACCGGTATTGTCCCAACGATTTCCGACAATCGACGGTATGCTTGACGAAACTTTGCAACCTTCTGACGAATCGTATGACGTGTCCGACGTGGAGGCGTTCGCGGCCGCGCACCAATCGCCCTCGGACACCATGGGTGACGGTGCGGCACCGCGGCCGCGCCGACGCTGTCGAAGCCTGGTCTGCTTGTCATGGATGTGGATTCCACGCTGATCGACGAGGAAGTCATCGACGAGCTCGGCGAGGCGGCCGGCAGCGGCGACGAGATAGCGAAGATCACCGAACGTGCCATGCGCGGGGAAATCGAATTCTGTGATGCGCTGCGTGAGCGTGTCGCATTGCTCAAGGGACTGCCCGTGAGCGTGTTCGACACCGTGCACGACAAGCTGCACTTCACCAATGGCGCGTTGGCGCTGATCGACGAGCTTCACCGTCATGGTTGGAAGGTCGGCGTCGTGTCCGGGGGATTCCATGAGGTCGTTGACCGTCTCGCCGCCGAAGGGCATATCGACCATTGGCTGGCGAACCGTCTGGAAGTGGTGGATGGCGCGCTGACCGGCAAGGTGCTGGGCAATATCGTGTGCAAGACGGTGAAACTGCATGCATTGCAGGCGTGGGCCGCCCGAGACGGGGTTCCCATGAGCCAGACCGTGGCGGTCGGCGACGGCGCGAACGACATCCCGATGATTCAGGCGGCCGGGCTCGGCATCGCCTTCTGCGCCAAGCCGAAGACTCAGCTCGCCGCCCACGAGTCCATCAATGAGCGCGACCTGACCAAGGTGCTGGACTTCCTGCGCTGACGTCGCACGGCGATAGCGCCAAGACCCCCTCAGTCGCTTCGCGACAGCTCCCGCCAGCGGGAGCGTGATAATTGCCCCGCTGGCGGGCCGAGCCATAAAGCAAAGGGCAGGGCCATTTGCAGGCGAGGGCGAGCGACAGCGAGACTGGGGGTTCACTTACCTCCAGTCCGCAACGCGCACCTCGTTACCGGCAGCGCGCGGCTTCGGAGAGTCGGGCTCCTCGCGCCCAGTCGGCGGCGCGCATCGCCTTCTTGCCCTGCGCCTTGACCTCCAGCAATTCCAGAGGTGTGGAGCCTGTGCCGATCCAGACATTCTTCTTTCCAGCTGCGAGCGCCCCAGACACCAACGACCCGGGTACGTTCGGATTGGTCATATCGGCCGGGTGCGCCCGCAGCACGTGCAGCGTGGACAGCCCGTCGTCGAGCCCGAGCCCGCCTGCATCCAGTTCGGTCCATGCCCCGGGATTCGGCGTGCACGCGCGAATCTGACGGTCGACCGCTTCCACCGGCGCACTGAAATCGATATGCGCGTCGTTGACGCGGATCTTCTCCGCCACCGGGTAATCGCCTTCCGCCTGTTCCACGGGATCGGCGGTACCGTCCTCGACGGTGCGCAGCGCGTCGCGCAGCACCAGCGCTCCGGATTCTCCCAGACGGGTCAGCAGGTCGCCGGCGGTCTCATGCTCGCCGATCGGCGTTTCGGATTGCACCAGCAGCGGGCCGGCATCCATCGCTCGCGTGATGCGGAACACGCTGGTGCCGGTCATATCGTCGCCCGACCAGATGGCTCGTTGCACGGGGGCCGCGCCACGCCAATGCGGCAGCAGCGAGAAATGCAGGTTGTACCAGCCGCAGGGCAGCGCGTCCAGCACGGACTGCTTCAGGATTCGTCCGTATGCGATGACCGCGGCGGCCTGTGCGCCGGTGACCTTCAGCTCGTCAAGGACCGTCGGCTCGGCCGGGTCGGATTCCAGTACCGGCAATCCCAGTTCCAGCGCGGCAGTCTTGACCGGGCTGGGCGTGAGCTTGCGTCCGCGTCCGGTGGGCGCGTCCGGGCGGGTGAGCACTGCGACCACTTCGAAGTGCTCGCTGTCCGCGGCGAGGGTGCGCAGGGACGGCACCGCGACGTCAGGCGTGCCGGCAAAGAGGATTTTCAACATGTGTTCCGTTTCCTTCCACGGTATTGGGACTTCAGGCCATCTGCCCTGTCATCATCGTCGAACGCCGGACGACGTGCGGACGGGCGGAGGTCACTGAACCGCCGGGATATCGATGCCCTGCTCGATCAGCAGCTCGCGCAGCTTGCGGGCGTCCGAGAAGCGAATGCCGCGGATGCCGGCCTCGTTCGCGCCCGCGATGTTCATCGCCTTGTCGTCGATGAATACGCTGCTTTCGGCGCTGATGCCGAACTCCTCCAGGGCCTTCTCGTAGATGTCCTTGTGCGGCTTGCGCATGTGCACGTACCCCGACACCAGACGGCCGTCGAGCCGCTGCAGGATCTCGCAGTGCTTCAGCGCGATCGGGAACAGTTCCTTCTCCCAGTTCGACAGGCCCCATACTCCAATGCCGGCGGCCTTCAGATCGTTGACGAGCACGCGGGCACCCGGCACGACGCCGGTCAGGGAATCCTCGAAATTGTCGAGATAGTAGCGCAAAATATCCGCCCACTTGTCGCCGTAATGCTCACGCATCCATGCCACGCCCTCGTCGGGGCTTGCGCCGCCGTCCATGCGGTCGTTCGCGTCGTAGAAGCCGGAGATGTCATTGTCGAGGAACTGGTCGATGGTCTCCTGCGAATACCTGGGCAGCAGCACGACGGACGGATCCCAGTAGATCAGCACGTTGCCGAAGTCGAAAATCACGTTGCTGATCGGCTTGCCGTCGGCGGCCGCGGCGGGCCCCTGCGCCACCAGCACGTCATGTTCCATATCCGGTTCGCCCGGCCAACCCTTCATGATGCCTCCATCCATATGAACGATTCCAATGAACGATTCCGCGGCGCGCGGCCGCGCACATCCATGGTTCCATGCCATCGAGACGACGCGGCGAATCATCCGCCGCACCGATGCATTCCGGCATGCAACTATAAGCGCCGCGTCTGAAAGTTTTCGTCCGAATCGTTTCGGCAGCCCCGAATCTACGCGGCAAATGTCATATACGCCGACATCCATCAGCGCCATAATCGCCGTGAGCAAGACAACGGTCGCCGTACCAGCACCCGTCGCATTCTCGGAAAGAGGAATCCTTCCGCGCCTGGTCGGCCATTTTGGTCTCCGCCAGTGAATCAGGCCCGGCCTGCATGGTGGCACCGGATGCAGTGACGGCCTGGTCAAAACGATTCCGCCTTTCGGTCGCATGTTGTTTTATATAATCGAAGCCGTTCCACGACCACACGTTCCGGTATGTCCCGAGTGGTTTTGCGCACAGGTGAGATGCATTTCTCGACCGAATACATTGCCACGAGATGCGAAAAACAAGCGTTCTCGACATTTCGTGCCACACGACCGACACGAAAAATCCGCTCCGAATAACAGAATCGGCCATTTTCCAATGATTCCCAGTTTCGGTCTCATGGCTCGAAACGGCATGCAACCGGTTAAATCCGATTTTGTGGCACAAGAAGTGGCGAATGCCGAAAACAGCGATTTCTGACGTTTCGTGGCAAGGAATCCCCGTCTCATCTCACCAACCGAAACAAAAGGTTCCGAATACTGATTCAATCGGCAGTCAGACATGTCACACCGCCGCTTTCCTCGAAACGACACCTCGACGCGGCGGATAATCTCTCGGATCAGATCAAATCCTTGGGATCGATTTGGAACCGCAGTTCGCCGGGAGTGCGCGACGCCATGTGACGCGCCACCGCGGACCGCAGGCGGACGGCCAATTGGGCACGCATGCCGACCGGCACACGGACCAAGGCCTTGACCCGGTCCTGCGTGCTCTCCAGCTCGCGTTCGCTCACCGTCACCGGAGCCGCTATCGGCACCGGCCCCAGCATGCCGGGTATCGGCTCCCCCGCAACATCCAGCGAGGCCCAATCGCCGCGCAGCACGCCGATATCGTCCAAGGCGGCCATCACCGCATCCCGACGCCCCCATACGCATGCGACCGCGCACACCGGAGGCATGCCGGCCTGCCCACGCTCCAGCAATTCGTTCCGGGCGAGCGACGCCGAATCCCACATCATCAGCGCATGGGCCACTGCAGGATCGCATTCACCAATCAGCAGACCCTGTCCGCCACGAGTGCGGGGCGCACACAACGCCATGACCCGCATCCACGCCGTCAGCGCGTCCACGCGGGCGTCCACACCCGGCGCATACAGACTGTTCCACGCGTCCAGGATCGTCACGGCACGATATTCGCCGGCATCCTGCTCCGATTGACGGGATGCAGGCAGCACGCGAGGCTCCGCTCCCGGCGTGGCGATGACGATGCGCGGCGCATCATCCACGTACTCGACGACGCCTCGCGGCTGGCTCGGCGACGATATGACGACGGACACACCGCGGAACAGGCCGCCCAGCTCGCGGGCGGTGCCGGTTGCGCCAACCCGTATCACGCGCATGCGCTCACAGCCGCAATGCGGGCAATGCCAGTCGACCGCCGCCGCAGCGCACCACCGGCAGCGCGGCACCCCATCACCCATGCGCCCCAGCGGACCGGTGCATTTCGCGCAACGAGCCTGCGCATGGCATTTCACGCAGCCCAACGCCTCCTGCATGCCGTCCGAGGGGATGGACAGCAGCACTGGCCCTGTCTGCAAGGCCTTCGACAACACCGTCACCGCGGTATGCGGCACGCGGGCGCCTATGCTCGGGTCGGCGAGACGTGCCAGCTCCTCGCGGTTCAGCCACCGCACCCACGGCATCTGATCCCTGCGAGCGGCTGGCAACGGCGTGACGGATGCGCTCGGGCCGCTCACGGCAGTCACGGCCGTGTGGTCCTCGCATTCCCATTGGCTCAACGGGCTACGGGCGTACGACAGCGCCACAAACACTCCCCCGTGCGACTCGGCGCGCAGACGCATGACGCCGCGTGCCTGCGCGTACGGCATCATCCCGTCAGCCTGCTGGTACGCGGCATCATCCACTATCATGAACAGGGCCGGCCCCTCGACCGGAGCATACATGGCGGCGCGCAGTCCGATGACGCACCCGACCTGACCGGTCGCCGCCGCCAGATAGGCACGGTACCGTTCCGCCGGCGGCAGTCCTGCGGCCAGCACGACGAAGTCACCGGAGTATCCGCCATGCTCGGCGCCGCCCGGCGCGAAACGGGACAGTCCCAGTCCCTTCAGGGCAACGGCGAGATCCTCGCACTGTCTTATCCCGGGCAGGACCACCACGGCGGCACGGTTCTGCCTCATCGCGGCAGCGATCATCCACGCGGCGTCACGAGCCCACGCACGCGCTCCCGGACGCGCATCCATCACCAGGGCGGCGAACGAGCTGCCCTCCAGGGATGAGCGCAGCATGGCGGCGCCGTCATATGAAGCCTGTATCGTGTCGAAGCACCGTTGCATCAGTTCGTCCGAGACGTGCGAGAATCTGGGCCTTCCCACCCATAGCGAACGCGCGGCCAGTTGCTGTTCGCCGTCGATGCGCGCCACGCGCGGGGGGACCGCCAGGCGAAGTATGTTGGCCCGCGTGCCGCCATAGGCGTCGGCGATGCGCGTGATATCGTCACGCATGGATTCGGATACCAGCACGTGCGGGCTGATCACCCGTTCAAGAAATCTCAGCGCGGAGCGGGGCGTGGCGCTGGCTGCCGTGCGCTTCCAGATCACGCCGTTGAGGAGCCTGCCCCCGAACCGGACCCGCACCATGACGCCGGGCCGTGCGGCCTGCGACCACCGCTCCTCCACGAGATAGTCGAATGTCTGGCCCAGATGGGTCGCCTGCACGTCCAGCACCACCTGCGCGATCGGGTCTTCCGCGGCCACAATCTTCTCGGCGGGCGCGCGCTTGCGGCGTTTGCGCGGCGCCATGCCGTCAAACGCCAACTGCTGCGCGTCATTCGTACTCATGGTTCATTTGTATCACGCCGCCGGTGAAGTCCGCCGCAGGCGGCAACCTTCTCGGGGTGTCCGGCGGCTTTTTTGCGTATGCATGTTGTGTGTATAGACAAGACCACCCCCGGTTTCGCTTCGCGGCAGCCTCCGCTGGCGGGGACGCTACGAAGTGAAACCGAGGGTGATCGTTGTGATTTGCCAGTCAGCGGATGGCGGCCTTGAGCTCTTCGACCTTGTCGGTGCGCTCCCACGGGAACTCGACGTCGACGCGGCCGAAGTGGCCGTATGCGGCGGTCTTCGCGTAAATCGGGCGCTTGAGGTCAAGCTCGTCGATGATCGCGGCGGGACGCAGGTCGAACACCTTGCGCACGGCCTGCTGGATCTGCTCGCGGGTCACGCCGATTTCGGTGCCGAACGTCTCGACGTTGACCGACACCGGTTCGGCCACGCCAATCGCGTAGGCGACCTGCAGCTCGACACGGTGCGCCAGCCCCGCGGCGACGATGTTCTTCGCCACCCAGCGGGTCGCGTACGCGGCGGAACGGTCGACCTTGGACGGGTCCTTGCCGCTGAATGCGCCGCCGCCATGGTGGGCGGCGCCGCCGTACGTGTCGACGATGATCTTGCGGCCGGTCAGGCCGGCGTCGGCGGCCGGACCGCCGAGGACGAACGAGCCGGTCGGGTTGACGAGCTGACGGTAATCGTCATGCTTGACGCCGTCGCCGAGCACCTCGTCCAGCACCGGATCGATGACATGCTCCTTGAGCTGGGCGGCCAGCCATTCCCGGCTCGCCTCCGGGTCGTGCTGCGTGGAGATCAGCACGGTGTCGACGCGCAACGGCTTGTCGTTCTCGTCGTATTCGATGGTCACCTGGGTCTTGCCGTCCGGGCGCAGGTGCGGCACTTCGCCGGACTTGCGCACTTCGGTCAGGCGGAAGGCCAGACGGTGGGCCAGATAGATCGGCAGCGGCATCAGCACGTCGGTCTCGTCGGTGGCGTAACCGAACATCACGCCCTGGTCGCCGGCGCCCTGGGCCTCGTACCGCTCCTCGCGGCTGGCCTCGGTCTCCTTCTCGCCGGTGAGGCGCGCCACACCCTGATTGATCTCGGCGCTCTGGCCGGTGATGGCGACGATCACGCCGCAGGAGTCGGCGTCGAGGCCGACCTCGGAAGACGTGTAGCCGATGCGGCGCAGCGTCTCGCGCACGGTGGACTGGACGTCGACATACCCCTTTGACGTCACCTCACCGAACACGAGGAACACGCCGGTCGCGGCGGAGGTCTCGACGGCGACGTGCGACTGCGGATCCTGCCGAAGCAGTTCGTCGAGGATTTCGTCGGAAATCTGGTCGCATACCTTGTCGGGGTGGCCTTCGGTCACAGATTCGGCCGAGATGAGCTTGCGCTCCTGATTGGTCATATCATCCCTCTTTCGGACTTATCGCCCTACCCGCCTTTTGCGGATAAGGCACAATGATACGTTGGTTCATTCTGTTGTTGCAGGACCTGAACAGGCTACGAAAAGGGCCCGTGCCAGACCTTCGGTCGGCGCGAGCCCCAAGCCGTTCGCTCCTGACGCTCAGTTGTACACGTCACCGCCGTCAAGGGCAAGAGTGTCGCCCCAGAAAAAGCAAATACCGCGTACAGCGACCCGGACGGATTCAGACGAATCAGTTGCCTTCGCTCAGATCATCCTCGCCCAGAGTCTCCTCCAGCAGGCCCTCGTCGATCTCGCGGAAAGCGATCGACAGCGGCTTCTCCTGGTTCTGGTATTCGACCAGCGGGCCGACGTTCTGCAGCAGGCCCTCGTTGAGCTGGGTGAAGTACGAGTTGATCTGACGGGCGCGCTTGGCGGCGAAGATGGCCAGCGCGTACTTGGAATCGGCGTGCTTCATCAGATCGTCGATCGGCGGGTTCGCGAAACCCTCGGGCACGGGCGCGGTGCCGAACTCCTCGTTGCCCTTGACCTCGGTATCCTTGGTTTCTTCTGCCATTTTTGCAAGTCTCCGAATCACATGATGGAAATCTATCTCAACCGCAGCGATTATAGCCTCACGCAGCGACCGGAGCGGGTCCGGTGGATTCTGCCAGTTCGTTGCCGACTTGCAGACAACATAAAAGGCTACATAGGCTTAATCCACTGTGAGTTTTGTAACACTTATGAAAATTCCATATTCCGACTCTTGACATGTCGCGTGTCCCTTGCAAGAGCTTGAATAGAACCATGACTGAAATGCGATCTGCAAAAATCATGAACGGGCGCGTCTTCGCAGGTGCCCGAGCCCTCTACCGTGCAGCTGGTGTCAAAGGTGACGACATGGGCAAGAAGCCCATCATCGCCATCGCCAACTCGTTCGACGAGTTCCTGCCCGGCCACGTCCACCTCAACAAGGTCGGCCGCATCGTCTCCGAGGCCATCAAGGAGGCCGGCGGCATCCCGCGCGAGTTCAACACCATGGCCGTCGACGACGGCATCGCAATGGGCCACACCGGCATGCTGTACTCCCTGCCCAGCCGCGACATCATCGCCGACACCGTCGAATACCAGTGCAACGCGCACTGCGCCGACGCACTGATCTGCATCCCGAACTGCGACAAGGTCGTCCCCGGCATGCTCATGGCTGCGCTGCGCCTCAACATCCCCACCGTGTTCGTCTCCGGCGGCCCGATGGAGGCCGGCACCACGATCCTCGCCGACGGCACCGTCAAGAGCACCGACCTCATCGACGTGATGTACGCCACCGCCGACGATTCCGTCTCCGACGAGGAGCTGCTCAACTACGAGAAGACCGTCTGCCCGACCTGCGGCTCCTGCGCCGGCATGTTCACCGCCAACTCGATGAACTGCCTGACCGAGGCCATCGGCTTGGCGCTGCCCGGCAACGGCACGATCCTCGCCTCCCACTCCTACCGCAAGGACCTGTTCAAGCGCGCCGCGCAGCAGGTCGTCAAGATCGCGCACCAGTACTATGACGACTCCGACGACTCCGTACTGCCGCGCTCCATCGCCACCAAGGAGGCATTCGAGAACGCCATGACCATGGACGTCGCTATGGGCGGTTCCACCAACACCGTGCTGCACATCCTCGCCATGGCGCAGTCCGCCGACGTGGACTTCACGCTTGACGACATCGAGCGCATCTCGCACACCGTGCCGTGTATCTGCAAGGCGTCGCCGTCCGGCAAGTGGGAGATCTCCGACATTCACCGCGCTGGCGGCATCACCGGCATCCTCGGCGAGCTCGACCGCGCCGGCAAGCTGCACACCAACGTGCACTCCATCGACTACCCGACGCTGGAAGCCAAGCTGGCGGACTGGGACATCATGCGTCCCACCTGCACCGAAGAAGCCCAGCAGATGTACAAGGCGGCTCCCGGCCACATCATCTCTCCCGAACCGTGGACGCACACCACGCTGTTCGACTCGCTGGACCGCGACCGCGCCAACGGCGCCATCCACGACATCGACCATCCGGAGATCCACGAGGGCGGTCTCGCTGTGCTGCGCGGCAACCTCGCTCCCGACGGCTGCGTCGTCAAGACCGCGGGCGTGCCGCAGGAGATCTGGAAGTTCCGCGGACCGGCACTGGTGGTCGATTCGCAGGAGCAGGCCATCGAGGTGATCCTCGACGACACGCTGAAGCCCGGCATGGCGCTGGTGATTCGTTACGAAGGTCCGAAGGGCGGCCCGGGCATGCAGGAGATGCTGTACCCGACGTCCTTCGTCAAGGGCAAGGGCATCGGCAAGCAGGTCGCCATGCTCACCGACGGTCGCTACTCCGGCGGCTCCTCGGGTCTGGCCATCGGGCACATGGCTCCCGAGGCGGCGAACAAGGGCCCGGTGGCGCTCATCAAGAACGGCGACGTCATCGACATCGACATCGAGGCCCGTTCCGTGAACGTCGAGCTGACCGACGAGCAGCTGGCCGAGCGCCGCCGCGAACTGGAGGCCGGCGATGGCTACGTGGCGCACCGCGACCGCAAGGTGAGCCAGGCCCTCAAGGCGTACGCCGCCTTCGCGCGCTCCGCCGACAAGGGCGCCACGCGAGACCCCGAGCTCATCAACAAGCTCTCCGGCCTCGCGTGACGGGATCGTCCGTCACTACTCGAGAACCGTTTCGCCGGCGTAAGCGAAACGGTTCTTCTTTATCCCGACTTCTCCCACATCCTGCCGGCCGTCTCTCTTCCATCTGTTCTATGCCCCCTCAACTGTTGTTCCCGACTTTCTCTCTTCAAGTTTCCCTCTTTCCTCGATACACCGGTGTTCCCATAACACGACACGCCCGGATTGCGCAGCACAATCGTTGTGTCCGGAGTCCAGAACGGGTTTATACCGTTACCTCGCAGCGACTATTCGGCGGTCGTGCTGCGCACTCCGGGCGTGTCGTATCACGACGACTGCCATCCCTGTCTCGGACCATATACCAATCGGTCGCTCCTACGTCAAAACGGTTCCAGCAGCTCCGGATTGCCGCTCAACGTCCACAGATCCATGCGCGGATGCAGAAAATCGACGGCACCGGCATGCTCCAAAGCGGCGGCCACCTGACTGAAGTATCGATGCAGTTCGGCCTGGTCAAGCACCGTACTCTGCCAGGCCGGAAGCACCACCCAATTCTTGGCCGCCAATGCGTTCATGCGCCTCGTGTCCGCTACATACTGTTCCAGATGCTGCTGCCCATGAAATTCCATCGCCACGCGATACTTCTCGTATGCCATGTCAAGCCATGCCAATCCAGACCCCAAATCGACCGGATGGTTCGCCTCCGGATTCGGCAATCCCCATTTCATCGCATCCAGACGCAGCTCCCGTTCCCACCGGGAATCGGTGTTCGGGCGAGACAAACGCAACGCCCGGCGTGCGGCCTTGCCGCCATAGACCTTCCGCTCATCAAGGAAATCCATCAGTTCCTGTTTGGTCGCGCGCCTCAGCCGCTCGTCACGGCATGTCAGCCGATCCGCCAATATGATTGTTTCCTCGAACCAGTTGAACCGCACGAATTGGGCGAACGTCGCGGCGGGTGACGTGCAGTACAGATCAAAGATGCGGATTACGATACGGTCGTCCAGCAATGACCACGCATGACATGCGACATTGGCGGGATGACCGCGTCGCGCGTCACGATTCCGAACGACGATATGTTCCTTGCCCAGATCAAGGACGGCGGTCTCGGGCGGTGCAATGCCCATCAGTCCCAGCGCCGACGACAACGCGAATACCGGCTCATACTCCAGCGTATCCCGGACAGCCCGGCAACGCTTCAGGTAATAGCGCTGGATGAGCCACGCCTGATGCCGCATGTATTGGTTCGGTGGCGGTTCGTTTCGCATCTCAAACATGGACGAACGGTAACAGGTTTTCCGGCCCGGTCTTCAGGTTTTCGGGCAATGTGGTCGAAGGCTCGATTGTGACACGCCCGGACTGCGCCGCACAATAGTCATGCCACGTTGCCGAACCATTGCAATACAGCCGTTCTATGGAGATGCTACCGAGGATTGTGCAATGCAGTCCGGGCGTGTCGCGCCTGTGGATAACTCCCGGAAAGAGGAAAGGAAGAGGGAAAAGGTAAAGGAAGAGAAGGAGGGGAAGAAAGAAAAAAAGAAGTCCCTTGACCATGGGGTCAAGGGACTTCGGGCCGCTTACTTCATGAGGTTGCGCAGGACGTACTGAAGGATGCCGCCGTTGCGATAGTAGTCCGCCTCTCCGGGCGTATCGATGCGGACAACTGCGTCGAACTCGGTGGTGGAGCCGTCGGTGTGCGTGGCGGTGACGTGCACGGTCTTCGGGGTGACGCCGCTGTTGAGCTCGTCCACGCCGGCGATGTCGTAGGTCTCGGTGCCGTCAAGACCCAGGGACTCATAGGACTCCCCCGCCGGGAACTGCAATGGCAGCACGCCCATGCCGATGAGGTTGGAACGGTGGATGCGCTCGAAGCTCTCGGTGATGACGGCCTTGACGCCGAGCATCACCGTACCCTTGGCGGCCCAGTCACGCGACGAGCCAGTGCCGTACTCCTTGCCGGCCAGCACGACGAGCGGAATATCGGCGGCCTTGTAGTTGAGCGAGGCGTCAAAGATCGTCGAAGGCTTTCCAGTCGTGAAATCGTAGGTGAACCCGCCCGGCGTGACCTCCTCGCCGACGGAGGCGAGCAGCTGGTTGCGCAGGCGGATGTTGCCGAAGGTACCACGCACCATAATCTCGTGGTTGCCTCGACGCGAGCCATAGGAGTTGAAGTTCTTCGGCTCCACGCCGCGCTCGGTCAGGTACTTGCCGGCCGGGCTGGACGCCTTGAACGCGCCCGCCGGGGAGATGTGGTCGGTGGTGACCGAGTCGCCGAGCAACGCCAGCACGCGGGCGCCGTGGATGTCGGCGACTGGCTCCGGCGTGGCCTTCATGCCGTCGAAGAAGGTCTGCTTGCGCACGTACGTCGAATGCTCGTCCCATGCGAACAGCTCGCCTTCGGGCACGTCGAGGCCCTTCCAGCGGTGGTCGCCGTCGAACACGGAGGCGTAGTCCTTGAGGAACATCTCGCGGCTGACGGTACCGTCAACCACGGCCGCGACCTCCTCGTTGGTCGGCCAGATGTCCTTCAGATACACGTCATTGCCGTCTGCGTCGGTACCGAGCGGCTGGGTCTCGAAGTCGAAGTCCATCGTGCCGGCGAGCGCGTAGGCGATGACCAGCGGCGGGGAGGCCAGGTAGTTCATCTTGACGTCCGGGCTGATGCGGCCTTCGAAGTTGCGGTTTCCGGACAGCACGGCGGTGACGGTCAGGTCGTTGGCGTTGATGGCTTCGGAGATCTCGGGCAGCAGCGGTCCGGAGTTGCCGATGCAGGTGGCGCAGCCGAAGCCGACCAGCTGGTAGCCGAGCGCGTCGAGATCGTCCTGGAGGCCCGCGGCCTTGAGGTAGTCGGCCACGACCTGCGAGCCGGGGGCGAGCGAGGTCTTGACCCACGGCTTGGGGCTCAATCCCTTGGCGTGCGCGTTGCGGGCGATCAGGCCGGCGGCGATCATCACGGACGGGTTGGAGGTGTTGGTGCACGAGGTGATCGAGGCGATGGCCACGTCGCCGTTTTCGATGTCGAAATCGCCACGGAAGTCGGTGGACACGGCCACCGGGTCCTTGACGGTCTTGTCGGTCTCGTAGGCGGGTGCGGTCTTCTCGAACATGTCCTTCGCCTCGGACAGCAGGATGCGGTCCTGTGGGCGCTTCGGGCCGGCGATGGACGGCACGACCGTGCCGAGGTCGAGCTCCTCGTATTCGGAGTACTGCGGCTCGACATAGTCCGGGTCGGAGGCGTCGCCCCCCAGCTTGTTGGCCTTGGCGTACGCCTCGACAAGCGCGACCTGCTCCTCGGAACGTCCGGTCAGACGCAGGTAGTCGAGCGTGACGCCGTCAATCGGGAAGATGCCGCAGGTGGAGCCGAACTCAGGTCCCATGTTGCCGATGGTGGCGCGGTTGGCCAGTGGCACCGAGGCGATACCCTCGCCGTAGAACTCGACGAACTTGCCGACCACGCCGTGCTTGCGCAGCATGTCGGTGATGGTCAGGACCACGTCGGTGGCGGTGACGCCCTCGGGGATCGAACCGGTGAGCTTGAAGCCGACGACGCGCGGCACGAGCATGGAGATCGGCTGGCCGAGCATGGCCGCCTCGGCCTCGATGCCGCCCACGCCCCAGCCGAGCACGCCCAGGCCGTTCTCGGTGGTGGTGTGCGAGTCGGTGCCGCCGCAGGAGTCGAGGTAGGCGAGCTCGCGGCCATCATCCAAGCCGGAGGTCTTCGTCATGACGACCTTCGCCAGGTATTCGATGTTGACCTGGTGAATGATGCCGGTTCCCGGCGGTACCACGCGGAAGTTGCGGAACGCCTGCTGGCCCCAGCGCAGGAACTGGTAGCGTTCGCCGTTGCGCTGGTATTCGATGTCCATGTTCTGCTGGACCGCGTCAGCCACGCCGTACTTGTCGATCTGCACGGAATGGTCGATGACCATGTCGGACTGGACTTGCGGGTTGATGACCTCAGGGTCGCCGCCGAGATCCTTGACCGCGTCGCGCATGGTGGCGAGGTCCACGATGCAGGGCACGCCGGTGAAGTCCTGCATGATCACACGCGAGGGCGTGAACTGGATTTCATGGCTGGGCTGGGCCTGCGGGGCCCAGTTCAGCAGCGTCTTGACGTGTTCGTCCGTGATGTTCGCGCCGTCGATGTTGCGTACCAAGTTCTCGACGAGGACCTTGAGCGAGTACGGCAGATGGTCGACGCCGGGCAGGTCGGCGATGCGGTAGTAGTCATAGTCCTTGCCGGCCACGTTCAGTGTCGCCAACTGGTCGTCTCGCACAGACATGCTTCCTCCGAGATTAAATGAAATGCTATTCCACAAGAGATTATCCGCTACCAACGATACCGATACGTTACTTTAGCTCTGGCGTGTCGGCTTGATATGTGGGAAAATTCGCGTCACCGAGGCGAGGATGACGTGACAGACCGCGAACAGGGCCGTGGAAATCAGCAGCGCCGCCACCGTGGCGATCAATACCCGCCCGGTCGGCAGATGCAGGTCGAAGAACCTCGCCACGAACGGAATGAACATGCCGATGACGCCGGCCGCGGCGAATACGGCAACCAGCACGCCGCGCCACGAATTGAGCGGCTGCGCCACGCGGGCGAGCATGAACACGCCCAGCACGAACACGATGATCGCGCAGGTGGTGCGCAACGCGGACAAATCGGCGGCGTTGTTCACATCCCAGCCCATCACGTCGGGCAACAGCCACGACGACAGCAGCACGGACAATGCGATCGCGACGCCTCCCGGCAGCGCGAAATACACGACACGCCGCAGGAAGCCGGGGATGTAACGCCGCGTGTTCGGCGCGAGCGCGAGGATGAACGCCGGCATGCCGATGGTCAGCGCGCCGACGTACGTGATATGCCGGGGCAGGTACGGGAACGGGATCGCGGTGAGTACCACGCCCAGCGAAATCAGCGCCGAGTAGACGGTCTTGACGAGGAACAGGCTGGCGACGCGCTCCATGTTCGCCATGACCTGACGGCCGCGGGCCACAACGTCGGGCAGGTGCGAGAACTTCGAATCGACGAGCACGACCTGTGCCACGGCTTTGGTGGCGGGCGCGGCGTTGCCCATCGCGATGCCGAGATCGGCCTCCTTGATGGCGAGCGAATCGTTGACGCCGTCTCCGGTCATGGCGACCACGTGATCACTGGTGTGCAGCGCCTGGACGATCGCCTTCTTCTGGTCGGGCAGCACGCGGCCGATCACATCGACGTTCTCCAGCACGCGGGCGAGCTCGTTGATGTCCTGCGGCAGCGTGCGCGCGTCGATGGCGTGCGGCTCGCGGTCTCCTGTAAGTCGCACTTTGGCCGCGATCGCGCCGACGGTGACCGGGTTGTCGCCGGAGATGATGCGGCAGCGCACGCCCTGATCGCGGAACCATGCCAGTGTGGGCTGCGCGTCGTCGCGCACGCACTCCGAACACAATACGAGCGCGACCGGCTTGGCGTCCGGCAGCAGTTCGGGCGACTGCGTGAACCATGACGAATCTGTTGCGGCATCGCCAATTGCGGCATCGCCGTCGCTCTTCCGTATGAGCGTCGCCCGCGCGATGAGCAGCACGCGGTTGCCGGAATTCGCGTAATCATTGACCGCTTCGAGCACATCGCCGTGCTCTCCGGAAAGCGCGGAGAGCATCACTTCCGGCGCGCCCATATACCAGACGGTCGGCGGCTCGCGGTCGGCGGCCGATTCCGTTTCCGCGGCTGCGGCCGGGGTGACGATGGCGCTCCATTTGCGGGCCGACGAGAACGGCACGCGCGCTCGCACCGGGCCGGCATGGTAACCGCGTTCCCCCAGCCCGTCGAGCACGGCCTGACCTGTGCCGTTCGGCTGCTCCTCGTTCGACAGGTCATACAGCGCCTGGGTCGCCGCGCTCTCCACGCGATCGTCGCCGTCCATGCGTTCCAGCATGACCAGACGGTCGAACATGATGCCGCCATCGGTGATCGTGCCGGTCTTGTCGAGATTGAGGCAGTCCACGCGAGCCAGCGTCTCCACCGATTCGAGTTCCTGCACGAGCGTGTTCTTGCGGGCGAGCCGCATCGCCGCGACCGCGAAGTTGAGCGAGGTGAGCAATACCAGGCCTTCGGGAATCATGCCGACAACGCCCGCTACAGCTGACACGATGGCCTGCCGCCACTCCCCCGAAGCTATCGCGGCGTTCCATCCGCCCACGGTCCTCATCTGCGACCAGACCAGCAGCACGCACAGCGGCACCACCAGGAACGTCATGAACTTCAGGATCGTGTTGATGCCCTTGTTCAGGTCGGACACCGTCTTCTTGTATACCTTGGCCTGTGCGGTCAACGTCGCCGCGTAACTGTGCTCGCCCACCGCGTTCACCCGCGCGAGCGCCACGCCGGACACCGCCGTCGACCCGGAGTACACCTGGTCGCCGTCCTCCTTGCGCACGGTGCGCGATTCGCCGGTCAGCATCGATTCGTCGAGTTCGAGCCCGTATGATGACAGGACCTGCGCGTCAGCCGGCACCTGCTCCCCGGAACGTATCCACAGCAGGTCGCCGAGTACGATGTCGCGCGAAGGAACCTCCGTGTTCTCGCCGTCTCGGCGCACCGCATAATCCGATGTGACGAGAATCGACAGCCGATCCAACGTACGCTTGGCCTTGAGCTCGGTGACGATGCCGATACCGGTGTTGATGAGGATGACGAAGCCGAACACCGCGTCCTTCCATGACCCGGTGATCAGCACCAGCACCATCGCGGCGAAGATGATGCCGTTGAACAGCGTGAAGACGTTGGCCCGCACGATGTCGAGTATCGAACGCGACGTGGTGCTCTTCACCGCGTTCGTCTGACCGCTCTCCTCGCAGGCGCGCACTTGCGAGGCGGTCAGGCCGTTTTCCTCGACTTCAGGCAGATTCAGGGTTGCATTCATACGTACTAGCCTACCCGTGGCAGCATAACGGGGGCATCATTCCCAGGCGGTATTTTCACACACGTCCCCCATCGAGCGCAGCAGGATGAGGTGTGACTCTCGGCTGATCACCGCAGCCACCTACGCCTCCACACCTCCCGCCGGCGGGAGGTGGCGCGCAGCGCCGGAGGGCGGTCAGACGGAATAGCCGGCAGGCGATGAAACGCCGCGCCCCCTCAGTCGCTCCGCGACAGCCCCGCCAGCGGGGCGAAAATACGGACTACCGCTCCCGCGGAAGAGCTCCGGATATCGGAAGGTCAGGACAGGTTGTCGGTGACGTTCATCGTGCGGGGGTGGGGTTTGTCGTCGACGATGGTGACGACGGCGTCGTCGAGGGCGGTCACGCCGTCTCCCCTGCCGGCAAGCGTGAACGTGACGGCGAACAACGTATCGTCGTCGGGCGGGGCGACCGGATCCAGGAGGATGACGGGAACGCCCGCCTTGCGCGCGGACTGCAACGCGGCATCCCAGTCTTCGGCGTTCTTCTCGTTGACGGCAATGCCGTCGATCATGATGACGGAGACCTTGCGCGTGACCATGGACCGCACTCCGTGCTGCGCGGCGGCATCCGGATCGTCGACCATGCTGGTGGATACGTAGGGCGCCTTCAACCCGGCCTTGTTGAAGGCGTTCAGCACATCAGAGTCCAGGCCGGTGTCCACGGAGCCGATGACGCCGACGACGATATCCTGCCGTTGGACGCCCTCATGGGCGATCTCCGGTTCGCTCTCCTGCGTATCGCCGACCGCCTTGCCCTGCGGCACGCAGGAGGTGAGCGACATCACCGCGGCCGCGGCGCACGCGATGCCAATCCCACGACGCCATATGCGCCGCAGGAACCCGCAATCATGATCGCCGCGTACCCGACCCATCGCCTCACCGTCCGATGCGTGTGAACCAAGCCACCGTCTCAACATGGTGGGTCATCGGGTAGATGTCGTACGCCCGGATGTCCGACAGGCGGTACCCGAGCGAGATCAGCGTCGCCGTGTCGCGGGCGAGGCTGGTCGGGTCACAGGCGACATAGATGACGTCCTTCGCGCCTGCCTGCGCGATCTGGCGGCACACCTTGGCGTGCGCGCCGGCGCGGGGAGGATCGAGCACGACCAGATCGGGGCGTGACAGATGGGCCGGCACGTGCGCGAGCGTGGCGGACACATCGCCGCAACGGGCGTCCACATCAGGCAGGTTCAACGCGCGGAGGTTGCGTTGCGCGTTCTTCACCGCGGTCTTGCCGCCCTCCACGCTGAGCATGCGCGTGCGTTCGGCGATCATCGTGGCCAGCGGCAGCGTGAACAGTCCGGCACCGGAATACAAGTCCCATATGCAGGCGGAGGTCATTCCGTCAAGCGCCTTGTTCGCTAGGTCGATCACATGGCCGGCGAGCATGACCGGTGCCTGACGGTGCACCTGCCAGAAGCCGTTCGCGTCGACCATGTATTGGAAGTCACGGCCGTTCACGGTGACGGTCTCCATCAGATGCCGGTTTCCGGCGCGCAGTTCGCCGTCCACGAGCACGGCGTAATTGCCCTCGATGGGCTGCTTCCTCGGTTCGGGCACAGACAGGCGAATTTGGGATCCGGGTTCGAACCCGCCATCCCACACGTGTTCGCGATCGGCGACGGCAAGCAGGTTGTCTGTCGCGAGCGGCATCGTGTCCAGCGGCACGCGCTTGTGCGAGCCGCGCCGACGCATCGACGGCCTGCCGTCGTCATCGGCGATCATCTCGATGCGGGTGCGCCAGTGCAGGCCGCCGTTCTCAGTGTCGCCTTCGGCCCGTTCCACCGGCACGGTGACGTCCACGTGCCCGAGACGGCTCATCTGATCGCTGATGGTGGCGGCCTTCCAGCGAAGCTGCCCTTCCAGGCTCACGTGCACCAGATCGGCGCCACCGACGCCACCACCCATGGCAAGCGGCCCGGCCAGCGGCCATGCGGGATCCACACGATCGGGGCTCGGTTCGATGACCTCGACGACCTCGCCGGTCCAGTAGCGGTCGTCGCGGTCGTGCGGTTCATCCAATGCGACCTGCACCAGCTCGCCCGGCAGGGCGAACCTCACGAATACCACACGGCCATCGATATGCCCGACGCATCGTCCCTGGTCGGCATAACGTTCGATACGCACTTGCGCGTTCATTGTTTCCTTTCGCAATTTGACCGGATCAGGCCTGTCCGGCTGCGTTGTCACCTTCATCACCGCTGTTGTGGCCGTCACTGTCACCGTCTTTGCCGCCGCCGGCCGCCGCTTTGGCCGCGGCGATGTGCCGGTGCAGCGGGGTGGCGATGATCAGATACGACACCCATATCGCCAGCGCCCAGAACGGTATGCCCATCAGCAGGCGCGCCGTGCCCAGCAGCGCCACGGAATCGGCGAGGTACAGCGGCACCTGCACGATGAGACGCAGCGCGAACACGCCGATCCACAGCACGGTGACGATCGTGTAGGCGCGCCTGAGCGGCTTGTCGTCCAGCCAGCCGTGCAGCCACGCGCGGAAATGCTCGGTGGGGATGGTACGGATGAACTCGACCATGAGCCCCAGACCGGGCACGCGGATGAGCAGGGTGAAGGACAGCAGCACGATGTACACGGCGTTGGTGAGGAAGCCGAACATGTAATAGTTGCGCGCTTCATGACTCTGCCACGCCCATATCAGGCAGATGCCGACGGCGATCAGGCCGCTGAGAGCGCCCATGACCGACTGCCGTTGCACGAGCCTGATGACGACCTGCAGCACCGCCAGCGCCGCGGAGACACCGATCGTGAGATTGAGGTTGCTGGTGACGACGAACAACACGACGAACAACACGCCCGGCAGCATCGATTCGATGACGCCGCGCGGCCCGCCGATGGCGTCGATGACGGAGAAGTCCTCCCCCTCGCCCGCGGCGGCGAGGGACGCCATACCCGTACGTTTCTTCTGGTTCTGATCGGTCATGCTCGTTCCTTGGCTCCCGGCGTTGAGCGCCGGGATTCGTCAGCGGACTTCGGAGAACATCGGTCCACGCGACAGCGTGGTCTTGACCTCGGTCTGCTGATCGGAGTCGAACGGCCCTTCGGGCTTGTCCGGGATGTCGTCGAGGTGCTCCTTGTCGTCGGCCTGGTCATTGGTCTTGGCCGCCGCCTGACGCTGGGCGGGGGTCACCGGCGGGTGCATCGGGATGAGATCACGCGGGGCGAGCGGCTCGTCGCCGCGCTCCACGACGATGTCGGCGAAATACTTGTTGAGCGCTTCGGTGTCGGAGTTGCCGTCATCGTTCGCGGCCTTGCCGGAGAAGATGCCGCGCAGCATCCAACGCGGGCCATCCACGCCGACGATGCGCGTGTTCACAGTCTTGCCGCCCTTGACGGTGACCGGCAGGTGGAGTTCGGTGCCGAACACGCCCGCGTGTTCGGATGCCTTCTCGTTGGCCTCAAGCAAATCGGCGCGCACGTCGTCCCACAGACCCATGGTCTTGGGCGCCGCGAACGCCTCGATCTCCAGGCTGGACGCGCCGTAGCTGATGGTCGCGCCGAGGATCTCCTGGGTGCTGCGGTTCGCCTTGATGCGCAGCTGCAGGCCCGCAAGATACGGCAGGTAGTAGGAGCCCATGTCGAGGTACTCGTCGTAATCCGGCACGTTCTCGTCATCGACGTCCCACGGTCCGTAGGATTCGCCGCGGCCTTCGTACGTGTCCGCCACGTCGGTCGGGACGGCGGTCTCCTCGGTATCGACGGCGGCCTCGTCCTCGCGATTCTCGGCCTTCGCTTCGGCTTCCTCGCGTTCACGCTTCTTCTTGCCGAATCCAAACAGTCCCATGGGTTCCTCATTTCGTTGTACAGGTTGCAACCGTGACTAGCGTAGCACTAGGGCTTGTGATTGGCTTGGAAGACGCCGCCGGATTGTCGCCGGTCCGAACGACCGACGCATGGCCCAGAGCGCGTCATGAATTGCATGATCACACGTCATACGTGACGGTCAGCGGCGCATGGTCGGACCAGCGGGCGTCATAGCTGGGCGCCTTGTCGATGACGAAGCCTCGTGCCGTCTCGGCGAGTTCCGGAGTGGCGAACTGATAGTCGATGCGCCAGCCGACGTTGTTGTCGAACGCCCTGCCGCGCTGGCTCCACCACGTGTACGGCCCCTGGATGTCGCCGGCGAGCGAGCGTATGACGTCCACGAACTCGTACTCCCCCAGCCAGCGGTCGATGTAGGTGCGTTCGGCGGGCAGGAACCCGGCATGCTTGATGTTGGCCTTGGCGTTCTTGATGTCGAGCGGCGTGTGCGCGATGTTGAAGTCGCCGCACAGCACGGCCTGTCTGCCGCCGCGCGAGGCCTCGTCCCGCAGCTCACCCATGCGCGTGAGCATGGTGTCAAGGAAGCGGTATTTCTGCGCCATTTTCACCGGATCGTCGCTGTTGCCCGCGTGCACGTACACGCATGCGACGGTGATTCCATAGCCCTGTGGCGTCGTCACGTCGGCCTCGATCCATCGGCCGGAATCCACATCCTCGTCCAGCCCGGGCAAACCGTATCGCCGGGCTGTCACGGGCAGGTCAGTCAGCAGCCCGACGCCGGCGCGGCCCTTGACGCGGCAGACCTCGTTCATCGCCGTCAGCTCGCTCTGGTCGGCGATCTTGCCGGCGGTGGCGTATTCGAACCCGAACTCGCCGAATATCGGATCGAGCTCGTCCTGCGGGGCGCGGACCTCCTGCATGCACCAGATGTCCGGGGCGTGCTCGCCCGCCCACGTCTCGATGCCCTTGCGCTTGGCGGCGCGGATGCCGTTCACGTTGGATGTGGTGATGGTGATCATGGGGCCATCCTATATCCGTCCCGTTGACAGTGCGAGCCGCAGCTTCGACCGGAGGATCTTCCGCTCCCCGCTCACACACGGCCTACGTAGGCGGAGTAGACTGCTTCGTGGCAGTTTTTCATTCCGACAATAGGAAAGGATCATGGACATGGCTTCCAACCAGCCCGACAACCTGGCACTGACTGCGGAACAGCTCAGGGAATACTCCGCGGCGTTCAACGCGGACCGCGCGAACCTCGTAGCGGCGAACGCGGCGGTATCGAACGGCATTCTCCAGGCCGCGACCTCGTATCGTGGCGTGCGCGAGCTTCCCCGCACGTTCTCGGTCGAGCTCAAGCAGGGTTCGATCACCTCGCAGGAGCATTCCGGCCGCTGCTGGATGTTCGCATCGCTGAACACGCTGCGCTACGAGCTGATGCACAAGTGGAACCTCGACGATTTCGAGTTCTCCGAAAGCTATCTGTTCTTCTACGACAAGCTGGAGAAGTCGAACTTCTACCTTGAGAACGTGCTCAAGACGCTCGACAAGACCACGGACAGCCGCATCTTCGAGGCGGTCAACGAAGGCCCGGCTGACGATGGCGGCTGGTGGCAGATGTTCGTCGCGCTGGTCAAGAAGTACGGTCTGGTGCCGAAGGAGGCCTACCCGGAGTCGTCGAACTCCCGCGATTCCTCGGCGTTCGAGCAGTACCTGAACACGAAGCTGCGCGAGTTCGCCGCCGAATTGCGCGACGCCCATCAGGCCGGCAAGTCGGTTGAGGAGCTGCGCTCGCTCAAGACCGGGCAGATGTCGGTCGTGTACCGTATCTGCGCTATCGCAATGGGCGAGCCACCGGCGAGCTTCGATCTGCTGCTGCGCGTCAAGGACGAGGGCAAGGATGACGCCAAGGCGTCCGAGTCCTGCACGAAGTCCGGCATCGACTCGCGCAGGCAGATCGTCGAACACGGCATCACGCCGCAGGAGTTCTACGCGAAGTACGTGGGCGAGGATTTGGATGATTTCGTGAGCCTGACGAACTCCCCGCTCGCCTCTACCCCGTATTACCGCCGCTATCAACTGGCGTTCGTGGGCAACGTGGCGGAGGCCGCTCCGATGGACTTCATCAACGTGCCGCTCGACGTGTTCCGCAAGGCCGCCGTCGACCAGCTGACCGCAGGCCACCCAATCTGGTTCGCCTGCGACTGCGCGCAGTTCTCACTGCGCAAGGCCGGCATCTTCGATCGTGGCACCGTGCGCGTGGATGAGCTGTTCGGCACCGAGTTCGCATCGGACAAGGCGCACGGTCTGGAATACAACGATTCGCGCAGCAACCACGCCATGACGCTCACCGGCGTCAACCTCGACAAGGCCGGTGAGCCGGACCGTTGGAAGGTGGAGAACAGCTGGGGTAAGGACAACGGCAAGGACGGCTACTATGTCGCCTCCGGCGCGTGGTTCGACCGCTATGTTCAGGAGCTCATCATCCGCAAGGAATACCTGGACGAGCGCACGCTCGCCGCGGTGGATTCCGAACCGGTGACCCTGCAGCCCTGGCAGCCGATCTCCAAGGTCTGCCGCTGAGCGGGGTATACCCGCTCTGCCAGCGTGACCACCCCCAGTCAGCCTTCGGCTGGCAGCCCCCGCTATCGGAGGCTGCCGGCATGGCCGGCTGGGGGTGGTCCAACATCGTCCACACATGCAAGAAATCCCCCGTGACTTTGCAGCCACGGGGGATTTCTATATCGCTATCTCAATGAGATCGATGAGTCAGACGACTCACTTCTCCCAGCCGAGGTTCTCGGGGTGAGCGGTCACCATGACACGCGCACCGGAGGAGTAGCCTGCAGGACCGTAGTTCGCAAGACCCTTCTTGACGGCGACAGTGATCTGGCCGTTCTCGTACGGGATCTGAGCGTACAGCTTCTGGGCTTCCTTCTCAGCCTTGTTGAACTGAGCAATGGCCTTGGTGCTGTCCTTGATGCCCGGGATGGACTCGAGCTCCTTGTCGATCTCGTCGGAGCCGGTGAAGGAGAAGTTGGACCCGGACTTGGAGCCGTAGAGCTGGTAAGCGGAGGACGCGTAGCCGAACGGGTCGCTAGCGGACCAGCCGAGGCCGATCATGTCCCAGTTACCAGAGCTGACGGTGTCGGAGAAGGTGTTCGACGCCTTGATGTCGATGCTCACCTTGATGCCGACGGTCTTGGCCATCTTCTGGATGGCGGTTGCCTGGGCCTTGGTGGCGGCGGCGTCGGAGAACGTCGTGTACGTAATGGCCGCGACCTTGCCGCCCTTCTCGTAGTAGCCGTCGCTGTTCTTCTTGTAGCCGGCGTCCTCAAGGGTCTTGGTGGCGTTGGCGGTGGAGTACTTCGACTCAGCGGGCATGTTGTCCTCGTAGCCGTTCTGGAACTGAGGCAGAATCAGGGAGCCCGGGGTCTTCTCGGTCCACTCGATGCCCTGGAAGGAGATCTTCTGCAGCTGGCTGCGATCGACGCCCTGGACGAAGGCCTTGCGGACCTCCAGCGGGATGTTCTTGGTGTTGATGGTCAGCGTGTACACACCGGAGTCGTAGGAACGACGCAGGTAAGCGTCCTTCACGGTCTTCGCGCTCGTCATGGACTCGGCGTCGGAAGCGCCGACGGCGTCAATCTCACCGTTCTTGAAGGCGTTCATGGCAGCGGACGGCTCCATCTGCTTGAGCACGACCTTGTCCAGCAGCGGCTTGTCGCCCCACCACTTCGGGTTCGGGGTGAAGGTCACTTCGGAGTCGGAGCTCTTGGAGACGACGAACGGGCCGGCGCCCCACTTGTCGGAGTGGGAGTCGTTCGACCAACCCTTGGAGAAGGTGTCGCCGTCCTTGGTGTCGTCTCCGGTGAGGGCTTCAGACGGGTACAGCAGGTTGAACAGGGCCTGGTAGGGGTAGAAGTCCTTCTCGAACGTCACGACGGCCTGCTTGTCGGTGTCGCCCTTGGTGACGCTCTTGATCTGGTCGTAACCAGTGGTGAGGGCCGGGGTGAACTTGTCGCTCTTGCCGCTCTGGACCTTCCAGGTGGCCTCGAAGTCCTTCCAGGTGATCGGGGTGCCGTCGTTCCAGGAGGCCTTGTCGTTGATGGTGAAGACAACGGTCTCAGGGCTGTCGGAGGTCTGCTCGACCTTGGTCACGTAGTTGGCGTTCGGCTTGATGTTCTCCATGGAACCATCCGCCGGGTACTCCCAGATGCGCGGCATGTAGAAGTGCCACAGGCCATCCATGTACACGGTGTTGCCGTTGACGTCAATGGCGTTCCAGTTCGGGCCGATCTCGGTGATCGGCAGGGTGAGGGTGCCACCCTGCTTCAGCTCGCCGCGATCCTTCGGGTTGTTGTAGGCCTTGCCCGGATCCGGCATCGGGAACGAACCGGTGTAGTTGGTGGGAACACCTTCCTGCGGTTCGGAAGTGGACTTGGCGCCGTTGTTGCTGGCGCTGCCGTTGTTGCTGTTGCCGCAAGCACCAAGCGCCAGGAGCGTGGCTGCAGCGGCGGCGAAGGCGGTGACCTTACGCGCGGTAGATGCAAAACTCATACTTTGCATTCCTCTCCTGAACAGCACGAGTTGCGCGTGCCGTTCTCTCCTTCAAAATATCTCGCAACTAAAACCGTGATGATACACCACGTCTTGTTAACATTGGCGTCACTTTTCACTTTTCGGCGAAACCAATGCAATCGGGCCGGTCATATGACCGGCCCGAAAGACTTTAGAACGGCGCGGATTCGTCGTTCACGTCCAGCGGGAAGTGACAGGCGAATTCGGTCGCTATCTGGTCATCCGACGTCAAAACCGGGCGTTTCGTCTCGCACATCTTCTGCTGCTCGGGAGTGAGCCGCAGCTTGACGGGGCAGCGGGACGCAAAACGGCATCCCGGGTGCTTCTCGGACGGAGACGGCAGGTCTCCCTTGAGGATGATGCGCTGGCGGGTGCGCTCGACCACGGGGTCGGGCACGGGGATGGCCGACAGCAGCGCCTGCGTGTACGGGTGACGCGGATGGGTGAACACGTCCTCGGTCTCGCCGAGCTCGACCACCTGGCCGAGGTACATGACGGCCACGCGGTCGGAGATGTGGCGGATGACCGCCAGATCGTGCGCGACGAACAGGTATGAGATTTTCAGCTTGGCCTGCAGGTCCTCAAGCAGGTTGATGATGCCCGCCTGAATCGACACGTCGAGGGACGCGATCGGCTCGTCGAGCAGCAGCACCTTCGGATCGGTGGCGAGGGCGCGGGCGATGGAGATGCGCTGACGCTGCCCACCGGAGAACTGCGCCGGGAAGCGATCCACGTAGTCGGGGTTCAGGCCGACCAGCTCCATCAGCTCGCCGATGCGGCGGTTGATCTTCTCCTTGCTCCACTTGTGCACCTTGAGCGGCTCCGCGAGCACGTCGTAGATGGGCATGCGCGGGTCGAGCGAGCTCATCGGATCCTGGAAGATGATCTGCAGGTCCTTGCGCAGCGCCTTGCGCTCCGCCTTCTTCTTGAGTTCGGCGAGGTCATGGCCGAGTACGACGATGCGTCCGTCCTCGGGCTTCATGAGGTTCATGATCTCCATCAGCGTGGTGGACTTGCCGGAGCCGGACTCGCCGACCAGCGCCAGGGTCTCCCCCTGACGAATCTTGAACGTCACGTCGTCGACGGCCGCGACCTGGCCGATGGTACGGCGGAACATGCCACCACCGGTCAGCGGGAAGTGCTTGACCAGGTGGTCGACCTCCAGCGTCACCGGGCGCTGGTCGCGCGGGACGTCGGCCCAGTCGGCGGGAAGCAGGTCGGGCACGGGGAACACGTCCGTGTACTTCATGTTCTTGTCGATGATCTCCTGCAGTCGACGGCAGGAGGCGAGATGACCGGAGTTCGCGTCCACGACTTCCAGGTTCGGCTCAGACAGCGAGCACTCCGGGGTGGCGAGCGGGCATCGTGGCGAGAACGGGCATCCCTTCGGGATGTCGACCAGTGACGGCGGGTTGCCCTGAATCGGCACGAGACGCTGGGAGGCGGCGATGTGCGGCTTCGGCACGGCGCCGAGCAGACCCATCGTGTACGGCATGGAGGGGTGCTGGAAGACGTCGTCGATGCTGGCGCGCTCGACGGGACGACCGGCATACATGACGAGGATGTCATCGGCCGCGCCGGCCACCACGCCCAGATCGTGGGTGATGAGCACGACGGCGGCGCCGGTCTCCTTCTGCGCCTTGGCGAGCACGTCGAGGATCTGCGCCTGAATCGTCACGTCGAGGGCCGTGGTCGGCTCGTCGGCGATGATGACGTCGGGGTTGTTCGCGATGGCGATGGCGATCATCACGCGCTGACGCATACCACCGGAGAACTGGTGCGGGAAGCTGCTGAGACGCTCCTCGGGCTGCGGGATGCCGACCAGATCGAGCAGCTCGACGCAACGGTCGTGAATCTGCTGCTTGGACATGTCGGGATGATGGGTGATGAGGCCTTCGGCGATCTGGTCGCCGATGGTGAACATCGGGGTCAGGGCGGACAGCGGATCCTGGAACACCATGGCGATACGCTCGCCGCGGATCTCACTCATCTCCTCGTCGGTCTTGCCGATGAGCTCCTCGCCGTTCATGATGATGGAGCCGGTGACCTTGGCGTTGTCGTCGAGCAGGCCGATCAGGCTCAACGCGGTCACGGACTTGCCGGAGCCGGACTCGCCCACGATGCCGAGCGTACGCCCGCGCCACAGGTCGAAGTTGACGCCTCGCACCGCACGGCACACGCCGGCCTCTGTGGCGAAGGACACGTGCAGGTCGCGCACCTGCATGATCGGATCGCCCTTCGGCGCGCCCTTGGGGCCGTTGCCTTCAAGCAGCTCGTACTGGAGGATGTCGTCGCGCACGATCTCCTTGTGCTCGCTTGAGACGCTGCCCTTTGACTTGTTGTTTTTCATCATTGTCTTTCTGAACATCAGGCACCCACCGTTCCGCTCGCACGTGAATTGGGATCAAGCGCATCGCGCAGACCGTCACCGATCAGCTGCATGCTGAACGTCAACAGGACCAGGGCGATGGAGGGGAAGACCAGCAGCCAGGGAGCGGTCTGCATGGACACGGCGCCGGACTGCAGGACGGAACCCAGCGACACGTCGGGCGCCTTGACGCCCAGACCAAGGTACGACAGTGCGGTCTCGGAGTTGACAGCGCCCACGACGCCCAGCACCGTGTTGATGATGATCATCGAGGCGAGGTTCGGCATGAGGTGACGCACGATGATCTTGAACGATCCAACGCCCATGAACCGGGCCGCCTTGACGTAGTCGCGCTCGCGCAGCGACAACGTCAGCGTTCGTATGATTCGCGCATAGCCGACCCAGCCGAACGCGGTCAGGCCGATGATCAGCCAGATCCATCCGGTGGTGGCGTTCGCGGTGCGCACGATCATTGCGATCAGCAGGAACGACGGCACGACGAGCAGCATATCGAGCAGCCACATGCCGACGCGCTCGACCCAGCCGCCGAAGAAGGAGATGGCCGTTCCCAGCAGCGAGGCGATCGCCATCGTCGCCACCGAGGTGATGATGCCGATCATCAGCGACTTGCCGAGACCACGCACCACCATGGCGTACAGGTCGGAGCCGCCGGAGTCGGTTCCCAGCCAGTGGCTGGCGCTCGGACCTGCCGACAGGGCGAGGAAGTCAGGGTCGTCATACGCCCACTTGCCGATGTTGGCGCCGAACAGCGCGAAGAACACCAGCACCAGAAGGATGATCAGTCCGACCACGGCGGAGCGCTGACGGAAGAAACGACGCGCGATCAGGCCGGCGTAACCGATGTGCTTGATATCGCCCTTCGACGTGCTCTCGTCGGACTCTTTCTGTGTCGTTTCGTTGTTTTTGACGGTTGTATCAGTCATTGTTTCTCACATCCCCTGCACTCAGCTCATCTTGATGCGCGGATCAAGCCATGCGGACACGATGTCGGCCAGCAGCGCACCGGCGAGGGTGCACACGCCGCCGAACGCCGCGATGGCGACCGAGGCATTGATGTCGTTGTCGAGAATGGCCTGGATGAAGTACCGGCCCAAGCCGTTGATGGCGAAGATAGATTCGGTGATGACCGCGCCGGTGAACACCGAGGCGATGGAGAATGCGACGTTGACGGCGGTCGGAATCAGGGATGCGCGCAACGCGTGGCGACGGATGGCCTGGCGGCGGGTCAGACCCTTCGCACGGGCGGTGCGCACGTAATCGGCGTGCATCTCGTCAAGCAGGTAGGTGCGCTGCGTCAGATGGTAGGAGACCATGCCCAGAATCGTCAGCACGATGGTCGGTAGGATGATGTGCTGCCCGAAATCAGCCAATCTCAGGAACCAGTTATTTCCTGTATAACTGGACAGACCCGTCACATAGAACAGGCGGAAGCCGCTGGCGCCGTTGATGAAGATGGCGAGCATCACGACAAGCAGGGCGAACACGGCGGTCGGGATGACAAGGAAGAACGTGGCAGTGGTGCCGAACAGGCGGTCCTGCCACTTGTACTGGCGCTGCGCGGTGTAGATGCCGAGCGCCACGCCAAGCACGATGGAAAGGACTGTGGCGATCGTCACCAGCTCGGTGGAGGCAACGATACGCGGCGCAAGCGCACCGTTGACCGACCCCAGATCAGGGGACAGTCCCCAGTCCCATCTGGTGACGACACCGGTCAGCCAACGCCAATACCGAGTGAAGATATTGGTGTGATCATTGATATTGGCCAGATCCAAGCTGCGGTTGATGGACGCTGCCGGAGGGCGGGGAGTCCTCGACTCGTAATTCGAGCGCGGACGCATGAAACCAGAAGCCAGAAAATACGTACATGAAATCGCCACGAACAGCATGACGACGTAGTTGGCGAGGCGCTTGGCGATGAACTTCAGCATTGAGCCGGGGCCATCCTTCCTCCTTGTTCCGAACGACAAAAGCGTTCACTCGACTGTCGCCTTTGGATGGCGGCGTTCTTGTTGGTGACCGATTATAGTCACCCCATGTAAACGCAAAACGTGATAAGGATACGCTTCCGTCAAGATTTCGACGTTAATTGCCACATTTTGTTCATATTTGTATCACATTTCAAGATTTTAAATGATGTGAACGTGCACAATTCGCCTGTTGCACCCCGGAATCATGCGGATTGCAGGGCAATCGAGGCGAAATCACGGGTTGATCGCAAGATGACCGCAGGGTAAGCGCAGGGTAAGCGCAGGGTAAGCGCAGGATGGCCGCGGAGTTATCGCGGAGTTGTCGACGTAGGCAATCGCGGGACGATCAAGCTCGGAACGTGACGATGTCAGGCCCGAGGAAACGCCTGGCGGTACCGCTCCTTCAGCTGCTCGATCGACACATGCGTGTACCGCTGCGTGGTGCGCAACGACGAATGGCCGAGCATCTCCTGAACCTCGCGCAGGTCCGCTCCCCCGTCCAGCATGTGCGTCGCCGCGCTGTGCCGCAGCGAATGCGGGCTGATATCGGGCACCCCGCTCTCGCGGGCGGCGCGATGCACGACATCGCGCACGATACGCTGGTCGATGCGGCGGCCGCGCATGCCGAGGAACAACGCGGCCGTATCGAGAGTGCCCGCACCGGCTCTGCGCAATATCAATGGTCGGCCATGCTCCTTCCAGCCGGCCAGCGCCTTCTCGGCAGGGTCGCCGAAGGGCACCACGCGCTGCTTGCTGCCCTTTCCCGTAACCCGTATCGTGCGGTGGGACCAGTCGACATCGCCGATGTCGAGCCCGACGAGTTCCGCCACGCGGATACCGGTCGCGTACAGCAATTCCAGCATGGCCGCATCACGTAGCGCCACGATTTCGTCACGCTGACTCATCTCTTCGCCCCGATGAGCCGAATCAAGGCGGGGCATCTCATCATGCCGTGTCTCGTAACGCTGCGATGAGGCGGCATGCAGCGACGCATCGTCATCCACACGGTCCATCAGGCGCTCCGCCTGGGCCTCAGTCAGCACCGAAGGCAACGTGTCCGGCAGTTTCGGCGTCATCAGCACGGCCGCCGGGTCGGCCTCGATCCTGCCATGCTCATGCGCCCAAGCGAAAAACGAACGGACCGACACGACCTTGCGGGCCATGCTGGAGCGGGCGTGGTCGCGGGTCTCGAACGCCATCCATCCACGCAGGTCGTCGGTCGTGACCTGACGCAGATCTGCGATGCCGCGCGACGCCAGTGCATGCAGGCACTCCCTGACATCGGTGCCGTACGCCTTCACCGTATTGTCCGACAATCCCCTGTTGGCCCGCAGATACGCAAGGAACGCGGACAGATCACCATCGCCATCCATGCACACTCCTTTCTTTGCCGATTCTATCCCGCAAAACCGCGTTTCACCCACTAGAATGGAACAAACCGACGGCAAAGGAGTCCCCATGGCAATTCCCAATGAAATCCCTGCCAACGCGCGAGTGGTCGTCCGAGTGTCCGAAGGGGTCGATCCGACCGACCATCGCATGAAATACCGCGATTACGTCGGACACGTCACCTCATGGGACGGTCACACGTTGGATATGATCCGCGACGCGGCGGCCAACGGGTCACGCCCCGAACATCGCGTGACCATCGACGCCGACACCATCATCACCCTCAAACCCGTCCCCGAACGCCACTTCACCCGCCCCTGAGCTGTGGCGCCGTCAAGCCCCTAGTCAGCCTGTGGCCGACTAGGGGTGGTCTATCGTCAAGTAGCCCGCAGCATCACATCGCGCTGCGACGCTGCACGCAGGCGGTATAGTCGTCGCCGAAACGCAGGATATGCTCGCCGCGGCGGGCGGAATCGAGCAGCGCCGCCTGCCATCCCTCCGCGGGTATCGTCAGGTCGAAGACCGGCCCGTCCCCGTCCGCACCGCTTCTGACCGCGGACTTGTAGTCGCGGAACGGCTGTCCATCCGCGAAAAACGCGGCGATGGCACCTGCATCTGCGCCATGCAATTCGTCCGCGACCTCGGTAAGCCGCGCCGCCATCATGCGCAGCAGTCGTTCCACATTGTCGGCGTCCTCTTCGACCATCGCACGGGTGCGGTCCGGATCGGTCAGCGCGACGCGCGTCATGTCCCTCCAGCTTCCCGCGGCGAGCGCAGCCGCGATGTTGCGGTCCGGGTCGTCGGTCAGCTGGTTGATGAGCGCCGTGGCGACGACGTGCGGCATGTGTGAGATCAGCGCGGCAGCGCGGTCATGGGTATCGTCGTCGAGCACGATGACGCGGTTGCCCACATCGTCGGTGATCATCCGCGCGACGGCGAGAAAACGACGGTAATCGGTGTCGCCATCCACGGTCATGGCCCACAGCGCGTTGTCGTAGAGCGCCGGGGCGGCGGCGGCCCATCCCGAGAGCTCGTTGCCGGCCATCGGGTGCGCGCCTACATAGCGGCCCGCCAGACCCGCGTCCCGCACCTGATCGCGGACCATCATCTTGACACTGCCCACATCGGTGAGCGTGATGTCCTGATACGGTTCGAGCAGCGGCCGCAACTCGCCGAGGATCGCCGGCATCGCCTTCAGCGGGTTGCACAGCACGATGACATCCGGCTGCGCTTCGCCCAGTTCGGCGAGCGTGCGCATGCAGCGTATGCCATCGGCTTCGGCCTGGGCGTATGGATGCGGGCGATGGTTCCACGCGACGACCGACACCCCGCGGACGGCGAGCCTTCGGGCCAGCGACCCGCCGATCAGGCCGAGTCCGATGACTCCGACCGTGAGCCGTGCGGCGGCCGCAGTATCATGACTTCCTACCACAGCAATTCCCTTCGCGCAGTGTCGCCTTCCGTCCATGTGCCGGGCGCGGCCGGCTCGCGGCGCACTCCCCCGTTGGGCAGCGACCACGCGTAGATCGGCGGGTTCGGCCGTTCGCGGCGCGGATACACCGCCAGCGTCTTCACCCAATCGCCATGGTCGACGACCTGTGTCAGCACGTCGCGCAGGTGTTCCTGCCAGGGCGCTGCATCGATGGTCGCGATGAAACTGTACGTGCCGTCGCGTCCCTTAATCGGGCGAGATATGAAACTCGTCATGTTCAGACCGGCGTCGCGCAGCACGTCCAGCAGATTCGCGAGTACGCCGGGGCCTGTGCTCAGCGGTATGAACGCGATGATCGATTCGTATTCCGAAACGGGGTCGGTCGTCGCCCCCGGAGCCGGCATCGATCCCACGGTCTCATCCCCGGCCGTCCGTGATGCCCGCTCGCGCAGCACGGTGATGGCCTCGTCCCGCGGGGCGAGTGCCAGGAACTCGGTGCGCGCGCCGGCATAGTCGCCCACGGCGCAGGCGACGCGCGTCAGATTGTACAAATCGCCGCAGATGCTCGGTCCGAGCGCCACCTGACCGGGCTCAAGGTCTCGGCAGGCGGCACCATTCGACGATGCCGGCAGCTGCTGCAGCTGATGGTCGGCCGTGAAACGGCGGCATTGCGCCAGCCCGTGCGGATGGGCGGTGACGGTACGGCAATCGGCGAGTGATGTGCCGGGCAAGGTGAAGGCATCGAATGACACGTTCACGCCGACTCGGGCGAATCCGACCACATTGTCAGCGTCGATGAGCGCGTCGAGGTTCGGCACGACGTACCCTTCCACGTTGTTTTCCCACGCGATGATGCCCCAGTCACCCCGACGCTGCACCGCGTCAAGAATCGTCGGGACGTCCGGCTCGGGTGTCAGCGTCACGGATGCGCCGGATGGGCGGATCATCTTGGCGGCCTCGATCGCCGCCTGATGGGTGAACGTCCCGGTCGGCCCCAGGAAATGCAACGTATACTCGGCCATCATCGGCTCTCCGCCAGCGTGTCGGGAGTCTGCCGGGACATGGACAGCTGCGATGGCTGCTGCGAATTCTTGTCGTCAGTCTTGTCGTCGGTCTTGTCGTCGGTCTTGTCGTCGGTCTTTCCATCGGTCTTGGGCGTGATGGCGAACCATCGCGCGGGCAGGAACATCAGCATCAGCTGGACGACGATGCAGCCGATCAGCCACAGGTATCCCACGCGCTGGGAAAAATACGGCACCGATGATCCGCTGAATCCGACCGGCGTCAACGCGTCGTCGGTGGATTGCACAGCGATCAGCCATATCGTGCCGGACGAGGCGATCAGGTGCAGGGCGAGACCGACGACGTCAAGCCGCGAGCGTGCACACCACGCCGATATGCCAAGAATCAGGAAGGCGAGCACCAGTCCATACGGAATGTTGGCCGAAGCGCCCATGCGATGCGCGAACGTGCCGACGATGCCGCACAGGATGCCGGCGACGACGGTGACGAGTCCGCGCAGCACGGGGCTGAGCCGATGAGACCAAGGCAGAATTGAACGATCATCCGATTGAGTCATGGTCACCAGTATAAGGAGATGCGCTGTATCGGCGCGGTGAAATCTCGCTCCGCTGGCGCAATGAGCCGTATGGCAAACAGCGGAAGCCGTGTCCGCAGGCCATCCAATTACAGGCCAGAAGGCCCGGCGAACTCATATCTTGCCCCCGCCGGCGGGACATAACACCATGCCGCTGCCGCAGAACCTGCCACACCAGCGTCAAAACAGGCAAAAAACGCATTGTGTGGCCAACATATTGCCACACAATGGAATGTTAGCCCTAACATTCGCTGGTATGGCAACAGGCAAAATCATAGAAACCGCCATTTTCCAACGATGAACAAACATTCGTCCCAATCGCAGGAATTTCCGTCGTACCACACCAGCCCTAAAAACGCCGAAATCGGCCTGGTGTGGCACACAGACCCGTCAGAACAGCCCCTCGAAAAACAAAAACGGAGAGTCCAATGGACTCTCCGTAATCAGAAGCAAGCAGACGGGCGCGCAATCAGCGCCCGCGACGGTCGTCAGAACGGCAACGCCGTCAGGCGTTGTTGGACTGCTGAACCGCCAAACGGACAGTCCAGCGGACTGTCCGTAGGTGAAGGGAGCGGGCGCGCAATCAGCGCCCGCGACGGTCGTCAGAACGGCAACGCCGTCAGGCGTTGTTGTTCTGACGACGCTGCTTGGCACGCCACTTGTACCAGTCCTCACGGCTGAGGATGATCTTGCGCACGCGAATCGCCTCAGGGGTGACCTCGACGCACTCGTCCTCATTCGCGAAGTCGAGCGACTCCTCAAGGCTCATCTTGATCGGCGGAGTCAGCGTTTCCAGCACGTCGGCGGTGGAGGAACGCATGTTGGTCATGTGCTTGGCCAGCGTGATGTTCACGTCCAACTCGTCCGGCTTGTTGTTGATGCCGACGACCTGGCCCTCATACACGTTGGACTGCGGTTCGACGAAGAAGTTGCCGCGGGCCTGCAGCCGCTGCATGGCGTACGGGGTGGCAACGCCGGCGCGGTCGGAGACCATCGAGCCGTTCTGGCGGGTGACGATGGCACCGGCCCACGGCGCGTAGCCGGCGGACAGCGAGGAGGCGATGCCGGTGCCGCGCGTGGCGGACAGCAGCGCGGTGCGGAAGCCGATCAGGCCACGGGACGGCACGGTGAACTGCAGACGCACCCAACCGGAACCGTGGTTGCTCATCGAGTCCATGCGGCCCTTGCGGTCGGCCATGAGCTGCGTGACGGTACCCATGTATTCCTCGGGAACGTCGATGGTGGTGTTCTCCATCGGCTCGTTGATCTTGCCGTCGATGGTCTTGGTGACCACCTGCGGGCGGCCGACGGTCAGCTCGAAGCCTTCGCGGCGCATCTGCTCGGCGAGGATGGCCAGCGCGAGCTCGCCACGGCCCTGGACTTCCCAGGCGTCGGGGCGGTCGGTGGGCAGCACCTTGATCGACACGTTACCGATGAGCTCGCGGTCGAGACGATCCTTGAGCATGCGGGCGGTAAGCTTGTGGTCCTTGCCTTCGCGGCCGGCCAGCGGGGAGTCGTTGGTGCCGAAGGTCATCGAGATGGCCGGGTCGTCGACGTGGATGAGCGGCAGCGGCTTCGGGTCGTTCGGGTCGACGATGGTCTCGCCGATCATGATGTCGTTGACGCCCGCGACGGCGACGATGTCACCGGGGCCGGCGGATTCGACGGGAGTGCGCTCCAGGCCCTGCGTGCGCAGCAGTTCGACGACGCGGAAGTTCTCGATGGAACCGTCCACGCGGGACAGGCCGTAGGTCTTGCCCTTCTCCAGCGTGCCGTTGTAGATACGGACCAGGCCGAGTCGTCCGAGGAAGTCGGAGGAGTCGATGTTGGCGACGTGCGCCTGCAGCGGCGCGCCCTCCTCGTATTCGGGGGCGGGGATGTACTTGATGATGTCCTCGAACAGAGGCTCAAGGTTGTCGTTGTCCGGCAGGCCGCCGTTCTCGGGCTGGTTGACGGACGCGTAGCCGGCCTTCGCCGCGCAGTAGACGACCGGCAGGTCAAGCAGGTGGTCAAGGTCGAGGTCGACGCCTTCCTCGATGACATCCTGGGCGAGGCCCAGCAGCAGGTCGGTGGATTCGGAGACGACCTCTTCGATGCGGGCGTCCGGACGATCCACCTTGTTGACGCACAGAATCACCGGCAGCTTGGCCTCAAGGGCCTTGCGCAGCACGAAACGGGTCTGCGGCAGCGGGCCTTCGGAAGCGTCGACGAGCAGCACGACGCCGTCGACCATCGAGATGCCGCGCTCGACCTCGCCACCGAAATCGGCGTGGCCGGGGGTGTCGATGATGTTGAGTGTGATGCCGTCCGGGTAACCGTACTTGGCCGCCAGCGGACCGGTGTATTCCACGGCCGTGTTCTTGGCCAGGATGGTGATGCCCTTCTCGCGCTCCAGATCGTTGGAGTCCATCACACGATCCGGCACCTCCTCGCGCTCGTTGAACACGTGGGACTGCTGGAGCATCGCGTTTACCAGCGTGGTCTTGCCGTGATCGACGTGTGCCACGATAGCCACATTACGAATATCACCGCGAACCGCCATAGAAACCTCTCTTAATTGATTCTTCGCGTAACCGTTCGGTACTTGTTTTGGTTCATATCTGTACTTACACGCAAACCGGCATAAGCCTAGCGATACGCCTTGACACACAACCGAACCGTCCTCCGACGGGTAACAGCACACGTTGCCCCCGCAGGGATCGTTGACTGGAGACCATGTGCACTAATGCGTCAGCTCGGTGTAGGAGTCTTCCAAGGCCATGGAGATGCGCTCGATTTCCTCCCGTGTGAGGGGACGGCGGAATGTCATACGCAGGGCGGATTTGGCGATCTGCGGTTCCAGCCCCATGGCAAGCAGTGTGCCGGGAATCTCATGACGGCCAATGGCGCAGGCGGATCCGGACGAGGCGGCTATGCCTCGGGCGTCCAGATCGACAAGCAGAGCTTCGCCGGTGACTCCGGGGAAAATGAATGACGCATGTCCCGGCAGACGACTGACCGGGTCGCCGGTGAGTTCGGCGCGAGGCACCACCCGCCGCACGGCGTCAATCAGCATGTCGCGGGAATCCGTCAGTTCCCGGTACTGCGCCGCCATGCGCGCGTTCGACTCGTTGAGCCCTATGGCGAGCGCCACCGCACCGGCCACGTTCTGCGTGCCGGAGCGCAGCCCGCGCTCCTGACCGCCGCCGGAAAGCACCGGCTCGATCGGGGTTCGACCGCGGACCAGCAGCGCCCCCAGTCCCTTGGGCGTACCGAACTTGTGTCCGGACACGCTCAGCGCGTCCACATCCCAATCGCGCATGCGGATGGGAATCTGCCCGGCCGCCTGCACGGCGTCCACATGAATGGGAACCCCGTGCGCGTGGGCGATGCGGACCAGCTCCTCCACGGGTTCGACGGTGCCGACCTCGTTGTTGGCCAGTATGGCGGAAACCAGCGTGGTGCGTTCACCGGCCTCGCCGTCGAGCTCCTGTTCGAGCGCGTCAAGGTCGAGGTGAGCCTGACCGTCCACGGGAATGTGCACGACTTCGAAGCCGAACCATTCGTGCAGCCATTGCGCCGATTGCGCGACGGCCGGGTGCTCGATGGATGAGATGATGATGCGCGGACGGCGGATCGCCGGATGTTCACCGGCCTGCGCGGGGTTCACGCCGGACGGCTCGTCATCGATTCCGGCAAGACCGTAGACCGGCTGCAGGCCGAGTGCGCGCATACGTGCCATGGCGATGCCCTTGATGGCCAGATTGTCCGACTCGGTGCCGCCGGAAGTGAAGATCACGTCGTCCGGGCGGGCGCCGAGACCGGCGGCGAACGAGGCGCGGGCGGCATCAAGCGCCCTCGCCGCCGTCTTGCCGGGTTGATGCACGCTTGCCGGGTTCGCGTATGCGTCGGTCATGAACGGCATCATCGCCTCGATGACGTTCCTGGTCACCGGCTCGGTGGCAGCGGCGTCCAGATACAGTTCGTCGGGTTCGCCGGATGCATTGGGAGTGTCAGCCATGGCTAGTTCCAGTCCAATCCGAGGTCGATGCTGCGTACGCTGTGCGTCAGCGCGCCCACTGAGATCACGTCCACACCGGTGGCGGCCACGGCCGGCACGCGCTCCATGCTCATGTTGCCGCTGGCTTCCACGATGGCCTTGCCGTTGATGATATCCACGCCGCGGCGGGTGTCATCGAGCGAGAAGTTGTCGAGCATGATGGTGTCCGCACCGCCGGCGAGCACGGCGGGAATCTGCTCAAGCCGGTCGACTTCCACTTCGATATGCGTGGTGTGGCCCACCTGTTCGCGCACGTGGCGGATCGCGCCGGTCAGGTCGATGCCGCGTGCGGCGAGCGCCGCCAGATGATTGTCCTTCATCATCACCGCGTCGGACAGCCCGTAACGGTGGTTGTGGCCTCCGCCGCAGACCACGGCGTATTTCTCGAACGGGCGCAGTCCGGGGGTGGTTTTGCGCGTGTCGACGATGCGAGTGCGCTCGTAGCGATGCGGCCGGGTGACGGTCCCGTCATGTCCGTCATCGTAGATGGCGTTGACCGCGTCCACGAAGGAGGCGGTCATGGTGGCGATGCCGCTCATGCGCTGGGTGAAGTTGAGGGCGATGCGTTCGGCGGCGAGCAGGTCACGTACCGGACCTTCCACGGTGGCGAGGATCTGGCCGCGCTGGAATCGCTCCCCGTCCGCGATCAGGGGCGAGACGCCGATACCGGGATTTTGCGCCGTGAAGGCGGCCGTGAACACGGCGATGCCGCTCATCACGCCCCTCTCGCGTGCGGTGAGGTGCGCCGAGCCGGTTTCGTCCGCGGGGATTGTGGTCTCGCAGGTGATGTCGCCGTAGGGCGCGTCTTCGGCGAGCGCCGCCTCGACGGCGGTGCGGATGATGTGTTGCGTAAGCATGATCGGGTCTTTCTTGATATGGACTGCTGTCGTTCTTGCGGGATTAATCGCAATGCATCGGGTCAGGGTACCGAGACCACTCCGGCGGCGTGCAACGACAGTCCGGCGCCAACCGACAAGTGAGCAAACAGCGCTAGGCGTTGATGTAGGCGATGGATTGCGCCCACTCGTCGCATGACTCGGGATAGTCGGTGCGGGCGTGGGCGCCGCGCGACTCGGTGCGGCGCAGCGCGGCGTTGGCCTCGACGTAGCCGACGGTGAGCAGGTTGCGGTTTTCCAGGCGGGTGATCGGGTCAGGCTCACAGGCCGTGGCAGCGGGTTCCGTCGCGTCGGCATCGGCCAGCGCCAGGCCGGTGCCGAGCTGGTCGATGGCCTGGCGCAGGCCGTCGCCGTCGCGCAACACGCCCACGCCGGCCCACATCGTGTTCTGGATGCGGGTGCGATCCCAGATGGCAGGCCGGCCATTGGCCCCGGCACGCTCATCGGGTGCCGGCATGCTCAGCTCGACCGGTGTGTCGCTGACGATGCGGCCGGGGGCCGAGTTGGAGAACCAGACCGGATTCCACACGGAACCGGCCGGATCGTTCACGGCGGCGAGCCCGGCGCGACGACCGTACACCAGTCCTTCAAGCAGCGAGTTCGACGCGAGCCGGTTGGATCCCATCACGCCGGTGCGGGCGCATTCGCCGGCCGCATACAGGCCGGGGATGCTCGCGCGGCCTTCCAGATCGGTGCGGATGCCGCCCATGTAGTAGTGCGCGGCGGGCGCGACCGGAATCGGCTCCTTGCTCCAGTCGAAGCCGAGAGAACGCGTATAGGCGTCGATGGTCGGGAACCGGTGACGCAGGAACTCGGCCAGATCCGGGTTCTCGCGGCGCATCGGAGAGACGTCGAGCATCACGGGCTTGCCGCCCTGCGCCTGCATGACGCGGAAGGTCTCGCGGGCCACCACGTCGCGCGGCGCGAGTTCGGCGCGCTCGTCGACACGGGTCATGTACCGTTCGCCGTGTTCGTCGAGCAGCACCGCGCCCTCGCCGCGTACCGCCTCGGAAACGAGGAAGTGCTCGCCCACGGCCATCGCGGTGGGGTGGAACTGGTAGAACTCCACGTCGGCGACCTGTGCGCCGGCACGCCATGCGGCCGCCAGACCGTCCGCGGTGGCGACGGCCGGATTGGTGGTGTACGGGTAGAGACGTCCGGCGCCACCGGTGGCGAGGATGACGCGTGAAGCGGCCATGTCGGCGCTGCGGAATGTCTCGCCGTCCCTGACGAGCAGCCGCACGCCGGCGATGGCGCCGTCGCGCACAATCAAATCCTCAAGGAACGCATGCTCGATGATGTGGATGAGCGGATTGGCCCGCACCATGGCGGACACATCCAGTTCGACCACCTTGCCGGTGGCGTCTCCCCCGGCGTGCACGACACGGGCCCGCGAATGCGCGGCTTCGAGGCCACGCAGCATGTGGCCTTGCGCGTCACGATCGAAATGCACGCCCGCGGCGGCGAACTGCCGCACACGGTCGGCGCCCTCGCGGGTCAGTATCTCCACGGCACGGGGCTCGCACAGACCATGCCCCGCGGCCATCGTGTCGGCCGCGTGCAGTTTCGGGTCGTCGTCGGCGAAGACCGCCGCGGCGATGCCGCCCTGCGCATGGTAGGTGTTGGATTCCACCAGGTCGGCCTTGGTGACCAGCGTCACGTCCTGGCCGGCATCGGCCACCGCCAGCGCCGCGGAAAGGCCCGCGACGCCCGCGCCGACTACGACGATTTCAGCGTTGCTCATTGTGCTGCTTCCTCAATATTGTTGATGTGCTCCCGTTGACGGGAGCTTGCGATCACGGGTGCACCTGGAGCATGCGCTCCAGAGCCACCTTTGCCTCGCGTGCGGTGTCGTCGTCCACGGTGATGCGGTTGACGATGTTGCCCTGTTCGATGTTCTCCAGCGCCCAGGCGAGGTACGCCGGGTGGATGCGGTACATCGTGGAGCACGGGCAGACCACAGGATCCAGGCAGAACACGGTCTTGTCGGGGTACTGCGCGGCCAGGCGGTTCACGAGGTTGATCTCGGTGCCCACGGCGATGGCCGATCCGGCCGGCGCGTTGGCGATCTCCTTGACGATGTACGCGGTGGAGCCGGTGCCGTCGGCCGCGTCCACGACCTGCATCGAGCACTCCGGGTGCACGATCACCTTGACGCCCGGGAACGCGGCGCGCGCCTTCTCGATCTGTTCGACGGTGAAGCGCTGGTGCACCGAGCAGAAGCCCTTCCACAGGATCATCTTGGCCTTGGCGTAGTCGGACGGGTCGGTCGCGCCGCCCTGCGCCTTGTACGGGTCCCACAGCGGCATCTCGCTCAGCGGAATGCCCATCGCGCGGGCGGTGTTGCGGCCCAGATGCTGGTCGGGGAAGAACAGTACGCGCTTGCCGCGCGCGAACGCCCATTCGAGCACGGCGTGCGCGTTGGACGAGGTGCACACGATGCCGCCGTTGCGTCCGCAGAACGCCTTCAAGGCCGCGGACGAGTTCATGTAGGTGACCGGGATGATCTGCTGCCTGCCGTCCGCGTCGGGCTTGGTGCCGCAGATCTCTCCGAGCTGGCTCCAAGCCTCCTCGACCTGGTCGATGTTGGCCATGTCGGCCATCGAGCAGCCGGCGGAGAGGTTCGGCAGCGTCACGGTCTGCTCCGGCGTGGAGAGGATGTCGGCGGTCTCGGCCATGAAATGCACGCCGCAGAACACGATGTGGTCGGCGTCCGGGCACTGCGTGGCGTTCTTGGCCAGCTGGAACGAGTCGCCCACGTAATCGGCGTGGCAGATGATCTCGTCACGCTGGTAGAAATGCCCCAGAATCAGTAGCTTGCTGCCGAGACGGGACTTGGCCGAGCGAATGCGCTCCTGCAGCTCCTCGTCGGAGGCGTTGCGGTACTCCTCCGGCAGCACCTGCTGGCGAGGCGCGTTGTGCGGCAGCTTGTCGAGCATGGACGCGCCCGGCCCGTAGCTGGGCTTGGTGGTGTCGAAATGCCACGGATCCTGGGTCAGGCCGGCGTCGCAGGTGCTCTGCGCACCGAGGCGGGCGATGATCTCATCCACTGACAGGGCGGACAATGTTGCGCTCATGGTGTGTTCCTTTCTCTAAGGCGTGCGGGCACGCCAACGTATCTGACAACCGGGTGGCCGGCCAAAATCAATATGCGGTTATACGGCACGGACGCGGGTCTTGCCGCCCGCCTCCCGTCATGCGCGTGCCGATGGCATCAACGCGGACAGCGCGTCCTCGATGCGCTGGCCCTCCAGCTCCTCGATGGTCGGCGCGTCGCGTGGCGGCCCGACGGGCGGGGCCGTCGACGCGCGGGAACGGTCGGGGTTGTACCGGTACACGGCCGCCGGGCGGTGGCGGCCATCGCGCAGTTTCTCGCCGGTATCCTCCAGCTCGCCGGACAGCAGCATGCGACGCCGGAAATTCGCCACGTCGATGGCCTCGCCGGTTATGGCCTCATACACGTGATGCAGCTGGCGCAGCGTGAACGTGTCACCGACCAGCTTGGTGGCGATATCCGGGTATTCGATCTTGTTGCGCAGGCGCCACAACGCATAGTCGATGATCTGCCGATGGTCGAAGGCCAGTTCGGGAAGCTCGTCCTCGGGGAACCACCGGACGTTGTCCGCCTCGGTGAAATCATGGGCTTCGGCCTTGCCGACCAGCGCCCAGTAGACGATGGAGACCATCGGCAGGCCACCGTGCGATCGCGCGGGATCGCCGAACGTATACAGCTGTTCGAGGTAGCGAGGATGCAGGTCCGTGGTGGTCTCCAACGCGTGGTAGGCGGACTGTTCCAGCGAACGGTCGGCGCGCAAATCGCCGCCCGGCAGCGCCCACCGCCCCAGAAACGGCTGGCGCACGCGGCGCACCAGCGGCAGCCACAGACGCGAGGGCATCGCGTCACGGCAATCCGACGCGGTCTCCTCCGGCCCCAGGGCCAGGATCACCACGGAGACCCCGACGGCCGGCGGTTGCATCCGCCGCTCCGACACGTTTCCGCCGACCATGCATGCCCACTTTCCGACTGGTGTGCTCTCCAGTTCAAGACCAGAGCATATCACTTATAGTCAACATGACTTTAAGTGGTGTGTCATGCGAGGCCGCGGAGGCGGCATAACCTACATACGCTGAAACACCGACCACCCCAGTCGGCTTACGGCCGACAGCCCTCCGGCAACTCCTATTCGCCGTCGGGGACGTTGGTGGTCTCGCGTTCGGGCAGGAATGGGGCGAGCGGGGGCAGCTGGTCGAGCGACTCCAATCCGAGATGTTCCAGGAACAGGCCGGAGGTCACCAGCAGCGCGGCCCGGGAATCCTCGTCCACGCCATCCTCGCGGACCAGTCCGCGCACTGTCAGCGAACGAATCACGCCGTCGGAGTTCACGCCGCGGATCGCCGCGACCTGGGCGCGCGTCACAGGCTGCTTGTACGCCACGATGGCCAGCGCCTCCAACGCTGCCTGCGACAGGCGCGCGGTCTGCCCGTCAGTCACGAACGCCGACACCACCTGCTCGTATTGCGCCCGGCTCGCGAACTGCCAGCCACGCGCGGTATGCCGCAGCTCGAAGCCGCGCCCCTCCTCGTCATACTGCGAGCGCAGACGCTCCAGCGCGGCACGAGCCTCCTGCTCGCCCACGCCCAGAACCCGCGCCAGGTCGGCGGCGTGCTGCGGCTGGTCGGCGACCATCAGAATCGCCTCCATGCAGGCCCTCAGACCACCCGGAAAGTCCTCCGCCGTGAATTGCGCATCCATCACGTCACCTTTCTCGCTCACAAAACGTCGAGATATAAAAAACCAAACCGCTATTTTCCAATACGACGCCGCCTGTATCTTCACGTTTTGCGAGCCTCATGCGAAGTCCCCCTCCGCGATGTCGACCACACCGGCGTCCCGGGCGTCTTCGACCCAGCGCAGATGCAGCGTCTCGAATGGCCCGGCCTGCCGAAACTGCAGCACGCCTTGTCTGAAGAACACCAGAACCGCCAGAAAACGCGCGACCACCTCTACACGGCGGTGTGCGTCACGCGTCAATTCCGCGAACGTCATCGAACCGCCGGCCGGCAACGCCTGCAACCGGTCGCGCACGACCGCCGCCTGCGCGCGCAGGTCGACAAGCGGCACATGCAGCTGATGCAGCGACACCTCGCTGGCCGGCGCGTTGGCGAACACCTGTGCGGCGATGCGCGCCAAGTCCTCTGCGCCCAGCGACCATGCAAGCTCCGGCAGCATCGCCGCGACACGTTCATCGACATATGCCGGATGCGGGAACCTGCCGGCATTGGCAGCGAGCCGGGCGCGAAAATCGCCGGCCGCCTGTTTGAACGCACGATACTGCAACAGCCTGGCGAACAGCAGGTCACGCTCACGCAGCGCTTCGAGACTCTGCTCGTCGCGCTCCCCATCCGCCTGGTCATGCGGCAGCAGCGCCGCGCTCTTCGCCTCGACGAGCACCGAGGCGACATCGAGGAACGCGCTCGCCTCCTCCATGTCGCGCGCGAGATCCAGCGTGCGCACATAGGCAAGGAACTCCTCGGTGATCTCCGACAACGACACCTCGGTGAGCTCCAGCCGCCGGTTCGCGATCATGGACAGCAGCGCGTCGAAAGGCCCCGAATAGACCTCCAGTTCGACGGAGAATCCCGGGGAGACGGCGGCATCGCCTCCGATCTCGCCGCCGTCGGCAGGTTCCGTCAACTCGCTCATCGCATCGCGCTTGCGCCGCTCACCATGGCCGCGCCATCACGCGACGATGCCGCGGGCGATCAGCTCGCGCGACACCTCGCGGTATTCCTTCGCGGTCTTGTGGCCGGGAGCGTAGATCGTGATCGGGGCGGCGGCCACGGTGGCGTCCGGCAGCTTGATGGACCGCGAGATGACCGAATGGAACACCTTGTCCTGGAACGCCTCGTAGATGCGCTGCAGTACCTCCTCGCAGTGCAGGGTGCGCGTGAACATGGTGACCAGCACGCCGTAGACCTGCAGGTCGGGGTTGATGCGCGACTGCACCTTCTCGATGGATTGCATGAGCAGCGCCACACCGCGCAGCGCGAAGAACTCCGCGGCGACAGGGATGATCACGCCGTCCGCGGCGGTCAAGGCGTTCACTGTGAGCAGGCCCAGCGACGGCTGGCAGTCGACGATGATCACGTCGTATTCGTTGCGGAGCTTTCGCAGCACGCTGGCGAGGATCTGCTCGCGACCGACTTCGGTGACCAGCTGCACCTCGGCGGCGGACAGGTCGATGTTCGCCGGCATGATGTCCAGGTTCTCGAAATCCGTGTGCTGTACGATCTCGTGCGGATCGATCGACGGGTCGAACAGCGCAGTATACACGGTGTTCTCGACAGCGTTCGCGTTGATGCCGAGGCCGACTGTCGCGGCTCCTTGCGGGTCGAAGTCGACGATCAGGCAACGGCGCCCGTACTGGCTGAGCGCGCCGGCGATGTTGATGGAACTGGTGGTCTTGCCCACCCCGCCTTTCTGGTTGCATATGGCGATGATGCGCGCGGGACCGTGCTGCGACAGCGGTTTCGGCGCGGGGAACGTCTCGTATTCTCGTCCAAGCAGATCAGTAGGCATACCGTTCACCTTATCATCACCAGTGTTCGCGGGGCCGCCGGACGTGCCGACCATCACCGTTTCCGCCGAAGACCCGTCGTCTCCCCGTGGCGCGGCGGAGTAGGTGCCGCGGATCGGCAGCGTTCCCTGCCTGTTTCCCGCGTCGTCGCCGTCGAAGCGGGAATATGCCGCCTGCTGCATGTCGAGCTGCCTCCTTCGCGTGTCGCATCCATGCTATCGCGCCCGGGCAACCGCTCCGCGTTCACCGCGCGCGCGGATGCGAGGTGAGGTACGCCTCAATCAAGGTCTCCGGGCTGACGTGCGTGTATATCTGCGTGGTGGTGACCGAGGCATGGCCGAGCAGTTCCTGCACGGTGCGCACGTCGGCGCCGCCCTGGATCAGGTGCGTGGCGAAAGAGTGCCGGAGCGTGTGTGGGTGAAGCGGACGATCGATGCCGGCCCGCTCCCCCGCCAGTTTGATGACCTCCCATACCGACTGGCGAGACAGCCGGCGCCCCCGTTTGTTGAGGAATACCGCGCGGCGTTCCGGCGTGCCCTTGGCGCGGCCCTCCAGCGTGCCGCGCCCCTCGGCGAGGTATCGGCGCAGCGCGCGACATGCGTATTCGCCGAGCGGGACGAGTCGCTGCTTGGATCCTTTGCCCGTCAGCCGCGCCACATGCGCGTCGTCGATGTCGATGTCGTCCAGATTCATTCCGACCGCTTCGGAGACGCGGCATCCGGTGGCGTACATGAATTCGAGCAGCGCCCTGTCACGCAGCAGCACGGCGTCCGGCAACGCTCCGGCGCCAGCTCTCCCCCGCGCCGCGTCGGTGCCGTGCGGGTCGGGAATCGCGTCGAGCAGGCGGGAGACCTCGTCGATCGTCAGCACATCCGGCAGCATCTGCGCGCTCTTGGGTGCCTTGACCGTGGCAGACACGTCGTCGCTCACGGCGTGCTGCGCGAGGGCGAACCGGTGAAACTCGTGGATGCTGGCAAGCCTCCTCGCCTTGCTGCGCGCGCTGTCGCCGTCCGAATCCAGCTGCGCCACGTACTCCTCGATGTCGGCTTTGCCGATGGCATCGGGATCGGTGATGCCGCGCGTGTGCGCGAGCCACGAGAGATAGCGGCGAAGATCGGATTCGTATGCCCGCACGGTCGCCCTGGCCAGTCCGCGTTCGACGGAGATATGCGCGATGAACTGGTCAAGAAGCCGGGTGGATCCGTTGTACATGGTGCCCCATCATATGCGAGAACCCTGTATGCGTGCGGAAGGCTTGCATACCTGCACGTTCCCGCATGATATGCGAGAACCCCGCACAGGGCGGGGTTCTCATGCGGTTGCCGATGCGCGCGAAGGCGCATCCGCCGAGGTTCGCGGCTCAGGCCTCGACCGGAGCGTTGACGTCCTCGGGCAGAGCGGCCTTGGCCTGCTCGACGATGGCCTTGAAGGTCTCGGGATCGGAGACGGCCAGCTCGGCGAGGGCGCGGCGGTCCAGCTCGATGCCGGCCAGGTGCAGACCCTGGATGAAGCGGTTGTAGGTGATGCCTTCGGCGCGGCCGGCGGCGTTGATGCGCTGGATCCACAGCTTGCGGAAGTCACCCTTGCGAGCCTTGCGGTCGCGGAAGTTGTAGGTAAAGGAGTGCAGCAGCTGCTCCTTGGCCTTGCGGTACAGACGGGAGCGCTGTCCACGGTAGCCGGAGGCCCTTTCGAGAACGACGCGACGCTTCTTGTGGGCGTTCACTGCGCGCTTGACACGTGCCATAGTTATTCCTCAGCTTTCTTTTGACGTATCTATTCGGCTGGCGCGGTTCAGCGGCCCAGCAGCTTCTTCATGTTCTTGGACTGGGCCGTGGCCAGCACGCCGTCGGCCTTCAGCGCACGACGCTTGCGAGCGGACTTGTGCTCAAGGTTGTGGCGCATGGCGCTGCCTGCATGCATCAGCTTGCCCGAGCCGGTGACACGGACGCGCTTGGACGCGGCGGAATTGGTTTTCATCTTCGGCATTGCTGCCCTCCTTGTTGGTTACTTCGTTTCGGAAGTCTTGTCTTGGTCGTCGATCGCGGCTGCGGACGCCGCCGCTGCCTGGCTCTGCGCCTCCTGCTTGGCGGCGAGGCGGGCGGCCTGACGGGCCTGGCGCTCGGCGCGCGACTGGTCGCCGCGGCGGCGCTGCTCGGACTGGGTGTGCACCTTCTTGCCCTTGGGCGCAAGCGTCATGATGATGTTGCGGCCTTCCTGCTTCGGCCGGGACTCGACGGTGCCGTACTCCTCGACGTCTGCGGCCAGACGCTGCAGCAGTTCGACGCCGCCGATGGGGCGGGACTGCTCGCGGCCGCGCAGCATGATGGTCACCTTGACCTTGTCGCCGCCGTTGAGGAACCTGACCACATGGCCCTTCTTGACCTCGAAATCGTGGTCATCGATCTTCAGGCGGAAGCGGATCTCCTTGATTTCGGCGGCGCTCTGGTTACGGCGGGCCTCACGGGCCTTGATCTTCTCGTTGTACTTGAACTTGCCGTAATCGATCAGTTTGGCGACGGGAGGCTTGGCGTTGGGCGCCACCTCGACGAGATCGAGGTTCGCTTCCTTCGCCAGGTTGAGCGCGACCGAGGTCGCGATGACTCCCACCTGCTCGCCGTTCGGGCCGATCAGGCGTACCTGCGAGACGCGAATCTCGTCATTGATACGTGGTTCGTCGCTAATGATGACTCCAATCCTCATGTTCTCCGAAGCGGACCTTCGCCGGATACCGGGCATGACGGACGAATCCATGGCTCACCGAACCGTGCGCACTGCAGCGCCGGCCATCATACATATTCGCATGATCGCATGCCTCATGAGGCATGCTCACGACCGCGCATTCCACGCGACCGGATAGGCTGTTGCCTTGGACCCGAGGCCATGACAGGCTTCCAGGTGGGGTTGCCCCGCTTTCTTGATTTCTCAAGCCTTGTAGATACTACCACACCCCCAGACCAGGCGTGTCGCCACAAGTTTCGGTCCGGGCGCGGTCGGCGAGGAAATACACGAGCGCGAGTGCCAGAAGCGGTCCGGAGAAGATCGGGAACGTCACGAACGTGCCCACCGCGGGGATCATCACGAAGATCGGCATGCAGCTAACGCGGCGATGACCGGGAAGTTCGTCGACACGGTGACGATCAGCAGGCGCGACGCGCAGTGCCGTGCACACGATACAGTGGCAGCATGGCATATGAACGTTGCGTGATCTTCGGCGCTGGCGAGTATTACGAGGGGCCCGCGCCCGCTATCGAGAAGGGGATGCTGGCGATCGCCGCGGCCGGCGGGCTCGACCATATGCGGGCGATGGGGCTGTCGCCGGATTTCGTCATCGGCGATTTCGATTCGCTGTCCGGCGACGTGCCGGACGGCGACCGCAGCGTCCGCCTGCCGCCGCAGAAGGACGATCCGGATCTGCTGAGCGCGCTGAAGGTCGGATGGAGCCGCGGCGCACGCGAGTTCCATATATATGGAGCGCTGGGCGGTCGCATCGCCCACACGATCGCCAACATGCAGCTGATGGCGCTACTGGCCTCGCATGGCGGCATCGGATATCTGTACGGCGACGGCAGCATCGTTACCGCGATCGCGGACGGGGCGCTGGAGTTCCCGGCCAATCATGTCGCCCCGCGCCGCATGATCTCGGTGTTCTCGCACAGCGACGTCTGCCATGGCGTCACCATCGCCGGGCTGAAATACGTGCTGGAGGGCGCCGCGCTCGCCAACACCGTCGTGCAGGGGGTGAGCAACGAGTTCGTGGACGGTTCCGCGGCGACGGTCTCGGTGGAGTCGGGCACGCTGATCGTCACGTTCCCGATCGAGGCGCCGCTGCCTGTGGTGAGACTGCGGCATCCGTTCGGCGGGGATCTGGGCGCGCTCGACACGACGGTGTCCTCGGCGCTGGCGGTGCGGTGAGGCCGCGGTGCGGAATGCCTCGCATCGAATCGCCGCAGGCTGTACAGACATATTTGTTAGCGTTAACGAAATATGGCCGTTTTATGCTCAAAGCAAGCGCGACACCGTTGCTCTAGTACAGACGGCGCATTACAGTAGACACTGTTGGTAAACAAAGGCCATAGCGCATCCATACGCAAACGGCCTACCCTACAAAGGGAGAACACATGACAGTTAAGATTGGTATCAACGGCTTTGGTCGTATCGGTCGTCTCGCCTTCCGCCGCATCTTCGAGCTGCAGGCTCGCGGTGGCCAGGCCGGTGACATCGAGGTCGCTGCAATCAACGATCTGACCACGCCGTCCATGCTCGCCTACCTGCTGAAGTACGACAGCACCCACGGCACCTTCCGTCACGACGACGGCACCCCGGTCGACGTGACCTCCACCGACGACGCCATCGTGGTCGACGGCAAGGAATACAAGGTCTACGCCGAGAAGGATGCCAACAACATCCCGTGGGTCAAGAACGACGGTGTCGAGTTCGTGCTTGAGTGCACCGGCTTCTACACCTCCGCCGAGAAGTCCCAGGCCCACCTGAACGCCGGCGCCAAGAAGGTCCTGATCTCCGCCCCGGCCAAGGACGAGACCCCCCCGACCGTCGTGTTCGGCGTGAACCACGAGATCCTGAAGGCTTCCGACAACATCGTGTCCGCCGGTTCCTGCACCACCAACTCGATGGCCGCCATGGTCAAGCTGCTGAACGACAAGTTCGGCATCAAGCTCGGCTTCATGACCACCATCCACGCCTACACCGGCACCCAGATGATCCTCGACGGCCCGCGCTTCCCGAAGGCTCGCAACAACCGCGCCGCCGCGATCAACACCATCCCTCACTCCACCGGTGCCGCCAAGGCCATCGGCAAGGTCGTGCCCGAGGTCAACGGCAAGCTGCAGGGCCACGCCCAGCGCATCCAGGTCCCGGACGGCTCCATCACCGAGCTGACCACCGTCCTGAACAAGGAAGTCACCGCTGACGAGATCAACGCCGCGTTCAAGGAAGCCTTCTCCAACACCGAGTACTACGGCTACAACGAGGACGGCATCGTCTCCTCCGACATCATCGGCGACACCCACGGTGGCGTGTTCGACCCGACGCAGACCGACGTGAACACCGTTGACGGCACCACGATGGCCCGCACCGTGTCCTTCTACGACAACGAGTACGGCTTCACCTGCAACATGATCCGTACCCTGCTGTACTTCGCCGAGATCTCCGAGTGAATCCCCGCGGTCTAGGCCGCTAGATTCCACAAAGGGTTTATGGTTTGGGCTCCCACAGTGCTTCGCTGTGGGAGCCCAAACCATAAACCCTTTGTTTTTACCGGCTCGGCACTTGCCGGCGGGCTGAGCCGGACCCCGTCACCACGTACCGATGGGCGCAGCGACCGCGTTCAACACCTTGAGCAGATCATGCGGATTGACACCGACCGAAAACCCGCGCTTGCCGCCGGACAGCAGGATCTCGTCGAATTGCAGAGCGCTCTCGTCAAGCACGGTCTTGTGATGCGTGCGCTGCCCGAGCGGCGAGATGCCTCCGACCACATAGCCGGACTCGCGCATCGCGACCTTCGGGTCGGCCATCGATGCCTTCTTCGCACCGACCGCCGCCGCCAACGCCTTCAGATCCATGTGTCCGCTGACCGGCACCACGCCCACCACACGCTCGGAACCGGTGTCGGCCATCAGCGTCTTGAACACCTGATGCTCATCGAATCCGAGCTTCTTCGCGGCTTCCACCCCGTAACCGTCATCCATGTGGTCGTTGGAATGCTCGTACTCGTAGGTCTTGAACGGCACTCCGGCCTTCTCCAGCTGCACAGTCGCCGGCGTGGAGCCGGCACCCTTCTCATGCTTCGTTTTTTTGCCCATGTCTTCCATACTACCGCTCTCAAAACTCGAAGATACGAAATCGGAAACCGCCATTTTCCAACAAACGGCTTTTCGTATCTGCGAATTTTGAGAGCGCGAATCGGGAAGGCCGCGACTATTCGGCGGATTCTCCGCCGCTCGGGCCACTGGTTTCACGGTGTCGCAGCAAGGACCCGGCTGCGGTCGGCAAGCGCGACGGCGCCCACGGGCGCACCGGTGGCGGACAGTCCCGCCGCCGCATACCCGTCAGCGCCCACGTTCACCGTGGAGCCTCCCGTCAGCGTCACCTTGCCGTCGACCGCGAGTGTGGAGCACTCCCCCGCCGCGATGCCGGGAACCGTGGCGGCCCCGTCATTGGCGTTGAACACCCTCACATAGGGTTTGCTATACGCCTCGTCCCGCCAGCGGCGGTGAGGCGAGCAGGCGCACTACCGCGCCTGCGAGGGCTTCCGGCGGAGTTCCGCCGGAAGCACGAAATGCATGTTCTCCTTGATGGTCTCCACGGTGGATACATCGGTGAAGCCCCGTGCGCGCAAGGCCTCGATGACGCCCGCGACCAGTTCGTCCGGCACGGATGCGCCCGACGAGATGCCGACCGCCTCGACCCCGTCGAACCATGACGGGTCGAGCTCGTTCGCGTCATCCACGCGGTGCGCTCGCCCGCGCTCCTCCAACGCCCCCTGCGCGACCTCCATGAGCCGCACCGAGTTGGAGGAGTTCGCCGACCCCACGATCACCACGCTATCGGACTGCTCGGCAACGAGCTTCACCGCGGTCTGGCGGTTGGACGTGGCGTAGCAGATATCGGAGCTCGGCGGCTCCTTCATCCACGGGAACCGGCATTTGAGCGCCGCGATGGTGCCGGCCGTCTCATCAATGCTGAGCGTGGTCTGCGTGAGCAGCACCAGCTTCTGCTCCGGCCGGAAATCCAGCGAATCCACGTCCGCCTCATGTTCGATCAGATGCACGTGCACGGGGTCCTCCCCCACCACGCCGACCGCCTCATCATGCCCCCGATGGCCGATGTAGATGATCTCGTAGCCTTCGCGCACGAAACGCAATACCTCACGATGCACCTTGCTGACCAGCGGGCAGGTGGCGTCCACGACGTGCATGCCGCGACGTGCGGACTCCGCCTTGACCTGCGGCGACACGCCGTGCGCGGAGAACACGATCGGGATGCCGGCGGCAGCAGCCTCGTCAGGTATCTCCGCGAGCTCCTGCACGAACACGGCCCCCTGCGCGGCGAGATCCTCGACGACATGCCGGTTGTGCACGATCTGACGACGCACATACACCGGAGGCAGGCCATCCACCCGCGCCGACGCGGCCTTCAGGATGGTCTGCACGGTGAGGATCGCCCGGTCCACCCCGGCGCAGAATCCGCGCGGGTCCGCCAGCACGATGCGTTTCGCCATATCATCCTCCTCATGCAGTCAGTGGCCGCCATGCGGCATCACTCAATCACAACGACTCAGCGTAGCAAAGGCACACGCACGGGTGCGGCCGGAACATCCCTACGCGTGCGATACCGGCACATGACAACGCCCGGGGGCAACAGGCGACACCCCGACCGCACACGGCAGAAGCCCAGCGCACACTATGATAGCGAGCGGTAACAATATCACTGTCGATCATGGAGCAAGCAATGGGCACCACACCGCGTACCGGCAACCAGTATTCCATCCATCATGGCGATTTCTCCGCCGTCGTCTGCGAGCTCGGCTCGAAGCTGCGCCGTTTCGACTACGGCGGCAAGGAGGTGTTCTGCAGCTACGGACCGGACGACCTGACGCCGACCTGCTGCGGCTATATCCTCGCGCCTTGGCCGAACCGCATCAAGGACGGCGAATACGACTTCAACTGCAAGCACTACTGCGCGCCGGTCAACGAGTACCATCCCGAGCCGCGCAACAACGCGAACCACGGCTACGCATACCAGTACATGTGGAAGCTGGAATCGCTCACCGAGAACAGCGTCACCCAGTCACTGCGCTTCCCGAACCTCGACGGCTATCCGTTCGACGTCACCGTCACCGCCACGTACGAGCTGAACGACAAGGGCATGACCGTCACGGTCAGCGCCCGCAATGATGGCGACGAGCCGGCGCCGTGGGCGCTCGGCCTGCACCCGTGGGTGGCGAACGGCAAAAACGGCGAGACCAGCGAGCAGCGTGACGCCGATTCGGCCGCATGCCGCCTGAAGATCGACGCGGACACGCACGTCACCGTTGACGCCGGTCTGGTGCCGAACGGCACCGAGCCTGTGGACGGCACCAAGTTCGATCTGCGCGACGACCCGGTTCTGGACGGACGCGCGTTCGACGACGCCTGGGTGGACGTCCACCGCGCCGACGACGGCACGACAACGACCGTGTTCACCCGCCCCGATGGCATGGAGATCAAGCTGGTCGGCGACGAGACCATCAACGCGTGGCAATGCTACACGGCCACCGGCGCCCCGTTCGACCAGCATCCGAACGGCATCGCCGTCGAACCGATGACCGCCCCGGCCAACGCGTTCCGCAGCGGCGACCACCTGACCGTGATAGAGCCCGGCAAGAGCGTCACGACCGTGGTACGCTACGAGGTGACGGTCAAGTGACCGACACCCGGCCGTCCTACGGCTGGTGACAATTCGCCACTTGCACAACGTCTACCCCGTATGTGATAATTCCCAAGGCTTATTAATCGTAGTAAAGGAGTCCATCATGGGCATGCGCGGACGCAAGCGCAAGGATCGTCGCAAGAAGGCCGCCAACCACGGCAAAAGGCCGAACGCCTGATTCTTGCCTGACGGCGTGATTCCACGCCGCGAGACATCGCCATATACGGCGGTGTCATAACAGACGACAACGGGTCTGTCCCAGCGAAAGCCGGGCAGACCCGTTTGTTATCTTATTATTCCGTTTTATTATGCAGGCCCGTTTTATCCTGCTTGCCGAGCTTCGAGACAGGGGTCCAAGCCGAAATCGCGTCTCAGGACACGACCGCATCGCCGCGTACAGGCTGCGCGGGTTGCGCGGACTGTCCCGGCTCGTCGACGGCACCGGCAGCATTCCCGCCATCCTCGCAGCAACAGCGGTCAAGCGTGTCGCGCAACCGCGCCAGCAGACATTCCGGCGCGACCTCGGGCCGCAGATACGCACGCAGCGCCGCGATCATCGCCTTCTCATGCTCGTCGCAACACGAATCCGGGTCGAAACAGTCCCCGACCAGATCATCGCCCATGTCACCGGGCATGCCCGAAATCTCCACCGATGTGATATGCATATCCGCATGGACGATGCCCACAGGCGTCTGCCGTGTGATGGAAATATGGCTGTGCCGCTCAATAGGGTCACTCACGCCTGCTCCTTTCGCTCGTCGCAACGGATCGCATTCCGTCATCTCCATTATGAACGCTCACCGGGGATCTGGAGTTCGCGGACGGTGAACTTGGCAGTTGCTTGCGGGCGTCGCCGTATCCGTGCGCCAGCGCGTACGATGACAGTTCGCGTTTCAACTGGGTGCGCGCACGGTTCAGGCGGCTCATCACCGTGCCGATCTTCACGCCCTGCTCGTCGGCGACCTGCTGGTACGACTTGCCGTCGATGGCTGCGTCGATGAACACCTGCCGGCGCTCGGGCGGGAGCTTTGCGAGCGCCGCCATGATCTCCTGCGGCGCGAAGGCGTCCAGGTACTCCTGCTCCGCGGATTTCAGCCCCTCCGAGGAGTGCTCGGATGCCGCGTAGATGTCCCAGTCGTCGTATTCGCCGGTGGAGTCGTTGGCCCGCTGCGGCCGCCGCTTCGCCTTCGCGTACTGGTTGAAGTATGCGTTGCGCTCGATGGTGGTCATCCACGCCTCGAAGTTCGAACCGTCCTCGAAACTGTCGAACGCCTTGAACCCGCGTTCGAACGTGTCCTGCACAAGGTCCTGGGCATCATCGGGATTGTTGGTGAGCTTCATCGCTTGGCGGTACAGCGCGTTGACCGCGGGCATGGCGAGCTTCTCGAATCTCGCTCGCGCCTGCGCCGTGGTCTCGTTCGGTTGCTGTTCGTCGGTCACGCTCACTATTGTATGCAAGACGTGCGGTGAAATTGTGAGCGTGGGCACGGTTTTGTGATGGACTTATCAGCACATGTCGCGCATATCGTTCCCGCGGTCGTCGGGCTTGTACAATGACAGCGGCACCATGAGGAAAGGTTTTGGTATGACGGTAACGTTGGCATCGGCGGCGCAACTGCTCAAGCGGCACGGTCTGCTTCGGGAGATCATCCGCGCGGATCGTTGGACGCTTGATGCGCACGACATCGAAGGGGCTGACACCGCTTTTTCGGCGATCACCTATGACACGAGGGACGTGCGCGAGGGCACGCTGCTGAGGTGCAAGGGGCGGTTCAAGGCCGAGTATCTGCATGACATCGACGAGCGCGGGCTGGCCGCATACGTGGCCGACACCGATTTTTCGGCAGAGACCGGCGCACCCGGCCTGATCGTCAATGACGCGCGCAAGGCCATGAGCCTGCTGTCCGCGGAGTTCTACGGACGCCCGCAGGACGAGCTGACCGTGGTCGGCATCACTGGCACCAAGGGCAAGACTACGACCGCGTACTTCACCCAGGCCGTGCTGAACGCCCACTCGCACGGCAAGGCAGCGCTGTTCTCCTCCGTGGACAACTGCCTGGACGGGCACACGTACGTCGAGTCCGACCTGACCACGCCCGAGTCGATGGACGCTTTCCGCATGATGCGAGAGGCCGCTGACAACGGCATGAAGTACCTCGTCATGGAGGTCTCCTCGCAGGCGTACAAGGTCGAGCGCGTGTACGGGCTGACGTTCGACGTGGCCACGTTCCTGAACATCTCCCCCGACCATATCAGCCCGATCGAGCATCCGACGTTCGAGGATTACCTGTATTGCAAGCGCCAGATCGTGCGCAACAGCCGTGCGCTGGTGCTCGGCGCGGCCAGCGATCATGCCGACCTGCTGCGTCAGGACGCGGCGGACGCCGGCGTGCCGGTCACCACGTTCGAGCTGCTGGACGGGCAGAGCCCCGCCGGATCCGATGCCGCCGATGTCACCGCAAGCCCGGCGAACGCCGAGCACAGCGCCTACCGTATCGCCGCAGACGGCGCTGATCTCGGCGAGTTCCGTCTGGCGTTGGACGGCGACTTCAACTACGCCAACGCGGCAGCGGCGCTGGCCATCGCGCATGCCGCCGGAATCGACCTGACCGCCGACGCCGCGGCCACGCACGCGATGGAGCCGGTTCGCATCGCCGGCCGCATGGAGCAGTTCCACGACCCGCAGTCCAACACGCTGGCGATCGTCGACTACGCGCACAACTACGCCTCCGTGACCGCGCTGCTCGATTTCGTCGACGAGCGGTTCGGCTCGCAGCACCCGCGCATCACGCTTGTCACCGGCTCGGCCGGCAACAAGGCGTACGACCGGCGCAAGGAGATCGTCGAAGCGGCGCAGCATCGCATCGACAGCTTCATCTTCACCGCCGAGGACACGGACACCGAACCGTTCATCGACATCTGCATGGAGATGCAACGGTACATCACCGTGCCCGGCATCGCGTCCACCGTCATCTCCGACCGCCCGAGCGCCGTCACGAACGCGATCTACGACGCCCGAGCGCACGCCGACCGGTTCAACATCATCCTCATCATCGGCAAGGGTGACGAACGCTGGATCAAGGAGCACAACAAGCACGTGCCGTTCGAGGGCGACGACCGCATCGTCGAGCGCATGTTCGCCTGAGCCGCCAAAGCGCACGAACCGATAGAAAGACAAGCAAGACAAGCATGATTACGTTACAGAAAACCGACTACCAGCAAATGGAACAGGCGGCGGCCGATGCCGGCGTGACGCTGCCGATCGAACAGACCGACGTGTGGGCACGCTTCCAGGCGGACATCCCCGGCCGCACTCCTTGGGGCGTGTACCTGATCCGGCGAGACGGCGAGACCGTCGCGTTCATCGCGTTCATCGACATGGAGACGCACGGATACCATTACCTGCGTTCGATGCACGGCCCGGCCTGGATCGTCAAGCCGGACGAGGCGCTGGAACGCGAGGCCATCGACGCGATCGCCGCCGAAGTGCACCGAGCGGACAGGCACGTGGCGTTCATCCGCATCGACACGTGGTTCACCGACGGCACCGTGCCGGTGCTGTCGACCGTGCCATACGACCAGACCGTGGTGATCGACGTGACCGGCGGCGACGATGCGATCCTGAGTCGCATGAAGCGTCGCGGCCGCCGCGACGTGCGCAAGTCGCTGCGCGAATGCCCGGCCGACATCGCCGACGAGACGAAGCAGGCGATCGCCGACTTCGCGGAATACTACGACGTGATGGTGGAGACCGGCAAGCGCGACGGATTCACGCCCGCTCCGATCACCGACTACTCCGACATGATCGAGGCGCTGGGCGCGGATCATTGCCGCGTGTTCGCGGCCCGCATCGAGGGCCGCGTGGTGGCATGGTCAATCGTGACCGTCAACGGCACGCACGCGGTACGCTACTATGCCGGCATGCGCAACGACGTGATGCGCCTGCACGTGACCGACAAGCTGCTGTACACCGAGTGCTGCATCCTTGGCTCGCAGGGCATCACCGAATACGATCTGATGGGCATCGGCTCCGAGCTGGCACCGAGCCTCAACGGTCTCAACGAATTCAAGTGCAAGTTCACCGAGGAAATCACCCCGGTGGCCGCCGGGCGTGACGTGCCGATCAAGAAGGCCTTCTACAGCTCCCTCAAGCTCGCCAAATCACTGAAGAACACCCTCAAGAAGTAAGATTCCCGGCGCGGTGTAACGGATGAGACGTCTGACCACACGCTGCGCGCCAGAGGGCGGTCAGACGTGCCGGTGGTCAGACGGCGGCGCGGACGGCGTCGATGACGCGGCGAACCGCGTCTTCACCCAGTTCGGTGGGCAGGCATAGCGCGGTGGAGACCAGACGGTCGCTGACCGGCACGGTGGAGCGGTCCAACGTGTCGAGCCCATAGGCGGCCGGATCGGTCACGCCGGGGAACAGTTCGGGGCGGTACCAGCGTTCGGCGTAGCCACCCGCCTGCCGCGCTGCGGCGATGATGCGCTCCGCCGCCTCGGTATCCCGCGCGAACAGCGGGAACCGCAACAGCGGCTGCGCCTCGCCGTCCATCACCACTGCCGGAACATCCAACCCGTCGACGCCCGCAAAAGCCTCGCGATACATGGTCACGACCGCGCGCCGCCCATTCTCATTGGCGTCGAGCGCGGAGATGCCGGCCACCGCCTGCTGCGCGATCCACGGCGTCACCGTCATCGGCTCATATTCCAGTGCGCCGCGACGCTCCTTGTCGGAAATCGGCGGCTCATACCAGCCCGAAGCGGTGAGTCGCTCACGCATCCGCCCGCCGAATCCGCCCAGACGCGACAGCACGCGGTTCTCGTTGATATACAGTTTCGTGACCGTATCCAGATGATGGGACGGCTGCTCCAGCGCGGCGAGCCGGCCTCGGGTCTCGGCGTCCAGCGCCGCATCCCGCTCACGCAGCCGCGGATTGACCCAGATGGCGCCGCCGAATCTGGTCGGCAGCATCTTCTCCACGCCGAACGAGTGCACGGAAATGTCGGCCAACGGCCATCCCGCAGCATCACGGGCCATGCGGGTCACGCAGTGGGCGCAATCCTCGACGAGCAACGCCCCCATCTCCCCCGCCAGCGCGGCCAGCCGCCGGGACGAGTCCTCATCGATCGCGCCAAACGTATGCTGCATCACCATCGCATGCACCTGCTCGTCGCTCCCCAGCGGCATGGACTCCACCTTGGCGACGTCAATGCCCATCGTGTCGGCGCCCACATCCGCATACCGCGGTCTCAGCCCGCTCACAACAATCGGATCAACCGCCGTGCAGCAGGTGAACAGCTGGGTGAGCACCGAGCCGTCGCCACGAACCGACCTCACTGCGTCGAACGCCACCTGCATGCCGTACCGTGCCTTGAAGACCGGGAACCAGTCCTCCGGCCGCGTCCCGGTGCGGGACGCCAACGCCTCACGAAGTTCCGCGAATCCCCGTGCCGTCGTCTCTTCCATGACCAACCTCGTTCCATCGGGAGAATACGTCTTATTTCAATGTATCGTCCCCCCGCGCCAGGGGCAACGGCCCGCGTGACCGCATCTTCGCACTCTGCGCACGAAACGGCCTCCCATCGCCACACGGAGTATGTAGAATGTCATAAGCAATCGTGAACGTCCAACAGAAGGATCGATAATGACGGCTTTCCAGCCTGTACTACTCGGCAGTGAAACCTGCGCCTACGCGATGGCCCGCGCGTTCCACAGCGCGTATGGCCTGAAATCGCTGGTATACGGCCGTATGCAGCTTTCCGTCACCAAATTCAGTTCGATTATGGAGCCGACGTTCTTCGCGGACTTCACCGAGCCGGAATCCTTCCGCCGTCACATGGTCGAGGCCGGTCGCCGGCTCACGTCCGAGCGACCCGACACCACGTTCCTGCTCATCGCGTGCGGTGACGACTACAGCGAGCTGCTGAGCCGGTACAAGGACGAGCTGAAGCCGTATTTCACGTTCGTGTCGGTCGATGCCGACCTGCACGACCGTCTGAGCAACAAGACCTCCTTCTACGAGCTGTGCGCCCAGTATGACCTGCCGCACCCGCTCACGTTCGTTCTGGACAAGGCCGGTGCCGCGGCCGGCAAGTATCACGACCTGCCGTTCGGCTTCCCCGTGGCCGTCAAGCCGGCGAACAGCGTCGAATACCTGCACGTGGACTTCCCCGGACGCAAGAAGGCGTTCATTCTGCACACGCCCGAGGAGCTGGCCCATGTCGTCTCCGCGATCTACGGCGCCGGCTACGGCTCCGAGCTGATCATCCAGGACTTCATCCCCGGCTCCGACGCCAACATGCGCGTGCTCAACGCCTACGTCGACCATGACCACCATGTGCGCATGATGGTGCTCGGCCACGTGCTGCTCGCCGACCCGACGCCGGAGGCCATCGGCAACTACGCGGCGATCATCCCCGACTACAACGAGGGATTCTGCCTGAAGATCAAGAGCTTCCTGGAAAGCATCGGATATGAGGGCGTCGCGAACTTCGACATCAAGTTCGACCCGCGCGACGGAGAGTACAAGCTGTTCGAAATCAACTTGCGCCAGGGCCGCACGAACTTCTTCGTGACGCTTAACGGCTTCAACCTGGCCGAGTATTTCGTCGACGACCTGGTGCTCGGCAACCCGATGGAGGGCGACACGGTCATCGGCCGCGGTGACAGCATGCTGCTGGAGGTGCCGTTCTCGACGCTCAAGAAGTACGCGGAGCCGGGGGAGGCGCTTGACCGCGGAATCGCGCTGCACAAGGCGGGCAAATCCGGCTGGACGCTGCGCTACGGGCGGGACCTGTCGTTCAGGCGCCGGCTGCTGCTGTGGAGGCTGCACCGGCTGACCGCGAAGAACTACGACACGTATCTCGGCAAGAACGACTGACTTTTCGGAATCGACGGCGACATTTATGAGACGACCATTTTTTGCGGTATTGGGCGGCATGGGCACGCTGGCCACGGAAAGCTATATCCGGTTGGTCAACCGTGAGACGCACGCCCACAGCGACCAGGAGTTCCTCGACTACGTCGTGTTCAACGACGCGGCCGTGCCCGACCGGACCGCGTTCATCATCGGGCAGTCCGACGATGACCCGTTCCCGATAATCGCCGACGACATCGACAAGGCGACCGCGATGGGCGCGAGCTTCATCGTGCTCACCTGCAACACCGCGCATTACTTCTACGATCATTTCCAGTCGCTGACGCCGGTGCCGATCCTGCACATGCCGCGCGGCGCCGTCGCGCACATGGCCGGGCAATACCCCAAGGAGCGTTTCCACCGCGTCGGATTCCTCGGCACGATGGGCTCGCGGGCTTCGGGCGTGTACCGTCAGGCCGTCGAGGAGGCCGGCTACACCTTCGTCGAGCCGGACGACAAGTTGCAGGAGCGCATCACGTCACTGATCTACGACGACGTGAAGGGAACCGGTGACCTGAATCTGCAGCGCTACGAGTCGGTGCTGCAGGCGATGCTCGATCCGGCCGGCACGTGCCGTTGCGATACGCTGATGCTCGGCTGCACCGAGCTCTCCGTGCTCAACGAGGCGTTCCCGCTGCCTCAGCTGCCGATCATCGACGCCCAGGCCGTCCTCGTGGAGGACACCGTCAGCCGGGCCAAGGCCATCCGCCGCTAGAGTCGGCGCAGGCGAAAAAGGTCGGTCGGGCGGAGCAACAGCCACATCCCCGGATGCACGGCCACCCCCAGTCGGCCTACGACCGACAGCCCCCGCCAGCGGGTCGGCAATCGGTAATCCTCCCGCTGGCGGGAGGTGGCGCGCAGCGCCGGAGGGTGGTCTTCGATGTGGGGTCAGCGGCTGAGTTTCTGGCTGACTACGGCGGTGACGCCGTCGGAGCGCATCGTGATGCCGTACAGCGCGTCGGCGATCGACATCGTACGCTGCTGGTGGGTGATGATGATGAGTTGGGCGTGTTCGCGCAGTTCGTTGAACGCGTTGATAAGGCGGGTCAGGTTCACGTCGTCGAGCGCGGCCTCCACCTCGTCCATCACGTAGAACGGGCTCGGCCGCGCGGTGAAGATCGCGAACAGCAGCGCCAGCGCGGTCAGGGACCGCTCCCCGCCGGACAACAGGCTCAGCTGCTTGACGCGTTTGCCGGCCGGGCTCGCCTCGACGATGACACCCGTGACAAGCAGGTCATCGGGGTCGTCGAGACGCAAACGGCCGGTACCGCCGGGGAACAGCGTGGCGAACATCTTCTCGAACGCGGCGGCGGTATCATCGAACGCGGATTTGAACACGCTCACCATCGTGGAATCCAGATCCCTGATGAGCTTCATCAGATCATCGCGAGATTTGACCACGTCGTTGCGCTGGTCGTTCAGGTATTGGTTGCGGGTCTCAAGCGCGTCGTATTCCTCGCCGGCCAACGGATTGACCTTGCCGAGCGCGGCGAGGTCGCGCTTCGCCTTCTCCAGCCTCTTGCGCTGTTCCGCACGGTCATACGGAACGGTTTCGAACCGGCTCGGGTCGTCGCCTCCGTCAGATTCGGAGCCTGGTTCGGACTCGGATTCAGGTTCAGAAGCGTCCGCACGCGGCACGGGACGCCCGTTCTCGTCCAGCACGGGCACCGGCCGCTCGGGGCCGAAATCGCGGGTGAGCTCGTCGATGGAAAGTCCCAGGTCATCCGACACCTTCTGCGTCAACTGCCCGAATTCCCCGGCCAATCGTTCGCGATCCACATCCAGCTCGTGTTCACGCCGCTGCAGTCCCGCGACCTTCGGCTCGATGCCATCGCGCTGCGCCCGCAGCGTCTTCAGCTCCGCGTCGTGGTTCGATGCCTCGGCCTGCAGCGCCTCGCGCTTGGCGATCACATCGTCGATGCTCGCCGCCACCAGGGAGGCGACCTGCGCGGCATCGTCGGCGATGCGCTGCGCGTGCGCGGCCTGCGCCTTGCGACGCTCGTTCATGGCCTCGATGCGCGCGCGTCGTTGCGTGGCCTCCGCGGCGTTGTCGCGCAACAGCCCGGCCTGCCGCTTGAACGACTCGACCTTGCGTTCCGCCTCCGTCCACGCGATCTTCGCGGTGACCTCATGCTCGCGGGTAGCGTTCAACGCGGCTTCCAGCCGATGCTCGCGCTCCCCCAGCTCGTCGACGTCGGCATGTTCCGCGCCGGAATCCCGGATCGCGGCGAGCGCCCGCCGCAAATCGTCGAGCTTCAACTGATGGCTCCGGCGTTCCTCGACACTGCCGCGCAGCTTCTCCTCGATCGCCGCGACCTGACGTTCCACGCCCTTCATCCGCGACTCGGCCGATTGCAACGCCTTCGCGGCCTGTTCGGACTTGAGCTTGGCCTGAATGCGCCGCTGCGATTCCTTGTCGACCAGCACTCGCCCCTGGTCCCGCCGCTGACGGGCCTCGCCAACCTGCCGCGTGATGTCGTCCAGCTGCCCTTGCAGCACCGTAATCCGCTTCAGCGCCTTATCCCGCCTCGCTGCCAAGGACAGGTCGCTTTGCGACAGTGATGAACCGCCCACGGCACCCACCGGGTTGACGACCTCCCCGTCGCGGGTGATGGCCTGCGCCCATCCGCCGTCGTGGACCATCCGCACGGCCTCATCCATCGTCTCGACCGCGACGACGTCGTTGAGCAGCAGCCGCACCGCGCCGACGACCCCCGCGGCTCGGCCCGGGTCCGGTGCATTCGGATTCGCCGACACCATCGTGCCGGCCGCACACGGCGTCCGATATGGCGAACCATCGTTCTCCTCAGCGGCGGCCACCTGTTCCGGGGCACCGGCACCGCTTTCAGCCACATCGGACATCACGAGCACGGCCTTGCCCAGACGATCCTGCTTCGCCTTGCGCAGCGCATGCAGGAGGTTGCGCTCCCCCGGCACCACGATGGCGCCCGAGAACGCGTCCAGCGCGTGGGCGATGGCCTCCTCCCAGCCTTCCTCGACGTGGATGAAATCGGCGAGCCGCCCCATCGCGGCCACCTGATCGTCCTGTTCGAGAGCGCCGGAGGCGTTGCGCGATTCCAGCGTGTCGCGCAGCGCGTCGGCTTTGGCCTGCAGCGTGATGATCGAACCGTCGACGTCCCGTTGCCGCGCGAGCGCGTCGTCAAGCGCCTCCTGCCGCTTGGCGAGATCGGCCCGCGCCTGTTCCAGCGCCTTGCCGCCGTCATCGTCGCCGTTGTCGGCCTCGCGTTCCAACGACTCGCACTGCGAGCGCGCCTGCGACAACTGGGTCTGGAGTGTTTCGCGCTGCGCGGTGAAATCCTTGGCGCGTGTGTCTGCAAGTTCGGAGGCCGCCTCCTCGCGGGTGATCAGCGCGTTGAGGTTCGCGATCTGCAAGTCGCGCTGCTGGGCGCTTTTGCGCAGCTCCGCCAGGGTCTGCCGCACCGAGGCGAGTTTTTTCTCGTCGTCGGCGCGCTCCTGTATCGCCTTGTCGAGCGCGATGCGCATGTCGTTGACTGTCTCCGACTGCCGCCGCGCCTGCGATTCCAGCTCCTCCGCCCGCTTGTTCAGCATGTCGGGGTCCTCGCCGAGAGAGGTCACCAGCTGCCCGAGCAGCGACCGTCCGCGTTCGCCGGCCAGTGAGGACAACGATTTCAGCCGTTCCTGTATCTGAGACATCTCATGCCAGGTCTGGTTGATTCGCGCGAGTGCCGGGCTGGATTGCGCGCTCAGCGATTCGATCTGTTCGATGCGCACCTTGACCCGGACGAGCTCCGATTGCGCGGCCTGCAGGTCGTGACGCACCGAAGCCAGCTCGCCGCGCACCGCGTCGCGCTTCGCCATCGCGGCGACGGCATCGTCGGCGTACAGGCGGCTCTGCGCATCGCGCAACGTCACCTGGATGCTGTCGGCCCTGCGCGAGATACGCGCCTGCCGGCCAAGCGGCCCGAGCTGCCGTCGTATCTCGCTCAGCAGGTCGTCGAGCCGCGACAGGTTCGTTTCAGTGTTCGCCAACTTGCGCAGCGCACGTTCCTTGCGCTTGCGGTGCTTGAGGATGCCCGCGGCCTCTTCGATGAACGCGCGGTGGCCGCTGGGATCGGCCCTCAGAATCGCGTCCAGCCGCCCCTGCCCGACGATCACGTGCATCTGCTGCCCGAGCCCGGTGTCGCTCAACAGCTCCTGGATGTCGAGCAGACGGCAGGCCGAGCCGTTGATCGCGTATTCGGAACCCCCGTTGCGGAAGATGGTGCGGCTGATCGTCACCTCGCTGTAGTCGATGTTCAGCGTGTGGTCGGTGTTGTCGATCGTCAGGCTCACCTGTGCGCGGCCGAGTGGCGGGCGGGAGGACGTTCCCGCGAAGATCACGTCCTCCATCGACGTGCCGCGCAGGTTCTTCGCGCCCTGTTCACCCATCACCCAGGTGAGCGCGTCGACGATGTTCGACTTGCCGGAACCGTTCGGACCGACGACCGCGGTGATGCCCGGCTCGAATCGCAGCGTCGTGGCGGATGCGAACGATTTGAAGCCGCGCAGCGTGAGTTCCTTGAGATACATGTCAACTAGGCCTGTCCGCCCTTGGGACCGCCGTCGGCGGCATCCGCCTCCTTGGCGGCCTCCTTGGCGGCCTTGTCAAAGCCGAAATCGCCGAAGTCGTTCTCGTTGAAATCGGGGTTCGCGTCGGTGGCGAAGTCCGTGTCGGCGTCTGATTCCACCCCGGACCGTGCAGGGTCGCCGGCGCCGGTGCGCGGCTCGGGCTCGCCCACCGAGGGATTGACGCGCTCGGCCTTCGGCTTGGCGAGGTCGGCGTTCATCCGCTCCTTGAGCAGCGTACGCGCGTCTCCGGCGGTGACGAAACTGCCGCAGACCAGCACGCCACGGCCGTAGCCGACTCCGGTCTCATCCTCGACGTCCACCATGTCGACCGCTTTCTGGATGGCGTCTGGCAGGCTGTCCTCGCGGATGACGCGGTCGCGGCCGAACACTTGGACGGCGATCTTCTCCAGTTCCTCGGCCGGCATGACGCGGTCGCGCCACGAGTTCTCAGTGACGACGACCTGGCTCAGGATCGGCTCCAGCACGCCGAGATACTCCTCCACCTGCTTGTCGCCCATCATCGCGACGACGCCGACCAGCTGTGTGTAGTCGTAGCTTTCCTCGATGGCCTTGCGCAGCGCCTCGGCCGCGTTCACGTTGTGTCCGCCGTCAAGGATGATCGTCGGCGACGTGCGGATCTGCTCTATGCGGCCGGGCACCTTGACGCCCTGCAGCGCCTGCCCGACCAGGTCGCCGTTCAACGGCCCGTTGACCGGGATGACCGCCTCCGCGGCAGCGAGCGCGGCGAGCGCGTTGTGTGCCTGGTGCTCGCCGAACTTGGCGATCGGCACCTGCTCGTACACCCCGTTCGGTGTGTGCAGCGTGGCGATCTGGCCGCCAACCGCAGGCACGCGGTCCGTGACCTCCATCTCATAGCCGTCGCGTACCAGCGTCGCATGGTTGCGCTCGGCGGCCTCCATCAGAATCGGCATGACCCGCTCCTCATGCGGCTGCGGCCCGATGATGGCGGTGCAGTTCGGCTTGATGATACCGGCCTTCTCGGTGGCGATCTGCTCGACGGTGTCGCCAAGCCACTGCATGTGATCCATGTCGACCGGGCCGATGATGGCCGCGTCCGCGTCCAGCACGTTCGTCGCGTCCCACAGGCCGCCCATGCCGACCTCGACGACGGCAACGTCGACCGGCGCGTCGGCGAACTTCCAGATGGCCATCGACGTCAGCACCTCGAAGAAGCTCATCGGGGGACGGCCGGACTCGGCCATCTTCGCGTCGACAATGGCGACCAGATCCTTGATCTGATCCCACATGTCCACGAAATCGTCATCGCTCAGCTCCTGCCCGTCGATGGCGATGCGCTCGTTGATACGTTCCAGATGCGGCGACGTATACAGGCCGGTGCGCAGCCCATACGCCCGGCAGAGGGCCTCGGCCATGCGGGCGGTCGACCCCTTGCCGTTCGTGCCGGTGACGTGGATCACACGGAATGAGTGCTCCGGATGGCCGAGCACGTCGAGCATAAGGTTCATCCGGTCCAGATCCAGATTCGTGGTGTTGTGCTCCGGCGGGCGGCGCATGATGTCGCGCTCCACGTCGCGGATGGACTCGTTGTTGCGGTTCGGATGCTCAAAAGACATGCTGATATCGACCTCGTTTGCTCGTCAATGGTTCCGTTACGCCATTCTAATGGTCGTCCTGTCATATGCCGACGGCAATATCCGGTCAGCAGGTCGCCGCCGCGTCATTGCGACGCCAATCGCAGGCACGATGACGGCGTAATTCACGAAGTCGTCACCAAAAATTGACCGTTCGTATGACCTAACCCATGAAACGAGCTCTTATATGGTGCTGTACTTGATAAGGAAAGGTTCGGCTCTCCGATGAGAAGACCACGCGATAGGAGATGGATCATGCGGGCAATCATCCTCAGTGGCGTCGCGTTCATAGCGACCACGGCCGTGCTTGCGCTTGCCTGCCCGGCGCATGAGCTCGCCGACATGGAAGACGAGTGAGACGGACGGCACGTCACACCGGTCAGCCCCTATGACGACCGTGTAGCGCTCGTTTGCGTCCTTAAGTGCGCGCTGAAACGACAACCGTGCGCACTTAGGGACGCAAATGGCCTGGTTTGCGTCCCTATGTTCGCGCACTTATCGTTTCGGCGCGCACTTAGAGACGCAAACAGACCCGCCGCTAGCGCTGCACCCCGTCGGCGACGAACAGCGCGTGGGCGTCACCCCGGCGCTTGTTGTCGAGATAGCGCCGGAACAGCTTCAGCCGCTCCGCAGTGCTGGCGGCCAGGGGCTCGGGCAGATCATCCAGTTCGAACCAGCCCACGTTCAGGCTTTCCTCGTCCCCCACATACGGCTCGGCATTGCCGCCGGGCTTGAGAGCGCACAGGAACGAGTGGTCCATGTACATCGTGTTGTCGCCGTTCGCATAGGTGATCACGCGTGACGACGACGTGACGGCGACCAGGTCTGTGACGACCGCGTCGATGCCGGTCTCCTCCTTGATCTCGCGCACCACCGTATCCGCCGGCTGCTCACCGGGCTCGTTGATGCCATAGACCATGGCCCACTCGCCGGTGTCGGAGCGACGGCCCAGCAGCAGGCGGCCCCGGTCGTCCAGCACGCAGCCGGTGACCCCGTTGAGCCACAACAGGTCATGGCCGATCTTCTTGCGCAACTCCAATACGAATTCGGGTGTTGGCATGGGCATTCCTCCTTGTATTGCGTACAACCGACGATGCCGCCCCGTTGAAAGGGGCGGCATCGTATCGGAACAATCAGGCCTTGGAGCCTGCGGCCATGTCGGCCATCCACTGCTCGACGTCGTCGGGCCGCTTCGGGATGCCCGCGGAAATCCATTCGGGGCCGTTCTCGGTCATCAGCACGTCGTCCTCGATGCGGATGCCGATACCGCGGTATTCCGGCGGAATCAGCAGGTCGTCCTCGCGGAAGTACAGGCCGGGCTCGATGGTGAAGATCATGCCGGGTTCGATCTTCGCGCCTTGGTACGACTCGTAGCGAACCTGTGCGCAATCGTGCACGTCAAGTCCGAGGTGGTGCGCCACGCCGCAGGCGAGCCAACGGCGGTGCTGCTGGCCTTCGGGCGACAGCGATTCCTCGACGTCCACCGGCAGCAGCCCCCAGTCGTGCAGGCGCTGCGCGATCACGCGCATGCAGGCGTGATGGATGTCGGAGTACGTGGCGCCCGGCTTGGCGGCCTCGAAGCCGGCCTGCTGGGAGTCCAGCACCGCCTGGTAGAGCCGGCGCTGGAAATCGGTGAACTTGCCGTTGGTCGGGAACGTGCGGGTGATGTCGGCCGTGTACAGGCTGTTGACCTCCACACCGGCATCGATGAGCAGCATATCGCCCTTGCGCACGACGCCCGTGTTGCGCATCCAGTGCAGAATCGGCGCGTGCTCGCCGGAGGCGATGATCGTATCGTAGCCCAGCGCGTTGCCCTCCTCGCGGGCCACCGCGTTGAACGCGCCTTCGAGGATGCGCTCGGAGCGCGGCTTGTCGAGCGCTTCGGGAAGCTTCGCAAGGATGTGGTCGAAGCCGTGCTTGGTGGCCTGGACGGCCTTGCGCATCTCTCCGATCTCGTACTCGTCCTTGACCATGCGGGCTTCGGCGGCGAACTCGTGCAGCTTGTCGTCGGCTGCGTTGTTCTTGTCCGGGTCGGCATAGCCGTTGGCCTCACGGATCGATTCGACCAGTGACGTGACCTGCGGGTCGGCGTCGCTGATCACGCGCACGCGCACCGCACCGGCCTCGGCCCCGACGTCCTTGGACAGCGCGTCAGCCAGCTGGGCGATGTCGTGCGTCTCGATGCCGGTCATCGCGGTCATTTCCTTGAGACCGGCACGAGGACCCACCCAGTATTCGCCGTAATGGGCGTTCATGAAGAAGTCCTGCGTGGCGGTGTCGGCGCGCGGGGCGACGAACAGCTCGGCCTCATGCGTCTTGCCGGCCTTCGCCTCGGGCGAATCCGGGTCGAGAGGGTTGAGCACCAGCACGGCACCCGCCTCGTAATCCTGGCCGAGGCCGGTGTAGTACGCGAAGGTGGTGTCCGGGCGGAACATGTAATCGCAGTCGTTGTTGCGCACCTTGGGACTGCCTGCCGGAATCACCAGACGCTCGCCTGGGAACGCCTTGCCCAGTGCGGCGAGTCGCGCCGGCGTGAACTTCGAGGATTCGAGCGGCTCGATCTCCGGTTCGCTGGCGTCCCAACCGGTCTTCATGAAATCAATGAAGGCGCTGGAATTGGGACGCAGCGAACGGTTGTTCACACGGTCGCTCATCGCCTGATCCGCGCCGGGGGCGTTCGCCTCCTCGCGGGCCTCGTATTCCTTGTCCTTCTCGGTGATGACTTCGCTCATCGTGTGACGCTCCTTCGTACTGTTCGAAAACATGTGTCGTTCGAAAACCGACTGACAATTCCTTCCCTATACTAGTCGCACCACGCCCGCCCATACGACGTTCGCGCGGAGTCGATATGTATCCTCCCGCCAGCGGGGCGGAACCGGTAATCCTGCTGGGGCTAGCGGCTAGGCCGCGTTTTCGGCGGCCAGAAGCTCGTGCAGGTGGGCGCGGTGCTTCTGCTGTTCGCGCGGGTCGGGAACCGGCAGCGAGGCGAGCAGTTTCTTCGTGTACTGGTTGCTCGGCCGCTGCATGATGTCGTCGGCGTCGCCGTGCTCGACGATGCGTCCCTTGTGCATGACCATGATACGGTCGGCGAGCATGTCCACCACGGCCAGATCGTGGGTGATGAACAGGCAGGCGAATCCGATCTCAACCTGCAGCTTCTTGAACAGTTCAAGGACCTTGGCCTGCACCGACACGTCGAGCGCGCTCGTCGGCTCGTCGGCGATCAGCAGCGACGGCTTGAGCGCCAGCGCGCGTGCCAGCGAGGCGCGTTGCCGCTGGCCACCCGACAGCTCGTGCGGGAATCGGCTCATGTACGCCCTCGGCAGCTGCACCATCTCCAGCAGGTCGCCCACGTACTCCTTCGCGTCAGCGACCGACGAGTACTTGCGGTGCACGATGAGCGGTTCGGCGACGTTCTCCGCGATGGTCATCAGCGGGTTGAACGAGCTGCCCGGATCCTGGAACACGAATCCGATGTCGGCACGCTTGGGCTTGAAATCACGCTCCCTGACGCCGTTCATCTCGACGCCGAGCACATTGAGCGAGCCTCCGCTCACTTTCTGCAGGCCGGCTATCGCGCGGCCGGTGGTGGATTTCCCGGAACCGGACTCCCCCACCAGACCGAGCACTTCGGAACGGTGGATCGCGAAGTCGATGCCGTCTACGGCCACGAAGTCGGGCTGCATCAGGTGCCCGGGGTACGTGATCGTCAGTCCCTTCGCCTCGACGGCCAGTGGCTCGTCATGCCAATCCGACGTGCGGTCGATCGGCTTGCCGTCGACATCGCGCACGACCAGCTTCTGGCCGATGCGCGGCACCGCAGCCAGCAGGCGCTGGGTGTAGGGATGGCTGGGATGGTAGAAGATGCTTTCCACATCGCCCTGCTCGACGACATGGCCGCGGTACATCACGACCACCTGGTCGGCGATGTCGGCGATGACGCCCATGTTGTGCGTGATGATCAGCACGGAGGCGTCGAACTCGTCGCGGGCGAGACGCAGCAGGTCGAGGATTTCGGCCTGCACGGTCACATCGAGCGCGGTGGTCGGCTCGTCGGCGAGGATCAGCCCGGGGTTGAGCACCAGCGCCATCGCGATGACGATGCGCTGCTTCTGGCCGCCGGAGAACTGGTGGGGATAGTAGTCGATGCGGGTCTCGGCCTCGGGGATGCCGACCTTCTTGAGGATGTCGATGGCCTTCGCCCGGCGCTCCTTCTTGTCTTTCATGCCGTGGGCACGCAGGCCCTCCTCGATCTGCCAGCCGATGGTGTACACCGGGTTGAGCACCGAGTTGGGCTCCTGGAACACCATGGCCGCTTCGGAGCCGCGCATGCGGCGCAGATCCTCACCGGACAGGCTCAGCACGTCAAGACGTTCGGAGTCGGCACGGTTCGACAGGTAGATCGCACCGGACGTGGTGGCGGTCTCGGGCAGCAGCTTGATGATCGAACGGGCGGTCACCGACTTGCCGGAGCCGGATTCGCCGACCACGCCGACCACGGTCTTGCGCGGGATGGTGAAGTTCACCTTGTCGATGGCCTTGATGGAGCCCGCATCGGTCATGAACGAGACGCTGAGGTTCTTGATTTCGGCTAGATTGCCGAACGTGTCCTTGACGTTGGTCGAGTCACTCATGGTCGGTCTCCTTTTCCATCACCTGCGCGATGGCAGGGTTCTCCACACTGACCTGGGGCTTGCCTTCGGATTTGAGCTCCGCGATCACCTCGTTGTCGGCGCTCGGCTTCTCACTGGGGTCGACGGACGTGTCTTCGATGGAGCCGATGACCTCGCCGGCGGACTTGCGGGCACGAAGACGCGGATCCGCCAGATCGTTGAGCGATTCGCCCACCAGTGTGATGCCCAGCACGATCAGCACGATGGCGATGCCGGGGAACACGGCCGTCCACCAGATGCCGGCCGTAACGTCGGCGACGGAACGGTTCAGGTCATACCCCCATTCGGCCGCGGCCGTCGGCTCGATGCCGAAGCCGAGGAAGCCCAGTCCGGCGAGCGTCAGAATCGCCTCGGACGAGTTGAGCGTAAGGATGACGGGCAGCGTGCGCGTCGAGTTCTTCAGCAGGTGCTTGGTCATGATGCGCCATGTGGAGGCGCCCACGACCTTCGCCGACTCGACGTAGGCCGATCCCTTGATGCGCACCACTTCGGCGCGGATGGTGCGGAAGTACTGCGGGATGTACACCACGGTGATGGAGATGCCTGATGCCAGGATGCCGCTCCACAGGCCGGACTGGCCGCCGGAGATCATGATGGCCATCAGGATGGCGAGCAGCAGCGACGGGAACGAGTAGATGGCGTCGGCGATCACGACCAGCACGCGGTCGACCCATCCGCCGAAATATCCGGAGATGAGGCCGAGCAGCACGCCGGCGAAGATCGACAGCAGCACGGCGACGATGATGGCGATGACCGCGGTCCTCGCTCCCCACACCGTGCGGCTGAACACGTCGAATCCGCCGACGGTGGTGCCCCAGATGTGCTTGGACGAGGGGGCGGCCTGCGTCGGGAACGACACGCCGTCCGCGTCCTTGATCTGCGAGTATCCGTAAGGCGCAATCAGCGGGGCGAAGACCGCCACGAGCAGGAACACGCCGGTGATGACAAGGCCCGTGACCAGCATGGCTTTCTGCCAGCCGACCGCGATCTTCAGGTCGCGCACCACCGGCAGCTTGCCGTACCATGGCACCGGCTTGTTGACCTTGAGGTCGCCGAGCCGCTTGTCGCCGGGCACGCCGACTTTGGTTGCAGTGCTTTCGGTCATGTCAGTACCTCACTCTCGGATCGATGAGCGCGCTGATCACGTCAACGATGAAGTTGACCACGGCGACGATGATGGCGATTAGGATCACGATGCCCTGCACGGCGACGAAGTCACGCTGCTTGAGGTACTGGGACAGCATGAATCCCAGGCCCTTCCACTCGAAGGTGGTCTCGGTCAGCACCGCGCCGGCGAGCATCAGCGCGATCTGCATGCCCATGACCGTGATGATCGGGATCATTGCGGGGCGCCAGGCGTGCTTGGACAGCAGACGGCCCTCCGACACGCCGCGGGAGCGCGCCGCCTCGACGTAGCCGGACGTGTACGTGGAGATGACGTTGGTGCGCACCAAACGGATGAACACGCCTGCGGTCAGCAGACCCAGCGCGAGGGCGGGTAGCACCGCGTGACGCAGCACATCGACCAGCACGCTCATGTCACCCAGCTGGAAGGCGTCGATGATGTAGAAGCCCGTGGGCGACACCAGCCTCTGGAATTGCATGTCGCTGGCGAAGCTGGAACGACCGGATGGGGGCAGCACGTTGAGCCACACCGCGAAGACGAGCTTGAGCATCAGTCCCAGGAAGAACACCGGCGTCGCATAGCACAGGATGGCGAACACGCGGATGCCCGCATCGGCGGCGTGGTCGCGGCGCCTGGCGGCGAGACGGCCCAGTCCGATGCCGACGATCAGAGCGACGATCAGGCTCAGGAACGCGAGCTCGAACGTGGCCGCCCCGTAGCGGGTCAGGATGGTGGTGACCGGCTGGTTGTCGGTGAGCGTGGTGCCCAGATCGCCGCGCAGCAGTCCGCCAAGATAGTCGAGGTACTGCACGACCAGCGGACGGTCATAGCCGGCGGCGTGGATACGGCGTTGCAGCTCTTCGGGAGTCAGGCGTCCGCCCATGGCGGCGGAAATCGGGTCGCCGGTGGCACGCATCACGAAAAACACGATGGTGACGAGAATGAATACAGTGGGGATGATCAGCAGGAATCTGGTCAATACGAAACGGAAAAACCCACTGGACAAACGGTTTTTCTTGGCTTTCGGCTGCGTCTTCGCAGGTGCCGACGCCGTGGCGCTTTCGGACACGCGATGCTCCTTCTGGGGAAAAACGATCGAATACGGATGATGCTCCCGCGGCGTGTGGGATCGCCCGCGGCGGTCATGGATGGCTTGGCGTCAACTGCACCATCCATGACCGGCTTCACGGGCGTCGCCCCGCGTCGGCGGGAGCCGGGACTGGATCAGGACTTGGTCACTGATGCGTAGCGGAAGCGGAACGAGGCGTCGAGCACGACACCCTTGATGTTCGTTCCGGTGACGGCCACCTGGGCACCCTGCAGCAGCGGGATGGTGGACAGGTCCTCGGTCTCCAGGGCCTGGACCTGCTTGAGGATCTCCTCACGCTTGGTGGCGTCCTTCTCGCCTGCCTGCTTGACGATCAGATCGTTGACTTCCTTGTTGGAGTAGCCGTTGTTGACGAAGTTGCCGTCGCGGAAGAACGGGGACAGGTAGTTGTCCGGATCGGAGTAGTCCGGGAACCAGCCGAGCTGGTAGACCGGGTACGAGCCGTCGGAGTCTTCGGTGACGACGCGTTCCTTGTTGTACTGCGTCCATTCGGTCTGCTGCAGGTCGACCTTGAACAGGCCGTCGGCCTCCAGCTGGGACTTGATGGCGGCGTACTCGTCGGCGGATGAGGAGCCGTAGTGGTCGCCGTTGTACTGGAGCTTGAGGTCGACCGGGGTCGAAACGCCGGCGTCCTCCAGCACCTTCTTGGCCTTGGCGGCGTCGGGCTTGCCCTCACCGTCGCCATAGGCGGCCTTCAGCGTGTCGTCATGGCCGGACAGTCCGTCGGGGATGAAGGAGTACATCGGGGTGTAGGTGCCCTTGTAGACCTTCTTGCTCAGCTCATCGCGGTCGATGAGGTTGGCGACGGCCTGGCGCACGGCCTTGGCCTTGTTGGCGTCGGCGTCGGACTGGGACTCGCCGTAGGGCTGGATCTTGAAGTTGAAGGTCAGGAAGCGTTCCTCACCGCCCGGCCCCTTGACGACCTTGACCTTGGAGTCCTTGGACAGGTCCTCGATATCGGTCGGGGTCAGCGAGCGGAAGGCCACGTCGATCTGGCCCTGCTGGACGTTGAGCTTGAGGTTGGACGCGTCGGCGAAGTACTTGACCTGGATGGCGTCGTTCTTGGCCGGGGTCAGGCCCTTGTAGCTGTCGTTCTTCTCGTAGGACGCGGTCTCGTTCATCTTGAACGCGGTGAGCTTGTACGGGCCGGCGAACGCGTTCCCCTTGACGATGGTGTCGGCGTCGGTCAGCTTGTCGGCGTCGAAGACCTCTTCGTCGACGATGGGGCCGGCCGGGCTGGACATGACCTGCTTGAGCGTCACATCGAACGGCACGGAGTCCTTGAACACGACGGTGGTATCGTCCGGAGCCTCGACGGATTCGACGTTGGCGAGCAGCGAGCTCGGGCCGTTCGCGTCGTTGATCGTCTTGATGCGGTCATACGAGAACTTGACATCGGATGCGGTCAGGTCATGACCGTTCGCGAACTTCAGCCCTTCCTTGATCTTTACGGTGAATTCGGTGCCGTCATCATTCCATGTACCGTCATCGGCGGCGATATCCGGGCTCAATTCGGACGTATTGTAATCCTGTGCATACAGGAACGGGAAAATTTGAATCTGCACGGCATACGAACCATTGTCGTAAGAGCCCGCGGGATCCACGCTGGTGATCTTATCGGTGGTGCCGATGGTGATCGCGGATCCGCTCGCCGTATTGGCGTCCTTCACGCCGCCGCATGCGGTCAGCGATGCGATTGCCGCGATGGATGCGACAGCCGCCAAAATCTTGCGATGATTCTTCAAGGGAAATACCTCTTCCTTAACTACTCTCCGCGCCGTCTTCATTGGCACGGTCACCAAGACTATGAGGTTATTGTGTTAGCCATGTGTTTCCATACGAATCGGCTGGATGTGCAAGGGCGCGGCTTGTGGCCGAATAACCCTTGGAATTGCAACTATTCCGGTATTTTGCGACATCCGCCACACAATGCCCACATTATGAGACCGGAAGAGGTGGGGGCGACAAGGCTGTACATGAGATGAGGGCCGCCTGCATATGCAGACGGCCCTCATCGCGACCTATCACAGTTTCCCGTGACGAATGCAATCAACGCCTTGCGGCTGCGCCTTACTTCAGCTTGCGGCCGGCGCACCACACCTGGTTGACCGTCCAGCTGGATGGATCGGTGAGCAACAGGTCGGCGGCGTACCCGGGCGCGAGCAGACCCAGCGGGGCGCCGGTGACCGCGTTCGGCTTGTCGTAGCCGAACGCGCGCGCGGGCGCCAGCGTGGCAGCCTCGACGGCGTCGACCGGGGAGATGCCCAGCTCATTGACGGCGCGCTGCACGGCGACCTCAAGCAGCAGCGTGGAGCCGGCGATGGCACCGTTCGACACCAGACGGGCGTGGCCGTCGACGACGTTCACGTCCAGCGCACCCAGCTTGTACGGGCCGTCAGGGCAGTCGGTGGCCGCCATCGCGTCGGTGACGAACGCCGTGCGGTGGGGTGCGAACTCGAAGCCCAGCTTGACCATCGGGTCCTGTACGTGGAAGCCGTCGTTGATCAGCTCGATAGTGACGCGCGGATCCTCCACGGCCGCCGGGATCGGGCCCGGCTTGCGGTGGTGCAGTCCATTCATCGCGTTGAACATGTGGGTCATGATGCCCGCGCCGGCGTCGAAACCGGCCTTGGCGGTCTCGTAATCGGCGTCGCAGTGGCCGACGGCCGGCACGACGCCCGCCTTCGTGAACTGCTTGATGGCGCTGATGCCGTGAGGCAGCTCGGGCGCGATGGTGATCTGGCGGATGCAGCCGTCGGCAGCGCCCAGCAGCTCGTCGACGAGCTCGGGAACCGGGTCCTTGAGGCACTCGGGATCATGAGCGCCCTTGCGGGCGAGCGCCAGGAACGGACCTTCGAGATGGGCACCGAGCACGTCGGGGCGCTCGTCCATCTTGGCGCGAACGTTCTTCAGGTTCGCGCAGATCACGTCGATGGGGTTGGTGATCAGCGACAGCACCTGCCTGGTCGTGCCGTGCACGGCGTGGCCGGCACGCGCGATGTCGATGCCTTCCGGACCGTCATCGAAGGAATGCTCCCATGCGCCATGCGCGTGAATGTCCACATAGCCCGGGGTGATCAGCTGCCCGGCCGCATCGATGATGGCCGTCTCGTCGGCCGGATCAAGGCCGATGGAACGACACGCCGACTCGAACGCCTCGTCGTCGGTGCCGGTGGCGACGATGACACCGTCCGCCGCGGTCAGCCAGAAATGATCCTGGACGCCGCACGCATCCACCTTGCGGGCACCGCGAACGGCGACGCGACCCGCCTCGCCCTTCAGCGCATCAGTCACCCGCGCGACGATCTGTTCTCGTGATTGAGTCATATTGTCCTACCTCTTTGTATGTGATTCGGGGCGCGATGATGACCGCCCCATGCGAGGATGGGTCCCCCAGACGGGGAACCCATCCGTCATGCGCCCCGGTTCGGGAGCGCATATCGATATGCCTGTCAGGGCGCTGATCAGATGCCCTGCCAAGCCGGCTTGTGCTCGAAGGCGTACTTGTAGTAGTCCTTGTGGCGCAGGCGGGAGGCGGCGGCCTCGTCGACGATGATCGTCGCGTGCGGGTGCAGCTGCAGAGCGGAAGCCGGGCAGAAGGCGCTCACGCCGCCCTCGCAGGTCTCCTCGACCGCTTCGGCCTTGCCCTCGCCGAAGGCCAGCAGCACCAGGTGACGGGCCTTGAGGATCGTGCCGATGCCCTGCGTGATGCAGTGGGTCGGCACCTGGTTGATGTCGTCGTCGAAGAAGCGGGCGTTGTCGACGCGGGTCTGCTCGGCCAGCGTCTTGACGCGCGTGCCGGAGGCCAGCGACGAGCCGGGCTCGTTGAAGCCGACGTGGCCGTCGGTGCCGATGCCGAGGATCTGCACGTCGATGCCGCCGGCGGCCTCGATGGCCGCATCGTATTCGGGGCCGGCGTGGGCGATGCGCTCGCCGTCCTCCAGCGGGGCGCCGTCGAGCACGTCACCGGGCACGTGCACCTTCTCCGGGTCGAGGCCGAGCGGCTCGACGACGGTGCGGTGGATGGTGCTGTGGTAGGACTCCGGGTGGGTCAGCGGCAGACCGATGTACTCGTCAAGCGCGAAACCGCGCACCTTCGACACGTCGATGTCCTCGGCCTTCACCATGGCGGCGAGGTGACGGTAGGCGGCCAGCGGGCTCGAACCGGTCGCCAGACCCAGCACCGCGTCCGGCTTGCCCTTGATCAGATCGGCGACGCAGCGGGCGTACAGCTCGCCGGCCTCATCCTGATCCTTCACGATAATCACTTCAGGCATGTGCAACCTCCTTGTGTTGTTCATTCTTCAGCGGTTCGGCCACCCCGTTGTCATCAGCGACCAGCCGTGCCGTCACGCGATTCTTGCGTTTCCCGTGACATGCGCATCCGCTATTTGTTAATGATACTAACTAATGTGTATATCCGCATCTTCGGCGACACAACGGACATTGAACATGAGCGACCGTAGAATGAACATTGCGTGACCGGAAATGGTCTCGCGGAGAGCCACGGAAAGGATCCAGGGACTTATGACCGCTTACCAGCAATCCGGGATATGGGCCCCCCACAACCCGGGACAGAGCGGCAAGGCAAGTCCCGCCGATGCAAGACGCACGAACCGGTCATTGATCTTCAGCCTGCTGTTCCCCGACGTCCAGCTTTCACGCGCCGAATTGGGGCGGCGCACGGGACTGTCCCGCGTGGCGGTTTCCGATGTGGTCAACAGCATGCTCAGCTGTCACCTGCTGCGCGAGAACGGCCGCGAGTCCAACGGCGGCAAGGGCAAGCGAGGCACGCTGCTGAGCGTCGACCCCGACACGCTGCATATCATCAGCATCGACCTGTCACAGCCGCATCTCATCCAGGGCGAGGCCACGAACCTGCTCGGCGAGCCGGTCATGCACGTGGAACACGCGCTGCGGGCGGTGAACCATGTGGATTTCGACACCATCAACGAGGTCATCACTCCCCTGCACGCCGCCACGCAGAACGTCATCGGCATCGGGCTCGCCATGCCCGGCGTGGTCGACGGCAACGGCCTGGTGAAGCGCTCCACGCTGCTCGGCTGGCGCAACGTCGACGTCCGCACGCCCATCGAACGGCGTTTCTCACTTCCCGTCACCGTGAACAACGACGCGACCGCCGCCATGTTCACCGAGCGACTGTTCGGCAAGGGCGGCCCCAATATGATGTTCGTCCGCCTGCGCCGTGGCGTCGGAGGTGCCGTGCTGCTGGGCGACGTGCCGGTGTTCGGCGAGAACCACGCCGGCGGCGAGATCGGCCACATCTCCCTCGACCCGCAGGGCCCTCCGTGCGCCTGCGGCAAGCGAGGGTGCCTCGAACGCCTGGTCTCGGCGACCTCGCTGCACGCACGGCTGCAGCGCAGCGACGAACGGATGCGCGCGAGCATCCTGCGCGAGGCCGGCACCTATCTGGGCACGGCGCTGTCCATGCCCGTGGGACTGCTGGACCTTGCCGACGTGTGCGTGTACGGGCAGAGCGACATCGTCAACGACACCCTGCTGTCGGCCGCGCAGGCGCAGCTCGACCTGCTGACCGGCTCGTCGTTCCACACGCGGACCATCATCCGCCGATGCGAGTGCGAGGGCGAAATCACCCTGCGTGGCGAAGCCCTATCAGTTCTCCACGATTACCTGGAAAACCGCTGATCAGGCTGCGCGCCACCTCCCGCTGGCACCAGCGGGAGGATTTGGATTTTCAGCGCGCGGCGGCGACTGCGGCACGCACGACATCCCGATCGGTGCGGCATACCATGACGCCATCGCCTCCGCCTCCGGGGCCCCCATCCGATGTCATCGTGCGTTTCGCCGACAAATGAATCGCCGACACGCCCGTCTCCTTCAAGGCGGGAATGAGATCGACGGTCACACCGCCGCCGGCCTGTATCTGGATGCGCCCCGCGGCGTATTCGGACAGCTCCCGCAGGCGGCCCAGACCATCCGGGACGCATGCGGCGCCACCCGAGGTGAGCACGCGGGTGAAGCCAAGTTCGATCAGGGTATCCAGCGCGGCGAACTGATCGTCGAACATGTCGAACGCACGATGATACGTGACCTGCACCTTGCGATTGCAGCGCACGGCCTCGTGGCGGGCGGCCTCGGCCAGCGCGCGGGTGAACGGCACGTCAATGCGCCCGTCCTCGGTCATGCCTCCGACGACGACGCCGGACGCCCCGGCGAGGATGGCCGAACGGACATCGGCGATCTGCACGTATTTCTCTTCATCGGTGAACACGAACGAACCGCCTCTCGGACGGATCAGCACCTGGACGCCTTGGGGTACGCCGACATGGGAGCATGCCTGGATCATGCCGAAGCTTGGGGGCAGCCCGCCCGTGCCCATCAGAGCGGCGCACAGTTCGACGCGATCCGCCCCCTCCTCATGTGCGATGCGGGCGCCCTCCACGTCCTGCACCGCGATTTCAACCGTCATTGTCATCTCCTTCGATGCGTCACATACCTTGTCTATCACCGTACCATCCCGCACGAGGGCACCCGAACCATCCCACGCCCCGACACGCGCAAACCGTGGTACAAAGCGCGACACGCCGAACAACGGCGCGCCTCCCCTTTTTTGATTAACAGTGTTAATATATAAACATCGTTCATATTCAATGACGAGCATGACAACAACACGCAACGACCGCGCACACGGCACGACAGCGAAGGAGCAGTGATGACCAACACCATCGCCAACGCAACCCTGGCATCAGTGTCCGAAACCAACCGTTTGCGGATCATGCAGCACCTGTACCAGCACGGCATCAGCTCTCGCGCGCAGATCGCCAAAGCCCTCGACCTCACCCCCGCCGCCATCACCAAGATCACCGCCAAGCTCATAGAAGTCGGCGCCATCAAGGAGACCGGCGATTTCGAGGGGCGCAAGAACCGCCGCTCCATCGGGCTCACTCTCGACACCGCAGAATTCCACGTCATCGCCGTGAAATTCGCGCGAAGCCTGGTACAGCTCGGCGTGTTCGACCTCGCCGGCAAACCGCTGACCGTGCAGGAACTGCCCCAAGTCACCGAAGACACCATCGACTCGGCGATCATGCAGCTCCACGACACCATCGGTTCGCTGATCGAAGCCGACCGACGCATCATCGCCATCGGCATGGCCGTCCCCGGCCCCTACCTGCGCAACGTGGGATGCACCGCCGTCGTGTCCTCGATGCGCGGATGGCAGAAAGTCAACTTCATCCACGAATTCAGCAACGCGTTCACCGTCCCCGTGTTCGTGGAGCAAGACGCCCGCGCCGGCGCGATGGCCCAATACCTGTTCGATCCCACCATCACCACCGAGAACCTCGCCTACTACCTCGTCGGCGAAGGCGTCGGCCTCGGCGTGATCGACCACGGCAACATCATCAACGGCGCCCTCGGAGCGGCCACCGAAATCGGCCATGTCAGCATCGACATCAACGGCAAGCCGTGCGACTGCGGCAACGTCGGATGCCTCGAACGCTACTGCTCCACCCCCGCGATCCACGAGATGATCCTGAAGGAAGGCGATCTGATCGCCGATGCCGGCACGATGACCCACCTGCAGGCATGCCGAGCGCTGTTCGCACTGGCCCGCGGCGGCGACAAGCGCGCGATCGCACTGATCAAGCGGGTCGCACGGTACGTCGGTTTCGGCTGCATCACGATCTTCAACTCCTTCAACCCCTCGCAGATCGTCATCGGCGACATCGTCGCCGAAGCCGGGCAGCTCTTACTCGACGAAGTGCACAAGGTCATCGACAAGCACGTCATCCACGAGCTCAACGACACCACCGCCATCACCCTGTCCGCCCTGCCCGCGGACGCCGCCCTGAACGGCGCCGCGGCCGTAGCCATCAACCAGTTCCTCGACCACCCGTCACAGTTCTTCGAACTGTCGTGACCGCCCGCGGAACATCACGGATTTCGGGGTCCCCACAACGGAGGACCCCGCAGCAACACAACAACCACAGCAACCATCCCGGAAAGGAAACCATCATGACCAAGCCCATCGTTCTGTCTCTCGGAGAGCTCCTGTGGGACATGCTGCCCAGCGGAAAGCGCGCAGGCGGCGCCCCCGTCAACTTCGCCTACCACGCGAAGATGAACGGCGCCGACGGCTGGTCAATCAGCGCGGTCGGCGAGGATGCGCTCGGCGACGAGCTGCTCGCCGAAGCCGAGAAGGCCGGCATCCACTCCATCATCCAGCGCAACGCATGGCCCACCTCCACTGTCGAGGTCAGCTTGAAGAACGGCATCCCGGAGTACACCATCGTCAAGGGCGTCGCCTGGGACCACCTGCTGCTCACCCGCCAGCTCATCGAGGTCGTGGAGCAGGCCGACGCCATCTGCTACGGCACGCTGGCCCTGCGCTCCCCCGAGACCCACGACACCATCATCGAGCTGCTCAAGCACACCAAGCCGGGCGCAATGAAGTTCTTCGACATCAACCTGCGCGGTGACCACTACTCCAAGGAGCTCATCGAGGAGCTGCTTGAAGCGGCGACCGTCTTCAAGATCAACGACGCCGAACTGCTGCTCCTGCGCGACATGTTCGACATCCGCGGCACCTCCGACGACGACGCCTGCCGCTGGTTCATGAGCGAGTACGGCCTCGACTACGTTATCCTGACCGGCGGTTCCACGTTCTCCACCATCATCTCCAAGAACGGCGAGTCCTCCACGCTGGCCACCCCGCACGTCGAGGTCGTCGACACCGTCGGCGCCGGCGACTCCTTCTCCGGCACGTTCACCGCCCGTACGCTGCTCGGCGACACGCTGGCCGAGGCGCACCGCAAGGCCGTGAACACCGCCGCGTACGTCTGCACCGCCAACGGCGCCTGGCCGGAGTACCCGGACACCATGCCCGACTACCTCGCGCAGGCCGCGCAGTGACACGCCCACAGGATGCACCGACGATCAAATAATCACAGCTCATTATCAGAGAAAAGGGAAACATCGCAATGAGCAACGAAACCACCAAGCCAGTCAACGCGGGATTCGCCAAGATCCTGCCTGTCATGTTCGCCTTCTTCGTCATGGGCTTCGTCGACCTGGTCGGCACCGCGACGAACTATGTGAAGGCCGAGTTCGGTCTCGCCGACGGAACCGCCAACCTGTTCACCACCATGGTGTTCTTCTGGTTCCTGATCTTCTCCGTGCCCACCGGCATCCTGATGAACAAGATCGGGCGGCGCAAGACCGTGCTGTGGTCCATCCTGGTGACGCTCGTCGCCATGGCGCTGCCGATCATCGCCTACCTGCTGTGCCCGATGAAGTCCACCGTGCAGCTGGTGCTCATCGTCATCTCCTTCGCGTTCCTCGGCATCGGCAACACACTGATGCAGGTGTCGCTCAACCCGCTGCTGACCGTGTTCGTCAAGGGTGACAAGCTCGCCTCCACGCTGACCCTCGGCCAGTTCGTCAAGGCGTTCGCCTCCCTGTTCGCCCCGTGGATCGCCATGTGGGGCGCGAACAGCATCTCCGCCTTCACCTACACCAACGCTGACGGCAAGCAGGTCGGCATGTGGTGGATACTGTTCGTGATCTACTTCATCGTCGGCATCCTCGGCTACGTGCTGCTCGCGTTCGACAAGATCGAGGAGCCCGCGCCTGACGCCGGCACCACTACCATCGGCCGCTGCTTCAAGCTGCTGTTCTCCGACCGCATCGTGCTCCTGTGCTTCCTCGGCATCGTGGCGCACGTGGGCGTGGACGTCGCCATCAACGCGCAGGCGCCGCGCATCCTGACCGAGCACACCGGCGACACGTTCACAGCCATCGCGTCCTCCGCGACGATGGTGTACTTCGTCGCCCGCATGATCGGCTGCTTCACCGGCGGCATCGTGCTCCAGAAGATCAGCAACAAGCTCGGCGTGCGCATCTGCGGCGTCATCATGACGCTCTCCGCCATCTGCTTTGCGATCTTCACGCTCGTGCCGACCAATCCGCCGGTCTGGCTGTTCTGGGTCGCGGTCGCACTCGTCGGCTTCGGCAACTCGAACGTGTTCTCGCTGTTCCTCTCCCACGCGCTCATGTACCGTCCGGACCGTCAGAACGAGATCTCCGGCCTGATGCTCATGGGCCTGATCGGCGGCGCGATCTTCCCGCCCATCATGGGTGCCGCGGCCGACATCGCGGGTCAGTTCGGCGGCATCCTCGTGATGGCCATCGGCTGCCTCTACGTACTCGTCGTCGGCTTCGCCTACAGGGTGCTCGAAAGCGGCAAGAAACCCGTGGAAGCCTGATAGGGTCAAGGCACTTCGGCGCTGACTGACCGCCCCGCAGAGCCCGCCCGATTGACTGACCGGTTACGACCGGCAGCCGGTCGGGCGGGTTTTCGCATATTCGAGAACCGACACGGACACGGCAATACTCCGCGCGGGTTGCACGGGTTGCGTCACGGGCACCGTCACGCGGGACGGTACCCTCGCACGGTGACGGCGCAGCCGCGGCCCGACCGATCAATGGCGGTCGGCGGTGTCGATGACGATCGTGACCGGGCCGTCGTTGACCAGGCCGACGCGCATATGGGCGCCGAAACGCCCCTCGCGTACTGCAACGCCCCCGGAGCGCAGCGCCTCGTTGAATTTGATCCACATGATGTCGGCATGTTCCGGCTTGCCCGCGTCGACGAAGCTCGGCCGGTTCCCCTTGCGCACGTCGGCGAACAGCGTGAACTGCGACACGGACAGGATCTCACCGCCGATGTCCTGGATCGACCGGTTCATCTTGCCCTGCTCGTCCTCGAACACGCGCAGACGCAGAATCTTATGCGCCAGCCATGCGATCTCGTCATCGCCGTCCTCATCGGTCACGCCGACCAGCAGCAGGAACCCCGGACCGATCTGCTGAAGGTCGAACGTGGGATCCAAATCCCCCAGCTCATTGACGACATCGACCGACGCCTGCGACACACGCTGCAATACCACTTTCATGTATCGGATTCTATCGCACCCACCGCCACCGCATCCGAACTGGGCATACCACGGCATACCCCCCCCCAAAAAAAACCATAAGCGCGAACGAACACGCGATTATGCCGCGTCCACCGAAGCCGGCCGGCACCGTCGCCTCCGGAGAACAGGGAACCTCTCCGGAAACCGAGGGGGGGTGTCCGGCCCCGGTGGCAAGAACGAAGCAACCGGGGACAATATCCGTAAGGACGGCACCGACGCCGACAATGCCGACGGCAAATCCGCGCAGCTCGATTCCACTGCACAGCCCGACAGGAGCGGCCCGAACGGCGGCCCCTCCGGACACTGGGAGACCCGGCCGGTCTATGAGACGCAACGTGTGCAGGCGCCGACCGGACGCGCCATCTTTGAACACGACGGGTTCACTGCGAACGTGAACGACCCCGCGTTCGAGGAGCACGGTGACTACCTGCTCAAGTCCGGCCTCCCCGACAACTACCGGTACGAAAAGGTCTGGCAGGACAAGCAGATCCAGGTCGGGACCCGGCAGGAGGATCACGGCTCGTATCAGGTGCAGAGCATCAAGTCCGGCACGAAAAAGGTGCGGACGGGAACCAAGCGCGTCCAGACCGGCACCAAGCGCGTATGGTGACCGACTGATGACCGACTTGCTTTTTCGAGCAGCTGGGATATAATGAAATGTCCGGTCATAAACCGGAATGCGAATTGATAATTCAATATCGGGGCTGATCGGTTTCGACGGTGACCTGTTCGTCGCAGGGAAGCGTGCCGAGAACGCAGGGTCCGCTCGTGGATGTCCCCTGCAAAAGAATAAGTGCTAAATCTAACCGCACTGAGTTCGCTCTCGCTGCCTGAGCTTCGCGCCAGGGTTAAACAGTGAGCAGCCGCTCCGTTCACTCCCTCTCGTCTTTGGGGGGATGCTGAGCGTCGTTTAGAAGACTCGCCTGAATCATTGAGCCACAGGGTGATTCGGGGACTTTAACTGCGGATATGCCCGCCATCAGTTGTCTGCGACATCGATGGGGGCAGAAAAACCGCCATATGGCCAGCAGACTACGCACGTAGAAGACTGAGGGTTCGGTCATCGGACCGGGGTTCAATTCCCCGCAGCTCCACCAAAAGAGGAAGCGTCGAACTCTTCTTTTACAAGAATGAGTTTGCGCTTGTGTATAGGTTGGGGGACGCCTGATGGCGTCCCCTTTCCGTTCCTATTGACGTGAAACGCCGTAATTTGCGTTCTGAGACGTTGTAAGCCAGTTTTAAGGCGTTTTAATCCTGTTGGGGTACTCGTGTACCCCTCGGGCTTTTTTCGTGCCTTAAAACGCCTCTGAAGCGGTCTGAGGACGTTCGAGCGCCCATGTGCATCTCGCGTTCGCTCGATGCAAGGGTGGCCGCCCTGCGGGCGGCGGTCGGATGTGGGCGGACGTACAGAAGGGATGCGGCATGGGCTTGGGAGGTTATGCCTATTGGCGCGTTCCGTCGTTCGTGCGCCCATTGTCTGGTCGGCAACTACGGCGCTTCGCGCCTCCGTTACCTTCGAGAAAGTACGCATGAGGAATGCGAAACCGTATTTGATGGTTTCCATGCTTTTCTGCGTACCCAATATGCGATGAGGCGAGCCGAGGGCGCAGCCCGAGGCGTAACTAGCCTGCATTGAGGACGCGAAGCGTCCGAAATGCGCACCGGCTTAGGACAGAAGAATCACCCGTTCCCTCGTTTATGAGCGTTTTGCCTGACCACATGCTGACCACATGACCAGAAGAAAAAATGTCGTGGTCACCATCTGGTCAGCCAAATCACTAGGCGCCATCAGGCTTTTTGCAATTCCTGACCAGATGACCACATGATTTAGGACTTATTTTTAAAAATTGAAAAGGACTACATAATACGCGTAAATAAATAAAGTTTGTCGGATTTTATCTGGTCATCTGGTCATGTGGTCAGAACGAAAAAAATCCCTTGATAAAAGAGGGGATTTTCATTTCAAGAGCTGACCAGATGCCATTTTGATGTGGTCACACATGTGGTCAGCCCTCACGTGTACTTCTTGTTGCAGTCGCTGCTTTCCGGGCGGTGCGGAGGGTTGCTTTTTCGAGCCTTTCCATTCGTTTACGAGCGGAAATAGGCTCTGAACTGCGGCTACTGGAAAATTGATATTGCTTTAATTGTCTTAATGGCGTATAATGAAACTAATATAGTTAAATGGCTCAGCACCCGTCCCGTCCTTGATGCGGGGTTGCTATCGGGAATAGGAGCCGAGCGCTCGGCCGAATAGGCCGTGCGTCACGGGCGAAACAACGAACACGAAGCTCCCGTGGAAACCGAGATAGACAAGGCTTTGCGCCTCTGTCCCTCTTCGGTTTCCACGGGAGCTTTTTTGTTTCGCGAAAAGGACTTTGAACATGGAGGTGGCTGGTTATGGCTAAAGGAAAGAAGCAGGTAAAAGAGGTAAAGCCCCTGTACATGACGACGCGCGAGGTGGCGGCGTTCCTCGGTTTGAGCGCGGGGACGCTCTGCGTCTGGCGCTCTCAGGGCAAGGGTCCGAACTACTACAAGGTCGGAAACGCGGTTCGCTACAAGATTGACGACGTCGAGGCGTGGAAGAACGCGAACGTGAAGCGCGTCGAGCTGACGAATTAAGGAGGTGGGAATATGGAGGCAAAAGAAAAGAGCAGTTCCCCCGCCGCCACAGCAAAGGGAACCGCTCCGTCTAACTGCAAATATTATAGCTCATTACCGCCCATTTTTCAAGTATCTGACCCGCAGGCAAAAGATGAGATGAAGAGGGGGCGTGCGTACGACGAGGGGAATCAGGGCGAGGCGTACAACCCTGACTACCTGTACGGCGGGGAGAACTATCACAAGGCGCTCAGCGATGTGGTGAGCTATGTGTTGCGCGACTGCGCGGGTGATGGCCTGTCCGCTCTCTCGGATGTCGTGGTCAAGGTGACGAACGCCCTCGTGGCGTGGGTCAACCTGTCCGAGCCGCCATCCAATCCGGAGGCGGGCAAGATTTACGGCAGGGGCTTTCGCTGGCCGAGGCTCAAGAGCATCGACCCCGTGCAGGCCGCCGAGCTGGTGTTCGCGCAGGAGGTCATCCGCATGGTCTGCGTCAAGGAGACCGTGGACAAGCCGACCTCGGAGGGCGTGCTCGCTATGTACGACCCCGACGAGGGGATTTACCGCGAGATTGGCGATGGGCAGATTGACCTGTGGTGTCAGGAGGTCGTGGGTGCCGTGAACGGCAACTGGAAGAAGAACTTCGTCCAGAAGCTGCACGACATGGCGTCGCGTCGGGAGAACCGCGTGTGCGAGTGCGATAACCCGTCCCTGGTCTTCATGGCCAACGGAATCTGGGATTACGAGGAGCGCGCCCTGCGCGAGTTCTCCCCCGAGGTCGTTGCGCTCAGGAAGAGCGCCACGCGCCTCCCCGACAAAGAGCCGCCCGTCCCCGAGCACACGATGCCGGACGGCTCGAAGATTGACTTCTGGCAGCTGCTGGACTCCTACGCCCCCTACGACGGCGGGCGCGATTTGCTCGTCAAGGTGGCGGGGGCGTCCCTGCGCAGCTATCACAACTGGCGCGTCATGGTGACCTTCCACAACAGCACGGGTCACAACGGGAAGAGCACCTTCCTCGACTGCCTCAAGTCGCTCGTCGGCTACGACGGGTGCATGACCTCAAGCCTCGCGCTGCTTGCCGGCGGCGGGGATGGCGGGCGGTTCGGCGTGTCGAACATCGTGGGGGTCTCCCTCATCACGTGCGAGGACTCCGATTCGGGTGCGTACCTGAAGGACAACTCGCGCCTGAAGTCAATCATCTCGCATGACGCGATAGGCGTGGAGCGCAAGAACAAGGGCATGTTCGATTACACGCCCCACGCGCTGATTGTCTGCGCCGCCAACGACATCCCGAAGACCCGCGACAAGGGGGACGCTTGGCTGGCCCGCAACATCTACGTCCCGTTCACGGGGCAGTTCGTCGGCAAGGCCGACGACAAGACCATCCGTTCCGAGTGGGTCGTGTCCCCCGAGTTCTGCGAATACCTGGCCTATCAGGCTCTGGTGAAGTGGGACCGGTATTACGAGCTGCCCGAGCCTGAGGAGGCCGCGCAGTTGAAGCATGAGTGGGTTCTCGGCAATGACACGGTGGCTGAGTTCTGGGAGGACGTCAAGGATTCGATTACGGCCGACTTCGTGCCGAATGATTACCTGTCCATGCGCTACGACGAATGGCTGGACGCGGAGCACAAGGGCATGCGGATGCAGATGAGCCGCAAGGCGTTCACGGCCCGAATCGTCGAGCTTGCGTGCTCCGACGGCGAATGGACGCAGAGCAAGGACGCGAGCGGGTCCGTCCTCAAGACGAGCTGCGAGAAGTGGTGCCCCGGCTTGAGGGCCTACTGCAAGCGAGCTGCTGGTTTTGGCGGTGCAGACGGATGGGTCCCCTTCTTGGGCAGACGTCGCGGGATTTTCCGCACGGTCGTCCTCGATTACTGCACCACCCATGGCACGACTCCCGCAGACCTCGGTGCCGGTTACGCGGCGGTGAGGGAGCAGCTTGGTCTTGCGACGGATACAGAAGACAACGATTAAGGAGGAATAAATCATGAGCAATTTGACGCATGATGAGCTGGCTCGACTTCGCCTGAAGGCAAAGCACGGGACGCTCACGCCCGAAGAGCAGCGGGCGTACAACGATTATGCGACGGAGCAGCTTTCCGCTGTTCCGTCGCCGCCCTCGGGTGCTGTACCGCCTAAGAAGGATAAGCCGAAGCGAAACATTGATGCGATTGATGTTGCACGCAAGATTGCCGGTGTGGCGGTGATTGTTGTCGCGCTTGCGCTTCTTGGGCCGAAACTTCTCGGCGTTGGCACTGATTTGTTTGGTGATGCAATGAGCTTCACCACGGCGGTGCACGATGCGGCAGATGCGCAGCGCACTGGGAACGCGCATTATGTGGCAACCTCTCATGAGGCCGGCACGATTGACTTTAAGCGTTCCGACGTGTTTGTCAGCGGTGAGTATTTCATCGCAATAAGGTCGGACGCACACTATGGAATTTTGAGCATCACTTGCGGTGCGTACGATGCGAGCGCTCCCGATAAGACGAACAAGTACAACACCGTACCTGATTATTTTGACAAGCGTGGCGGTGTTGGCATGGCTGTTGTTGATGCCGGTAGTAGTCAATGGACTATTCGCGATAACGAGTTTCGTACTGTTCTTGAGGCGCATGGTCTCAGCTACGACACGTTCTGCTCGAACGCGGCAGCTTTCAATCTGAGCGAGAGCGAACTGGCCGATTTGACTGCGCAGGTTGCGTCCGTGATTACGTATGGAGACATCGCGAGTTATCCGGTTACTGAGGATACCAATTTCATTGATGCACAAAACGGTCATCCCTATCAATCCGACGAGAATATGGATGCCTGGGCTGTGTTTACGGGCGGTGTAATTCATATAAGTTACCCGGACAATTTCACTCTCGATGGTTCTGTTGATGGTTCCCAAATGTTCGCAGACGCACAGCCGACTTCGGCTATGGAGCAGTAGCTATTTCACTAACAAGGAGGAATAAATTATGGCAACGAAGAGGTTTGATGATGTGGCCGAGAAGGCACGTGCGTTAGAGGCTCAGGCGAAGAAGCTGCGCCGCGAGGCGCAGGCCGCGAGGACGAAGGCTTACGCCGACGCGCTCGTGACGGTTTTCCCTGAAGTGAAGGACATGGGTTCGGCGGAAGAGGTCCTTGATTTCGTCAAGGGACTGAAGCCGGGCACCGGACACGGAACGCCGGATGCGCGCGCCGCTGGCGCTGCGGATTCCGGTCATGTTCCGACCGCAGAAGCTGGAGAGTCGTCGGAAGCGCACGGCGGTTTTTCCGGCGCGGCCTACCAAGGGTAGCCGTGCCGGGTTCCACCGAGGGATTCGGGTTCCGTGTCGGACAGGGGAAGTCGTTCCCGTGTCCGACACGGACGGGCGAGGCTCGGTGGACAAAAGGCGGGGGTTCGAAGGGGACGGCGCAGCCGCCCCCTCGCAAGCTGACGGAGTAGGGCAAATTGCGAGAATCGCAATTTGTACGTACGAAGTCAATGCTTGCTCTTTTCCCCTTTGCGCAGAGACGTTGTGAGATTAGCCGAAAACGGCATTTCGGATTGTCCGCCGCAGGCGGGCGTTTCGGATAGCAGCAAAGGAGGTGTTCCGCATGGCGGAAACGTATGAAAAAAGAAGCGGGAAGGCGACGCGCCAGAAGTACGTGAAAGACCGCCGTGACAAGGTGGTTCAGGTGCGTATGAACGACGCGGAGCTTTCCCTGCTGGACGAGCAGCGCGGGACGTGCTCGCGTTCCAATTTTCTTCGCGGTGAGCTGTACGCGAGTCGGTACGCGCCGCCCAGCCGCGAGGTGGTTCTGGACGTCCCGGCCCTGGACCGTGTCCGTGTCGAGCTGAACCGCATCGGCGTCAACATGAATCAGATTGCCCGCGCGCGCAACCGGCGCTTGAGCGGCATGGGAGTGCTCGACGCGGTGCGTGAGGAAATGAGGACGAAGGACGAGGCGGAAGCGTTCCGCGAGTTCCGCGATTCGGTGGACAAGCTCCGGGCGCAAGTCGATGGACTGCGTGCGGATTTGCAGGCGTACGTGGAGACGGGAGGTGATGTCTGATGTCAACGACGCATGTGCAGTCGCTTCCGAACGTGCGCGGGCGCATGTCGTACACCGAGTTCGGCGAGGGAAAGCGCAGACGCGCTCATCTGGAAAACGGCACGGACCGCATCGCCGCGCAGATGGGTGACGCCGCCTCAAGAGGGGATTTCATTGTCTACTGCGAGGGGCAGAAGCATCGCCACCCGAACGCGGTCAACGAGGGCTACGAGCTGCGCATCTCATGGGCGACCGACGAGCTTGACCCAAGCAAGGCCGACGACATCCAGCGCGGCATGGAGTACGCGTACACGCTGTGCCACGAGCTTGCCCCCGACTCCATGTGCTGGGTCACCATGCACGTGGACGGCGAGGGAGGCTGCGTGCACGCGCACGCGACCATTGCGAACCACGACGCCCGTACCGGTCAGGTCATCAACAAGGGGGACACGAGCCTCTACGCTCCGCGTGTGAAGGCGGTCAATGATGAGCTGAGCCGTGAGAATGGTTTCTCGGTGCTCGGGGCGGACAAGGAGATGTCCCTCTGGGAGCAGAAGCGCGAGACGTTCCCGCCCGGTTCTTTCGACCGGCGTCTCGGCGACAGGGTGGCGGATGCCCGCGACCGCTCCAGCACGCTGGACGAGTTCAGGCGCAATCTTGGGCTGAGAGGCGTGACGCTGAAGGAGACCACGAAGACCGACGGGAAGACCGGCGAGGTCACGACGGGATGGTCCTACAAGGCTGTGGACGAGTGGGGGCCGAAGCGCCGCACCCGCAAGCGCCGTGCCTCCAACCTCGCCGACGACCTGACCCGCGAGGGCATCGAGGCGTACTTCGAGGCGAAGCAGCGCGAGCTTGAGGTACCGCAGCAGGACGCCCCGGCACCGGAGGTCCTTCCCGACGTGCCCGAGACGGCAGAGCCGGATGAACAGCCCCCTGCGGATTCCGCTCTCGACGTGTACGACCTCGACCGGGCGTACGTGTCAGAGATGGCGTCCGACCTTCAGAAGGCGCACATCCACCGCTCACGCGAGGCGGGCGAGTCCTTCGTGGACGAGCGCTACGAGAGGCTCGTCGAGGCGCGCAACCACCCGGACGAGCAGCTGGCGAAGCTGCGCGAGGACGTGGACACCGCAAGGCGCGAGTTTTATGCCTCCAAGGAGGCACGCGACACCCTGCAACACCCGTGCCCGGGGCTTCTGGCCGGCATGCACGTGTTCGCCAAGGCGGGGTGCAACGCCAAGGACCCCGTGTCCCGCATGATGGCCGACATGACCGCCATGATGCTGCGCATGATGATTCAGGAGGCGCTCGCGGAGGAGCGCCGCAGGCAGCGCGAGGAGGCGGAGAGGCGCGTCTACGAGTCCCGCAGGAACATGTGGGATGCCGAGAAGCGCCTCAAGGCAGCGGAGAAGGCGCTGTCCAACGAGGACGAGCGCGAAAAGCGTCTGAAGAGCGAGCGCATGCAGCGCCGTGTCAAGGAGGCCGAGCAGCGTGCGCCCGTGAGGACGCCGAGGTCGGCGGACAAGGACACGCAGTTCGACGAGTAGCCGAGAAGATGAGGGAGCAGCGTCAAGCTGCTCCCTTTCTCAAGTTCCCGCCCGCGGGCTACGAAAAGACCTTCAGAAGGGCTGTTGACGGGCGTACACGCAAGGGGCGGAAAATCGGGGTTTTCGTCGTCCGCTCATTTATGAGCCGGATTCGGAAAACGCGGCGGAACGGACGGAGCGAAGCGAGGGCGTGAAACCCGTTCGGAGACCAGCAAAAGCCCAGATGAAGCCCAGACAAAGCCCCGAAAGTGGCAGTTGAACATGTACTTATCGGCTCATATAATTAAATATGGAAATGCGTAATTGATTAAATATATAGAGAGGTGAGGATATGAAGACGATTCTGGTATGCAATCAGAAGGGCGGCGTGGGCAAGTCCCTGGTCGCCGACGAGATTGCCTTCTCCTTCGAGCGCTCCGGCATCCCCGTGAGCTTCTACGACCTGGACACGCAGGGCGGCACGCTGCACGAGACGCATGAGGCGGACGCCGCACAGGTCGCCGTGGTGGACACGCCGGGGGCCTTGCAGGAGGGGCTGGCGGACTGGCTGAAGGAGGCGGACGTGGTGGTCATCCCGACCAGGACCACGTCGAGGGACATCGAGCCGCTGATGCGCATGCGCAAGGCGGTGTTCAAGAACAGTCACGCCAAGATTGTCTACGTGATGAACGGGTGGAACCGCTTCAAGGCGTCCCGCGACTTCATGGAGTGGTTCGAGGGTCTGGCGGGCGACCAGACGGTGGCCAAGCTGCCCCAGTCCGAGGCGTTCGTTCAGGCGGGAGCCGCCGGCAAGTCCGTGGTCGAGTTCGACCGACGCGGCAAGGCTGCGAAGGCGACTCTCGCTCTGGTGGGCACGGTGCGCGAGGCTGCGGGATTCCCGAAGGAATAACCGCAGGTCAAAGGCGTTGTCCCTCTGGACAAATGCGTCTCGATAATGTATAATTGTACAAATATGTAAATGATTAAAGGAGGTCGAGCCATGGCGAACATGTTCGAGAAATACGCTGCCGACCGCGAGGCCGAGCAGAAGAAGATAGAGAAGGCCGTTGTCGCTGACGCAACGGCGGACGAGAAGCGCACCACCCTCTCGCTGTCGCTCACCGTGAGCGACAAGAAGGCGCTCAAGATGATGGCGTTGGAGCGTGATACGACGATTGCCGCAATCATCCACGAGTGGGTGCAGGAGCATCTGAAGGAGGTGGATGAGTAAGTGGCGCATGTTTCAGAATACGATGTCGAAAGCCTTTTCATAGACAGGCTTGAAAGCATCGGCTACGAGTTCGTCGATATGGCGAACTACGACGATGTCGTCGCGAACTTTCGCGAGCAGTTGACGGTATTCAACGCTCAAAAATTGATTGAGGCCAAGGGCGAGGCGACATTGTCCGACGCTGAGTTCGGGCGCGTGATGATTCACGTGGACAACAAGAGCGTATATGATTCAGCGAAGATTCTTCGTGACAAGTACGTTCTGGCGCTGGATAACGGCAAGACCGTGTATCTGGACTTCTTCAGTTCTGATACCGACCGCAATATCTATCAGGTGACGCATCAGGTCACGATGGACAAGGAGCATAAGGACGACGTTGCGTACAAGAATCGTTACGACGTGACGATTCTTATCAACGGCCTTCCGGTGGTGCAGGTCGAGCTGAAGCGTCCCGGTGTGGAAATCAACGAGGCAATCAACCAGATTAACCGCTACCGCAAGTTCTCGTTCAAGGGACTGTTCCGGTATTTGCAGCTGTTCGTCGTGTCAAATTCGGTACAGACGAAGTATTTCTGCAACGAGAACGAGATGGACGGCGGCTCGTACAATCCGATTCTGAAGAGCCTCGTGTTCTTCTGGACAGACGACAAGAACAAGCGCATCAACAAGTTGGACGAGTTCACGGCGGACTTCCTGCGCCGTTCGACCATCACGGAAGTGCTGGACAAGTACATGGTCATCAAGACAACGGAACCCGTCTTGATGGTGATGCGCCCGTATCAGATTTACGCCGTGAAGGCAGCGAAGCGGCGCGTGCTGGAGTCGAACCAGAACGGGTACGTCTTCGCCTGCACGGGGTCCGGCAAGACACTGACGTCGTTCAAGCTGGCGCAGCTTCTGCGCGACGAGCCGAGGGTGGACAAGGTCATCTTCCTGATTGACCGCAAGGATTTGGACGACCAGACGGTCGACGAGTACAACTCTTTCGAGAAGGGGTGCGTGGACGGCTCGGATTCGACGGCCGTGCTGGTGAAGCAGCTGGGGCAGGCGGACCGGGGCCTCATCGTGACGACGATTCAGAAGATGGCGAACGCCGTCAAGAGCAAGCGGTACGAGAGGCTGATGGACTCGTACCGCGACAAGAAGGTCGTGTTCATCATCGACGAGTGCCATCGCAGCCAGTTCGGCAAGATGCACGGCGACATCGAGCGCCACTTCCGCAACGCGAACTACATCGGCTTCACGGGGACGCCCATCTTCGAGGCAAATAAGGGCAAGGACGGCAGAACGACCGCCGATGTGTTCTATGCCGGCTCGAAGCTGGATTCCTGCCTGCACCGCTACATGATTAAGGACGCGATTGCGGACGGCAACGTCCTGCGTTTCTCGGTGGAGTACCAGCGGACGATTTTCGCGAAGCAGGTGTCCGCGAGCGGTATCGACCCGGAGCGTCTCGGGGACCCCGAGTATTGCAGGCGCCACAATCTGGATTTGGAGTCCCTGTATCACGATGACGAGCGTATTCGCGTGATTGCCGAGGATATTTTTGAGCACCACGCGCAGCACGTCCATCCGCAGGGCAAGGATGTCTACACGGCACTGTTCGCCGTGGATTCCATCAAGACGCTCGGCAAGTATTACGACGCGTTCCGGGAGCTGAACGAAGCTCGTCCAGATGACGAGCGCTACCGGGTGGCGGCGATATTCACCTATCAGGCGAACGAGGACATGGACGAGGGCGGTGACGAGCATTCTCAAGAGCTGCTGGCCCGCTGTATGGCCGACTATAACGGAATGTTCGGCACGGCATTCGACCTGGATTCATTCGACGCCTACCGCAAGGACATCGCGAAGCGCATGAAGCAGAAGGAGCTTCCGCAGGTTGACATCCTTCTGGTCGTGAACATGATGCTGACCGGGTTCGACGCCAAGCCGCTGAACACGCTGTATCTGGACAAGAACCTCATCTGGCACACGCTCGTGCAGGCATACAGTCGCACGAACCGCGTGGACAAGGTGACGAAGCAGTTCGGGCAGATTGTGTCCTACCGCGACATCAAGAAGGCGCAGGACGACGCACTGAAGCTGTTCTCCGGCGACGGTGACCCGAACGAATACCTGCTGGAGAGCTACGAGTATTACGTGAACCAGTGGATGAATCAGGAAGTCCAGCTGCGCAAGGCGGCACAGACGGTCGACGACGCGGGGCAGCTTCAGAGCGAGGAGGACATCCGCAAGTTCGTGGTGGCGTTCCGTGCGATGTCGGGCACGCTGGCGACCTTGAAGACCTTCGGGAAGTTCGACTGGGCGGATTTGTCCGTCGTGCTGGACGATGAGGAATACGAGGGCTACAAGAGCTGGTATCTGTACTATCACGACGAGGCCAAGAAGAAGGACCCGAAGGTCCCCGTGCCGGTGGACGTCGATTTCGACGTGGAGCTGGTGCGCACCGACCGCATCAACGTGATGTACATCCTGAGCCTGCTGAAGTCCGCCCACGACGGGGACAAGTCCGAAGAGGAGCGCGCCCGCGACATCGACTTGGTGATGCGCGAAATCGAGCGTTCGGATAACGACGCCCTCCGTGCGAAGAAGGACATCATGGAGGCGTTCATCCGCACGAGATTCTACGATTTGCCGGACGGCATCGACGTGCAGCAGGCATACGAGCAGTTCGAGCGCGAGAGCCTGCAAGCGGAAATTGAGTCCTTCGCGTACGACAACGGCGTCGAGGCGCAGGACGTCTTGGACATCTTCTCGGAGTACACCTTCGGCGGAAGTATTACCGAAGAGGACATCCGTAAGCGCCTCGCGTCGTACCGCATGGGACTTTTGAAGATTACGAAGATGACGAACGCCATCAAGGAGTTTGTCATCAGCGCATACAGCCGTTACAAGGCAGAAGGAGAATAGGCTTGTATGATTGACTCAACGAAGTATCAGGCGCAGGCGAGCGAGCTGTCCCAGAAACTCTGGGCCATTGCCAACGACCTGCGTGGGAACATGGATTCCACGAAGTTTCGAAACTACATCCTCGGAACGATTTTCTACAGGTATCTGTCGGAGCGCACCGAGGACTACATGCAGGAAATCCTGAAGGAGGACGGTCTGACCTACGGGCAGGCGTTCGCGGACGATGATTACCGCCCGGTGGTCGAGCAGTGGTCCATCGAGCATTTGGGGTACATCATCCGACCCGAGAATCTGTTCGGTGAGCTGGTACGCAAGATTGTCCGTCCCGACGGCGACGCCGACCGCTTCAATGTCGAGGATTACGAGCGTGCCGTGAACGAGCTGACCGGCTCCACCATGGGACAGGCGTCCGAGGCGGCGTTTTCCGGTTTGTTCAACGACATGAAACTGCAAGACCCTGATTTGGGTGACACCGTGTCGGCGAGGACATCGCTCATCGCGAAGGTCATCGTGAAAATCAGCGAGATTGACTTCAAGCTGGCGGACTCGCAGTTCGACGTGTTAGGCACGGCGTACATGATTCTCATCGGGCTGTTCGCATCCGATGCCGGTAAGAAGAGCGGCGAGTTCTTCACGCCGACCGGGCCTTCGAAGCTGGTGGCGACGTTGGCGACCGTGGGTCTGGACGAGGCAAGGACCGTAGGCGACTGCACCTGCGGTTCGGCGTCCATGCTGCTGGAAGTGCAGAAGCACCTGACCACGGGACGCGTGGGGCACTTCTACGGGCAGGAGAACAACGCTACGACGTACAACCTCGCCCGTATGAACATGCTGATGCACGGCGTTGATTATCAGCATTTCGATATTTACAAGGGCGACACGCTGCGGGAGGACAAGTACGGAGACGTGAAGATGACCGTGCAGGTCTGCAACCCTCCCTATTCCCTGAAGTACGACGGGAATCCGGCGCTGCTGGACGACCCCCGCTATTCCGGCGCCGGCAAGCTGCCGCCCAAGTCCCATGCGGACTATGCCTTCGTCGAGCACATGGTCTATCACATGGATGACGACGACGGACGCGTGGCGGTGCTCCTGCCCCACGGCGTGCTGTTCCGTGGTGGTGCCGAGGAGGTCATCCGCAAGTACATCGTGAAGGATTTGAACCGCCTGGATGCTGTCATTGGCCTTGCGCCGAACTTGTTCCACGGAACGAGCATCCCCGTGTGCCTGCTGGTGCTGAAGTCCAAGCGCAACGGCAACAGCGGCAACGTGCTGTTCATCGACGCCAGCAAGGAGTTCAAGCCCGGCAAGAACCAGAACACGCTGGAAGACGCGCACATCCAAAAGATTGTGGAGGCTTACAAGAACCGCGCGGACGTGGACAAGTTCGCCCATGTGGCGGACATGGCGGAAATCGAGGCGAACGGCTGGAATCTGAACATTCCGCGCTACGTCGATACGTTCGAGGAAGAGGAGCCTGTGGACCTTGCTGCCGTACGCGACGACCTCAAGCGCATCGAGAGCGAGAAGAAGGCCGCTATCGACAAGGTCGAGTCGATGCTGCATCAGCTGAGACTATGAGAGGAGGGGCGTAATTGATTTGTTCAGATTGGATAAGCATAATTTGCGCCTCGATTTCCCTCGTCGTGACCATCGTGATTGCGGGCCTGCAGCTGTGGCAAAGCGGGCGCATGGAGAAATTCGAGCGACGTCAGGATGAGCGCGACGAGCGACGCCACGCTGAGGAAGTGAAGTCTCAGGCGGTTTCCTTCATATCGAAGCATTATGCAGACCGCGGCCTGATTCCTCTGTGCGCGATGGCGGCGATGCATAACGACCTGTATTACTATTCGCGGGAGATGTACCGCGAGTTTTGCTGTATGACGCTCGAAGCACAGAACCGTGTCCTTGAATACTGCGGACTGGATTTGCGCGTCACGGAGGAAAAAGGGCTTTTTGAGCGATGCATCAAAGCAGTGGAGGAAGTCTTGCGCACGCATTTCCATGACGATGAGTCTCCGTTCTATGACGGGGGCAAGTACGTGTTGCGCAGCCTCGAATGTTATGGTGGCGAGAAGATTCCCGTTGAGCGAATCAATTATCGTCCTTCATATATGGCTGGTCCGCTCGCCGTGAATTTTGATGGCACCTCATCTTATGAACGCTGTATCGCAGATGTTTTAAGCGAATCGTTCCGGGGCGATGGTTCCGAACGCCCTATTTCCGACCTTGAGTGCAAATATGAGTTCAGAGAGGCGCCGGAAAACGAAGCATGTCAGTTTGCAACGGTCCTTGCGCAGTTCATCGCAATATACGGCAGCGAGGATGTGGACTCGGATAAAGAATACGGTGCGCCGGGGGGATATGCGGGAGAAACCATAGACACGATGGAAGATTTGTTTTTACTGGCAGTATTCGAAATGTATATCCATTTGGTTCTGAAGGAGGTGTAAGCATGGGAGAACCGAAACTGAGATTCAAGGCTGATGACGGGTCCGACTTCCCGGATTGGGAAGATAAGACACTTGGAGAGTTGTTCCATATTTCCGCAGGTGGGGATATTGATAAGAACAATTGCGCAGCAAAGCAGTCCAAAGATTATCCTTATCCAGTTTATGCCAATGCATTGGTTAATAACGGAACATATGGATATGCCAATTATTACAAAATTGACGGCGACACATTCACTGTGACGGGACGTGGCGATGTGGGACATGCCGTGGCACGACATTGTATGTATGTGCCCATTGTCCGTTTGCTTGTTTGCCAGCCAAACATGGATGATGACGTTGATTTCTTTGCTGAGCAGATAAACTATACGAGAGTTTTTATTGAATCAACTGGTGTTCCGCAGTTGACGGCACCTCAGCTTTCAAAAATTAAAGTCAAGCGTCCTACTCTCCCCGAGCAGCGCAAAATCGCCGATTTCTTGTCCGCCGTCGATGCGGTCATCACAGCGCAGCAGGCGGAAGTCGATGTGTGGGAGCAGCGCAAGAAGGGTGTGATGCAGAAGCTGTTCAGTCAGGAGGTCAGGTTCAAGGCCGACGACGGGAGCGACTTTCCTGATTGGAATGAAACGCGCTTGAATAAGCTCTGCGAATACGGAACAAATCGTGGTACTGGCGGAAATTATGTCGGCACGGAAAATATGTTGAAGGATTTCGGCGGCGTCGCTGTTGAAAACAGGGAGAGTGAAGGAACTGGTTCTTTGTATGGACCGGGTGACACGCTTATGTCGAATATTCGTCCATATCTGAAGAAAGTCTGGACTGCGGATTGCGAGGGCGCTTGTAGCACGGACATACTCGTATTCCACCCAACGAATGTTGTGCCAGATTTTCTACATTATGTGATTGCCTCTGATTCTTTTGTCGCCTACGTTATGTCAGCTGCGAAGGGGTCAAAGATGCCTCGTGGAGACAAGGCTCATATCATGCAAATGCCTGTTTTTGTTCCTGATAAAGATGAGCAGCTAAAAATTGCTGATTGCCTCGCTTCGATGGATGAGGTCATCCAGAAGTCGAAGAACGAGCTGGCGAAGTGGCAGGAGCTGAAGAAGGGCCTGCTCCAGCAGATGTTCGTATAGACGCTAGCAGCCCGCCGTTCTTTTAAGCGGCGGGCTTTATAATTAAATGCGTATTTACGCAATTCATCATATAGGAGGAATAGACGTGAAAGCCTATAAGCAGAAAAGACAGGGGGTGGTAAACCTATGGCACGTAAGAAGAAATTCGCGCCGAACGACAACAACCTCGCGATAGCGTACTATCGCTTCTCGTCCCACTCGCAGAACGACGCGAGCATCGACCAGCAGCGCGAGCTTGCCCATGATTGGGCGGATGCGCATGGTTTCAAAATCGTGCAGGAGTATGAGGACGCGGCAATATCCGGCACCACGGACGCACGACCGGGGTTCCAGCAGATGCTGTCGGAAGTCGCAAAAATCCGTCCCCATACCCTCATCATGTGGAAGACCGACCGTCTGGGACGCGACAAGTACGTTCTGGCGATGGCGAAGAAGAAAATCCGCGACGCGGGATGCGAGATTCACCTGTTGGCCGAGCACATCCCGACGGAGGGACCCGAAGGCGGCCGCATCGAGGGGCTGATGGAGGCCATGGCGGAGTATTACAGCCGCCAGCTGTCGCAGAACATCCAGCGCGGCATGGACTACAACGCGCAGCACGCCCTGTACAACGGCCACAAGCTGTTCGGCTACGACGTGGACAGGTCCACGAAGAAGTACGTCCCGGACCCGAACACGGCGCCGTTCGTGCGGTGGGCGTTTACGGAATACGCGTCGGGCAGGCCGCTGAAGGCCATTGCCGAGGAGATGAACGCGCAGGGCCTGCGCACGCCGAGGAACGCGAAGTTCAGCGTGAACATGCTGAACAAGATGCTCAAGAACCGCGCCTACATCGGCGAGTACCACCACGGCGACATCACGGTCGCCGGCGGAATGCCCGTCCTCGTCGACGAGGCGACGTTCGACAGGGCGCAGAGGCGGTTCGCCGAGAACAAGCGCAAGGGTTCCCAGCGGGCGCACGGCATGGACGGCAGCGACGCCCCGCGCTATTGGCTCACGGGCAAGCTCTATTGCGGTGAGTGCGGGAGCACCATGCAGGGCGTGTCCGGCACGAGCAAGACCGGGCGGACGTATTACTACTACTATTGCTCCGCCCAGCGCAGGAAGGAGTGCCACCTGCACAAGGCCCGCAAGCGGGACTTGGAGGACATGGTGCTGTTCGCCCTGCACAACATCGTCGACGACGAGGAGAACGTGACGGCGCTCGCCCTGGATGCGGCGGAGTATTACGAGAAGAACCACAACGACACCGCATATCTCGAAGCGCTGGAAGCGAAGCGCAGGGAAGTGGAGAAAAGCCTCGCGAACCTCGTGAAGGTCATCGAGAAGGGCGTGGTCAGCGATACGGTGACGGAACGTCTCGCACAGCTCGAAGAGCAGAAGAGCGCCCTGAACGATGCCATAGGGACGGAAAATGTCCGCGTGTCGCTGTGCGAGGACAGGCACAGCATCCAGGCGTACTTCGACAAGTTCCTGCACGCCGACGTGAACGACCCGGAGATTCGAGACCAGGTCTTCGAGTATTTCGTGGACAAGGTCTATCTGTACGACGACAAGCTCGTCGTGAGCATGTGGTTCTCCGAGGACGACAAGCAGGAAATCACGTGGCGGGACTGGTTCTCGCTGGATGAGTATTGGACCGACGAATCCCCTTTTGTTAAAGGGGGAGGCGTCGAGTTCGACTGCTTCCCCCTCGGCTCCACTCCAAGGGCCGCATGATTCCAACGATCATGCGGCCCTTTTCGTATTTTCACCCACGTTTCGCGTCCTGCCCACGGCGAAACGCGCGCTATTTGATGATGGGTCGGCTCGGGGCCGACACGTCGATCTGATGCTTGTCTCCTATCAGCGACGGGTCGCTGAGCAGCTTGTCGACGATCGCCGACTTGAGTTTCAGCTCGGACGAATCACCCCAGACGACGACATATTTGCCGGAACTCAGCTCGGTGGTGATGGAATCCTGCGTTTTCGCGCTCACCTTGGTGATGACGGTGCGCATCGTGTCGGGCAGACCGCCGAGGATGGTCAGTGCCTCCTTGACGGCGCGGCTGTTCAGACCGTTGTCCACCGAGCTCACCTCGATGACCGGAATACCTTTCATGGACGCCTTGCCCACCGCGTTGAGCACGCGGGCCTTGCGGTCGACCGCCACCAGGGTTCCATCTGGTTCCTTGAGCATGGCGGCGGGCTGCTGCGCCTTGATGTCAATCTCCAGCGAGCGCGGATACCGTTTGACGACGTTCGCCTGGGTTACGCCGGGGATGTTCTTCAGCTGCGAGCTGACCTTGTCTGCGGAGACCAGGAACAGCGATTTGCCGGATTGCTGGTTCGCGATATCCAGCACATCCTTCTCGCTCACCCATTCGTTGCCGCCGCTGACGCTGATCTGCGAGGTTTCCAAACGGAACACGGATGAGAACAACAGAAGCCAGATCAGCGCGGACACCAGCGCCGCGGCCAATATCACAATCAGCACGCGGATGGCGGCGACCCGGGTGCCCGCCTTCTTCCGCTCCTTCAGGCGCGCGTCGAAATCCAGCACTTTGGGACGGGTCGCCACGCCGAGCACGCCGACGTTCTCATCGAGCGTCTTCTTGACCACATCCTCGCTGTGCAGGCGACGCGCGTCGACGAAACCTTCGGCGCGTGATACCGACCGGGACGAGGACGACGAAACGCTCCGGGACGCCGTCTTTCCGAACCTCGATTTTCGGGAGACTGTTTTCCCGCCCTTTACCTGTCGGGAAGTCTCTTTTTCTAGGGCCTTTTCCGACTTCCTGCCGGACATCATCTGCCGGCCCGTCGCCTTCCCGACCGTGGTTCTCCCCGGCGACGCCTCTCCGGATGCAGCCTTCCGGGACACGTCATTCGACGCGGTGCGAGGCTTTTTCCTGGTCTGGCGTTCCCGTGTCACGGCGACGCGATTGGCTTCGGCACCCGACGATGAGGCCCTGTCTGCCGTCGTGCGCGGCTTGCGCGAGCCGGACCCTTGCCCGGCCTCACGACCGGCATCGCCATGTGAGGAAACGACCCGCCGTGCCATCAGCGGTCACCGAGATTGTGCCGGGCCCCCAGTGCGTGCAGGATCACCGCGCCCATGGCGGTAATGTCCCCCGCGCCGACGGTGAACACCACGTCCGTGGGACGGCAGCGCATCGCCAGCATCTGAGCCGCCACCTGCATGTCGTCGACCGCGCTGATCCACGTCCCGTCGCCCTGCGCCGAAGCGTGCGGCACGTCCTGCGCGGCATCGACGATGGTCATGGCGGAAACGTCCGGGAAGTCCCGCTGCAGTTCGCGTGCGGGGAAGATGCCGGTGACGATGACGTCATCGGCCTTGGACAGCGCCTCGGCGAACTCGTGGGCGAACGTACGCGTGCGCGAGAACAGGTGCGGCTGGAACAGCACCCGGATGACGGAACGCGGGTACCGGCGCCGGGCGGCGTCGAGCAGCGCGCTGATCTCCGTGGGATGATGCGCGTAATCGTCGACCACCGTCACGCCGTTCTCCTCGCCGCGCATCTGGAACCGGCGCGAGGCTCCGAGGAACGTCGAGGCGGCCTGGGCTGCGGCCTCGGGTGTCACGCCCAACAGCATCGCGGCCAGGATGGCCGCGGTCGCGTTGCGCGCGTTGTGCATGCCTGGGATGGCGAGGCTGACCGGCAACGCCAGATCGGCGTCGCCGCAGCCGCAGACCGACGCGAGTGACGCCGGCACATGGACGGTGAAGGTCTCCCGGCCGCTGTCGGCGCTCTCATGCTCGGCATCGATGCGCACCAGCGTGGCGCCGCGCAGGTCCCCGATCTGGTCGGCATCCTTGGTGGCGTACACGATCGTTCGACGGGCCACGGACGGGTCGAGGTCGCGCAGCACGGCCACGGCACCCTCGTCATCGCCCGTCATGACGACATGTCCGCTTGCATGCCCCGCATGGTCGACGAACGCGGCGCAGTAATGCGCCTCGTCGCCATAATGGTCGAGATGGTCTGCGAGCGCGTTCGTGATCACCGCGATCGAGGGACGGTACTTGCAGAAGCTGCCGTCGGATTCGTCCGCCTCCGCGACCAATACGTCGCCGCGTCCGGCATGCCCGCCGTCCAGTACCGCTCCCCCGGGTGCCTGGATGGTGCCGCCGATGGCGTAGCTGGGATCGGCCAGCTCCCCGGTTCCGGCATGGACGAGGATGTGGGATAGCAGCGAACTTGTCGTGGTCTTGCCATGCGCTCCGGCGACGGTGACCGCCCGGCGGCCGTTCATCAGCAACGCCAGGATGTCGCTGCGATGCACGATGCGGATGCCCCGCTCGTGCGCCGCGACGATTTCGGGGTTGTCGGGCTTGATGGCGCTGGAGTACACCACGGTGTCGGCACCACGCACGTTGTCGGCCTGCTGGCCGATTTCGACGGTGATGCCGAGGGATCGCAGCCGTTCGGTCTTCGAGCCTTCCTCACGGTCGGAACCGTCAACGTCGACGCCACGCTCATGGAGCATTTCGGCGAGCACGCTCATACCGGCGCCACCGATGCCGATGAAATGGGTCCTTCCCAGTTGCAACACCGTCGCGTCGGGCGCGAACGCGACCCTCATCGGGTCGAGGACGATAGGGGTGGCATTGGTTTGCGCTTCAGACACTGCAGATTCTCCTTGATGATTCATGCTGGTCACCATTATGGTCATACCCGACGCCAATCAGAGCGCCGCATTACGCCAGTTCAAGCACGCGACGGGCCATGGTGTCGGCGGCGTCGCGAATGCCGTACTCCCATGCCTTGTCGCCCAGCTCGCGCAGCCGGTCCGGTTCGGCGAGCAGCGACGGCACATGGGACTGCACCCACTGCGCGGTGAAATCCTTGTCGGCCACCATCAGCCCGCCGCCGGCCTTGACCACGGGAAGCGCGTTGAACCGCTGCTCCCCGTTGCCGATCGGCAACGGGACATACACCGCAGGCAGGCCCAGGGCGGCGAGCTCGGACACCGATCCCGCCCCGGACCGGCAAATCACCAGATCGGCGCATGCGAACGCCAGATCGATGCGTTCCAGATATTCGGCCGCATGATAGTCGCCCTTGCCGTATGAATCAGGGCCCACACCGGTGAAGACCCCGGCATTGGCGCGCTCTCCCACCAACGAGCGCACTTCGTCGATCTTGCCCTTGCCGGTCAGATGGACGACCTGCGCGTGTTCGAGCAGCACCGCGGCACTGGATGCCACCGCCCTGTTCAGGCTGACCGCGCCCAGCGACCCTCCGGTGACCAGCACCATGGGACGCGCTGGGTCGATGCCCATCGCCTCGGCCCCCGACTGGCGCACGGACGCGCGATCGGACGCGAACTGCGCCGCGAGCGTGCTGATCGCCGGCCGCAACGGCAGCCCGACGCGCTCCATACGGCACCCGGATCCCGGCTTGAGGCCGGTGTTCTCGTACGCCGTACCGATGAACGCAGCGTAACGCGCGCCGAGCTTGTTGGCCATGCCGGCTCGGGCGTTCTGCTCATGGATGACGACGGGTATGCCCATCCTGTGCGCCGCGGAATACACCGGAGCCGAGGCATAGCCGCCGAATCCGACCACAACGTCCGCGTGACGCGAACGCAGGATATCGCGGACCTTGCGGGTCTCGCGCATCCACTTGGCCGGAAACTGGAGCGCGGCCTTGTTGGGGCGCCGCGGGAACGGGACCTTTTCGATGGTGTCCAGCTCATAGCCGGCGCGGGGAACAAGGTCGTGCTCCAGTCCTACGGCCGTGCCGATGATGCTGATGGAAGCCTCGGGCCGGATACGGCGAATCGCATCCGCCACGGCCAGCAACGGGTTGACATGACCGGCGGTGCCGCCGCCTGCCAGAACGATATGCACAGGTGATGAACTCATAATCTCCGAGCTTAGCGTGAGTGATGAAAAAACGCGGCTTCGTCAAGCCGACTTTGACATATTTCGCCCTGTTGGCAGGGCCTTATGGCCACCCCAGCTGGCTTCGCCGACAGCCCCGCCTCCGGTCAGGCGCGGGACGAATCGGCCTTGATCTGAGGTTGGGCGCGCATGAGCGAGGCGGCCACGCCGGCCGCCGCCAGACACATGATCAGGGACGACCCGCCCGCCGAGACGAACGGCATCGGCACGCCCATGACGGGAAAAACCCCGACCACGACGCCGATGTTGATCAGCGCCTGCCCGACAAGCCATACGGTGATGCACAGCAGGCTGACCGACGCGTAACGGTCCGCGGTCTGCAGGGCCACGCTGATCATGCATCCTCCCAGCACCACGAACAGTATGATGACGATGGCCGCTCCGATGAAACCGGTCTCCTCGCCGATGATGGCGAAGATGAAATCATTGTGCGCCTCCGGCAGATAGTTCCATTTCTCGCGGGAGTTGCCCAAGCCTACCCCGAACAGACCGCCTTCGGCCAAGGCGTATTTCGCGTGTATCGACTGGTAGCAGACCTTTTGGGCATCGGTGCCGCTGCACTCCTGGTACGCGGCCAGAACGCGGTTCAGCCTGTTCGGACTGTATGCAATCAATCCCACGATGCCGATGATGCCCAGGGCGGCAAAGGCCGCAAGGACCTTGCCTGGATATCCTCCCAAAAGAAACGCGACGAATCCGATGAACAGGACGATCATGGCCGTGCCCAGATCCTTGCCCAACATCACGAATCCCAGGCACAGGAGATACAGAACCGTCAGGGGGGCATATGCCCGCAACTTGCCGATCTTACCGCTGTGTTTCTTCGCCCAGTGCAGGGCCGCCGGAAGCCATATGCACAAGGCGAGCTTCATCACCTCGGCCGGCTGCATCGTGAACACGCCGCGCTTGCCGATCCAGCCGGCATTGCCGTTGACCTCGACGCCGAGCGGCGTGAACGTCAGCAGCTGCAGCAGCATCGCGAATAACACCACGGCGAAGCTGAAACGCCTGTACATACGAGCCGGAAGGCACATGAAAACCACGCCCACGACCAGACCCATCACGCAGTACATGCCCTGGCTGATGGCCTGCGAAAACGGCGATCGGCCGGCGGAGACCATCGACACGGTGGAACTGGAGAACACCATGATCACGCCGAAGCCGGTGAGCACCACAACGGCGGCCCGGAAGCCGTGATAGCACCACAGCGGGTTGAGCAGACTGCGCAGTCCGGTGAACCTGCCGAGCCGTTGGGCGTCACGCTCTTCGACCCGCCGAGCTTCGGCCAGTCGGGAGGCGGACGAATCCTGCCCCGTGCGTCTGCCCGTGCCAGTGCCCGCGCCCGCGGAACCAGCATCCGACCGCGAAGGCTGGCCGGATCTTACGGAGCGGGCGCGTCGCCGCGGATCGTCACTTGCCATGCTGCGTCACCCATCGTGAGGACTCCCGCGCGAACTGGGTGCCGCGGTCCGCGTAGGAGACGAACTGGTCCATGGAGGCGCAGGCGGGTGCCATCAGCACCACGTCACCTGTGCCGGCGTATGCGCCTGCGGCATCGACCGCGCGCGCCATCACCGTGTCCGAGGGCTCGGACTCGATCACGGTAAGAGGAATGCCGGGTGCGCTGGCGGCGAACGCCTCAAGCATCGGCTTCTGGTCCTTGCCGATGATGACGGCCGCCTTAATCGTATGCGCCTGATCCGCCACGAGCTGTTCAAAACGGCTTCCCTTGGCGAGTCCTCCGGCGATCCACACCACGCTCTTGGGGGCGAAGCTGCTCAGCGATGCCCGCGCCGCGTGGGCGTTCGTCGCCTTCGAATCGTCGATGAAGCGTATCGAGCCGCCGTCGCCCGTCGTCGCCGTCGCCACCGTCTGGATGCGATGGCCGCCGGGGGCGAACGCCTTCAGCGCAGCCAACGCCTTATCGAGGTCCACGCCCATTCCCAGCGCCAACGCCAGCGCGGTCATCGCGTCGGCGAGCAGGTGCGGGTACACGGTGCCGTCCGGCTCACACAGGTGGGGGAACTCCTGGACCGGCGCCAGGCGGGTCTCATCGCCGAATGCGCCGCCGGCCACGCCGCTGCGGTCGACGATCCAGCCGTCGTCCACGCCGATCTGGCCGGGATGGGGAACGCCGAGCGTGAATCCGATGCGCCGGCATCCCTCGGCGGTATGCGCCGCCGAGGCGAGCGCGCTGACGCGCCGGTCGTCGGCGTTGAACACCAGGGCGCGCCTGACGTTGCGAAACACCTTCGACTTGTCGGCGGCGTACGCTTCGATGCCGCCATGCCAGTCGAGATGGTCGTCGGCGATGTTCGTGATCGCCGCGCAATCCAGCGCCAGCGAATCGGTGAAATGCAGCTGGAACGAGCTGAGCTCCACGCACAGCGCGTCGTTGTCCGGATCGACCGCGGCGTGGGACACCGCCTTGCCGATGTTGCCGACCGCCGGTGCAACGAGGCCATCGGCGCACAGCATGGCCGAGGTCATCTCGGTCGTGGACGTCTTGCCGTTCGTGCCGGTGATGCCCACCCACGGGGCGGGGCGGCCGGTGCGGGCGCTGTCCACGCGCAGCCGCCACGCGAGCTCGACCTCGCTGTACACGGGGATGCCTCGGCGTTGGGCTTCGAGGATGAACGGCGTGCGCGGGTTGAACACCGGCGACGTCATGACGATGTCGGCCGAATCCCAGTCGATGTCGTCGAACGAATGCAGGTCGGCCTCCGGCTTATGCTCGTCCACGCCGATTACCCGCGCTGCGCGGGAACGCAACACTTCCATCATGCTGCGGCCGGATATACCCAGACCGGCCACCAGAACGGTCTTGTCACTGAGATCCATATCGTCTCCCTTGTCATTGCACCGCCGAACCGGCGGACGCTCTCATGCGAACCTGCCTATACCGCGGCGGTCACGCCACGCTGTGCGGCGCGGAGCCGTCACGGTACCGTTCAGACAAACAGCAACCCGGATCGGGACACCCAATCGACGTAGAACATCATCAGGCCCACGATCATGAACAGGAACTCGATCATCCAGAAGCGCACGACGACCTTTGATTCGCTCCACCCGAGAAGCTCGAAATGATGGTGGATCGGCGCCATCTTGAACACGCGCTTGTGCGTGAGCTTGAACGAGGTGACCTGGATGATGTCGCTCATCACCTCGATTACGTACAGGCCGCCGATGATGATGGCGAGGAATTCGGTGTGTGTGGCGATGGACAGCGCGGCGAACAGGCCGCCGAGCGCCAGCGAACCGGTGTCGCCCATGAAGATCGTCGCCGGGTTCGAGTTGTACCACAGGAATCCGAAGCAGGCGACGGCCGCGCAGCAGGCGATGATGGTCAGGTCGAGCGGATCGGACACCGCATACGAGAACCCTTCGTGCGTGCCGCCCTTGATATGGTAGCTTTCCCAGAACGCGATGATGGCGTATCCGGCGAACGCGATCATCGACGAACCGGATGCCAGGCCGTCAAGGCCGTCGGTCAGGTTGACCGCGTTCGTCCACGCGGTCATGAGGAAATTCACCCAGATGACGAATATGATCGCGGCGACCACGCCGCCGGCGAACCGGAAGTCGAAGAACGGCTTCTCAATGAAGCTCATGCCTGCCTGAGCGCTGGGGAACCCCGATTTGGTGGGGATGATCAGCGCGAGAACCGCGTAGATCGTGGCGAAGATGAACTGGCCGATGAACTTGGCATGCACCGACAGGCCCAGATTCTGTTTTTTGCGCACCTTGGCGAAGTCGTCGATGAAGCCGAGCAGGCCCATCGACAGCATCGCGAACAGCACAAGCATCGCGGACAGGGAGGGAACCGCTCCCGAGCGGACGTAACGGTACAGTGCCGACGCCCCCCATCCGAGCACGATCGCCAGCACGATTGCTACGCCGCCCATGGTCGGGGTGCCGCGCTTGACCAGATGCGACTTCGGCCCGTCCTGACGGATGTACTGCCCGTAGTGCAGCCGATGCACCAGATGGATCAGCATCGGCGTGCCCGCGATGGTCACCAGAAGCGAGACCAGAATGCCAATGATTAACGCGATCAACTCAGATTCCCCGCTTCCTATTCGTGGTCGGACGGCTGTCCGTCCGCTGTCGTCCATCGTTGCGCCAGGGCGCTCAGGCCCGAGGCGTGCGACCCCTTCAGCAGCACAACCGTGTCGTCATGGTCTCCGGCAAGAGCTCGGACCAAGGTGTCGGCCTGATCGATGTCGTGAACCCAATGCACCTCCGGCGTGTTGCCGTCACTGTCGTCACGCCGCTTCCGCGCGCCCTTCGCAAGGGCGGAAGCCAGCGCGTCGAAATGCTCGTCATCGTTGCCCACCGCGATGACGGCGTCGATGGGCAGGCCGGCCGCGTACTCGCCGATGCCCTCATGCAGCGCGGACTCGTCACCGCCCAGCTCCAGCATCGCTCCCAGCACCGCGATACGGTACGGGTCTGCATCGGAACGCCACCGGGCGAGCCCGTCGAGACCGGCTCGCATGGAGTCGGGGTTGGCGTTGAATGAATCATCGATCAGCGTGAAAGACATCCCGCCGCGCCGGACCGTGGACACCGCCATGCGGTGCGGGCTGATGCGGGACTGACGCGACAGCGTCTCGGCGATCGACTGCAGCGGTACGCCCAGCAGGTGGGCGACGCTCGCCGCGGCGAGGGCGTTCATCACGTTGTGCGTGCCGCGAATCGCCAGTTGCACATGGGCGGTTCCGCCATCGGCCCGTTCCAAGGTGAACGAGGGGCGGTCGCCGTCGTCGGTCCGCACGTCGCTGGCGAACAGTGCGTCCGACTTCCCGGATGCGGCGTTGCCGGCGCTGGCTTCGGCGTCGTCGCCGGCCATGCCGAACCAGAATACGTGTCCTTGCGGCGCCAGGGGGGCCATCGCCGCCACATGGGCGTCGTCGGCGTTGAGCACCGCCAGCCCATCGGGAACCAGCCCCTGGACGATCTCGCTTTTCGCCTGCGCGATGCGCTCGACGGAGCCGAATTCGCCGAGATGGGCGCATCCGACCTTGAGCACGACGGCGATGTCCGGAGGGGCGATCGTGGTCAGGCGCGTAATCTCTCCGACATGGCTCGCTCCCATCTCGGCGACGAAGAAGCGCGTGTCCCGGCCGACCTTCAACGCGGTCAGAGGAAGGCCGATCTCGTTGTTGAACGAGCCGACGGGCGCCACGGTGGAGCCGAGCGTGGACAGCAGGGCGGCCATGAGGTCCTTGGTGGTGGTCTTGCCCACCGAGCCGGTGATGCCGATCAGGGTGAACGGCGTTCCGGCCGCACGCCGAGCGGCGATGTTCGCCTTCGCGAGCAGGCCCAGCGCGTCGACCGTATCGGGAACGACTATCTGCGCCACCGGCGCATCCACTTCATGTTGTACGAGCGCCACGACCGCGCCGGATTCGCCGGCGCGAGCGACGAAATCATGACCGTCCACACGCTCGCCGGCGATCGCCACGAACACGGAGCCTTCACGGACCTGGCGCGAATCGCTGACCGCCGACGTGGCCAGTGCATCGGCTCCGTCTTCGACGCCGTCGCCCGTCTGCGGGACGATCAGCCTGCCCTGAACCGCCTCGGCCACCTGCCGAACGGTCATAGGCATCATCGTTGCCTCTGCGTTCATGCCTTGTTTTCCTCTCCATGAGCCAATTCGTGAGATACGCGCAGCGCACTGCGAATGTTGTTTCTGCGAATCCCCGCCGCCATAACCATGGCAATGGCGAGCGACAATTCACGGATACTGTCGCGGTCCGAGGCGAACGGGGCCTGCGCCGCGAGCAGGTCGGATTGCGCGTCGGCACGGGCGACGTGGGTCTGCTCGTCGACCTCGAAGCCGAAGCCCGCCCCCAGCTGCCGCGCCTGTGCGAGGTCGTCCCGGGCGTCGCCAGCCGACCCGGCGGGCTCCTCCCCGCTCGCCCACTGCCCGGACGGAGATGCCGCTTCGCCGCCTTCGCCAGCACGCGAATCCTCGCCGGTGCCGCTCGGCGTCGGCTGGCGCAGGTCTCGTGCCGAGTCCAGGCCGATGACGTCGACGTTCACGCTGGTCAGCGCATCGGATTTGAGTGTACGGTCGTTGAGCGCGAACACCATCGCCGCCGCGCCGTCCTCCGCGCAGACCGACAGCGTCTGCTGCACGTCGAGTATCGACAGCGGGTAGGTCAGGTCGAGCTCGCGCTCCAGCGACGTCGAGCCGGATGATTTCACGACGCCGACAGGATTGCCCAGCATGTGCAGGAAATCCGCTACGCATGACGCGTACCGTTCACTGCGTTTCGGGTCATCCGAGCCAACCACGAAAATGGCGAGTGCGTTGGACGGGGTGCCCGCGATGTCGCTGGCGATGTCGCCCAGCTGCCGGGACGTCAGGCGCGCGCGCAGTAGTGGCATCTGCGCGGGGCCGTCCTCGTGCTTCATCGACGGGGGGACCAGCGCAGCGTACGCGCCGCGGGCCCGGGCCTCCTCCAGCCGCTTGACGTCCACGCTCTGCGCGGGAACATACAGGGATCCGGGAGCCACGGAATCGACGTCGTCCGCGATGGATGTGACGGTGACCCCCGAAGCGCAGTCCGGGTCGAGTTCCAGCCCGTACGTGTCGGCCAGATATCCCAACGTCATCCGCCGCGCGACGGCTTCACTGACTGCGCTCATCGCTTCCGCCTTTCTTCCGTATGTTCCTTGTCGACGCCCCGCCGGATTTCCGGCGCGGCCCCTTACCAGTCCACTGCAATAGCATCGTTGCGCGGGCTGGAGGTCGGCACGTTGTACTTCTGCATAAGGAATTCACCAATCTTGGCGAACACCGGGCCAGCCGTCATGCCGCCGTAGGTGCCCTGCGGATCCTTCATGATCACGGTGATGGCGAAGCGCGGGTTGTCCGCCGGGATCATTCCGGCGAAATCGGCGACGATCGAGGTCAGCCGGCCGTCGCTTCCCGCGACCTCGGCGGTACCGGTCTTCGCCGCGATGCGGTATCCCTTGACGTTCACCACCTTGCTGTATCCCTCGGCCACGGATTCCATGGCGTTCTTGACCTGGTCGGCGACCGACTCGTCGATGACGCGCGTGGAAGAGCCCTCCTGCGGCGTCTCCACCGTGCCGTCGGCGTGGGTGACCGACTTGATCAGCGACTGCTGCTTGCGCACGCCCTTGTTGCCGATGGTCGCGACGACGTTGGTCAGCTGGAGCGCGTTCACGGAGTATCCCTGACCGAACAGGATCGTGTTGCCGGTTCGCCCGTCCCACGATTCCGGCGTGCCGAGCTGCCCGCGCGACTCGCCAGGGATGGACATGCCACTGGACTGGCCGATGCCGAACTTCGTGAGGTACTCGTACCGCTGCTTCTTCGTGTACTGCGACGAAGCCATGACCACGCCCACGTTCGAGGAGTTCTTGATGATGCCGGCCAGAGTCCAGTGCTCGTCGCCGTGCGCGGACGAGTCATGGTATTCCTGCCCGTCCTTGGTGTACGAATAGGGCACAGTGAACTTGTCGGTCGCCTTGTGCAGCCCGGTCTGCAGCAGTCCGGACATCGTGATGATCTTGCCCACCGAGCCCGGTTCGAAGCTTTCGCTGACGGCACGGGACGCGTTCAGCTTGGCCTGGTCGCTGCCCGCCTGGTATTCGTCGGTGTCCTCCAGGGCCAGTATCTCGCCGGTCTGGATGTCCTGGACCACCGCCATGGCCCACGTCGCCTTGGTCTTCTTCTGGCCTTCCAGCAGCGCCTGCTTGACGTACCAGTCGACGTCATGGTCCAGCGTCAGCGCCACGTCGGAGCCGTTCACGGCCTCTTGGGAACCGGTCAGCGTGCCGGGGATCTCCTCGCCGCCGTTACCTTGCTGGTAGATGACGTAACCGTCCGTGCCGGTCAGCGCGGAGTTCTCCATGCTTTCCACTCCGGCGACGCCCTTGCCGGAATCGTCCACGCCGCCGAGCAGCGCGCCGAGCTGGGTGCCGTTGGCGTAGATGCGCTGGCTGCTCAACTCGCCATAGACCACGCCACCCAGATTCAGGTCGTCGATGGCCCGCTTGACCGTCGGCGTCACGTCCTTCTTCAGGATCATGTACCGGCTGGTGCCGGTCAGTTTGGCGCCGAGCGTCTTCGCGTCCATCTTCAGCACGGGTGCCAGCAGACGGGCCACGCCCGCGGATCCCTTGACCCCGACCGGCTTGCCGTTGACCTTGTGGCAGAATCCGGCCCGCTTCGCCTTCTGCGTGTCGCAGTCGATCGGCTCGAACTGCGAGGCCGCCCACGGGTCGGCGATGATCGTGTATCGCTCGACGCTCTGCGCCAGCACGGTGCCGTTCGTGTCGGTGATCTTGCCGCGCATCGAGTGGACGATCACCTTCTTGGTCCGGGCCTGGGTCGCCGCCTGTGCGGCCATCTGGCCGTCTATCAGCTGGATGGAGGCCAGCTTGAACAGGCATGCGGAGGCGACCATCGCGAGTATGACGCCGATGGCGATGCACTGGAAGAGGAACTTGCGGCATCTGGCGAACCGTATCATTGCGGTTATTCGACCGATCATTGAGCGGACCCCTTACTGGGTTTGTACCCGTTGAGATCGATGGTGACGGAATCCTGCTGGGGCACCATGCCCATCTTCTGCGCCTTGTCGGGCAGCGACGAGATCAGCTCGTCAAGTTTCGCCTGATCGTCCTGCACGTCCTGGGTGAGCATGTTGATGTTTTTTTGCACCGTGTTGGATTCGAAGGAGTTCTGAACCATCTGCGTGCGCAGCATCAGGGTTATCAGCAGCGTGGCGACCAGGAAGACGATGGCGACCGTGACGTGGATCAGTGACGCGCCGCGCGCCTGGGTCCAGGCGATGATACGGGCCAGGCTGCCGGTGGACCGGGAGCCGTTGCGCTGGGAGGAGCCGTCGATGACGTGCAGCTGCGGGCGGGCGGCGGGGCGTGCGGCGCCATCCGAGCCGCGCCCCGCCGGTGCCACGGGCGCCGCGTTGGAGCGGGCGGTTCGCAATGTCGAGGCCATCATCCCCTCCTTCTCGATGTCGTGTTTCGTGCCGTCATGTCGTCATGTCTGCCGCGGCCGCCGTGTCTGCCGTGGTTTTCACCCGCGTCCCGGGCCGACTCATGGTCCCGGGCGACTTGCGCGTCCTGCCGGAAGCGCTGGCGCCAGCGCGCAGGCAGGGGCCTGACCAGCTCGACGCCGCGCAGGCGCACCGACGCCGACCTGGGATTGGCTGCGATCTCATCCGGCCCGGCCTGGACGGCGCCGCGCGTCAGCGGCGCGAAGAACGGCTGCGCGTCGTCGGGGACGACCGGCATGTCGGCCGGCGCGTCCACGCGCAGTCCTTCGTTCATGAACGACTTCACCGTCTTGTCTTCCAATGAGTGGTACGACTCGACCACCAGGCGGCCGTTCGGGGCGAGCCGGCAGGCTATCTGCGGCAGGGTGCCGGCGAGCTTGTCCAGTTCGCCGTTCACTTCGATGCGCAATGCCTGGAACACGCGCTTGGCGGGGTTTCCAGCGGGACGGTGCGCCTGCGGCACCACCTCGTCGACGAGCCTGTTGAGCTGGGCGGACGTCGTCAGAGGTTCCTGCGCGCGACGGCGCACGATCTCGCGGGCGATCTGGCGGGAGAACCGTTCCTCCCCGTATGCGCGGAATATGCGTACCAGCTCGCGCTCGGGGTACTCGGCCAGGACGCGTTGCGCGGTCAGGGGCTGGCTGACGTCCATGCGCATGTCGAGCGGCGCGTCGTGCGCGTAGGAGAAGCCGCGGTCCGTCTCATCGATCTGCAGGCTCGACAGCCCCAGATCCATGAACACCGCATTCACCCGATCGATGCCCTGGTCGTCAAGCACTTGGCCGAACGCGTCGAATGCGGCGTGGACAGGTATGAAGCGGTCCGAAAGTCCTTCCCCGGCGATGCGCTCGGTGGCCATGGCGAGTGCTTCCGCATCCCGGTCGATGCCCAGCACGCGGGCCTGCGGCGCGGCTTTGAGGAAGGCGATGGTGTGGCCGGCCAGACCGAGCGTGCAGTCGACCGCAATGGATCCGGGGTCCTGCAACGCCGGGGCGACCAGCGACACGCACTGCTCAAGCAGTACTGGCTGGTGAATCGAAGCATAATCAGTCATCAGAATCCCACCACCGGAAGCACGTCGTCGGCTATGTCGGCATAGCCTTGTTCCTTCTCGTTCAGATATCGTTCCCAAGCCTCGCGGTTCCAGATCTCGGCGCGGGTGCCCACGCCTATCACCACGATGTCGTCGCCGAGGTTCGCGTAGTCGCGCAGCATCTGCGGTACCAGCACTCGTCCCTGCTTGTCCGGGTCTTGGTCGACGGCTCCGGACAGGAACACGCGCAGGTAGTCGCGTGCGGCCTTGTCACCCATCGACGTGTGCTGGATCTGGATGGCGATGCGACGGAACTCCGATTGCGGCAGGAGGTAGACGCACCGTTCCTGACCGCGCGCCATGACGAGTCCCGCGCCAAGCTGGGAACGGAGCTTGGCGGGCAGGGCCATGCGGCCCTTCGCGTCGATTTTCGGGGTGTACGTGCCCAGCAACAGCGGGGGCAGAGCCATCGGCTCCGGCTGTGCGGAGGGGTTCGTAGCGTTCTGGACTTGCGAGTCGTCTGCCAACGTTCCACCTCCTAACCGTGAATCCGGATACACCAATCCACCACTGTACCCCACTTCTCACCACAAATCCCCACGAAATGGTTTTTTCCACATAGTTTTAATGCGTATCCTCCACAACCGCTTCGGAGCGCCGTTGCGGCAGGACACATCCACACGGCTTCGTATTGCCCTTGCGCTACATTTGAATGCCTGAGTTTTCACCGAGAGAACGGACATCAATGCCGGGATTATCAACGCAACTGCACGAGGAACAGCAAGCGGTCGACCGCGCATACGCCCGCTTGGACGCCCTGCGATCGCAGACGCGCACGCGGTTGGATACGGTACGTGCGGCCGGCTCGCACGGGTCCCCCACCCAGCGCACGGAACGCGACTCGTTCGCCACCATGTACGAGGACCGGCTCACCCAGCTGCGCGCCATGGAAGACCGTCTGGTGTTCGGCCGACTCGATGACGTGAAAGGCGAGCGCCGGTACATAGGCCGCATCGGCCTGTCCAGCGAGAACCACGAGCCGATACTGACCGACTGGCGCGCCGAGGCGGCCCGCCCGTTCTACGAGGCGCCGCCATCCAACCACGGCGACATCGTCATGCGCCGCCATATCACACTGAACTTCCGCGATGTCATCGGCATCGAGGACGAGGTGCTCGACGTCCATTCCGAGCAGGTGGACAAGGCCTCGAAGGCCGGGACGCTCACCGGCGAAGGCGCCCTGCTGGCATCGCTCAGTTCGCGCCGAACCGGCAAGATGACGGACATCGTCGCCACGATCCAGGCGGAGCAGGACCGCATCATCCGCTCAGATCTCAACAGGGCTCTGGTGGTGCAGGGCGGGCCCGGCACCGGCAAGACCGCGGTCGCGCTGCACCGCGCCGCATACCTGCTGTACACGCACCGGCGCAAGCTGGAGCGCTCCGGCGTGCTGGTCATCGGCCCGAGCACGACGTTCCTGCGCTACATCGACCAGGTGCTGCCCTCGCTCGGCGAGACGGGCGTCGTCAGCCGCACCATCGCCGACCTCATCCCAGGCATCAAGGCGACCGCGACGGACACGCCGCTCGCCGCCAAGCTCAAGGGAGACCGTCGAATGGCGCAGGTCGTGGCCAACGCCATCGCGCTGCGCGAACGGGTTCCGCAGGACCTGCCCACCGTGCACGTGAACGGCTTCGCGGTCCGCATGCTCGACACCGATGTCAGGGCGGCCATCGACCAGGCGAAGCGCACGCGCCAGCCGCACAACAAGGCGCGGGAGACCTTCGTGCGGACCATGCTGATGGCGCTTCGGGACCGTTACGCCGAGCAGCTGGACTATACGCCGTCCGACGACGAGCTGAACGAGGCGCTGACGAACCTTCGCCTGAACGACAAGGTGAGGGTCGCGCTGAACCTCGCGTGGCTGCCGATGAACGGCACGTGGCTGATCGACAACCTGTGGTCCCATCCGCTCCGTCTTCGCGCACTCGCGCCGTGGCTTGACGACGACGGCATCGCCGCGCTCACCCGCCCCAAGGGCGCCCCGATGACGCAATCGGACGTGCCGCTGCTGGACGAGGCCATGGAGCTTCTGGGGCCCGACCCCAAGATCGCGGCGCAGATCGCCGCCAAGAACGCGAAGCGCGCCCAGGAGGAGCAGTTCGCGCAGGACACCCTGAACTCGGTAGGTCTCGGGTCGGGCATCGTCTCCTCGCAGATGCTGGTCGACCAGATGAACGGCGAGGGCGGCGAGTTCATCGCACAGCGTGCCGCGGCCGACCGCGAGTGGACATACGGGCATGTGGTCGTCGACGAGGCTCAGGAACTGACCGCGATGGACTGGCGCATGCTGATCCGCCGGTGCCCGTCGCGCTCGTTCACCATCGTCGGCGACGTGGCTCAGACGTCTGCGCTCGGCGGCACGCGCCGCTGGGACCGCACGATGAACCGGCTGTTCGGCGAGCGGCGGTGGGATCTCAACGAGCTGACCATCAACTACCGCAATCCGCAGGAGGTTTCGGACCTGGCCTCGGACTTCGCGCAGAAGGCGGGACTGTATATCTCGACGGTCAACGCCGTGCGCACGATACCGGACGCCGTGCGCAGGATCATCGTCGACGGCGAATCCGACACGATCGCGACCGCGGCATCGCATGTCGCGCAGCTAGCCAAGCAGTTCGTGGATGCGGACGGAACCGGTCGCGTAGCGGTCATCGCCCCCGCCCACATGCTCGACCCGCTCCGATCCACTATCTTTTCAACGCTTCCGGGTACGCTGGGACAGCAAGAGACGAACCGGCTGTCCGAGCAGCACGAGTGGGACGCGCAGATCAGCGTCGGTTCCACGGAGTCGGTCAAGGGACTTGAATTCGACGCCGTAGTGGTCGTACAGCCAGGACGTATCGAGCAGGATGCTCCCTCGCGTCTGGTGGCGGCTTCGGATCTCTACGTGGCTATGACCAGACCGACGCAGCGATTGGTTATAGTGCGGACAGGGGAAGACGAAACGGCTTTGCAGCTATAAGGTAGGTACCATGGCAAAAGCTCTGTTATTGGAAAACATTCACCCGGATGCGGCGCAATCGCTGCGCGATCACGGTTTCGAAGTGGAGACGCGCAAGGGCGCCCTGGGCGAGAAGGAACTCATCGAGGCGCTTGACGGCGTGAGCCTGCTCGGCATACGGTCCAAGACGCCCGTGACCGCAGCGGTCATCGACGCTTGCCCGTCCCTGACCGCGGTCGGATGCTTCTGCATCGGCACCAATCAGGTGGATCTCGATTATGCGGGCAAGCATGGCATCGGCGTGTTCAACGCCCCGTATTCCAACACCCGTTCCGTGGTGGAACTGGTGATCTGCGACATCATCTGCCTGATGCGCCGCATTCCCGCCCACACGCATCACATGCGTCATGGCTTGTGGGACAAGTCCGCTTCCGGCTCGCATGAGGTTCGCGGCAAGACCTTGGGCATCATCGGATACGGCAATATCGGCTCGCAGTTGTCCGTGCTGGCGGAGGCTCTGGGCATGCGCGTCGTGTTCTACGATATCGAGGAGAAGCTGGCGATGGGCAACGCCCACCGTTGCGAGACCCTTGACGAATTGCTGGAGCAGTCCGATGCGGTGACCCTGCATGTGGACGGCCGCAAGTCCAACACTGGCTTCTTCGGCGAGGACCAGTTCGCCCGCATGAAGCAGAATGCCATTTTCATCAACCTGTCCCGCGGCTTCGTCGCCGACCTGGACGCGTTGAAGCGTCATCTGGATTCCGGTCATCTTTCCGGCGCCGCGGTCGACGTGTTCCCCGTCGAGCCGAAGAAGAGCGGCGATCCGTTCGACACCGATCTCGCCGACGAGGACAACATGATTCTCACCCCGCATATCGGCGGCTCGACGCTTGAGGCGCAGAAGTCAATCGGTCATTTCGTCTCGCAGCGACTTGAGGACTACTGGGACAAGGGGTCGACCATGCTTTCGGTCAACCTTCCCCAGGTGACGTTGGGGCCGTGCAAGAGCGCTGCTCGAATCGCGCACCTGCATGCCAACCTGCCGGGCGTTCTCGCCCGCGTCAACCATGTGCTGGGCGAGGAGAACATCAACATCGCTGCGCAGTCTCTCGGAACCGAGGGCGAACTCGGCTACGTGGTCACTGACGTATCGCAGAAGCCCAGCCAGACCACGCTGGACGCGCTCAGCCACATCGAGGGCACGATTCGCATGCGCGTGATCAGCTGAACAAGCCGGTCATCGGTTTTCCACACGGCCCCTTCCGCTGTTCGATCACGGAAGGGGCCGGTCGCATATCAGGCGTCACATGTCGACGTCGGCATCGACATCAACATTGATTCGTGTCAGTGCAGTTTCGACCAGCGCAGTTCCGCTTCAGCACTGCTTCACTTCAGCACCGTTCCGTTTCAGTGCTGTTCCGCTTCGGTGTGCTTTTCCTTGCGCAGATCGTCTATGGCTCGCTGGAAGTCCTCAAGACCATCGAAATTCTGATACACGCTGGCGAATCGCAGGTAGGCGACCTCATCGAGCTCCCGTAGAGGAGCCAATATCGCCTTGCCGACATCGTCCGAATCGACTTCGGCAAGCCCCCTCGCCCTCAGATCCTCTTCGACGCGCTGACCGAGTGTGCGTAGATCGTCTTCGTTGATGGGCCGTCCCTGACAGGCCTTCCTCACGCCGGACACCACCTTCTTGCGGTCGAACGGCTCTACGTTTCCGGAACGCTTGCGCACCAACAACATGGTGCTTTCCACGGTGGTGAAGCGTTTGTGGCATATCTGACACACACGCCTGCGACGAATCGAGAACCCGTCATCACTGATTCTCGTATCGATGACCTTGGTATCGGAATTCTGACAATAAGGACAATGCATGACCTCAGAATATCGTAAGCGTTGACAAAGCCCCTTCCCCATGTCAACGGTCACATCCGAATCCGGAAGCGGCCGGCGGTAAATTCCGAAGAAGCGATTCGAAAAAGCACTCATGGGGACGCACCGCTCCGAATTCGCCGGAATCAGAGAATCGGCACCTTGAGCTGCTGCCCCACCTGCAACGAGACACCATCGAGATGGTTGAGCGATATCAGATCATCGATGGTGTCGCGCACATCGCCCCCATCAGGAGTGATGGCCGAGGCATATGACCACAAAGTGTCCCCCGGCTGCACGGTATAGCTGTACACTGCGGAGGGATCCGGCACCGACCGGGCGACCTGCGGCATCAGCAGACCGATCATGCACAGGCACAGCAGGGCGCCCATCATCGAGAACACGATCTTGCCGCGAAGAGTCAAACACATGGTCGAATGACCCTTCTTCGCCATGCGAACACTATGCTCGTCGCACACTCCGATAATCACCCGGGAATCACGCCGTTGCGCATCGGAAGAATCCATATTCCTCGAAAAGGTTGGAACATCGCTGTTTCTGACATCGAACGCCACATCGCGCATCGCATCATGACGACTCGATGCACACTGGAGCCCCGCTGCCTCAATCATTTGTTCCATCATGTCGCCCTCCTTCTCGAACTCATGTTTCATAGAACAACTGTACTCATAGTGACACAGCGGTTCGACAAAAGCAACACGCCATATCGAACGAATGTTTGTTTTCATGGAACAAATCACGCTATGATTGAACGAAGATGAAAGGAGTCGACGTGAGCACACCAGCACCCACCTCGAAAAACGCCACGCGGCAACGCGATGACGCCCTGACCGAAAGGCAGCATCTGGTGCTTGATGCCATACGCAAGCACATTGCGGAACAGGGATTCGCTCCGTCCTTCCGAGAAATCGGCGAAGCTGTCGGGCTGAAGAGCCCGTCATCGGTCAAGCATCAGCTTCATGCGCTGGAGCGCAAGGGCTATCTTCATATCAGCGCCAACAAGGGCCGCGCCATCGAGTTGTATGATTCCGGCACGGACTCGCAAACCGCCACGGTACTCCCCTTCCCCGGGGACACGGAGGCCAGCGAGTCGATTCTCGCATCCCGTGACGTCCCGCTGGTCGGGCGCATCGCCGCCGGCGTCCCGATCACCGCCGAACAGCACATCGATGATGTCATGCGGCTACCGCAACGGCTTACAGGCAGCGGCAAACTGTTCATGCTCGAAGTGCACGGCGACTCGATGATCGACGCCGCCATCTGCGACGGCGACTACGTGGTCATACGCGAACAGCCGTCCGCAGTCAACGGCGACATCGTCGCCGCGTTGCTCGACGACGAGGCCACGATCAAGACGTTCCGCAAGGACAATGGCCACATCTGGCTGATACCGCATAACCCCGCATACTCCCCCATCGATGGCACCCACGCGCAGATCATGGGCAAGGTCGTCAGCGTGCTGCGTCGACTCTGACCGCAGCCAACCGTCCCGGACCTTGCAACTCAATACACTCTCGATACGACGGATGGGTTGGGTAATCGCCCGATTTCAGGCAATCACCCAACCCATTGTCGTATCAAGCCGCGCAATGCGGCGTCCCATTCAGGAGTGCAGCTGTTCGGCGCTGGGCGAACGGTACCCCTGCGGTTCGAGCTGGAACGTGGTGTGGGGAATCGAGACGGGGAAATGTTCGCGCAGACAGTCCTGCAGTTGGCTGAGCACATTCGCCGCCTGATCCATGCTCATGCCGGGTTCCACCACGACATGCGCCATGAGCATGGGCATGCCGGTGGACACGGTGCTCGCATGCAGATCATGGACGGCCACGACGTGAGGGATATTCTCCAGATGCGTACGTACTTCGTCGAGATTCAATCCGTCCGGGGTCTCCTCCAGCAGCACTTTCAGCGCATCGCGCAACAGCTTCACCGCACGTGGAATCATCAGCAGCGCGATCAGGCCGCCGGCGATGGCATCGAAGCCATCCCACCCGGTGAGCATCATGACCACGGCCGACGCTATGACCGCCACCGAGCCCAGGGCATCATTCACCACTTCGAGGAACGCGGCTTTCATGTTCATGTTGTCGTTATGCTGCCCGGCGAGGATGATGATCGAGCCGACATTGGCAGCCAGACCCAGAATGCCGAAGAACAGCAGCAGCCCACTGTCCGCCACATGTTCGGCGGATCCTCCGAACAGTCGCATCCCCGCCTCGATCAGCGCATACAATCCGACGAACAGCAGGATCATCGCTCCCGCCTCCGCGGTCAGCACCTCAAGCCGGGCCCAACCCCAGGTGCGGGAGCTGTTGGGCTTTCGACGCATAAGCACCGCCGTCACCGTCGATGCAATCAGCACCGACATGTCCGTGAGCATATGCCCGGCATCCACCAGCAATGCCAGTGATCCGGTGATGATGGCGCCGACGATCTCCGCCACGAACACCGTGCCGGTCAAGGTCAGCGTCATCATAAGCCGTCGCTGGTGCGCCTTGCTGCCGCGCGTCACCTCGTTCACCGTTCCATGCGTGTGCGGCATAGTGTACCTCTCCTTCTGCCTGCTATGTGAAACTGTTTCCTACAATCATTTTCAATAGCCCTAGAACGACGAAAACCTCGGCCGAAGCCGAGGTTTTCAAACAACAGGGTTCACTATACACCGAATCGAACGGCGCGCCGACGTTCTCTGTGAGCAGATGCGGGCGAATACCAGGACGAGGAGGACCCCCTGCCGATAAACAAAACCACCCCCAGTCTCGCTTCACTCGATGGCCTTCCCGCCGGGGGAGGGCAAGATGAGAGCACCGCCGGCTCCTGACCGACAGCCGCGCCAGTATGGCAAGGCGCGAAGCAAGACTGAGGGCGGTTCATGCGCCGATCTGCACCGGCGCCCCGCCAATCAATCCGATATCAGAAGCCGAACTGGGCAGCGGTTTCCTTCAGCGTCTCAGCGGAGCGCTTCAGGGCGGCAAGCTCGCGGTCGGAGACAGGGGTGTTGATGGCGGTGTTGACGCCCTTACGGTTGAGCAGCGTCGGCACGGACATGCACACGTCGGAAATGCCGTGGAAGTCCTTCAGCATGGAGCTGACGGGCAGGATACGGTTGGAGTCGCGCAGGATGGCCTCGATGATGTCGACGCCGGACATGGCGATGGCGTAGTTGGTGGCGCCCTTGCCGTTGATGATCTTGTAGGCAGCGTTCTTGACTTCCTGGTGGATCTCCTCGCGCTTGGCGGCATCGAGCGGCTCGTGACCGGGCAGCGGGGTCCAGTCGCACATGGGGACGCCGCCGATGGTGGCGGAGGCCCACAGCGGGACTTCGGAGTCACCGTGCTCGCCGGCGATGTAGGCGTGCACGTTCTTGACGTTGACGCCGGTCTGCTGGGCGATCAGGAAGCGCAGACGAGCGGAGTCCAGGTTGGTGCCGGAACCGAAGATCTGGTTGGTCGGCAGGTCGGACAGCTTCTGGCACACGTGCGTGACGACGTCCACCGGGTTGGTGATGAGCATGTAGATGGCGTTCGGGGCGACCTTCATCATGTTCGGGATGATGGACTTCATGATGTTGATGGTCGCGCCGGCGAGGTCGAGGCGGGACTGGCCGGGCTTCTGACGGGCACCTGCGGTGATGACGACCATGTCGGCGTCACGGCAGATCTCAGGGTCATCGGAACCGTCGATGGAGACGGTGGGGTAGAAGCTGGAGCCGTGCTGCATGTCGAGGACTTCGGCTTCGACGTGCTCCTTGGCGATGTCTTCGAGGACGATCTGACGGGCGACACCGCGCTGGGCGGCGGCGAAGGCGAGCGTGGAACCGACTGCGCCGGCACCGACGATGGCGAGCTTTGTGGGCTTAATGGGTGAATCCACCATGTTTGCTAGACCTCTCTTAGCACAGTGCCCCGTGTTTGGCGGGGTTCATTTTGACAACACACTTACTGTATCTACACATGATGACGTTTGCGCTGATTGCCGTAGTCATTATCGCCCCGAAGGCAAGGTGATTTGCGTCACATTGTTGTGAACGCTCACAGACATTGCGTCAGCGGCAATGGGTAGAACACTCAATCGACATCATGCTCGGCATCGATGTGATCGCTGCCATCACCGTCCGTCTCATCGATCGCCCTATCGACGATCTGGGCGGCGAGTCGGCGGTCCACATCCGCCTCGATCCATATGCCATCGGCGCGATAGTCGACGGAATCGACGTTGCCGTATTCGCGCACGTGCGACAGCAGCGAACCGGCGTCGTAGGGCAGCAGCGCAGACACGTGCACGCCCGGAACGGGCAGCATCGATTCGATGCGCCGCAGCAGGTCGTCAAGGCCCTCTCCCGTGGCGGCGGACACCAGACTCGCCTCCGGTTCGAGCGCCGCCAGCCGCTCGCGTGTGGCCGCATCGATTCGGTCGATCTTGTTGAACACGACGACGCGCGGTATCTCCTCGGCCCCTTCGATGTCGGCGAGCACGTCGTTGACGGCGTCAATCTGCGAGAACGGGTCGGGGTGCGAACCGTCGACCACATGTAGGATGATGTCGGCTTCGGCGACCTCCTCCAACGTGGATTTGAACGCCTCGATCAGCTGGGTCGGCAGGTTTCGCACGAAGCCGACGGTGTCGACGTAGGCATACAGTCGCCCGTCCTTGGCCCGGGCTCGACGCACCGCAGTGTCGAGCGTGGCGAACAGGGCGTTCTCGACCAGCTCCGCGGAACCGGTGAGACGATTCGTCAGTGAGGATTTGCCGGCGTTCGTATATCCGACAACGGCGATGGTCGGCAGCCCGTACCGTCGACGCGAACCGCGCTTGACCTCACGGGCCGGGGCCATCTGCGCGATCTGGCGCCGCAATCTGGCTATCCGGCTCCGGATGACGCGACGGTCCATCTCGATCTTCGTCTCGCCCGGGCCTCGCGATCCGATGCCCGCGTCGGCCCCGGCCGCACGGCCGCCCGCCTGACGCGACAGCGACCCGCCCCACCCGCGCAGACGCGGCAGCATGTATTCAAGCTGCGCGAGCTCCACCTGTGCCTTGCCTTCACGGCTGGTGGCGTGCTGGGCGAAGATGTCGAGTATCACCGCGGTGCGATCCACCACCTTGACCTTGGTGGCATCCTCCAGCGCACGCCGCTGGCTGGGCGGCAGATCATCGTCGACGACGATGGTGTCAGCCTCGTTCACGGCGACGATGTCGGCCAGCTCGCGGGCCTTGCCCGAACCCACGTATGTGGCGGAGTCGGGCTTGTACCGATGCTGCAGCAGACCATCGCACACCACCGCTCCGGCGGTCTCGGCCAGTGCGGCGAGCTCGCGAAGCGACTCCTCGGCCTGAGCCGCGGTGGTGGTCATGCTGGACCACACGCCCACCAGCACCACACGCTCAAGGCGGACCTTGCGGTATTCGACTTCGGTGACGTCCTGCAGCTCCCCGAGACCCGCGACATGCTTGAGCTGGTTGCGGGATTCGCGCTCCTCCCACTCCTCGGCGTCCCGTTGCCCGACGTGCCCATCGCCGTTCTCGTCCAGCAGGACGTCCGACTGGTCGGCCAGCACACCGGTCAGCACCGGCTCTTCCTGTTCGCCCGGCTGACCGGCCTGATTCGCATCAACGGTATTCTGTTGGCTCAATGGCACCTCTGCTGTCACTCATGCTCTCTGCTCGTCATCCGCCACTCGGTATCCGTCACTCGACATCTGTCACTCGGCATCCGACACGAAACGCCCCTGCAGGCATGAACCACACCACGGTGGTCCGCATCGCAGGTGATCCGCATCGCATGCACGATGGTGAGTACGGAACGACGTTCTCCAAACGCTTGCCATTATCTGTGGATTGGCAGACAAGGCGTGCGATGAATCGGGAAGACGGTTTCGATGCGCTGGTACCGCTTTCGTGTTCCGTCCTCGCTGTTCGAGATCCGGCGGAACACGCCAACGAATCGATACGCCTGAATCCGCGTCACCGGGTCGGCGGACTTGGCGAACGTTATACGGATGTCATTGGGGTCGCCGTCGTCGCCGACCGGATCCACCAGATCGGCGTCCTCGTTGTATTCGTAGATATAGGTGCCGTCATCGGACAGCCGGTTGTTCCAACCGTTTGCCACGGCCTTCCCGCCTATGGCGAGCTTCGGGAACCAGACTCGATATCGGTCGCCGTACCATTGGCGCATCACGCTGGGGACGAACCAGGATTCCTGAAATCTCTTGTACTCGGAACCGCACAGCGTGTTGACCGCGTCGGCGATTCGGGGAAAGCCGACGTCATCCGCAACGCTGACGGCGTCCCTCGTCTTGTAGAACTCCTTGTAATCGACGTAGGCTTCCGTCCACGGCGTGAACTCGTTCGCCTGCCTGCGCCGTTCGATCTCTGCACGTATCCGCCGCACGCAGTCGTCGATGGATCGCTCCACCTGCTCATACGATCCGGAAACATCCACATGCAACGCCCGATAGTCCTCGCCGCGAATCTGACGCAGCACGTCCGTGATGGTTATCTCGCGCTCGCGGTCACGTTCCCGTTGCCTCTGATGATAGGCCTCATCGCATTCCACCCCGATCATCGCCTGAGGAAAATACAGGTCCACGAACGACCGACGCCCGTCAGGCCACAACACCAGCTGTTGTGTGACCGGCTTGACATCGTCCATCGCCAACCGGTTCCATATGGCATTGACGACGTAATTCTCGTAATCCTTGCGCTTCGTCCTCGAAAGCGCACGAATCAGGTATCCCAGTTTATCCGCACCACTCATGATCCCATCCTTTCGCCATTGATGGCGGAATCCATCCGCCCGACAATTGCATTGTGCACCACGCAATGTCACTGCGGTAGATATCTACCGGATAATTGCGCCAGAAAGCATTCTCGAAGAGGCGCAGCGCTCTCGAAGGCATAGGAATCCGCAGCCCTCCCCCGCTAACCATGCCTTTGACTATCATGGTTCCAAGTCGAAAGCCATCACTCATCTATATGCGGGAGAACGAATGAAAACGCAGCATGCCTCGGACGCCTCGAAGCGGGACGGGAACGCCACCGAACAGTATTTCGCCGCCGAACCGTCCTCCGAGGACGTTCGCCGTCGCATGAAGGTGACGCTGCGCGGGCAGGATGCCGTGGTCGAGGTGTCGAACGGCGTGTTCTCCGGCTCGCGCCTGGATCTGGGCACGTCGGTGCTGCTGCGCGAGGTGCCGGAGCCGCCGGAGATGGGGACGCTGCTGGATCTGGGCTGCGGATGGGGACCCGTGTCGCTTGCGCTGGCGTTCGCCTCGCCCAAGGCCGACGTCTGGGCCGTGGACGTGAACGAACGCGCGCTCGACCTGACCCGCGCCAACGCCAAGTCCAACGGCTGCGAGCACATCCATGCCGCGTCGCCGGAGCAGGTGCCGGCCGATCTGATGTTCGACGCGATCTGGTCGAACCCGCCGATCCGCATCGGCAAGGACGCGCTGCACGACCTGCTGATGACGTGGCTGCCGCGGCTCACCCCCGCAGGCGCCGCGTACCTGGTGGTGCAGAAAAACTTGGGCGCCGACTCGCTGATCCCCTGGCTCGCCACCGCGCTGGGCGACGATTATGAGGTGTCGAAGTATCATTCCGCGAAGGGATACCGCGTCATTGAAGTGTTGAGGAACAAGTAAACGGATGAAATTCACATATCCTTCCGAGCTGCCGGTCTCGGCGGCTCGCGATGACATCGCCAAGGCGGTGTCATCAAGCCAGGTCGTCATCGTCTCGGGCCAGACCGGTTCGGGCAAGACCACGCAGCTGCCGAAGATCCTGCTGGAGCTCGGCCGCGGTACGCACGGCCGGCAGATTGTACACACGCAGCCGCGCAGGCTCGCCGCGCGAACCGTCGCCGAACGCATCGCCTCCGAAATGGGCGTCCATCTGGGCGACGAGATCGGCTATCAGGTGCGGTTCACCGACGAGACGTCGCCGAAGACCCGGCTGCGCGTCGTCACCGACGGCATCCTGCTGGCGCAGATCCAGCGCGACCCCCAGCTGCGGCAATACGACACGATCGTCATCGACGAGGCGCATGAGCGCAGCCTGAACATCGACTTCCTGCTCGGATACCTCACCGCGCTGCTGCCGAAACGTCGCGACCTGAAGCTGATCATCACCTCGGCGACCATCGATTCGGTGAAGTTTCAGGAGCATTTCGAGCATGCGCTGCACGAGAAGGTTCCAGTCATCGAGGTCTCCGGCCGCACCTACCCCGTGCAGGTCGTCTACGAGCCGCTGGGCACCGCGCCCGCGCTGATGCGGCACGTGCCCGGATTCGAGACCGGCGCGATGCCCGGCGAGGAATCGTATGCCGAACTGTCGGCGGCGCCCTCCGACGGCGGCCGGGACCGTGGCTCATCTCGCGAACCCGACATGGACATGCCCACGGCGGTCGCCAGGGCGTGCGCGGAGCTCATCATCCATTCCAGCCATGAGCGCGGCGCCCGCGACATCCTCGTGTTCGCCTCCGGCGAGCGCGACATCCACGAGTTCGAGAACGCGCTGCGCCGCCATTACGGCCCGCGCGCCGACGACATGCGCCACCCCGACGCCATCGAGATCATGCCGCTGTTCGCCCGCCTGTCGTCCAAGGAGCAGCACCGCGTCTTCGAGCCGCACACGCACCAGCGCATCGTCATCGCCACGAACGTGGCCGAAACGTCACTGACCGTGCCGGGCATCCGCTACGTGGTCGACCCGGGCACGGCCCGCATCAGCCGGTATTCGAAGACCGCCAAGGTGCAGCGGCTGCCCATCGAGCCGATCAGCCAGGCGAGCGCCGACCAACGGTCCGGCCGGTGCGGCCGTATCGCGGACGGCATCGCAATCCGCCTGTATTCGCGTGAGGACTACGAGACCCGCCCTCGGTTCACCGAGCCGGAGATCCTGCGCACATCGCTGGGTGCCGTGGTGCTGCACATGCTGTCGGTGGGCGTCGCCCGTACGGCCGAGGATGTGACGAATTTCGGGTTCATCGACCCACCGGACATGAAGGCGGTCTCCGACGGCTTCAACGAGCTGACGGAGCTCAAGGCGATCGGCCGCAAGCGCGGCGAGGTGACGCTGACGCATGTCGGACGGCAGCTCGCCCGCATCCCCATCGATGTCCGTCTCGGCCGCATGGTGATCGAGGCCGCGAAATCCAGCACGCCCGACACGTTGGCTGCCGTGCTGGTGATCGTGGCGTTCCTGAGCCTTCAGGATCCGCGTGAACGCCCGGACGAGGCCCGGGATGAGGCCGACCGCATCCACAACCGGTATGCGGATCCGTCCAGCGACTATCTGACCGCGCTGAACATCTGGGACCGTATCTTCCAGGCCGATGGCGAGCCGAGCAACAATGCGCTGCGCCGTATCTGCAAGAGCGAGTATTTCAGCTGGCTGCGCGTACGCCAGTGGAAGGACCTGGTCAATCAGCTGACGGAGATGTGTCGCGAACTCAAGTTCAAGGTCGGCTCCCCGCAGCCGGTCTCCCGCCCCGATCTGGCGGTACGCCAGCTGCCGATCAACCAGCAGGCGGCCCATTCGCTGTGCTGCTCGTGGGACGACCGCGGCATTCACACGTCGATGCTCTCCGGCCTGCTGTCGATGATGGGCATGCAGATCGTGCGCGAGCCGAAGGCCTCCGATTTCGCCGGTCTCAAGGGCGCGGCGAAGGCCAAGGCCATCAAGCGGGCTCAGAAGATGGCGAAGAACGACTATCAGGGCGCGCGAGGCACTCATTTCGCATTGTTCCCGGCCTCGGCCGTGGCCAAATCCACCCCGCAGTGGGTGATGAGCACGGAACTGGTGGAGACGAGCCGCCTGTGGGCGAGGTACAGCGCCGCCATCGACCCGGCGTGGGCCGAGCCGCTGGCCGGGCAGCTGACCCGCACCACGTATGCGGAGCCGCACTGGTCTGGTTCGCGCGGCTCCGCCGTCGCCACGGCGAAGGTGCTGCTGTACGGTCTGCCGATCATCTCGGACCGCACCGTGCAATGGGGGCGCATCAACCCCATGGAGGCCCGCGACTTCCTGATCCGGCAGGGCCTTGTCGAGGGGGACGTCCAGCAGCGGTTCAGCTATGACGATTTTCTGGCCCGAAACCGCGACATCCTGGACGAGGCGGCCGAGGACGCCAGTCGCACCAGACAGGTCTCGCAGTCCGTCAGCGACGAGGACCTCTACGACTTCTACCAGTCGGTCATCCCCAATGACGTGACCTGCGTCGCCGACCTGGCGAAATGGTGGAAGCGCGAGCACGGCGAACACCCGCATCTGCTCGATTTCGACCCGGACAAGGTCGAACGCCTGTCATCGGCGGAGTCGGTGAGCCTCGCCGACTATCCGGACCATTGGCATGCGCTCGGCACGGACGGCCAGCCGATCGACCTGCGGCTCAGCTACATCTACGACCCGCACGACCCCGCCGACGGCGTGACCGTGCACGTGCCGCTCAAGGCGCTGTCCCGTCTGACACCGGAACAGTTCACATGGAACGTTCCCGGACTGCTCGACGAGCTGATCGTGGGGCTGATCAAGTCCCTGCCGAAATCACTGCGCGTGCAGTTCGTGCCCGCACCGGACACCGTGCGCAAGATCCGCGCATGGATAGACGACCGGTATCCGGCCCTGCCCGGCACCGGCACGTCCGACGGCCAGGGCCACGCATGGCCCGACCTGCCGCACGTGTTCACCCAGGCGGCGATCGACACCGTGAACGCTCAGATCCACCCGGAGGTGCTGACCGGCGAACTATGGGAGAAGCTGCCCGCCTACCTGCGGATGACGTTCTCCATCGAGCAGCAACTCCCCGCGCCGCGCAACGCACGCGGACGGCGGCATGCACGCGGCCCGGTGAAGGTACTGGGTTCTGGCAAATCCCTGACCGCGTTGCAACGGCAGTTCGCCGAACAGGCGGAGGCATCCGCGCGGCGCATGGTCGAACACAAGGCGGAACAGGCCGCCAGCCAGGGCAAACTGGTCGAACAGGCCAACCTGCTGCACAAGGCCGGGGCGACGAGCGAGTCGCGCGCGGTGATGCTGTGGCGGGGCGCCTTGGACGCGCTGCGCATGCCTTCGGAGCGTATCTCGTCTCGGTGGCTCGGCACCGAGGCGCTGATGCTCGCGTCGGCGCCATACCCCTCCACCAAGGCGCTGGTGGAGGACCTGCAGCTGGCCACCGTCAAACGTCTGCTGCCGAACATCGACACGCTCCCCGACGACGATGCGCTCGCCGATGCGGTGATGGGGGTGACCGAGGTCTACGAGGACACCGTCTACGCCCTCGCCCATGATGTCATCGCCATCCTGCGTGCGTACGCGAATGTCGACAAGGCGACCTCCGGCAAGGCCGACCTGCCGATGCTGTCGGTGCTGCAAGCGGTGCGCGAGCATATCGCCACGCTGGTGTTCCCCGGGTTCATCGGCGCGACGCCGCCCGCCGCCCTGCCGCGCATACCGAAGTATCTGGAGGCCGACCTGATCCGTCTCACCAAGGCGAAGAACGACAAGAACCGCGACGTGCGATGGGCCTGGGAGGCCGACGAGGCGCGACAGCTGGTCGACAAGGCCGTTCAGCGTGCCAAGACGGAGCCCGCGGGCCCACGCCATGAGGCACTGACGAAACAGGCCGACGACGCGCGCTGGATGCTGGAGGAGTTCTACGTCTCTCTGTGGGCCCAGGAGCTTGGCACCGCGAAGCCGGTCAGCTTGCAGCGAATCAAGAAAACGCTCGGCAAATAGCGCTGTGCGCGGCCTCTCCCCCGTCGCCGCGCACGGCCAGTCCGCGCATCCAACATATCCCCGCGCTACAATGACGGACGATGACAACACGTAAGAAGCAGGGGAACAACACCGGGCGGACCGGAGGACGGAACGGCGGCAAGCAACGCAACCGCCGGCCCGGTACGGCCGCCAAGAAAAACATCAGGGGAAACAACACCAAAAACACCAGGCACGGCACCGCGGCACGGTCCGCGATCCGCCGCCCGAAGCCGAAGGCCCGACGCAACACGCTGCGCCGCTGGTGGAAGCGGGCTGGATGGCGCAGGCGCATCCTCGCGGTGGCGGGCACCGCGCTGGCGGCGGTGTGCGCCGTGGCACTGGCGTGGGGCACCACCTCGTTCGTCGGACAGCGCATCGCGCTCGTGACGGCCGAGGAACGACAGCAGGATCTGGGCGACCGATACGGTTTCGACCCGGGCAACATCATCTCCGACGGCCAGTTCTTCAACGGCTATGCGATGAGCCGCACCGAAGTGCAATCGTTCCTCGATGAGCACGGCGGCGACTGCACCGGGACGGGATGCCTGAAAAACCGCACGTTCGACACCACGGACCAGCCCGATGACCGGTACTGCGACGGATACGACGGCGCCAAGGGAGAGACTGCGGCGACGATCATCGACAAATCGTCGCGATCATGCGGCATCAGCCAGAAAGTGCTGCTTACCGTGCTGCAGAAGGAACAGCAGCTCGTCACCGCGAGCAAGCCGACCGACTTCCAGTTCAAGGCGGCCATGGGCCTGAGCTGCCCCGACGACAACGACTGCGACCCGCAGTACGCAGGCTTCTTCCGGCAGGTCTACGGCGCGGCGCATCGATACAGGTATTACGTGCGGCATGAGGCATCATACGGTTACCATGTCGGCAAGCTCAACTTCGTCAGGTTCCATCCGAACACGGGCTGCGGCGGCGCCAACGTGGTCATCGGCAACAAGGCGACCGCACTGCTGTACATCTACACACCCTACCAGCCGAACGAGGCCGCGCTCGCCGCTGGAGCCGGGGAAGGAGACTCCTGCTCCAGCTACGGCAACAGGAACTTCTCGATCATCTACCGGGGATGGTTCGGAGACGCAAGGCACTGAGACGGCCATTGCCGGCCCGCATGCGGAACTGCGGCAGAAAAACCGACCTTCGCCATGTGGCTGTAATGCGGCAGCACCGCGTAATTCGGCGCGAGCGCACACAGGATGTTGCCGGCGAGGAACACGCCGATCAACGTCAGATGGGTGGCGAACCGCGACACCAGATTGCCGACCGTGACCTCGGAGACCCGCAACCCGTGGGCGATGTCGGGCAGGATGCCCACGACCACGAAATCGCTCATGCCCAGCACGAAACTGGACGCGATCAGCGTGACGGCCGGCAGCATGAAGAAGCGTTCACTCCCCTGCCACCCACGGATGGCGGGACCGGACATGACCGTACCCCTGCTGTTTTTCTCTTCTTCCAGACGGAACATACATTAGCGGCACCTCCTGCCGCGCAAGGCCCCCGAGACACGCAGGAGACGCGCCGAAGACGCACGGCCCATCATTCACCGGCGATTTCGACGGTCTTCACCTTCCGGCGCTCGCGCTGCACCGGCACGCCGCCTACAATGGGAGAAGACATGCATCACCGTGCGCGGCCGAGAGACAAGGGAACAGGCATGGGATTGTTCAGCAGGCATCATGACGACGATTATGTATCGCCGTTCGATGTGGACGATTCGCCGGCGTACATCAGCATCGATTCCCAGACCTCGCAGGTCGACGAGCCGGCGTATCAGCAGCCCAAAAGCGGCCGAATCAGCCCCGATGCCGATCGTCGCCGACCGGCAGGCAAGCCGGCCGCCCCGAGCCCCGCAGACAAACCAGGGCCGGCACGGACCGGAGCGGGCGATGCGCCCCTCAATCTGCCCTACAACGGCCATCCATATCGCGGCGGCTACGGACACGTGCAGTCCAAGAGCGACCGCAAACCCGGCGGAGCCACGAAGCGCCAGCGCCGATCCTGGGTTGCCGTCATCGCCATAATCGTGTTCGCGCTGGGATCAAACCTGGTGAGTCATATCATCAGCACAGGCGGCAGCAGCGACTCGGACGACTCATCGTACTCATTCAAGTCGCCCTCCCAAGACAACAAGCCGACCCGCGTGAAAACCGGCGAGACGACATCGTTCGGCAACCGGAAGGCCACGGTCACCATAGCCAAGGCGACCACCGGCCCCACGGATCACGACGGGCACAAGACGGTGATCATCACCTACCATTGGAAGAACACCGGCGATGCCAATACGACCTTCGGGGAACTCGCCATGGACCTGCAGGTGTATCAGAGCGGCATCGGCCTGAACAAAACCTACCTGCACAGCCGCGGCGGCTCATCCATCGAAGGGTACAAGACGCAGTCGGACGACATCAAGATCGCCAAGGGCGAGGAAAGCGACGCGACCATCGCGTACCAGCTGGACGACGCGACGGGCGACCTGTACGTCGTAGCCAATCAGGCGACCCGCTACCATGAGGGCATCGTGTCCGCGTTCAAGGCACCGACCAGCGGCACGCAATACGAGCAGGTCCAGCCTGACGACATCGTTCCCGCCCCGAAAGCCACCGAGGCGGAGAAGCGCAAGATGAAGCGGATCAGCAGCTACAGCGGGGACGCCCTCGTCTCCATCGACGACGTGGCGACGGGCCCCGACGACTATCAGGGCCGTCACACCATCATCGTCACCATCACATGGGTGAACCAATCCGAGGCCAATGAGCCATTGTCCAACGCCGCGAAGCTCACCGTCACGCAGGACGGCTCCCAGCTGGAAATGAACTACTACACCGAGCCGCCGCTCCCACAAGGGTACGAGAACATGAGTTTCAGCCGCTCCGTCCAGCCGGGGGTCCTGGCCAAGACGACGGTCTCCTATGTGGTCGAAGACCCGGGCCAGCCGGTCAAGGTTCGCCTGTCCAGCACCTACGGGAGCAACGACATGGTCACCAAGAAGATGACGCCGCGCAAGGTCGAGTGACCGCAGCGGCATCCTGCGGCGGTCGGTTCGGCAAGCAAAAACGGTGTGGGGATGATGGCCGGATCAGCAGCCATCATCCCCACACCGTTTCTTGTTTGCCGGTAGTCGGCCGGTTTCACGTCACGTCAGAGCTTGGGCAGGTACTTCTTCAACTCGTACGGCGTGACCTGGCCACGGTATTCGTCCCATTCCTGATGCTTGTTGCGCAGGAAATACTCGAACGCATGCTCGCCGAGCACGTCCGCGACGAAATCGGACTTCTCCATGATCTTCAGTGCGGCGTCCAGCGAATCCGGCAGCGGCTCGATGCCCATCGCCTGACGTTCGGCGTCGGTCAGCTCCCACACGTCGTCGCTGGTCGGCTCGCCCAGCGTCATCTGCTGTTCGATGCCGTCCAGACCGGCGGCGAGCAGCACCGAATACGCCAGATACGGGTTCGCCACCGGGTCGAGTCCACGGAACTCCATACGCGCGGAGTTGCCCTTGCCGGGCTTGTACTGCGGGATGCGCAGCAACGCGGACCGGTTGTTGTGACCCCAGCAGATGTAGCTCGGCGCCTCAGCACCACCCCACAGTCGCTTGTACGAGTTCACGAACTGGTCGGTGACCGCGCAGATCTCCGCCGCATGATGCAGGATGCCCGCGGCGAACTGTCGGGCGGTCAGGGACATGTTGAACTCCTGGCCGGCCTCGTAGAACGCGTTGGAATCACCCTCGAACAGGCTCAGGTGCGTGTGCATGCCGGAACCGGGCGCGTCGGCGAGCGGCTTGGGCATGAAGCTGGCGTGGATGCCGCGCTCCAGCGAGATTTCCTTGACGACCGTGCGGAACGTCATGATGTTGTCGGCCGTGGTCAGCGCGTCGGCATACCGCAGGTCGATCTCGTTCTGGCCGGGACCCGCCTCATGGTGCGAGTATTCGACGGAGATGCCCATCTGCTCCAGCATGTTGACGGTGGCGCGGCGGAAGTCCATGCCCGGGCTGCGCGGCACATGGTCGAAATAGCCGCCCTCGTCGATTGGAGTCGGCGCCTTCGACCAGTCGGTCTGGTTCTCGAACAGATAGAACTCAATCTCCGGGTGCACGTAGAACGTGAAACCCTTCTCCTTCGCCTTGGCGAGCGCACGCTTGAGCACGTGGCGCGGGTCACCCAGGGACGGCTCGCCGTCGGGCGTGAGAATGTCGCAGAACATGCGAGCGGTACCCTGCGGGCCGCCACGCCACGGCAGTATCTGGAACGTGGACGGGTCGGGCTGCACGATCATGTCGTCCTCCGACACGCGCGTCATTCCCTCGATGGCGGAACCGTCGAAGCCAAGCCCCTCCTCGAACGCCGCCTCCAACTCGGCGGGCGCGATGGCCACGGATTTCAACGTGCCCAGCACGTCAGTGAACCACAACCGAATAAAGCGCACGTCGCGTTCCTCGACCGTGCGCAGGGCAAACTCTTGCTGCTTATCCATAATCCCTCATGGTTTCACGTCCGTGTTACGAGACTCGTTAACATGCCATCGGACACGCCGGGGCATCGCCGGAATGTCGCTCCCGCGTCGGCGTTATCGTGGAGCCATGAGCGAGAACCATCCCATCATCGATATGTCATGGCACATGGCCGACACGCCGCTGGGGCAGGCCAAGGCCGGCATCGCGCTGCGCAAGACCACACCGTTGGAGAGCCACGCCGACTGGAAGATCGTGTCGCGCCGGCGCGACGTGATCGGGCTTTTGGAGGAACAGTCGGCGCAGCGGGTGCCGGATCTGATCCCGCTGAGGTACTACCGCATGAGCGATTCCGCGTTCACGTTCTACCGCGGCACCGCGCTCATCATGGCGAACGACCTCGCGCACACGCCGACCACCGGCATCCCCGTCCAGGCGGTCGGCGACGCGCATATCGGCAATTTCGGCATGTTCCGCTCCCCCAGCGACCGGCTCGTGTTCGACATCAACGACTTCGACGAGACAACCACGGGACCGTGGGAATGGGACGTGAAGCGGCTCGCGGTGTCCGTGGAGATCTGCGGGCGGGCGAACGGCATCAAGGAGAAGGACCGGCGCAACGCGGTCGCACGCTGCGTGCACTCGTACCGCGACCATATCCGCCAGTTCTCGCAGATGGACTTCCTCGACGTCTGGTACGACCATCTCGACGTGGAGGCGGCGCTCGACCATTACGAAAGCACGGTGAACGGCAAGCGCAACCGCACGTTGCGCGACGCCGCGCTGCGCGCGTCGGTGCGTGATTCCGACCATGCGGCCGCGAAGCTCACCTATCTTGACAGCGGCGAGAAGCGGCTGCGGTTCCGCTCGAAGCCGCCGGAGCTGGTGCCGATCAGCGAGCTGCAGGACTATGCGGATCTCGGGGTGCTGCGGGAGAGGCTGGACGCACTGTATGACAGCTACCGGCAAAGCCTGTACGAGGACCGGCGTTACGTGCTGAACCGTTACCGGTACCATGACACCGCCCGCAAGGTCGTGGGCGTCGGCTCGGTCGGAACCCGCGCCTGGGTGTCGATTCTCACCGGACGGGGGCTTGACGACCCGCTGATGCTGCAGATGAAGGAGGCCAACGAGTCGGTCTTCGAACGGTTCGTCGGCCGCTCGCCGTATGCGACGCATGGCGAGCGTGTGGTGCAGGGGCAGAAGCTGATCCAATCCACCGCCGACGTGCTGCTCGGCTGGGCGAGTTTCGTGGCGGAGGACGGCCGGCCGCGCGACTATTACGTGCGCCAATTCTGGAACGGCAAGGGCTCGATCGACATCGATCATCTGAACGCGCTGGGATTGTCGGATCTGGGCCGCATGTGCGCATGGTGCCTGGCGCACGCGCATGCCCGCACCGGCGACAGCGTGGCCATCGCCAACTATCTTGGGGGCACCGACGAGTTCGACCAGGCGATAGCCGCGTTCGCCCAAGCGTATGCGGAGCAGAACGAGGAGGATTACTCCCTGTTCAGGAAGCTCATCAAGAAGGGCGAGCTCCCCTACTCGAAGAAAAGCGGCGCGAAGAAGTGAGCAGGGGCCGCCGTCCGCCCAGCCGACGGTGACGGGTAGCGGGGGCGGCCCCTGTCGACAGCCGTATCGGTCAGCGGGCGACTTCGAGCGCCTCTTCGAGCGTGAACGCGCGGGCGTACAGCGACTTGCCGAGGATGGCCGAGTCCACGCCGAAATCGGAGAGGATCTTGATATCGTGCAGGTCGTCCAGCTTGCTGATGCCACCGGAAGCGGTGACCTTGGCATCGGTGCGTTCCGCGACCTCGCGCAGCAGGTCGATGTTCGGGCCGCTCATCATGCCGTCCCGCGCCACATCGGTGACGACGTAGCGGGAGCATCCGACCGAGTCGAGGAACTTCATCGTCTCGAACAGGTCGCCGCCCTCCTTGACCCATCCGCGGGCGGCGAGCGTGTGGCCGCGCACGTCAAGCCCGATGGCGACGCGGTCGCCGTACCGCTTGATGACCGAGGCGGTCCATTCGGGGTTCTCCAACGCGGCGGTGCCGATGTTCACGCGGGCCGCTCCGGCCTCCAGCGCGGCGGACAGCGAGTCGTCGTCACGTACGCCGCCGGACATCTCGATGTTGACCTTGTCGCCGAGCTCATGAACAATCTCACGCAGCTGCGCGCGGTTGTTCCCCGTGCCGAACGCCGCATCCAGATCGACGAGATGAATCCACTCGGCGCCGGCCTCGACCCACGTGCGGGCCGCTTCGAGCGGGCTGCCGTAGTCGGTCTCCGAGCCGGATTCGCCCTGGCGCAGGCGCACGGCCTTGCCGTCGCGCACGTCGACCGCGGGAAGCAATGTGAGTGACATGGTTGTTCTCCTTTGGAATCGTTGAAGTCGTTGAGGCTCGGGGCCCGCCGTCCGCGTTGCCGGGTGAGTCGGGGTTCCCGGCCGCGCCGGCTGGTCATGCCGTTCAGCCGGCTACTTCGAGAACGTGCCGACCCAGTTGCGCAGCAGCTGTTTGCCGGCGTCGGCGGACTTCTCGGGGTGGAACTGGGTGACCGACAGCGGGCCGCGCTCATAGGCGGCGACGAACCTGCTGCGGCCATACGTGCACCACGTGATATGCTCGTCGCCGCCCAGATCGACCTGCTCGGCGCTCAGATCCTTCGCGGTGGCGCTCATCGCCGCGTAGGAGTGCACAAAATAGAACCGTTCGTTCTCCACGCCTTCGAGCAGCGCGGAACCGGACGGCGCCTCGACCGTGTCCCATCCCATGTGCGGCACGACATCGGCATCCAGCAGATCGACGGTGCCGCCGATCAGTCCAAGTCCTTCGGTGGTGTCTGCGTGCTCGTTGCCGCGCTCGAACATGATCTGCTCGCCCACGCACACGCCCAGCACAGGGCGGCCGGCACGCAGACGGTCGAGGATGACGCGGTCGCCCGACACCTCGCGCAGACCGGTCATGCAGGCGGCGAACGCGCCGACGCCGGGCACGACCATGCCGTCCGCCTCAAGCGCCTGCCGGTAGTCGGAGGTCAGTGTCGTATCAAGGCCGAGATTGGCGAGCGCACGCACCATGGAACGCACGTTGCCGAATCCATAGTCGAATACCACCACCGATGTCATGTCGTCTCCTTCAGTCTGAAAATCCTTGGCTGCACGGGCACGGGCGGCGTCCGCCGGCCGCCCGATTATTCGATGCGCGACGAGCCACGCCCGAACTTCGTGTGTTCCGCGATGACGGCCATGGCCTGGTCATGGTCGAGATCCGCGGACTGTTCGACTTTCATGCCGGTGCCGATCAGGCCGTCCTCGTCGGTGATGCCAAGCAGCAGATCCTCCACGAACGGCGCCGTCGATGTGAACAGCAGCGGCGGGGCGATCGTCTGCCCCGGCTTGCCTTGCAGATAGACGGTCGCCTCCAACTTGTCCGCACGGTTGACGGCGAGCACCAGCGACATGCCCGACACGACGATGGTGAGGTCGCGTGCCGCGACTTCGGGCCCGTCGCCGTCAAGGTTGCGCAGGATGGCCACGGCCCCTTCCTCCGATCCGATGCAGTCGGCGGACACGTCCGACAGCTGGCAGAACGCGGCGAGCAGGCGGGCGGACGCGACACGCGTAATCAGCACGGCGGCCTTCGCCTTGTTGCCCAGAAGCCCTTGCAGCTCGTCGTCGAACGCGGTCGCGGTGTCGGCCTCCTGTGCCTGACCGGAATCCGCGGCTCCCGCATCGTCTGCGGGGCTGTCGGCCGCGGCGTCGTTCGCCGGTTCGCCGGCAGCCGCGTTCGAATCGCGGAATTCCTTCTCGAATCCGTCCAGCGCGGCCTCAAGTTCCTCGTCGCTGAAATGGATGTCGTCGTCGAAACCGTCGTCTCCGCCGTGCCTGTCGTCGTTGCCGCTCATCACAGTGCGCCCTTCGTGCTGGGGATCATGCCCTGGATGCGCGGATCCGGCTCGACCGCGAAGCGCAGCGCCCGCGCGAGCGCCTTGAATTCGGCTTCGGCGATGTGGTGGGGGTCGCGGCCGGCGAGCACCTGCATGTGCAGGCAGATGCCGGCGTGGAAGGCGATGGATTCCATGACGTGGCGTACCAGGGAGCCCGTGAAGTGGCCGCCGATCATGCAGTATTCGAAGCCGTCGGGTTCGCCGGAGCACACGCAGTACGGACGGCCTGAAATGTCGACGACGGCCTTGGCGAGCGCCTCGTCGAGCGGCACGGTGGCGTCGGCGAAGCGGCGGATGCCTCGCTTGTCGCCGAGCGCCTGCTTCAACGCCTCGCCGAACACGATGGCCGTATCCTCGACGGTGTGGTGCACGTCGATGTCGGTGTCGCCGTGCGCATGAATCGTCAGGTCGATGAGCGAATGCTTGCCGAGCGCGTTCATCATATGGTTGTAGAACGGCACGGAGGTGTCGATGTCGGTCTTGCCGGTGCCGTCAAGGTTCAGGCTGAGTTCGATGTGCGATTCGCTGGTCTCGCGGACGATGTGCGCGGTACGCGCCATGATGTGCTCCTTGGTCCTTGATCCTGATATGTCCCGATAAGTCCCGGTTTGCCTGCCGGCCAGTGTGCCGGTCGGCGGTCGCCGACGACGGGTCATGACGTTGATGGTCGCGCGCGCCGCCGGCGTTTCGGGAGTTGTTATCTGCTTTCTACAATATGCAATGCTTCGGTCAGCGCGTTACGGAATTGTTCCATCTCCTTGTCGGTGCCCATGCACATGCGCAGCCAGCCGTCCGGGCCGACCACGCGGATAAGCACGCCGCGCCTGAGCAGCTCGTCGAAGATGGCCTCGCGGTCGTCGAAATGCCCACCGAACAGCAGGAAGTTCGAACCGGACTCGGCCACTTCGAGCGGCTCGCCCTTGTAGGTCTGACGTGACAGCCATTCGGCGGTGGATTCGCGGATCTCACGCAAGTGCTCGACGCGGCTCAGCTGCTCGTCGGTGTGTTCGAACGCCGCGAGCGCGGCGGCCTGGGTCACGGCGGACAGGTGGTAGGGCATACGCACGATGCGCACGCAGTCGATGATGCCCTTGCTCGCGGCGAGATAGCCGACACGTGCGCCGGCGAATGCGAACGCCTTGCTCATCGTGCGGCTGACGGCGAGGTTCGGGTGGTTCTTGATGAGCGAGACCGCGCTCGGCGTGCCGGGCTTGCGGAACTCCACGTACGCCTCGTCGATGACGAGGATCGGGTGGACGCCTTCGCCCGCGCCCGCCACGTCGGCGGTCTCGCAGGCGGCGAGGATGCGTTCGATGTCGGCCATCGGCAGCGGCGTGCCGGTGGGGTTGTTCGGGCTGGTGAGCAGCACCATCGAGGGCTTGACCTCGGCGATGGCCTCGATTACCCTGTCGACGTTCAGCGTGAAATCGGCGTTGCGGTGGGCGAGCTTCCAGCCAGTGAACGTGTCGCGCGCGTATTCGGGGTACATGGAGTAGGTCGGGTCGGCGCCCAAGGCGGTGCGGCCCGGGCCGCCGAAGGCCTGGAACAGCTGGAGCATAATCTCGTTGGAGCCGTTCGCGCCCCACAGTTCGTCCACGTCGAGACGGGTGCCGGATTCGCGGGCGAGGTAGTCGGAGAACGCCTGGCGCAGTTCGATATGCTCGCGATCCGGGTAGCGGTTGAGCATGGGCGCGATCTCACGCACGCGCCTGGCGATGGTGTCGCACACGGCTGGATCCGGCGCATACGGGTTCTCGTTGACGTTCAGGCACACCGGCACGTCGAGCTGCGGCGCGCCGTACGGCTCCTCGCCGATCAGATCGTTCCTGAGCGGCAGGCTCGCCGGAATTGCATTGCTGTTGTTCTCACTCATTGCTCTCTGTTCTTTCCGTCTATAGTCCCGCTGACGGGGGCTGTATTCGCATTCGCACGCGGCACATTCGATCCGCTCATCGCCCCCGCTGGCGGGGGCTGTCTGCGCGGCAGACTGGGGGTCGAACCACCCAAGCAGCCCTTAGCGCAGACCGGCTTCCTTCTCCTGTTCGCGCAGCGTGGCCTTGTCGTACGGATCCTTGACGAAGCGCGACAGGACACACTCGCCGTGGGCGGGCAGGTCCTCGGAGACGGCGAAGGCGTTGATGCGCGCGGCGAGGGCCTTCAGGCCCTCCTCGTCGTATTCGATGACCTCGACGGGCTTCATGAACGTGTGCACGCCGAGTCCCGCAGCGAAGCGGGCGGTGCCGCCGGTGGGCAGCACGTGGTTGGAGCCGGACATGTAATCGCCCAGCGGCACCGGGGAGTACGGGCCGCGGAAGATGGCGCCCGCGTTCTTGATGCGCGGCACGACGGCGTCCGCGTCGGCAGTCTGGATTTCGAGATGCTCGGCCGCATATGCGTTGGCCGCGTCGATGGACTGGTCGAGGCTGTCGGTCAGGACGATGGCCGACTGGCTTCCGGACAGCGACGTGTGGACGCGCTCGGCGTGTTCGGTGCGCGGCACGCGGTAGTTCAGGGACTCCTGAACCTTCTCGGCGATCTCGGTGGAATCGGTGAACAGCACGGAGCCGGCGAGCTCGTCATGCTCGGCCTGACCGATCAGGTCGGCGGCCAGCAGGCTCGGGTCGGCGGTCTTGTCGGCGATGATGCCGATCTCGGTGGGGCCGGCGACCGCGTCGATGCCCACGAACGCGGAGACGAGCGACTTGGCGGTGGCCACGAAGATGTTGCCCGGGCCGGTGATCTTGTCGACCGGGTCGCACAGCACGTCGCCGTCCTGCGGCTCGGAGCCCTTGGCTCCGTATGCGAACATGGCGATGGCCTGGGCGCCACCGACCGCGTAGACCTCGTCGACGCCGAGGATGGCGCAGGTGGCGAGGATGGTCTTGTTGGGCAGTCCTTCCGCATTGTCGCGTGCGGGCGGAGTGGCGATGGCCAGCGACTCGACGCCAGCGGCCTGCGCCGGCACGGCGTTCATGATCACGGAAGACGGGTAGACAGCCTTGCCGCCGGGCACGTACAGACCGACGCGCTGGATCGGAATCCAACGCTCGGCGACGCGGGCGCCTTCGGCCAGATCGGTGTAAAAGTCCTTCGGCACCTGGTTGGCGGCGACGGCGCGTGCGCGACGCACGGACTCCTCGATGGCGGCGCGCACTTCGGGATCAAGCGTCTCAAGTGCCGCGGTCATCGCCTCGACCGGCACGCGCAGGTGCTCGGGACGCACATGATCGAACTTCTCCTCGAAGTCTCGCAGGGCCGCGGCGCCGCGTTCCTTGACGTCGTCAAGAATAGGCCGCACCAGATCGGTGGCTTCGGAAGTGCCCATCGCGGCGCGCGGCATCGCAGCAAGCAACTCGGCGCGGGACAGGTTCTTGCCCCGCAGATCAATGATTCGCATGATGTTCTCGCTCATAACGCCCTATCGTACCAATGCACGCTGTCGTAATCCTCCCAGAATCGCCGTATCACCCACATCGTGAGAAATCGCGCAGGCTCGTCGGCGATGTGGATAGCTGTGGATATCCATGCATTCATCCACATATCCACATTTTTTCCATGGTTCATCACACCGACAGCGCGAATACGCTACCGTGACATTCATGAACGATGTGATGCTCCAGCCGATGGGCGAGAGAACGCCCATGACGCAATCGCTGCGCGACCGCGCCCAGGATGCCATCATGTGCTGCGCCGCATTGGCGTGGCGCATCGGAGGCAATGTGCTGTTCGGCATGACCACCGCTCTCGCCCTGCAGCAGGTGCCGTTGCCGGAGGCCTGCGATCTGGACGCGGAGATGCTGCACATCACCTCCAGCACTCCCGACAGGAGGCGGCGCCGCATTCCCGGCACGCATCCGCATGTATGGAAGCTGATCGCCACTCATCCTGATGCGTGCGTACCGATCAAGGGCAATGTATTCGCGTTGCATCCCTTCCATGCCTGGGCGCAGCTGTCATCACACGTGTCCTTGGAGGAACTCGTCATACTGGCGGAGGCCATCATCACCGCCATATCGAAATCATCGGGCAGATATCCCCGACTGGTCTTGTCGTCCTTGCGCGAGTTCATCGACAATGCGCCATACTTTCTCGGGAAGACCGCTTGCCGGACCGCACTGCAACTGGTCAAGGCCAACGTGCTGTCGCCGAAGGAGAGCAAGGCGAGACTGGTACTCCTCCGGCACGGCCTGCCCGACGCGGAGGTCAACTGCCATGTCGACAGGGCGATGTTCGATTCGGGCAAGCCAATGAGCCTGGACATTGCATGGAAGCATTTCAAGGTCGCGGTGGAATACGACGGCGATCATCATCGGACCGACAAGCACCAATGGCGCAGGGATCGCAAAAAACGAGACCGGCTTCGGCAATTGGGATGGACGATCATCGTCATAACGGCCGATGACATCAGAGACGAGGTCGCATGTGCCGAATTCGCGCTCAATGTCGCGCGTGAGCTTACCCTCCGCGGCTGTGACGTCGATTTTCGTGTGATCGCCATGACGGTCGAGGAGCTGGCACGCCGGGAAAAGGCGGCTGACCGAAAAAAGCGACGTGAATCCGCGGTCTGACACGAGTCGCATCATCATGCCATGCACCGGCAGGGCCGCGCCATCCATGCTTCGAGATTCACCGTCTGCAATGTGAGACGATCGGCGTCGAGGCTGTACCACACCAGCGAGAAAACACGTCTTTTAGGCATTGTGTGGCAATTCGCGTGCCTCACAATGCGATGTTAACCTTACCATTCTCTGGTATGGTACAGCGCGGGTAGACAGCTGAAACCACAAACCGCCATTTTCCAACGGTTTGCTCGCCACGTGTAAACATCCCTACATACGGACGTGGCCACACCACGCTCAAAACCGCCGAAATTGCCCTGGTGTGGCACAACTTCGACAGCCCGGTCACCTCTACACCGGTCCGGCGTAGACCCTCGCCCGGTCATTCCTGCAGATGGTACACGGCATCGTCAGCAGGAGGCACATTCATGCGTTCGGCCAGGAAACATAGATAGGGACGCGACGAATCCGGCTTCTTCTTTCCCTTGACATCCGCCGGCCGGATGATCTCCGCACTGCTGTAACCGGCATTCGAGCAATTGTCAAAGCCGATGATGCCACCCGGGCACTGATAGTCGGTGTCAGGCCCCTTCAGTTCCACGCCGGCCCCCGTCAATCAGGAACATCCGGGAGCGGGTCAGAGCCGCGAAATCGATGGAGTACTCCCCGCATACGGTCCGAGCCCCTGAAAACGCAATGCGACCAGTCTCATAGCCCACCGTGTCGGTATCCGCGGATGCCACGGACGCCGTGAATCCTGCTCCCGAAAGAAGCGTCATGGCCGCTATCAGTGCCGCCACGTACCGCTTTCCTTGAAAATAGTTGTCTGATTTTTCCATTACGCCCCCGTAATTTTCTTTTCGCGACGACCGTGATATGAGACAGGTTCCGTCTTGTGTCATCATCGCCGTAACTTCCTCTGCGACTGAGAAACAGTCATTTATCCAGCATCGACGCTACACCTTCACAAAATAATCACGATTGTAATCACCTTCATATTTTTTCGGCGGCGGCAACATCGGCCCCGAACCGTATACCTCGCCCGCGGCGGATGCAGCACGATGGACGAACTCAAACGGCGGGATGACGTATGAGATCGCGCTCTATCCACGCCATGACCAGGTCCGCCAAGCGATCGATTTCGGCATCGGTGAGCTCCCTGCCTTGGGGAAGATGGTGCCATTTGGCGATGCACCCGCGGCAGCACGTGGCGGTGGCATGCTGCGCGGTAAACACCGGATGCCCGCGCCACGGCGTCTGGCGCCCGTCGTTGCGCGGATTCGCCGCCCCGATGCGGGCGCGCAGCAGCTCGCGGGCATGGCGATCGATCATGGCCTTGCCCTTCGCCCGCGCATACGCGCGGTCCTTCGCCGACAACTCGAATTTCGCACGGAATGAGGAGCGCGAAAGCCGGTTCAGCGTGTCATCGATCCACCGGCGTTCGGCACCATCGTCCGCATCATCCGGCAAGACCCGCTCCATTTCACCATCCATACCGCACACCTCCGCACAACCCACGCCCGCTTACATCTCGCCCACAGACCAAGCCGCAGCCGACTGGGGGTGATCCCGCCGACCGTCCCTCCCCGCCACAATCAGATATTGCCGCGCACGTGCTGGTCGGCCCACGACTGGGAATGCATGAAGGTCGCCGGATCGGCGCTGACGTTGTCATGCGGGTCGTCGAGCGCATCGATCGCCGCCAGTTCGGCCGACGTCAAATCGAAATCGGAGCTGGCGAGGTTCACCCGCATGCGTTCCACGTGCTTCGACTTGGGGATAATGATGCGCCCCTCCTGCGTGTGCCAGCGCAGCACCACCTGCGCCGGCGTGACATCATGCGCCTTCGCCGCGGCGACGACGGGCTCGGATTCGATGTCCTTTCCGTGGCCGAGCGGGCTGTATGCCTCGACGGCCACGCCGTTCGCCGCGCAGAACGCACGGTTTCCCGGCTGGTTGAACCGAGGATGGACCTCGATCTGGTTCACGGCCGGGGTCTCACCGGAATCCTCGATCAGCGCACGCAGGTGCTGCGGCAGGAAGTTGCTGACGCCGGGCACACGGACCGCGCCTTCGTCGCGCAGCTTCAGCAGCGCGCGCCACGTCTCCTTGAAGAACCCCGCCGCGGCGAACGGCCAGTGGATCAGATACATGTCCACCACGTCGACGCCGAGGTTGCTGCGGGAACGGTCGAACGCGACCATCGTCGAATCATACCCCTGGTCGCAGTTGCGCAGCTTGGTCGTCACCCACACCTTGCCGGCCATGCCGGTGGCCTTCAGCGCGTCGCCGACCTCTTTCTCGTTGTAGTACGCGGCCGCGGTGTCGATGTGCCGGTAGCCGATCTCCAGCGCCTCCTCGACCGCGCGCTGTGTGTCCTCCGGCGGAATCTGGAACGTGCCGAACCCTATCTGAGGAATCACCGAATGCGCCTTGTCGTTCAGCGTCAGCTCCGGAGCCTCGGCACTCCCCTGCTGCCCCCGCGTCGTGTCATCACTCACCATATGCCTCGTTTCCCCACGGATTCGCGGCGGACGATCGCCGCCGCCCGGCACCCCACGGCGCCACACCTGCGAACCAGTACTCATGGTAATACGCGGCCATGCATGCGCAAGCGTCATCGTTCATCTCTGGCCCACCCGCGGTCGGGCACGGCGAGGAAACGCCCCCCCCGTCCCGGCCGGGCCCTGCGATTTGGGACGCCCTGCGGGCGCAGCATTGCCTGCTCGCCTGTCGATTCGCCTTCGCCGGCATCACTACAATTGTCTGCGACGCATCATCGGCAATATCACAGGAGACAATGGTCATGGCGATTCAATCGACGATCACGCTGAACAACGGCACGGTCATCCCGCAGATCGGTCTGGGCGTGTTCCGCACGCCGGACGGCGACACGACGGTAAACGCGGTGCAGACCGCGTTGGAGAACGGATATAGGCATATCGACACGGCGATGATATATCGCAACGAGACGTCTGTCGGCGAGGGAATCCGCCGTTCCGGCGTGCCGCGAGGCGACCTGTTCGTCACCACCAAGCTGTGGAACGACGACATTCGCGCGCACCGCGGCAAAGAAGCGTTCCAGGAGAGCCTCGACCGCCTGGGCATGGATTATGTGGAGCTGTATCTGATCCACTGGCCGGCGGACGTCTGGCAGCAGGCGTGGGACGACCTGCAGGAGATCTATGCCTCCGGGCGTGCGAAGGCGATCGGCGTGAGCAATTTCCAGCCGCATCATCTCGCCGACCTGCTGAAGAACAGCGACGTGACGCCGGCCGTCGATCAGATCGAATCCTCGCCGCAGTTCACCAACCAGCCGCTGGTGGACGAGCTGTCCGCCAAGGGCATCGCCACCGAGGCGTACAGCCCGCTGGGCGGCACCGGCGGCGACCTGCTCGCCATCCCCGAGCTGGCCGAGATCGGCGCGAAGTACGGTAAGTCCGCTGCGCAGACCGTGATCCGCTGGCACATCCAGCGCGGCGTCGTCGTGCTGCCGAAGTCCACGCACGCCGATCGCATCAGGCAGAACATCGACGTGTTCGACTTCGTGCTGTCGGACGATGACATGGCTGCGATCAGTGCCATGGACACCGGCAAGCGCAACAGCGCCGACCCGGACAATTTCGATTTCTGATGGATCCTTATCCGTGTGGCGTATCGCTCTCATTGAGAGCGATACGCCACACGCAACAGGCGATGATATGATTACCGGTAGTTATCTACCGTTTTAATCACCCAGGTGGCACGGTATCCGTCAAGGGAGAGGAGACATCGTGGCTGCATCATCGGCACTCCCCACCGCTCAGATCGTCATCGAAATCCTGGAACAGCTCATCAAGCACACCGACCCCGAGCACGGCCTCACTGCCGCGGAAATCAGCAAACGCATCAATGTATCCGACAAAACCGTGCGCGGGCATCTCAAGGCATTGCAGTCCATGACGCCGTTCGACCGCCATGTGGGCCACCTCGACCGGCGGGATCTGGTCAACGCGGAAAGCGCCAACCCCCGACCCGGCTGGTACATCGAACCGGTCTTCGACATCGCGCAGATGCGCCTGCTCGTGGACGGCGCGGCGCTGTCGAGCTCGGACGGCGAATACCTACGCGAACTCATCGCCAAGATCTACACGTTCGCCGGCAAATCCGGCCAATTGCGCGGCCTCGAACAACTCACCACGCCCAAGAACTACAATACGGAGTTCCTCAACAACATCGAGATTCTGAACGATGCCATCGCATACGGGCGCGTGATCCGGTTCCGGTACTGCACGTACGACGTCAACGGCAATCTCGTCCCCCGCCGTAACGGCGACGGCGACATCAAGACATATCTGGCGGACCCCTACCACCTGATGTACAAGAACAGCAAATACTACCTGCTGTGCCACATGCACCGGTATGACTCGCTGTCCTACCTGCATGTGGAACGCATCCGGGACCTGTCCATTGAGGGGCCAGACCACTCACTCAAACGCACGCTCGACAGCTTCAGCCCCACGCCGGGGCAACCGTTCGACATCGTGCGGCATATGAACGAGCGACCTTATCCGATGGACGGCAAGGCGACGCCGATCCACATGAAGATCCACGGGGCGCTTGAACCGCTGTACGACTGGTTCGCCGACGCCGATGTCGTCCAGACCGGCGAGCGCGAATACGATGTGCACGTCGTCGCGAACGAACACGCGACCCTTTGGTGGGCGTTGCAGTACGCGGATTCGCACATCATCGAGATATTGTCGCCGGCTTCATTGCGCAAGATGCTGCACGATACCGGGGAATATCTGGCGTCGACATACGCGCAACAATAAGAGGAACATATCTACCGGATAAGTGAATCGGACCCTATGTTGGAATCCCCGCATTCGGTGAGGCGAATCCGTCTACCGAATGGAGAGCAACCCACAGGAGACGATCATGCCCGCCATCAATCTGACTGCACGTCTGAACAGGGATCAGACATTCGAAACGCTCGCGCTGACTCCCTTCCGCGAAGTACCTCTATCTCACCAGTGAGGATCATGCCAATGAATTCGTCATGACGGCGCAGGATGCCGACCTGCAACAAGACCGGATCACCCTGTCCGGCAACCGGTTTAGGCATATCGACATGGTACTCATCGACGACTTCCAGTACTTCGCCGGCAGGACGGCCTTGCAGGAGCAACTGCTGCAGACGCTGAGAGCATTGCATCAGGCGGGGCGTACAGCCCGCGATACGCAGCGAACCGTTCTCATTGGGAAACGTGCGAGCCCTGCGGTCCGCCAAACGAACACGGAACCCTTCAGAGGCCCGGAATTCCGGACCTTACCGAAATGTTCACTTGTGTGGTTACGTGAGGAATCCTCACACGTTTCCTAATGAGAACGGTTCGCTGCGAGGCCGATGCCGTCAGATCGCCCCGTACTCGCGCAGCAGCATGCCGATGTCGGTCTTGCCGAGCTTCTTGAGGACCTTCTTCATAACGGCGCGCTCCACGACATTGAGCTTCATATCGGTGACCGGGGAGCCATCGCGCAGTTTGACCGTGGCGTTGAGCAGGTTGCGCACGTCGTAGACGCTGCCCCACACCTCCGGCACGCCGCGGTCCACGTCGAGCAGCGTGTACACGGCCTCCATGCCGGTGCGCATCGAGTATTCGGTAGTGAAGATCGTGTCGCGCGGCGTCTCGGCGAACTGGCCGAGGAACGCGAAGTTCACGGCGCCATCCGGCACCACGTCCGGCCGATCACCGGCCGAACGCGGCATGAAGAACGCGGTGATGTACGGCATCATGACCGGCACGGTGTTCGCGTGGGATTTCGCGAGCGCCTCGATCTTGTCGATCGGCACGCCCATGTGGTACAGCCATTCCTCGCAGATCTCCTCGCCGGTGCATTCGGTCATCGGCTTCTTGATATAGTTGCCCGGCTTGTCGGGGAACAGGCCATACACCCATACGCACAGCTGTTCCTTGGGCTGGTCACGGAACTGCTGCTGGCGGTTGAGCGTCCAGCTCATCAGCCAGTTGGAGTCCTCCACGGTCACGATGCCACCGGTCACCACGCGCCCGGAGAACGGGTCGCGCTTGCAGATGCGTTTGATGTACGGCGGAATCTCTGCGTCGAGCGTAGTCACCGTGGCGCTCATCCACTTGGTGGCATCCGGGTCCGAGCAGAATGTGTCGGGATGCCCGAAGCTCGGGTCCTGCTTGGCGATGCGCCGCCACATGTCCCAACCGCCACCGGGCTTGAGGTCCGGATTCCATGCGGCCGGCGAATGCTGGGATCCCATCGTGGAGTTCTCCACGCAACCGCCGTTGGTGATGAACACCAGATCGTTCTGCGTCAGGTCGATGGACGACTTGTCACCTTCGTGGTCGATGTCGATGCGGACGGCGAGTTTCTTCGTGTTCGTGCCGTACGGGTTGCGCTTGAAGAAGCCGGACGTGGCCTGGATCTTCTGGATCGTGTCCTGTCCGACCCCGGTGCGCTCACGTTCGGGTCCGTTCCCGCCGCCGATCGCAAACTCGACGTTCTCGACCTTGGTATTGTAGTGGAACTGCACGCCGTGCGCTTCGAGGTACTTCACCATCGGCAGGATCATCGACTCGTACTGGTTGTATCGGGTGAACCGCAACGCGCTGAAGTCCGGCAGACCGCCAATGTGGTGGATGTACCGTTTGATGTACAGTTTCATTTCCAGCGCGGAATGCCAGTTCTCGAACGCGAACATGGTGCGCCAGTACAGCCAGAAGTTGGATTTCAGCACCTCGTCGTCGAAGAAATCGGTGATCGGCTTGTCGTACAGTTCCTCGTCCGGAGTGAAGAACAGTTTCATGATCTCCATCGAGGCCTTGTCGCTCAGCCCGAATTTGCCCTGGAGTCCCGCATCCTGCCCGCGGTTCTTGGTGGCGCGGCACAGCGAATAGTTGGGGTCGTCCTTGTTGAGCCAGTAATACTCGTCGAGCACGGAGACGCCTTCGGTCTCGATCGACGGGATGGAGCGGAACAGGTCCCACATCACCTCGAAGTGGTTGTCCATCTCGCGCCCGCCGCGCATGACATAGCCGAGGCCGGGGATGTCGGCGCCGTCGCACGCCCCGCCGGCCACCGCGTCCTTTTCGAGGATGTGGATGTTCTTGCCTGGCATCTGCGCATCTCGCACCAGATAGCAGGCCGCCGACAGCGCCGCAAGTCCCGTGCCGATGATGTACGCGGACTTGCCGTCGACACCCGCCGGCTTCTTCGGTCGTGCGAACGCTTCATAGTTGCCACTGGAATAATACATATTCCGCCTCCTTGAGGATATTGTGGATGTCTGCGACATCATTACCAGACATGATGTCGCATTTCTTTCGTCCCCGCCATAGACATTAGTCGGTGTTTTGAAGGATTTCCAGAAGCGTCCATGCCGTTCATCGTGCCGCTCCGCTATCCTCGTACACAGCACATCAGATTGACGGAGAGGACCAAACATGGCATTGAGCAAGAAGCAGGTCAAGCAGCTGCGCGCGATGGCGAATCAGCTGAACCCACTGCTCTACATCGGCAAGAACGACCTGACCGACGCCGCGGTGAAGCAGGCATCGGAGACGATGGACAGCCACGAGCTGCTCAAGGTCGCCGTGCAGGACGGCTCCGGTCTGACGGCGAAGGAGGCCGCCGACAAGCTCGCCGGCCAGATCGGCGCGCAGGTGGTGCAGGTCATCGGCAACCGGTTCGTGCTGTACCGCAAGAGCTCACGCAACGACATCGAGCACATCCGCCTCGTACGCGAGTGACGGCGGCCGAATTCCTCGTGCGCGAATATGGTTGTGGCCCCGACACCGGTATGGTGGGGGGGCCACAACCATATTTTCAGCGCGTGCAGGTCACTTCTTCAATGACAGTGTCATAGTCATATCGGGATCATCGAGGGAAACGTCGAATGTCGCGTCACCGGTCTTGCTCCATGTGCCATGGAGCGTCGACTCGCCATGACCGGTGGCCTGTACCGACATCGTCAATGTGCCATCATCCTTGAAGTTGGCTGAGATGCCCATGCCCAGTCCCATGACCGAGCAGGAGACCGACCAGGTGCCGTTCGGCTCGCCCTTGGACGCGCCATCGGGGATGGTGACGGTCGGGCTGAGCGCGTTGAGAACGGCCGTGCCCTGTTCCTCGCCCAGACCGCCGATGTACCCGATGAGGCCGGTGACCTCGGACATCACGTAATTGCCGCTCGCACCGCTGAACTTCAGATCCTTCAGCGTGTATGAATGGCTGCCATTGCCACTTGTGACCTTGTCGATCGTGGCGCTGACCGCCGGCTTTCCGTCGTCATTGCCCGGCAGATCAAGCGACATCTTCTTTCCGTCGACGCTCAGGGTGCCGGTGTTGCCGCCGGCGCTGAGTGAATACGTTCCGTTGACGCCCGGCTGGGACAGGTGCAGGAACAGGAACACGCCACCGGTGACCAGCGCGGCCACGATGATGATGGCGAGCACGATGATGAGCGGCTTCTTGGATTTCTTCTGCGCGACCGGTGCCACGGGAGCCATGGGGACTCCGGGGACGCCCGGCTGCTGGTATTGGCCGTACTGCTGGGAATCGACCGGCTGCTGCGGATACGTCTGAGCCCGATACGGCTGCTGCTGGTATCCGGCCATTTGCGGCTGCTGCTGGTAAGCGGTGCCGGGCGCCGCGGGAACGGCGGGCGCGGGAACGGGAGGCATCCCGGTCGTCTGTACCGGTTGCGGCGGCTGCGCCGGATACTGCGCTGATTGAGGAACCTGTGCCGATTGAGGAACCTGTGAAGCCGAAGTCTGCGGCTGCGTCGTGTACGCAGGCGTCGCCGGTGCCGCAGCGGCCGGCTGTGCCGTCACCGCCGTCGCCGCCGTCAATTGTGCACCGCACGCCCTGCAGAACAGGCTTCCATCGGCGTTGTCTGCGCCGCAATGTGAACACACTATCATCGTTCTTCCCTTCTAGGTCCAGGCCCATAATTGACGGCAACCAGCGGCCCCGTTTCGCTCTCATTCTACCTGCATACGCCCATCGTCAGCGGATTCCGTAGCGCATATGGTCACATTCCGGCTGATGGTCTCAGGCCGTCGGCAGGCAGCTCGGGCCGAACAGACTCTTGATCTCGGCGAACAGGCTGGTGTCGCGTTTGACGCGGAACCTATCGCCGAAGGTCATCACCTGTGCGTTGCCCTTGGCGTCGAGCACGGCAAGCCGCACTTCGCAGAATCCCGGATGCCGCGTGATGATCTGCGCAAGCTGCTGCATGTTGCCGCGCCCCAGGGCCACCAGCGGCAAGGTGATCAGGAACGGACGCTCGTCATCGGTCTCCAGCGCGACCGGCTGCATTTCCGTGGCGCGCATGCTGACGGTCTCGTCCCGAACCTCGACCTGGCCGCGCACCTGCACGACCGCATCCTGTATGAGCTCCGTGCTCGCCGCCTCGTACACTTTGCCGAAGAACATGCACTGGATGGAGCTTTCCATGTCCTCGATGGTGACGATCGCCCACGGGTTGCCCTTCTTCGAGACTCGTCGATCGACGTTGGTAATCAGTCCCGCCAGCGTGACCTGCTGCCCGCTGGGCATGGTGGGCGCACGGTCAATCAGATGGGCGATGGACATCTCCCGCATCCCGGCGAGCACTGCTTGCATGCCGCTCAGCGGATGGTCCGACACGTAGAGGCCAAGCATATCGCGCTCGAACTTGAGCTTGTCCTTCTTGTCCCATTCCTCGATGTCCGGCACGGCGACCGTCGCATCCCCCATCGCGTCGGCGCCCGAATCCTCCGTGTCGGAGAACAGGTCGAACTGTCCTTCCGCCTGCTTGCGCTTGAGGCCGACCACCGAGTCGATCGCCGACTCGTGCACGGTGAACAGCGCCCGGCGGTTCGGGTCGATCGAATCGAATGCGCCCGCCTTGATCAGCGATTCGACCAGTCGCCTGTTCAGCGCGGTCAACGGCACGCGGCGGATGAAGTCCATGAAGTTCACGTATTTGCCACGGCCCGTCTCGCGTTCCGCGATGATGTCCTTGACCGCATTCTCGCCGACGTTGCGGATAGCCCCGAGCCCGAATCGGACGACGTCGCCGACTGCGGAGTACTCGTAGACCGACTCGTTGACATCCGGGGAGAGCACTTGGATGCCCATTCTCCGAGCCTCGCCCAGATACAGGGCGGTCTTGTTCTTGTTGGTCGCCGCGCCCTGCAGCAGCGCGGCCATGAACTCGACCGGGTAGTGCGTCTTGAGGTATGCGGTCCAGTAGGAGATCAGGCCGTACGCGGCGGAGTGCGCCTTGTTGAACGCATAGCCGGAGAACGGGACCAGGATCTCCCAGATCGCCTCTGCGGCCTCCTCAGAATAGCCATGCTCCTTCATGCCGGCGAAAAACGGCACCTTCTCCTTGGCCAGCACCTCGGGCTTCTTCTTGCCCATGGCTCGCCTGAGCACGTCTGCCTTGCCCAGCGAATAGCCGGCCAGGATACGCGCGGCTGACTGCACCTGCTCCTGATAGATGATCAGGCCGTACGTCTCATCGAGCACCTGCTTGAGGGGCTCGTCGAGCTCGGGGTGGATAGGCGTAATCTTCTGCAGGCCGTTCTTGCGCTTGGCGTAGTTGGTGTGCGAGTCCATCGACATCGGGCCCGGTCGGTACAGGGCAATAAGTGCGGAGATGTCGTTGAAGTTATCGGGCTTGAGCGTCTTGAGCAGCGAGCGCATGCCATCGGAATCGAGCTGGAACACGCCGAGCGTGTCTCCGCGCGACAGCAGCTGGTACGTCTCCCGGTCATCGAGAGGGATCTTCGTGTAGTCGATGACGCCCTTGCCGTTGTGCTCGATGTTGGTGAGCGTGTCGCGGATGACCGTCAAGTTGGACAGGCCGAGGAAGTCCATCTTGACCAGGCCGAGCGTTTCGCACGTATGGTACTCGAACGTGGTGGTGACGGTGCCGTCGGTGCGCTCCAGCAGCGGCGAGGTGTCGGTGATCGGCGCGGAACCCATGATCGTGGCGCACGCGTGGACTCCGGTCTGGCGAATCAGCCCCTCGATGCCCTTCGCCTCCTCGGTGATGCGCTTGACTTCGGGATCGGAGTCGTACAGCTCGCGGTATTCGCGCGCCTCGGCGTAGCGCTTGGCGCTCGGGTCGAAGATGTCGTGCACGCTGATGTCCTTGCCTCCGGTGGCGGCCGGCGGCAGCGCCTCGGTGATACGAGTGCCCATCTCAAAGGGGAATCCCATGATGCGCGCGGAGTCCTTGAGCGCCTGCTTGGTCTTGATGGTGCCGTAGATCACGCATTGGGCGACCTTGTCATGGCCGTACTTGTCGGCCACATAGCCCAGCACGCGCATGCGGCCTTCGGGATCGAAGTCGACGTCGATATCGGGCAGGGACACACGCTCGGGGTTCAGGAACCTCTCGAAGATCAGGCCGTGCTTGAGCGGATCGAGCTCGGTGATGCCCATCGCATAGGCGACCATGGCCCCTGCGGCGGAGCCTCGCCCCGGGCCCACCATCACGCCGTGCTCCTTCGCCCAGTTGATGTAGTCGGCGACGACGAGGAAGTAGCCGCAGAACTGCATCTGGCAGATGACGCCGCATTCATAGTCGGCCTGCTTGAGCACCTCCATCGGCGGGTTGCCGTCGTAGCGCTTCTCCAGGCCCTCCTCGACCTTCTTGAGGAACAGCGAGGTCTCGTCCCACCCTTCGGGGCAGTCGAACTGCGGCATGAACGCGCCATCCTCATGGTCGTCGAAGATCACGTTGCAGCGTTCCGCGATCTCCAGCGTGTTGTCGCAGGCGTCGGGATGGTCCTTGAACAGCTCGCGCATCTCCTCGGCGGATTTGATGTAGTATCCCGATCCTTCGAACTTGAAGCGGTTGGGGTCGTCCAGCGTGGCGCCGGAGTTGATGCACAGCATGGCGTCCTGGGCGTCCTTGTCCGCCTCCATGACGTAGTGCGAGTCGTTGGTGGCGAGCAGGGGCGCACCGAGCTTCTTGGCGATGGTCAGCAGATCGCCGGTAACCTTGCTTTCGATGGACAGTCCGTGGTCCATCAGCTCGATGTAGAAATTGTCCTTGCCGAAGATGTCCTGGAACTCGCCGGCGGCACGCAGCGCCTCGTCGAACTGGCCTAGGCGCAGACGGGTCTGGATGATGCCGGAGGGGCAGCCGGACGAGGCGATCACGCCTTTGGAGTAGGTGGACAGCACCTCCTTGTCCATACGCGGATATCGCATGACACGGCCTTCGAGGTTGGCGACGGACGACGCCTTGATGAGGTTGACCAGCCCTTCGTCGTTCTCCGCCCACATGGTCAGGTGGGTGATCAGGCCGCCGCCCGAGACATCGTCGGGGTTGCGGGCATGGCCGGGAACCGGGGTCCAGTTGGTATCCCATGACACGCGCGTCTTGTCCTGCCGCGCGGTTTCAGGGGTCACATACGCCTCGATGCCGATGATCGGCTTGACGCCGGAATCGACCGCTGCACGCCACAGCTCGTAGGCGCCGTGCATGTTGCCATGGTCGGTGATGCCGACCGCCGGCATGCCCAGCTCCTTGACGCGCTTGACCAGATCGGGCACCTTGGATGCCCCATCCAGCAGCGAGTAGTGCGTGTGGTTATGCAGTTGCACGAAGTTTCCAGCCATGCGTTCCACCTTACCTCATGCCGCACTCACCGGTAGATATGTTCCGTTAATCCTCGCCGGAAACCCTCTTCCGCAGCACGACACCAACGTCAATCGTTTGACGTAAATCGATTGACGTTATATTATTCCAGTACAAAACACGATTCCCCACAACGGCACGGCAGCCGCGCGGAGAACCCTCAGCACCAAACAAGACCTACCCGCACGGGCGCGCTGATCGGCTCCATCGTGCTGTCGGCCGGCTTCATGGCCGCCTGCGGCCTCGGCATGCTGCTCATCTACCTGTTCCGGGTCCCGTCCGAGCAGAAGGACGAGCTCCGCAAGGAGGCCGACCCGAACGGCCTGTGCTACTACAAGGGCCGCTGGCACGTGTTCTACCAGCTGCACCCCTACGGCACCCAGTGGGGCCTGTGCCATTGGGGTCATGTCTCCAGCGAGGACATGGTCACCTGGCGCCGCGAGCCCATCGCCTTCGCCCCGTCCCTCGAACAGGAGAAGGACGGCGAGTTCAAGCCGGAAACCGAGTTCCGCCCGTGGGACTGCGACCACAATTTCTACGCGCCGCAGTCGTTCAACACGAACGGGCGGCAGATCATGTACGGGTGGATGAGCCCCTTCGTCGAGCCGATCCCCATGCAGGACGACGGCTGGTGCGGACAGCTGACCCTGCCGCGCGAGATCATGCTCGTCGCCGAATCCGGCTCGCTGACCGTCACCTCGCTGACGCTGCATCATCTCAAGTCAATCGGCCTGGACTGACTGAGGCCAATCCGCTGACGCGATCGGGAAGACACGCCGCAAGACGGTACCAAGCCTTCACCAATCGCGTCAGCGAAATCGCCTTTCAGCTGCTAGGCTTTCCTGTGCAAGGATGATGATCTGAAAACGGGGAATCACATGGGATTGCTGGACAAATTATTCGGTCGTGACACACCGTCCCAGGAAATCGTAGGGAAAGTGGACAAAGAGGGGCCCCGCAACCCCATCGACCAGCTTGGCGTCACCGGCAGATCCCAGCGAAACGCCGCCTACGAGGACACCGCACACATCCCCAGGATCACCGACTACGTCGCCGAGAAACTTTCGCAACTGCTGCGGTATTCCACCGAAATGCCGGTGCTGCGTCTGACCGAGGACGACTCCCCCGCACAGATCACCGACAGCAAGCTCGGCGGCGCGTTCTACGTGCCGGAAGGCATGAAGGCGCCACGCAATCTCGACACCGGGGACCCGCTGTATCTGCTGGCCCAGCTGAACTTCAGCCAACTGCCGCAGCTGCGCGGATTCCCCGCCCAGGGACTGCTGCAGTTCTTCATCGACGGCGAGGACACCCTGTACGGAGCGGACTACGACAACCCGCAGTCGCAACGCTCGTGGCGCGTGCGCTACCTCCCCAACGTGCCGGTCACCGCACTGCATGCCAACCGTGTCGTCAAACCCGCCTGGCATGACGACACGGTGCTGCCGTTCAACGACCCCAACACCGAGCGACGGCTAGTCGCACAGGCCGGCAAGCAGACGATCACGCCTACTGACTACCGGTTCGAGGGACGGCTGCAAAGCTGCGTCAGCACGCTCAACGAGTACGACCACGGCTTCTTCCGCGAACATGAGGCGGAGATTCGCGACTCGCTCGCCGCGCTGCTGATGTCGGGCGGGCACCAGGTCGGCGGATACCCGATCTTCACGCAAAGCGACCCGCATGATGACAGGGATCCGCTGTGGAACAAGGCGACCGACCTGCTGCTGCAGATCGATTCGACCGACGACGTGTCGTTCGGCGACTCCGGCGTGGCGAACTTCTTCATCTCCCCCAGCGATCTGGAACGGCTTGACTTCTCACGCGTCCTCTACACCTGGGACTGCTACTGAGCAGCTTTCCTCTTCTCGCCCCCGCTGGCGGGGCTGTTGAGCGGAGCGAAACTGGGGGTGGTCTTGACGCCCGAGGAGCGCTCTCCCGGTCACCTCACAACAGACCCGCCAACACAGGGCGAAACGGGAATCCTATTTCTTCACGCCGCCGAATCTGCGATCGCGGTGGATGTAGTGGTCGATGGAGCGCCAGAGGACATCGCGGCCGCAATCGGGGAACAGTTCGGGCACGAAATCAAGCTCGGCGTAGGCGGCCTCCCACGGCAGGAAGTTCGACGTGCGCTGCTCGCCGGAGGTGCGGATCACCAGATCGCAATCGGGAATGTCGGGGTTGTACAGGTGGTCGGCGATCATCTTCTCGGTGACGCGGTCGCCCTTGATGCGTCCCGCCGCCACCTCGCGCGCGATCTCGGCGCAGGCGTCGGCGATCTCGGCGCGGCCACCGTAGTTGATGCAGAACACCACATCGATGACCTTGTTGTGCTTGGTGCGCTCCATGGCCACCTCAAGCTCGTCGATCACCGACTTCCACAGCTTCGGACGGCGACCGGACCAGCGCACTCGCACGCCCCAATCGTCCATCTGCGCGACACGACGGTGGATGATCTCACGCGAGAACCCCATCAGGAAGCGCACCTCCTGCGGTGAGCGCTTCCAGTTCTCGGTCGAGAACGTGTACAGGCTCAGATACCGCACGCCGGCCTCGATCGCACCGGCGATCGTGTCGAACACCACGGGCTCGGCCGCCTGATGGCCGTCCGTGCGCACCAGCCCGCGCTGCTGCGCCCAACGGCCGTTGCCGTCCATGATCACGCCCACATGACGGGGCACCTTGTTCTTCGGGAAATCCGGGATACGCGCAGGATCGGAAAATGGCGCCGCCGGAATGTCCAGCGACGTGTAATCGACGTTTTCAAAAGCCATACCGCTAATCTAGCAAGCGCAAGGAACGAATGGGGCGTTCCAGATAATACTCGCCCCAGTCTTCAACAAATCGCAACACCCGCGCATCCGGCGGAGCCCCGTCAAGCACTCCCCAATCCCCGTCGACCGCCGCCGAGAGCTGCACCACCTCGTCCGGGTCGATGCGTTTCGCATCGGGCGTGCGGTCGATCGAACACATCAGCCCGCCGGCGGACGGGGAGAAGAACATCGGGCCCGACATGCGGCTCTCCCCGGCACCCCCGTCATCGCCGCTCTCCCCGGCGACCGGCGAGACGGCGACATGCCGTCCGCACACCACGCATGAATGCAGCCGCGGAGTCCACCCGGCCAAAGCCAACGCACGCAGCACATAGGATTCCCCGATCGCCGTCGCCGGATGCGCGTGACGCGCCAGCGCGTTCAGCCCGCCGACCAGCAGACGGTACTGCGCGACGGCCCGCTCCCCTTCGGCGGACACCAGTTTGTCGGCGGTCTCCACCATGACATTGGCGATGCCGTACGCCCCGTAATCGGCGCAGATCGGAGCCGCATACGCCGAAATGGACTCGGCCTGCGACACCACGTCCAGGGTCCGTCCAGTGGCGATGAGCACGTCAACTCGCATGAACGGCTCCAGCCGACCGCCGAACCGTGATTTCACACGGCGCACGCCCTTCGCCACGGCTCGGATCTTGCCATGGCTGCGGGTCAGCAAGGTGACGATGCGGTCGGCTTCACCGAGTTTGGCCGTACGCAACACGACGCCTTCGTCACGATACAGCGGCATAAGCGCTTCCTCCCGTTCCTCGCGTATCCATTGGTTCCGCCACCGTTCGCTGCGGCGAACGCCGTCAGTAGACGAACAATCCCCAGAACGCGAACATCAGCAGAACCGACAGCATGGTGACGGCCGTCACCCAGAACAGCACGCGTCCAAGTCTGGTCGAGGCGAGCACCGGATCACGGCCTGTCATCACATCCCCGATCGCGCCCTTGCGCGGAGGGAACCGGATGACACCGCGCAGCGACGCCACTTCGATCAGACGGGCCAACACGCGGGACCACGCCCACACCACCACTGTGCACACCACCTGGATGACCGGCCAGCTCCAATACATGAGTCCGGGCTTCTCTGGCGGGGCACCGCCCCAGGCAATCTTCACCACACCCATGATGACCTGTCCGAGACCGGCGCCGAACAGGGCCAGCGTGGCCACGGTAGTGACCGTCAGAGTGAGCAGCTGGTTGCCGAAACCATGCGAGAACCCCAGCGCCGGACCGGTGCGACGGATCATCGCGCGTATCTTCACCACCAGCGCGACCACGGCGATGACCAGCGAAAGCACCATCATGAACACCATGAACACGTGCAGCAGCAGCCCGTACACCGTCAGGCCGCGATTCGCCTTCAGGTCTTTCGGCACTGCTATCGACTGATACAGGTTCACGCCTCCCACGCGCTCGCTCGTCTGGCGCAGGCCCTTCGCCGTGCCGACCGCCCAATCCACCACGTCAGCGGCGTACTGGTCCGCGAACGGCGTCCCGGTTTCGGATTCGTCGCCCAACCGGAGCACATGATTGGCCACGGGATAGCCGCGGATGCTCACGTCATGGTTGCCCGCGCGCAGGGCCATGTCCACGATCGCCTCCACGCCCTCCACCTGGGCGGTCATCACGTCCTTCGATCCATACGCTACCAGCGTCGGAATCGAATACGCGCTCGGCTTGAGCGTATGGACGTCGGGAAGCGTGACGCCGAACAGCGCGGAATCGATGTTGAACACGCGCCGGACTATCGACTGGTATCCGTCATGGGCTCCGACCAGCGCGAAATCCTGTGCGGCGAGGAACCCTATCGCCTGTCGCGGCGTGAACACCATCGGGCTGAGCAGCACCTGGAACGCGATGTCCTTGTCCATGTCCAGCAGATATGACGACACCCATGTCGATTCCGAGGTCGCGTAGATGCCGACCTCCCTGTCATCCACGTTGTCGAGGCCGCGCAACATGCGGATCACTTCGTCATAGACGGCCGCCGAGCCCGTATAATCGCGCGTTATGTCGTTCGTGGACCATACCGGCTTGTCGAGCACGGCGGTGACGAATCCCGCGGACGACAGGTCATAGGCCATGTCGACGAACGAATCGACGGCGGAACCGTAGCCCGCGCCGTGCATGAACACCATGCCGGGCAGCTTCCCGGAGACGCCGACAGGCTCGCGGATGATGACATGCGTGCGTTGGATCTCGCCCGTAGATGGTCTCTTCGCGTCGAACCATACAGACCGCTCGCTCACCTCGTACTCGCCGCGCTTGGCGAGGTGAACGCCGCCCGGGTTGTCGAACGTCACGCCGGTATCGGCGGACAGTGTCGACAAAGTCTGCCCTGTGGGCTCATTGTTCCACGGCATGGCCGTCGCATTGGAGACGAACACCAGCAGGCCGATGAGGATGATGAAAATCGGCACGGTGCACATCAGACGGTGCCATCGCGTCCAGGCGGCCGGCGACGCCTTGTCGCCCGGTTGCCGCCGCGATGCAGCCGATTCGTCGGATACGCGCGACTTCCCGTCTGCGGGACGTTCGCCGCGGCGGATACGAAACCTGTTACGCTGCCGATTCAACACGCAACCATACTAGCCAATCCGCCGGTCTTCTGCGCTGTGAGCTGACGACATCCGGCCGCGCTCCGGCCGTCCGGCCGGATGCCGGCGGCGACGGCGGCCGGACGCCGATGAAAAACCTCAGCGAACGGCGTTCATCGCGTTCGGATGCTGGATGGGGATGACGACAGGGCCGGTGGCGCCTACCGGCACCTGTCCGTCGGCCTCCATCTGGGCGGCGATGTCGTTGGCCCGCGCGAGCAGCGTCTCGACGATCTGGTCTTCCGGCACGGTCTCGATGACCTTGCCCTTGATGAAGATCTGTCCTTTGCCGTTGCCCGAAGCCACGCCGAGATCGGCCTCGCGGGCTTCTCCCGGCCCGTTGACGATGCATCCCATCACGGCGACGCGAATGGGCGCGGTGACGTTCTTGAGTCCCTCGGTGACCGCGTTCGCCAGCTGGATGACATCGACCTGGGCGCGACCGCAGCTCGGGCATGAGATGATGTCGAACTTGCGCTTGCGCAGTCCCATGTACTCCAGCAGCTTGCAGCCGACCTTGACCTCCTCGACGGGCGGTGCGGACAGGGACACGCGGATCGTGTCGCCGATGCCTTCGGCCAGCAGCGCGCCGAACGCGAGGCATGACTTGATGGTGCCCTGCCATGCCGGCCCCGCCTCGGTGACTCCCAGATGCAGCGGCCAATCGCCCTTGGATGCGAGCAGCCGGTAGGTCTGCACCATCGTAATCACGTCGTGGTGTTTGACGGATATCTTGAAATCGCGGAAGCCGACGTCCTCGAACATGTGGGCTTCCTTGAGCGCGGAGGCGACGAGCGCCTCGGGCGTGGGACCGCCGTACTTGGCGTACAGCTCCTTGTCGAGCGATCCAGCGTTGACTCCGATGCGCAGGCTGACGCCCGCGTCGGTGGCGGCCTTGCAGATGTCGGGGCCGACCTGGTCGAATTTGCGGATGTTGCCGGGGTTCACGCGCACGGCCGCGCAGCCGGCGTCGATGGCCTGGAACACGTACTTCGACTGGAAGTGGATGTCGGCGATGATTGGAATCGGCGATTTGGCGACGATCTGCGGCAAGGCGTCGGCGTCATCCTGGCTGGGCACCGCTACGCGCACGATGTCGCAGCCTGCGGCGGTGAGCTCGGCGATCTGCTGCAGCGTGGCCGGCACGTTCGCGGTGAGCGTGTTGGTCATCGACTGCACGGAGATGGGGGCGCCGCCGCCGACCGGCACCGGCCCGACCATGATGCGACGCGATTTGCGGCGCGGATGCAACGGGCTCTCGCTGATATCCGGCTCTCCGGTCTTGCGGAACGATCCTGTCACGGCCGACGCCGTTCCTGTGGTCGCGGACGTCTGTGCACTGGTTTGCGGCAACGCGCTCATGCTGATGATTGGTCTTTCCTGTTCGATTATGCGCGACACCACATCCATGCCGGGGCATGACTGATTGATCGCATGGCTGTGCCATGCCATCAATCCGGGCGCGGTCGCGCGAATGATTCACTTCTGACTGTTTATCAAATCATCGGCTCGCCGGCGCGCCTCACGCTCGACTTGACCCATTTCCTCCACGGATGCGAACAGCGGGTTGCCGCGAAGCTCCCCGTCCATCGCGTCGACGACCTCCTTGACCGTGTCGACGATGCCCAGATAGGGCAGTCGATGGTCGAGGAAGGCATGCACGGCCTGCTCGTTCGCTGCGTTGAGCACCGCGGTATGCTTCTCCGACGCGCGTAGGCACTCGCGCGCCAACGCGACGGCGGGGAACGCCTCGTCGTCCAGTGGCTCGAATGTCCACTCGCTGGCATGCGTCCAGTCGCACGCCGCCGCGACATCACCCAGACGATCAGGCGCCGACAGGCCCAAGGCGATCGGCAGCCGCATGTCAGGCGGGGACGCCTGGCAGACGGTCGCTCCGTCCACGAACTCCACCATCGAGTGCACGATGGATTGCGGGTGCACGGTCACGACGATGCGATCCGGCGCCACGTCGAACAGACGGCTCGCCTCGATGACCTCCAGTCCCTTGTTCATCAGGGTGGACGAGTTGATGGTCACCACGGGTCCCATATGCCACGTGGGGTGGTTGAGTGCCTGTTCAGGGGTGATGTCGCTCATGTCGGCGCGCTTCCAGCCGCGGAAGGGACCGCCCGAGGCCGTGACGACCAGTCTGCTGACCTCGGCGTGGGTGCCGGACCGCAGCGACTGCCAGATGGCGGAATGCTCCGAGTCGACGGGATTGATCTGGTCATCGCGCACTTGCGCGCCGAAAAGCAGGTGACCGCCTGCGACGACCGATTCCTTGTTGGCGAGCGCCAGCTGAGAACCAGCCCTCAGCGCCGCAATGGATGGTTCGAGTCCGACCGAGCCCGTGATGCCGTTCAACACCAGGTCGGCACCGGAACCGGCGATGGCGTTGACCGCCTGCGGCCCGGCCTGAATCTGCGTGTACCGAGCTCCGACCTCCTCGAGTGCCTCATGCAGCGCCGGAACGGCGGCCTCGTCATATACGGCCACCTGCGGCACATGATGACGTACGACCTGCTGTGCCAGAAGCCGCACATGCGCGCCTCCGGCGGCCAGACCGGTGACGGTGAACCGCTCCGGATGCCGACTGATGACATCCAGACCTTGCGTGCCGATCGAACCGGTCGATCCGAGAATGACAACCGTATTCCTATACTGGCTCATTGCAATGCTTCTTTATGTCTTCTGTGGTGTATCTGTCTTCCCGCGCCGACGAAATGGTCAGTCGTTGTCCTTGCCGAAACCGCTCAGTCCGCTATAGAACTCGCCCGTGTTGAGCGTGGGGAACGACAGGTCGGGGATGTCGAAATCGAGCTTGCTTTCCGGGCTGAGGTACATGCTGGAGAATAGGTCATCCGACGATGACTTGTGAGAGCCATCGGATTGCGTCTGCGCGGCATCGTCTACGGCATGAACGGGAACGTTCGCCGACGGCGACGAGGACGGCGCGAACGACGGCAGGGCCTCGACACTGGCATCGGTATGGGCGTCGGAGGCCACGGGCTGATCGAAGACCGGCATGGGGGCCGGCGCGGAGGGAGCAACGGCGGGTGCGGCTGCAACTGGCTCCGCGGGAACCTTCACGGACTTGGCGACGCGTTCGGGAGCCTGGGGCTCGGCGACTGCGGCCGGCTGATCGGATACCGCGGCGTGCGAGGGGGCGAACGATGCCGGTGCCGCCGGGATGGCCGGAGACGGAATCTCCGGTGCCGGGGCAGGAGCCGCGGCATGATCCGCGCTCACGTTGCTCGAGCTCACGCTTCTGCCGGTGCGCCGGGACAGCGCCGCCAACGACGACTGCGGCTCCGGGGCGGAGGCTCCGGCCGAGAACGCGGACGGAAGCGCTGAGGCGGGCGCGGATACGACCGTACCGGGCATGCCGGCGGGAGCGAACGAGGGAGGAACGGACTGCGCATCAGCCGCGACGCTCGGCTCGTCGGCCGTCTGCGATGAGAACAGCGCCTCCTCTGCCTCATGGAGGGCATGGAACGATTCGTTCGCGGGCGCGAAGGACTGAGGCTCCGCTTCCTGCCGCGCCGGCGACGGCGCATGTGCATAGGCGTTGTCCGCGCCGAACAACGGCGTCACACCCGCGTCGGAGGCGCTCCTTGCACCGGACGAACGCCGGCTGCCGCCGGATTCGTGACCGCCACCGACATAATCGGAGACGCGCGCGAACGATTCGAGACGGCTGAGCAACTGCACGCACGAGTTGAGGTAATAATCGACCTGACGCTCGTCATAGCCGTTCTTGCCCTTGCGCTGCGTGAACACCACGTTGGAGACGGCACCGGAATTCAGATCGGCGAGCTTGCGCACGTCCTGTTCGCTCACGCCGTCCACGCCAAGGCCTGCGGCGGCCTTGTCCACGATCTGGTCGATCAGTCGGTCTACCTGCTTGCGGTCGTACGACGGCCGGCGATCATGTCCGCGCGCGAACCGCTCCCCCGTGCCGCGGTCGGCGTGCTCACATACCTGACGGTACAGCTCTTCGGTCTGGGCTTTCCACGCCACACGACCGTGCTCGGTAATCTCCCGCGTCGTCTGCTTGTCGACCACGGCCTGCTCCAGCCGGGACAGCGCCGCATCAACCTGGGTGATGTCATACCCGCCCTTGCTCAGATCGAAGGACACGTTCTGGATGTCCTGCTGCGTGAGATGGGCATCCTCGCTCTCGTAGAGCGCATGTGCACGATCCAGGAAAGCGTCCACCTGATCGGGATCGTATCCCCATTTGCGCTTCCCAACGCGAGCGATCCCCGATGCGCCTTTATCTGCCCCGTCTTGATGCGCCATTGGTGTATCGACCTCCTACGGATAGTACTTCTCTTGCACACTTTACGTGAGTGTTGAGACGCAGCTTCACATTTGGCCCAGCAAAACGGCATCCTCACACGTCTTTCGCACGATTACGGCATATATCATGCGCCGGCAAGCACAGCATCGCCACGGTTCGACCGACGGCGGAATTCCACCCAACGACACTCGGCCGGCGTCCCGATACAGACTATACGGTACAGTGTGAATCTGCGGGCAATTAGCTCAGTTGGTTAGAGCGCCACCTTTACACGGTGGATGTCAGGGGTTCGAGTCCCTTATTGCCCACACATTACGAAACGGCGGAACACCGCCAATATCAGGCACCGGTGTGAAACTGATTCCGGCATACGCGCCGCCTGAGGACGGCAAGCCGCGCAACGCAGTGGACGAGAAATGGATGAAGCTGACCAACAGCGCTCGCCACTATCTGTCACGCAGGGCAAACACCCGGGAAGACACCGTCGATGAATCTGAATCTCGTCATCGAGCGTGAATGCTCCAGAGACCATCAGACAGCCCTCAGACAGTTCCTGTGCTGCAAGCCAGGAGACCCCGAATGGGCGATGGACCCACAGGATATATACGCGGTCTCAGCGTGCGCAAGACCCCGACCGGAGTTATGCGCACGCTTCTTGCCATATCCGGGGACATTCCCCTGCATGATGAAGTGGCCGGCTTCTGCGAATACGGTGTCGGCGCGGAAACCACCGAGGAGCACGAAGGCATCTACCAGATTTCGTACATCGCCACCGAGCTGAAGGTACGGGGCAACATCTCGGAGACACGCTGCTCGCCTCGGTGATTATGAGGCTTCGTGATGATGCATGGCGTTCCAATCGCACGCCGCTCGTGCTGACTCAAGTGGATCCGCGCAACAAGCCAAGCATGGATTTGTTCTCTCGCTTCGGATTCGTGGATGAGGGGCCAGACCCCGATGACCCGGAATACCATCTGCCGCCTCTGGAATTCACCGGCACCAATTACGTAATTGGTGATCAGCAGGGCTTTCCTGCCGCTTTTCCGCAATATATCTATCGCGTTCGTCCGTGACCTTTTCGGCTTGGCTGTCAATACTTGATTGAGTAAAGGCGAAGAAGAAATCGATCGCACTCCAGGCAAGCGGAACAATTCCCAGAATCAGAACCACGATCGCCGTAACGAAACTTCTCACATTGTTAATTCGCTTCCTGATCCTTATCCTCCAATTCCCTGTTTTCTTTGAGACAACACAATTCTTCGACAGTCACGCCGAACACTTCCGCAATTCGGTAGGCCAACATTAGCGATGGACTATATTGTTCCTTTTCGATGGAAATAATCGTTCTGTTTGAAACATGGACCAAGTCGGCCAATTGCTGTTGCGTCAGCTTTGATTGTTTTCGCAGTTCTCTCACTCTTGTCTTCAATCAATTCCTTCCATAACATGAAGCTTACTTCTCATGAAGTTAACTTCATATTACCGCCAAGACGCGAACACGTCAACAGAAAAAGTGAAGTAAACTTCACCAACCCAGAGGTATGCGGGAGATGAATTCGCGCGGCTCCCCGCTGACGGGGTCGGCGAAGCGCAATGACCGCGCGACCAGTTCCAGCGGCGTGGAGAAGTCGTCATAGGCGCGTTCGACGATACGCGGATAGAAATCATCGCCATGGATCGGCAACCCTATCGAGTTCATGTGCACGCGCAGCTGATGGGTCTTGCCGGTGAGCGGGTGCAGCTCGTAGGCGCGCAGACCGTTCCTCCCGTGGCATAAGCGCCCGCCCATCGAGGGATATCCTTCCGCCGCGAGATCGATCACCGTCTCGGCATTGACGGCCTGCGGCTCCTCGAACGCCTGCAGCACGCCACGCAGCTTGGTGATGTGCGAACGTCGGCGCAGCGGGAACACGGCAGGAGGGTCCAGCCGCTCGACGGTGCCGTATCGCGGCCGTGTCGTCGGCCGGCACGGAGCCAGGCATTCGTAGGTCTTGCTGACCTTCCGGCCCTGGAACATCATCTGGTATGCGCCCCGCAGCGCTGGATCCCTCACGAACACGACGATGCCGGCGGTGAGCCGGTCCAGCCGATGCGCGGGCGTGATGTCCGGCTCGTCGAACATCTCGCGAAGCCGAATCAGCGCGGTCTGCCGATACCACATGCCGCGCGGGGTCGTCGCGAGGAAATGCGGCTTGTCGATGACGATGATGCCGGCATCCTCATACACCACGTCGATATCGAACGGGATATGGGGCTCCTCACTCACCCACCGGTGCGGCCTGTCCACAGCGCTTTCCGTCCGTCGGCTCTCACCGGGAGCGCATGTTCTTGTAGCGCATGGCACGCAGCGCCTCGCGCTTGTCCTGCTCCTCACGCAGCGCCTGGCGCTTGTCGAACTCGCGCTTGCCTCGTGCGAGGGCGATCTCGGCCTTCGCCCGACCATCCTTGAAATACAGGCTGAGCGGCACGATGGTGTACCCCTTGGCCTCGATCTGACGGGACAGTTTGACGATCTGCTGCGCATGCAGCAACAGCTTGCGCTTGCGCTTGGGGGCATGGTTGTTCCACGTGCCGTTGAGATATTCGGGGATATTGGCACCTTCCAGCCACATTTCACCCCGACGGTCAATGGAGACGAACGCCTCGGCGAGCGACGCCCGTCCCTCGCGCAGCGACTTGACCTCGGTCCCGGTCAGCACCAGTCCCGCCTCGTACTTGTCCTCGATCAGGTAATCATGCCGGGCCTTGCGGTTCTGTGCGATGAGCACAGTGCCCTGTTCCTTTGCCATGGCCTTCCTCTTCAATCACTCACATCAACACAGACATCATGAGACCAGACCCGCTTGCACGGGCCGTGACCGGACGAATCGGAAAACACCACCCGGAACTCAGTAATGCACGTATTGGAAATTACCAGCATTGTAAATCGTGCGCCATTGCGCCACGCCCTGAAGGCTGGCGCCGCACTCGGAGATCAGCACGGATCCGTCGCTGTTCACACGCTCGACGACCGCCACATGGCCGTAACGGCTGTTGGCGCCGAGCTGGCCTGCACGGAACACCATCGCGGCGCCGACGTGCGGCGTGCGGTTGACCAGATAGCCGAGGCTGCGGCCGGTGTTCGCCCAATCCTGCCCATTGCCCATGTATGAGCCGGTGGGCAGATGGTAGTAGTACACGCGGCGACGGTACGCATACCACGTGCACTGGCTCCACGGGTAGGCGCTGCCGCCCACCGTGTTGCCGGTCCTGTGCCCGTAGCACACCGGCATGCCCTCATAGCAGTTGCCGGGCACCGTGTAGTTCATGCCGTTGGCCTGTCCCGATCCGCCGGGCTGGGATCCGCCCGAACCGGAACCATTGCCGGAACCGGAACCGGGCTTGCCGGAACCGGAACCGGGCTTGCTGGAGCCGGCACCGGAACCGGAGCCGCTGCCCGACCCGCTGCCGGCGCCGGGCTTGATCTGCTGCTGTCCGCCGGTGCCGGCATTCGCCGAACCGGTGTTGTTCTGCACGCTCCACGAATCGATCTCGGCCTTCATCGACACCAGTTCGGCGGCCTCCTGTGCTTCCTTGGTGCTCAGGCTCTTCTTCTGCGCTTCCAGCTGGGCGCGTTCCTCGTCGCTCTTCTTGCGCAAGGCCTCCAGCTCACTCTGCTTGGACGCCGCATCCTCAGCGGCCTGCTGCGCGCTGGCCGCCTGGCTGTCCGCCTGGCCCTTGAGCTGGGTGATCTCGTCCTCGATGGCCGTGAGACGTTCCTTGCGGTTCATCGACGTGCTGAGGCTGGTGGCCGCGGCGTCGGCGGCATTCGCCTCACTGCGTGTGACAGCGGCATCCGACTGCATCTTGTTGACGAAGTCCTCGGTCGTGGTGGCATTGGTCACCACGTCCATCAGGGTGGAGGCGTCCGAGCCGTGGAAGCTTTCGCGCGCGAGCTGAGCGACCGCATCCTTGGCGTCATCGTAATCCTCACCGGTCTGCTTGATCTTCTCCTCAAGCGAGGTCCGGTCGTTCTTCGCCGCCTCAAGCCGCGCCGTAGTCGCCTCTGCGAGGCTCTTCGCCTGTTCGGCCTTCTGCTGGGCCTCCTGTACGGCCTTCTGCGCGGCGGGAATCTGGTTCTCGGTCAGGTCATTCAACGAGATGATGAGATCGGCAAGTTTGGAATCGACGCCGGTCAGCTGCTTCTTGAGGCTGTTGTGGTTCGATACCTTCTGCTGGTATTCATACTCCGTAACCGCAGCGGCCTGCTCGGGCGGGGCGACCACGGCCACTGATCCCGCCCCCAGGGCCATTGCGGCGGCAAGCGCCAAAGCGGTGAACGTACCCCCACGTTTCGCCATCTTCACCATTGTTGTCGCCCTTCCATTAATGCCGTATTTGAACGTATTGTAACGAATTAAACTGGATAAATGCGCCGCGTGTCATCCGGCAGCGAAATGATTCATCTCATACTTCGCGCATCCCGGACGACACGCGGCGGCAAGTCACACCTTGAGATAGCGTCGCAGCGATACCGCGGACGCAACCGCCGACAGCAGCATGGCCCCCACCACCAGCACGGGGGCGGTCAGCCACACCGTCGTCTGCGTGATGAACGGCATCCACTGCACGCTGGTCGCCAACCAATCGGTGACGAACACTTTGACGATGCCGCTCAGCGCGCCGACCGCCAGCAGTGATCCCAGCAGGGACGCCACCACGCCCTCCAGGATGAACGGCAATCGAATCGTCCAGTTCGAAGCACCCACCAGACGCATGATCTCTGTCTCGTTCTTCCGGGAGGCGGCGCTCATGCGAATCGTCGTCGCGGTCAGCATGATGGCGACGACCACCATGACACCGGCCAGCACGACGGTGACCACGGTGGCCCGGTTCAACACCGAGAACACCGGGTCGAAGATCTGCCGCTGGTCGACAACCGCCTCCACGCCCGTGCGCCCGGTCAGCACCTCCGACACCACCTGGTATTTGGTCGGGTCCTTGAGCTTGAGACGCAGCGAATCCTGCATATCGGAGGCGGTGAGGGTACGTCCCTCGTACACGCCGTTCGGGTACTGCTTGAGGAACGTGTTCTTGAAGAACTCCTCGCGGCTCATATACGTGATCTTTGACACGTCACTGCCGAGCTCGTTGTTGATCACGTCCTCAAGATCCACGATCTCCTGCTGGGTCGGCGCCTTGCCGGTCGAGCAGGACGCCGACTGGCTGGTGCCGTCCGGGCACAGCCACACCACGACCTCGACCTTGTCGTACCAGTCGCCCTTCGCCTTGGTGATCTGCGCCTGTATCAGCACGGACGCGCCGATGAACACGAAGGAGATGAACGTGACGAGCATGACCGAGATGATCATGGACACGTTGCGCCGCAGGCTGGTCCAGGTTTCAGACAGGATAAAACGCATTCTCATCGATTGTCCTCCTCGTTGCGAGCACCGTCGGCATCATCAGCGCTACCGGCCTTTCCGGCATGCCTGTCGCGATGCCCCGGTTGGACCGGCGGCGCCGGCGGCAGCTTGTGCGCGCGCCTCGGCTTCGTCTCGCCCTCCTCATCGGACGGGGAGCCCGTCTCCGCCGCCGAACCGGCCTGTTCGCTTTGGGATGTGGATTCATCCTGAGGATGCTCCGTCTCCGGCTGACCATGCGGTGCGGCATCATCCGCCGAATGCGGCGGTTCCGGCGGCTCGTGCCGTTCCGGCTGGGCGGCGTCCTCCGGCTGCGCGGACCGGGCATCACCCCGAGCCGTCGCCCGGCCGCTCGACTGAGCCGCGGCATCGGAGTGTTCATCCCCGCCCTGCTCGGCGCGGGCCTTCTGCTCCTCCTGCGCGGCAATCTGCTCAAGCGACAGGCCTTTGCCCCAGGTCAGCGTGTCCTCCACCGACTGGAACGCCTCACCGTAGCGGCCGGTACGCCCCGAATGCACGGAGCTCGCCAACCGGGCGATGCCTTCGTTCCGGATATTGCCGCTGACCGCCTTGGCGACCACTTCGATACCCTCGACTGCACCCTCCTCGCCACGGGCCTCGATAGTGGTGACCTGTGCGTCGAACGAGCCGGAATCAGGGCGGAAACGAGAATCATCCGACTGCCCGCTGATCGCCTCATGCGCCTTGGACGCGACATCGCTGTCGGGGAAGAACTCGGCGGAATCATACGAGCCCTGGGCCTCGTCGCGCACGATCTTGCCGGTATGCAGCTCGATGACGCGCTTGCGCATCGAGTTGACGATCTCCTCGTTGTGCGTGGCCATCACGATCGTCGTGCCGGTGCGGTTGATGGCGTCCAGCACCTCCATGATGCCCAGCGACGTCGTCGGATCGAGGTTTCCGGTGGGCTCATCGGCCAGCAGGATCTGCGGATGGTTCACATACGCGCGGGCGATGGCCACACGCTGCTGCTCACCGCCGGACAGCTCATGCGGGTAGTTGTTCTCCTTACCGGTCAATCCCACGGTCTGCAGCACCTGCGGCACCAGCGACTTGATGGCGGACCGGCGCGTGCCGATCACCTCAAGCGCGAACGCCACATTCTGCCACACGGTCTTGTTCGCCAGCAGCTTGTAATCCTGGAACACGAATCCGATGGAACGACGATACTGCGGCACCTGACGGTTCGTCAGACGGCGAAGATCATTGCCGGCCACTCGAATCTCGCCGTCCGTGGCCTCCTCCTCGCGCAGCAGCAGGCTCAGCAGCGTCGTCTTGCCAGAACCGGAAGCACCGCCCAGAAACACGAAATCGCCACGTTCGATGTCGAGGTTGACATCATCCAACGCCGGCCTCGTACCCTTGGGATACACCTTGCTCACATGATCCAATGCGATGAGTGCCATATCGTCTCCTCACTCGCCCCCGGAGCCGGGAGCCAAGTCACGGTTTACTCTTCCTCTTCGGCCGCCTGGCGACGCTGCTCGTGACGCCAGCGGATACCGGCTTCGATGAACGCATCGATATCGCCGTCGAACACGGCCTGGGTCTGGCTGGTCTCGCAACCGGTGCGCAGATCCTTGACCATCTGGTACGGGTGAAGCACGTACGAACGCATCTGGTCACCCCAGCTGGCCTTGATGTCGCCCGCGAGCTCCTTCTTCTTCTTCGCTTCCTCCTCGTGGCGCAGCACCAGCAGTCGGGACTGCAGCACGGCCATCGCGGCGGCGCGGTTCTGGATCTGCGAGCGCTCGTCCTGCATCGTCACCACGATGCCGGTGGGAAGGTGGGTGATGCGCACCGCGGAATACGTGGTGTTCACGCCCTGGCCGCCGGGGCCGGACGAGCAGTACGTATCCACGCGGATATCGGTGTCCGGAATGTCGATGTGATCGGTCGCCTCGACGAGCGGCACCACCTCGACGGCGGCGAAACTCGTCTGTCGACGGCCCTGGTTGTCGAACGGGCTGATGCGCACCAGACGGTGCGTGCCGCCCTCCACGCTCAGGCGGCCATACGCATACGGCGCATCCACCTGGAACGTGGCCGACTTGATGCCCGCTTCCTCGGCGTACGACGTATCCATCACCTTGGCCTTGAACCCGTTGCGCTCGCAGTAGCGCAGGTACATGCGCAACAGCATCTGGGCGAAATCGGCGGCGTCCACGCCACCCGCGCCGGAGCGGATCGTCACGACCGCGGAACGCTCGTCATATTCGCCGTCCAGCAGCGTCTGGATCTCCATGTCATCCAGCTCCTGGGCGATGGAGCCGATCTCGGACTGAGCCTCGCTCAGAGAATCGGCGTCAGCCTCCTCCTGAGCGAGCTCCACCAGCGTCTCGACATCCTCGATGCGGCGGTTCGCCTCGTTCAGGCGCTTCAGCTGCGCCTGAGCCGCGGACAGGCGGCTGGTCACCTTCTGCGCGTTCTCAGGATCATCCCACAGACCAGGCTTAGCGGCCTCGGTCTCCAACGTCGCGATCTGCGACTTCAGCCGTTCGATGTCCAACGCCTTCGCAATGGACTCATACTTCGACCGTGCCTCGCCGATTGCCTGTGAAAAATCAAATTCTGCCATCGAATACCACCATAATCATTGAACTTGTGAACGAATCGATTGTGTGACGACGCTGCCGACCATATGCGAAATCTCAAGCACCTCGCGTCACGGCAGGACGCCAATGATCGCGTCAAAGACCCGCATACACCGCGGGAATGACCAGGCTGCCGAGCATGGCCACGGCAATGACGACGCACACCGCACGCATGATGATGCGGCGGCGGCGCTCACGCTGCTCCCGTTCGGTCCTGTAGTCACTCATAGCTTTTCATCGTAGCCGCCCCGCTAGATTTTCTCCCGTGACGAAACCGCGCCACAATGATTCGGAACGGCAGCCTCATACGTGCCCATCTGCCCATAATATAGAAGCATCTACCGTTCATCCACCAAGGAGACAAGCATGACGAACGAACGCACCGCATGGGGCTGGGGACTGGCCAGCATCGATGCAGCCGGGAACACACTCGACGTCTGGTATCCGCAACTGACGCTCGGCGCCGCGCCCGAAGGCGCGAACCGCCCCAACCACGAGTTCGGGGCGCTGGCGCAGCCGCAGGCCGACGCCCGTGGCGTGCGCCGCGAACCGGTGTTCACCGTAAGCTCCCTTGACGACCCGATCGCGGATGCGGCCGACGCCTACCTGCGCCTGCACCTGCTCTCCATGCGCCTCGCCCAGCCGAACACCCTCAACCTCGACGGCATCTTCGCCAAGCTCACGAACGTGGTCTGGACCAATTACGGCCCGTTCGCGGTCGAAGACTTCAACGCCCGCAAGCTCGACGTCGAAGCGGCCGCCACCAGCGCCGCGCGCTCCTTCGCCGCCTCCGCCGGGCTTCCGGCCGCCGCTCCCGCCGCCACCGTCAACGTGCTGTCAATCGACAAGTTCCCGCGCATGATCGACTACGTGGTCCCCTCCGGCGTGCGCATCGGCGACGCCGACCGCGTGCGTCTCGGCGCCCACCTGTCCGAAGGCACCACCGTCATGCACGCCGGCTTCGTCAACTTCAACGCGGGAACTTTGGGCGTCTCAATGGTCGAAGGCCGTGTCTCGCAAGGCGTCGTCGTCGGCAACGGCTCCGACATCGGCGGCGGCGCCTCCATCATGGGCACCCTGTCCGGCGGCGGCAAGCTCCGCAACTCCATCGGCGAGCACTCCCTGCTCGGCGCCAACGCCGGCATCGGCATCTCGCTCGGCGACAACTGCGTCGTCGAAGCAGGCCTGTACGTCACCGCCGGTACCAAGATCACCGTCTGGGACAAGGCCAAAGCCGCCGCCGGCGAACCGCTGGACGTCGTCAAGGGCGCCGATCTGAGCGGCAAAGACAACATCCTCTTCATCCGCAACTCCGTCAACGGCCGCATTGAGGCCCGCTACCGGAAGACGGGGATTGAGCTCAACGCCAAACTGCACAAGAATTGATTGTGCGCTGGCGGAGCGTCCTCTGCATTATTCCTCGGGCGACATGTCTCAGTGCATATGGTTCTTCCGCCCCGGCGGCGAGGCGGAAGAACTTGCTCCATGCGTTTCCGACCCGAGTGCAATGCCGCGTGTACAACGCCCGCGAAATGCCATAATGCGGACGTTGTCCCGCATAATCGCGGGAAACAGCACACACACCCGTTGCCGCAAGCCACGGGTATTCCTGAAAACGCTGGAATTCCAGCGAAACGCAGCAAGGCAAGTAGGGTCTCTAGGGAAATCGTTTGTACAACTTATGCATTTGACCGAAATGCATAAGTTGTACAAACGAGTCTGCAAACACAACGGCGTCGACGAACCGTCGACCAATCATCTCCGGAATACGGAGTAGTCGCCCAGCGCCACGGCAGGCTTCATCTCGGCGTAGTCGTGGTAGTCGATGCAGGCGTTCATGTACTCGTTGTGCTTGATGTCCAACGGATTCTCACTCTCCTTGAACACTTCGACAGCCTTATCATTGTCGTCGTAGATCACGTACACGTATCCGTACAGTCCGTCCGATTCCTCGTGCAGGAACCATGACTCGATATGCGCGCCCTCAGCCGGCATCGTCGCATTCGCTTCGGCCAAGTGATCGTTCAGATATCGGAACCATTCGCGGGCCAAATCCTCTTTGCCCGGCTTGATGCGGAACCTGTCCAACGAGGTATACATACTCACTCCTTGTCTCATCATGCATGACACGGTCATTGTACAGGAGGGACATGTATGGCAGCGAATGACGACCATCAGTAAACACTGCGAAAATGCCACATGTAACTCGCGAAAGCTGAATCGAATCCGGCGCGACACGCCCAAAATGTGGATAACTCGGCAGCCTTCGACCACATTGTCCGTTCCGCTGGACAAAAAGTGTCTCCGTCGCATAGATTGCCATCAAGGATGATCCGCCGTCGCCAGACAATTCGCGGCAACGAACCACCAGGAGGAACAATGACGTCCGCAAATCAGCCACACTATGAGGATTCGCCGCCGGTCACCGTGCAGTCCGCGCCGACCATGCCGACTGCGGCATCGGCCCAATATTGCTCCTCATCGCATAATGCCTTGCGCACGCTCGGCTTTGCGCTGCTGGCGGCCGGCACAGTATCGGCACTGGCCGCAATCGCATGTTATATGTATCTCAATCGCGGCGTCTACAATCCCGCAGACGCCATCCTGCTGCTGGTTGAAGGCGTCGCGGCGTTGGCCTGCGTACCGCTGCTGGCGGCCGGCGTGGTCACTTCCGTCGTCGCATGGAAGAAACGCGATAAGTAAGAACAGCGGGGGCGCGAATTGGCGTTGGACCACCCCCCAGTCGCTACGCGACAGCCCCCGCCAGCGGGGGCGACAGTAGGATGACAGCGCTACGCGACAGGCCGATTGGGTACGCTAGTCGGCGGCTTCCAGACCAGTTGAGGCATGCCTGGCGCGCATAAGTTCCAGTGCATGGGCAAGATCGGCCGGGTAGTGGGATTCGACCGACGTCCAGAGATGGGTGCGGGGGTGGCGAAACTCCAGCTTCATCGCATGCAACCACTGCCGGTCCAGGCCGAGCTCCCCGGCCAGCACCGGATTGGCCCCATACATCGGGTCTCCGACCAGAGGATGCCCGATCGAAGAGAAATGCACGCGAATCTGATGCGTGCGTCCGGTTTCGAGATTCACCGAAACCAGCGTCGCCTCGCCGAATCGGTCCAGCACGTCCCAATGCGTGACCGCCGGCTTGCCCGACGGCGTGACGCAGAAGCGGAAGTCCGATACCTTGGCGCGGCCGATGGGCGCTTCGATGGTGGCCTTGTCCTCCTTGAGGTTGCCCTGGGCCATCGCATGATAGGTCTTGACCACCTCATGCTCGGAGAACTGCCGCCGCATCTCCTTGTACGCCAGCTCTGACTTGCACACCAGCATCAGGCCGGACGTGCCCACATCCAACCGCGACACGATGCCCTGCCGCCCGGGAGCTCCGTATGAGGTGATGCGCACGCCGCGTTTGAGCAGGCTGCCCAATACGGTGGGGCCTGTCCATCCGGCCGAAGCATGTGCAGCGACGCCCACGGGCTTGTCGACCACGACGACATCGTCATCCTCATACACGATGGCCATGTCGAGACACACCGGTTCCGGCTCATGCCGTTCTTCGGCGATGTCGAATTCGACGGTCTCCCCATACAGCAGCGTGCCCGACTTGGCGATCGCACGATCCAGCACGCGGGCTTGGCCGGATTCGATAAGATCCGCCGCCTTGGCACGCGAGATGCCCAGCATCTTGGAAACCGCCACGTCGAATCGTGATCCCACCAATGCGTCGGGCGCCGGAACGAGACGGCTCATGAAGCGCTCCTCTCCGAGTCATCAGGCTGACGGCTCGAAACGGTCACCTCCGTCCGGGATGAGCCGGACGATGCATCCTGCACCATCGCTGACGAGTCCTGCGATTCGTCCGCCGTGCCGTCTGACTCCCCGTCACGCGCCACGTCACCGGCATCCTCCCCCAGATGCTCAATCCGATCGAGGTCCTTGCGACTGAACGGCACATCCAGCACAATCAGCACCACGACGCCGATGCCGGCCATCACCAGATAGATATCGGCGACATTGCCCACGGACCAACCATAATTCAGGAAATCAACGACCTTGCCATTGAGGAACCCGTCCGCATAGGCCACGCGATCGATCAGATTGCCGAACGCTCCGGCGAACGCGAACGCGAACATCACCGTCCAGCGCATCGATATCGTGCGTGCCGCCAGCACCGCCATCACCACGCACGCCACCACGGCGAGCAGCGAAATCAGCCATGTGCTTCCCGATCCGAGACCGAGCGATGCACCCGGATTATGAACCAGCGTCAACGAAAGCAGGCCCGGGATCAGCGGCACTGTACGCCCGTCGCCCAACGCCTGCTGCGCCCACATCTTGGTGAGCTGATCGATGCCCAGCGCCACGGCCGCCACACATGCAAAGACGGCTACGCGAACACGCAGCCGTCCTTGGATATCCTTCATCGACTATTCCGCCTGCTTGCCGATCTGGCTGTAGTTGTTCGTATCGGACACCTGACGAGACAGCTGGCCGAGGAACTCGGTCAGACGCGCACGGTATTCGGCTTCGAACTGCTTGAGGCCCTGAATGTTGCCCTCGATGACCTTGGACTGGGTGGTGAGCTTGTCACGCACCTGCTGCGCATACTCATCGGCGTTGGAGCGGGTCTTGCTGTCGTACTCGCCGGCGCGACGACGCACCTCGTCCTCATAGTTGTCGGCCTGCTGCTGCGTGTTCTCGCGGTACGTGTCGGCATCCTGACGGGTCTTCACCGAGTAGGCGTCGGCGTCGGAACGAGTGCGCTCCGAGTACGCGTCGGCATCGGAGTGAACCTGCTTGTTGTACTCATCGGCCTCGGTACGGGTGCGGGACGAGTAGTCGTTGGCCTTGGTGACCAGCTCGTTGTACTTGTTCTGGCTGGCCTCGGTGATTTCCTTCGCCTTGGCCTTGCCCTTGTCGACGTACTGGTCGTGTAGCTGCATGGCCAGCGTCAGCATGGCGGTGGCGCGCTCGGGCTCGCTGCTGGCAGCGGCGGCGGCACCAGCGATCTTCTGCAGGCTGCCGGTCTCCGTGCTCGGCTCGACCTTGGCGACCTGCTCGCGCAGCTGGTTCTCGCGCTGCTTGGACTCCTCCAGCTGACGAGCCAGATCGGAGGCCTGCGCGGCCTGCTGCTGCAACGCATCGAGGTGCTTCTTGGCATCATTGAGCTGCTGCTGGTAGGAGGCGGCCTGCTGCTGCGCTTCCTGCAGACGTCCGCTCATGTCCCTGGCGCTGACGCGGTACTGGTCGCGCTCGTTCTGCACCGCGGCGAGCTGCGCGGCGACATCGGCCTTGCCGGAGGCCTGGGCGGCCTGCGCGGTCAGCTGGTCGATCTGGCCGCTGAGGCGATCCACCTGATCCTTGAGCTGCTCGTTCTGCTGGGACAGCGCGCGGTTGCTCTCCTCGGCTTCGGTGAGTTTCGCCGCAGCCACCTGAGCCGCCTGATCGTCCTTGCTGGCGACGGGCGCCGCGGACTTGAGCTGCTCGTTTTCGCTCTGCAGTGACTGTACCTGCGCAGTCAACTCGGAAATCTTGGAGTTGAGCTTGGCGACGTCGGGAGGAAGGGACTGCGTCGCCTGGCCACTTGCAACGGCCTGCTTGCCAAGCGCCTCGACGGTTTCCGTCACCTGATCGAGAAAATCGTCAACCTCGTCGACATCATAGCCTTCCTTGAAACGCACGGTCTGGAAGGTATGCTCCCGTATATCTTTAGGCGTCAAAAGAGCCATAAAACTTACACCTCGCTTTGGGCACGATGCCTCGCTGTGTTGGTATCACCTTCCGATGCTAGCACGAACCCTGAAAGAACTCTCGCCGTATGCGTGATTACGGCGCGATTTACACCAATATTCTCAAGGCGACAAGTGCGGTGTACAGCACGATGAAGCTGACGTCCATCGCTATAGGCCCCATCGGTATGGGCCGGATGTAGCGTCGCAGCCAGCGCAACGGCGGCTCGGTGAGCTGGTAGACGACATTGATCAGCGATGCGACGACGCCCTTGGGATACCAACGCGGCGCAAGCACCGACACCCAATCCAGGATCATACGGACGAACAGCACCGTGATATAAGCGTCGATAATCCAGTCAATCACCAGACGCACTATTGTGAACACCATGCCTTCCAGCCTATCAAAACGGCATACAGCTTCATTGCCGTCAGCTGAACGTCAACTGGGCATTACCGCCGCCGCTGTCATGACGACGAATCGTCTACAGCCGCCAATCCGGCCGACCGCCGGCAGATCAGTCGGCGAACAGGTCGTGCGCCGAGGACGGCGCCTGCGGCTCCTCCACCTTGATGTTCACCTGGGCTGGGCTGAGCAGGAACACGCGCGGAGTGACACGCTCGATGGACCCGCGCACGCCGAAGACGACGCCCGCGGAAAAGTCCACGATGCGGTACGCCACGGCCTCGGAGACACCGGTCAGGTTGAGCACGACGGGCACGCCGTCGCGGATAGCACGCCCCACCAGCTGCGCGTCCTCGTAGGACTTCGGATGAATCGTGGTGATGCGGCTCACGCGACCCTGGAACGGATTCGACTCACGGCTGGGCGCGGATGTCGGCGACGATGGCGCAGCCTGGGACACCGGAGTGACCGAATGATCGTCGTCGAATCCGGGATCCTCATCCTGGATGTCCATCGGCTCATCGTCTTCGGCAACATCCGCCATGCCCAGATACTGCATCGCGTTCTTCATAAACCCAGCCATGACTGTTCAGTTCCTTTCGGCTCAGCGCAGAAAATCAGGGATATCGAGGTCGCCCAGGTCACCGGAGGAGACGATATCGTGCTCGGAGGTCTCGTCATCGATCGGCATCGACGCGGGGCCGCCCTTGCGCAGCGCGAAATCCGGCACCTGACGCGCCGCCGGATTGGTGGTGGTCATGGGCGTGTTCGCGGACGGCTGCGTGCGCACGGGGATGCTCGGCGCGACCGGCTGCTGCTGGTCGTGCGCATGCGTCGGCGTGACGGGGTCCGTGGTGTGGGAAGCCGGGATGGATGCGGCGGTCGTGGCGCCCTTCATCGAGGGCACGTTGGTGTTCTTGGAATCGGCGTCGAAACCGGCCGCGATGACCGTGACGCGGACCTCGTCGCCGTAGGCGTCGTCGAGCGCGAGACCCCAGATGATCTGGGCTTCGGGGTGGATGGCCTTGCGCACCAGCTCGGTGGCCGCAGAGGCCTCCTGCAGCTTGAGGTCGGTCGGGCCGGCGATGTTGATGAGGGCTCCGTGAGCCCCTTCGACGCTGGATTCCAGCAGCGGCGAGCTGATGGCGATCTCGGCGGCCTGCGTGGCGCGGTCCTCGCCCCGCGCGGAGCCGATGCCGAACAGCGCGGTGCCGGCGCCGCGAAGGATGGCGGTGACGTCGGAGAAGTCGACATGGATGTACGAGTTCATCGTGATCAGGTCGGTGATGCCCTGCACACCGGCGAGCAACGCCGAATCGGCGGTCTTGAAGGCGTCGACGATGCCGATCGTGCGGTCGGACAGCTCAAGCAGCCGGTCGTTGGGGATGACGATCAGGGCGTCGACCTCCTTGCGCAGGTTCTCGATGCCCAGATCGGCGGAGGCGGAACGCTGCGGTCCCTCGAACGTGAACGGCCGGGTGACCACGGCGATGGTCAGCGCCCCCTGCTGATGCGCCGCGCGGGCGACGATGGGGCTCGCGCCGGTGCCGGTGCCGCCGCCCTCGCCACAGGTCACGAAGACCATGTCGGCGCCCTTGAGCGCCTCCTCGATGTCGGACTGGTGATCCTGCGCGGCCTTGCTGCCCCGCTCGGGATCGGCGCCGGCACCCAATCCACGGCTTGAAGCGTCATTCAACGAGATCTTCACATCGGCGTCGGAGCGCAGCAAATCCTTGGCGTCGGTGTTGATGGCCACGAACTGCACGTTCTGCAGGCCTTCGGCGATCATGCGGTTGACGGCATTACCGCCGGCTCCACCGACACCGACGACTTTGATGTTGGTCCTGTCGTTGAAATTGTCAGTCTGGGCAATCTCGCTCACCATTGTCTCCTGTCACTCACGGTTACGCATAACTCTATCGCAGAACCATTGATTATAAAGCTATTTTCTCGGCGTGTATCAACGTTTTTCCATCTCATTTGCACAAAACGACACACCATGGCCGCATTCGGCCCATGACCCGGATGCCGTCTCAGTATCCGGCGTCCATCGGATCGTCGCCGAACAGCGTCTCGCGCTCCTCGTGCGTGGTGACCCGAGAGTCGAGCCAACCGTACGGCAGATGCACTTTTTTTGCAAAGCGAACACGGCCGCGCGGCTTGTCCTTCACCCGTTCGGGGAAGGTGATGGCGGGATCGAGACGCGAGGTCTCGCGCTCCACGTCGGCGAGGTTCTCGCACTCCATGAACGCCCTGCGCGTCGTCCCTCCGACGGGGAATCCCTTGAGATACCAGGCGATGTGCTTGCGCAGGTCGTGCACGGCCATGCGCTCGTCACCGTCATAGAACTCGACGAGCAGCCGGGCGTGGCGCATGATCACGTCGCATACGGCCCCCAGCGTAGGGTTGACGCGCTCGTCGCTGCCCGCGAAGGCGTTCCTGATATCGGCGAACAGCCACGGCCGGCCCTGGCATCCGCGCCCGATGGCGACCCCGGCGCATCCCGTCTCGCGGACCATCTCCAGGGCGTCGTCGGCGCCCCAGATGTCGCCGTTGCCGAACACCGGGATGTCCAGCGCGCCGACCAGTTCGCCTATGCGGCTCCAGTCCGAATGGCCGCCATAGTATTCCGCCGTGGTGCGGGCGTGCAGCGTGACGGCCGCGCACCCCTCCTCCTGCGCGATGTGGCCGGCTTCCATGAACGTCTCATGGCTGTGATCGATGCCGACGCGGATCTTGGCGGTAACGGGGATGTTCGCCGTCGAGCACACCTTCACCACGCGCTGAATGATCTCGCGGAACAGGTCGGTCTTCCACGGCAGCGCGGACCCGCCGCCACGACGGGTGACCTTGGGAACCGGGCAGCCGAAGTTCAGGTCCACATGGTCGGCCATGTCCTCATCGACGACGATGCGCGCGGCCTGCTCGACGATGGCCGGGTTCACGCCATACAGCTGCAGCGACCGGATGCGCTCGCTCGGCGCGAACCGGCACAGGCGCAGCGCCTTCGGATTGCGGGCGACCAACGCGCGCGCCGTAATCATCTCGGCCACGTACAGGCCGTCCGGGCCGTATTCCTCACACAGCACGCGGAACGGCCAGTTCGTGACGCCCGCCATCGGGGAGAGCACCACCGGCGTCGGCACGTGGATCGGCCCGAGATCGACTGGTGCCATCGTGACCGGTTCCTTCCCGGCCGGTGCGTCGGTGCGCGGGTCGAGCACGTCGGTCTCATGCGCGTCGACGGCGATGGTCTGTTCAACGGTGTCTGTCACGGCTCTCCCCCACGAATCGGCACGGCTCATGCCATACATGTCTTGAATGTACAAGAGCCCCCTTGGTGAAAAGGGGGCTGTCCGAATGATGTTCAGCACCCGGCCCGGTGTGGTCGGGCCGGGTATCGATCAGTACAGGCCACCGGCCTCGGCGACCTTGACCGGGGCGGACTCGTCCACGCCGGTCTCCTTGGCGACGTCGGTGCCGCCGTCGGCGGCCTTGGTGCCGGTGATGCTGACGGGGCCCTCGGGGTAGCGCACGCGCTTCTCGGACACGCGGGCGGCCACGTAGTCGGCGACCTTGTCGAGCGCGACGCGCTCCTGCTGCATCGTGTCACGTTCGCGGATGGTGACGGCCTGGTCGTCGATCGTGTCGAAATCGACGGTGATGCACAGCGGCGTTCCGATCTCGTCCTCACGACGGTAACGGCGGCCGATGGCACCGGCCTCGTCGTAGTCGATCATCCACTCGTGCTGACGCAGGTCGGCGGCCAGATCGTGGGCGATGGACTGCAGCTCGGGCTTCTTGCTCAGCGGCAGCACGGCGGCCTTGACCGGAGCAAGACGCGGGTCGAGACGCAGCACGGTGCGCTTGTCGACGCCGCCCTTGGTGTTCGGCGCCTCGTCGACGTCGTAGGCGTCAACGAGGAACGCCATCAGGGAACGGGTCAGGCCGGCGGCCGGCTCGATGACGTACGGCACGAACTTCTCGCCGGCGGCCTGGTTGAAGTAGCTCAGATCCTCGCCGGAGTGCTTGGAATGCGCGCTCAGGTCGTAGTCGGTGCGGTTGGCGATGCCTTCGAGCTCACCCCAGTCGGAGCCCTGGAAACCGAACTTGTATTCGATGTCGACCGTGCGCTTCGAGTAGTGGGAGAGCTTCTCCTTCGGGTGCTCGTAGTGACGCAGGTTCTCGGGGTTGATGCCCAGGTCGGTGTACCAGCGGGTGCGGGTGTCGATCCAGTACTGGTGCCATTCCTCGTCGGTGCCGGGCACCACGAAGAACTCCATCTCCATCTGCTCGAACTCACGGGTGCGGAAGATGAAGTTGCCGGGCGTGATCTCGTTGCGGAAGGACTTGCCCATGTTGGCGATGCCGAACGGCGGCTTGGAACGCGAGGAGGTCATCACGTTCTTGAAGTCGACGAAGATGCCCTGCGCGGTCTCGGGGCGCAGGTAGTGCAGGCTGTTCTCGTCCTCGACCGGCCCGAGGTGGGTGCGCAGCATCATGTTGAAGTCACGCGGTTCGGTCCACTCGCCGCGGGTGCCGCACTCGGGGCAGACGATGTCCTTGAGACCGTTCTCGGGCAGCTTGTCGCCGTGCTTTTCGGCGTAGGACTCCTCCAGCTTGTCGGAACGCTGGCGCTTGTGGCACTTGAGGCATTCGATCAGCGGATCGTTGAACACTGAGACGTGACCCGAAGCGACCCATACGGCCGGCGGCAGGATGATGGATGTGTCCACGCCCACCACGTCGCCGCGGGTGACGACCATGGAGCGCCACCATTCACGCTTGATATTGTCTTTCAGGGCGACGCCGAGGGGGCCGTAATCCCATGCGGAACGGGTGCCGCCATAGATTTCGCCGGCGGGGAACACGAATCCGCGCCGCTTGGCGAGGGATACGACTTCATCGAGTTTAGAAACAGCCACAATGCACCTTCTGGTTTGAACGGTTTGGGGACTTAGTATGCTCGCACGAGTCTAACGGCAGACGGTGACAGCCCGCCGCCTTGTTCGGCAGCATCCAACCTGCGGATATGCGGGTGCCCCGCCGGCATGATCGTCGACGGGGCACCCGGGGAGACTCACGAGAGTCTCGTGTGGGTCAGGAGCGCTTGCGGCGCAACGCCATGACGCCGGCACCGACCGCCAGCATCGCGGCCGCGACGGAGGCGATGATGGCGACGGATGCGCCGGTCTTGCTCAGTGCGCTGCCATCGATGATGGCGATGATGCGGCCGGGCTTCTCCTTGAGCGCGGCGCGGGCGTCGTTGAGCATCGACAGCGCGTTGTCGATGTCGAACTGCGTGGAGTTGGCGTTGCCGATGACGGCCTTGGCATGCGCCAGGGCGGTCTCGAACGCCTTCCACGACTCGGCCGTGTACTTCGACCCGTCCAGCTTCTCGGCCTCGACCTTCTTGACCGCCTTATCCAGCGCCGTCTTGTCGACGGTGCCCGGTTCGGGCTTCGGGTCGGGCTTGACCTCGCCCTTCTCGGTCAGTCCGTCGCGAGCGGAGGTCAGGGCGCCAAGGGCCGCGTCCACATCCTGCTGGGTGGCGGAATCGCTGGCGATGACGGCCTTGGCATGCGCCAGGGCGGTCTCGAACGCCTTCCACGACTCGGCCGTGTACTTCGACTCGTCCAGCTTCTCGGCCTCGATCGCCTTGATCTTCTTGTCCAGCTCGGACTTGCTGGCGGGGGCGGGTTCGGGCGTCTTCTCGGTCAGCCCGGCGTAGGCGTCGGTCAGCGCCTTGAGCGCGTTATCGACGTCCTGCTGGGTGGCGGAATCATCCGCGATGACGGCCTTGGCATGCGCCATGGCGTCCGCGAAGGTCTTCCACGAGTCGGCCGTGTACTTGGACGAATCCGGGTTCTTGGCCTCGATCGCCTTGATGGCCTTGTCCAGATCCGTCTTGCTGACGGTCGGGGCAGGCTGCGAGACGGTGATGTCGATGACCGCGGACTTGCCCTGGTAGGTGACGGTGACGGTCTTGTCGGTGACCTTGAGCTTCGCGTCGAGCGCAGGCTTGAACGTGAAGTCGCCGGCCGTCTGCGTGTTCCAGGTCACGGTGCCGGTGCTGTCGTCGTCATAGTTGAGCTGCAGCACCAGTCCTGCCGGGTCGAACTTGTCGCCGACCACATAGGTCAGCTTGGAAGGCTTGGTCTTGACGCTCACCGAGGTCAGCGTCGGTTTCGGCGCCGGGGCGTTCTTCAGTTCGATGGTGAACGTCTTGGCGACGGTGCCGGAGTACTTGTCGATGCCGCGCACGGTCACCGTGGCCGTGCCGACGGCGGTGTTGCCCGCGTAGTCGAGCAGGTAGTCCACGCCGTAGCGCAGCGTGGCGTCGCCCAACGTCACCGTCACGTCCTTCGTGGCGAAGGTGGCGGGATGGTCGGCGTCCACCCGGTCGACGGTCAGCTTGGCGGGCACGGTCACGGTCGCGCCGCTGATGTCGGTGGTGTCGACGGCCTTGCGCAGGCGGATTTCGGAGGCGGACATGAACTTGTCGTTGCCGGAATCCGCATAGGTGTGGACGGCCTTGAGCCGCACGTGCTTGGTGGTCACCGGCTGATTGAACTCGGCGAGCTTCCAGCCGTAATCGGTGGTCCATGTGCCGGAGCCCGCGTCGGTCCAGTTGGTGCCGTCATCGCTGACCTGAACCTTGTATTCGGTGACGGAGCCGTTCTTGCTGCCCGCGGGGCGCGGCAGGTAGCGCAGCGCGTCGAGCTTGGTGGGTTTCTGGAGCTCGAAGGCGATCCACAGGTCGTTCACGGTGGTGGGCGTCCAGTTGGAATGCCAGTACGTGCTGGTGTTGCCGTCGACCGCGAATTTCTTCGGGCCTTCGGTCGCGGTGCCGGACGTCTGCTCGCTGCCCGCGGTGACCGTCATGTCGGCGGCCGGGTAGTCGCGCTCATCGGAGTCTGCGGGGAATTCCTGCTCCGTGCCCAGGTTGATGGTGAAGGTCTTGCGCGTGACGTGGTCCTCGGACTCGGTGATCACGCGGATCACGTTGTCGTGCGCGGGCAGCACGGTGACGCTGGCGTTGCCTTCGCCCTCGGCTTTGACGTCCGCGATGATCGCGGGCGTGTTGTAGGAGCCGGCGGCGAGCACGGAGTCGGAGACCTTCGTGCCGTTCACTGTCAGCGACGAGAGCGCGGCGGACGTGTTCGTGACGAACTTGCTGGTCGCGGTCTTCAGCTCGATCTCGGTCAGGCCGGCGCAGACCACGCCGCTGGGGGTTGTGGTGTCGGCGTTGGTGACCGTGACCTTGACGAACGTGGCTCCCACCGGAGCGAAGTCATAGGTGTACGGCTTGACTCGGTCGGACGACTCCTGGGCCGCGATGGTCTCCGTGGCAGCGAGATCCGTCCAGTTCTTGCCGTCCGCGGAGATCTGGATCTTCGTCTTGCCGGCGTCGGGGAACCTCACCGCGTTGCTGTCGCGGAAGAAGTACATGACAATCTGGCCGAGCTGCTGCTCGGTCGCGTACTCGAAGGTGATCTCGGCGGTGTTGTGGCCGGCCTTCGAGTACGCCCAGTTGGTCCATGCTGACGGGTTCGCGCCGCCGCCGGTATTGGCGTCGACGGTCGTGGAGCCGTCCTTGATGGCGTCCAGCGTGTCGGACTGCTTGTCGGCGGGGATGTTCTGAGTCAGGCGCAGTGCATTGCCGGAGACGCTGCTGCCGATGGTGACCTGCGACCGCTGCACGCGGATCGTCGCGGTGACCTTGAACTCCTTGCCGAAGACGGTGGCGGTGCCGGGGACCTTGACGGTGCCGGCCGTGTTGTACACGGTGTCGGCGGGCTTGGTCCAGTCGACGGCGAAGTTCGCGCTGGTCACGGTGCCGTCGGGCAGCACGGCCGGACGCGAGCCAGGCAGCACGGCGGGCGTGCCGACCGGTGTGCTGGCCGAATAGTTGAGCAGCGCACCGATCTCGTCGATCATCGTCACGCGCACGGAGATCTTCTGCCCGGCGACCGTGCCGGCCACGCTGAACGAACCGGCCTTGGCGATCTGGTCGTCGCTGACTGCGTCCCATGTGACGTTCTGACGGTCCGACGTGCCGTCGGAGTAGCGCACCTCGACATCACTCGGCAGAATCGGCTTGTTGCCGGTCTTGACGTAGTAGTTGCGCGAGTAGTAGAAGCTGCGGACCGTCTTCTCGGTGCTGGTGCCGGGGACGGCGGTGGTGGCGATCTTCACTGTGGATGATTGCAGACCGTCGGCCTTGGCGGTGACGGTGATCTCGCCCGCCTCCTTGGTGGACTGGACGATGGCGAGCACCTTGCCGCTGAACGCCTTGCGGTTGTCGGCCTGATAGGAGTCGTGATCCGGCGAGCTGCCGTTGTCGACGCCGACCAGTTTGCCGGCGCCCTTGACGTCGAAGGTGACGCGGTTGGCGGCATCGGGGACGATATGGCCGTTGGCGTCGGTCACGTCGACCTCGATGTACGACAGATCCTTGCCGTCCGCGGTGATCGTCTTGCGGTCGGCATCGGCTTTAAGCTTCGCGGCCTTGCCGGTGGTGGTCACCGACGCGTTGCCCTCGGTGGACCCCTCGGGGATCAGCCTGTTGTTCTCGTCGTATGCTTCGGCGGAGATGGTGCCCTCGGCCCACGGCACGTTCCAGGTCAGGTACATGTTCTTGTGGGCGGTGGAGTCCTTGTCGGCGCCCTCGTAGACCTGATAGGTGTATCCGGCCGCGGTGGTCTTCTTGGTGAAGGACTTCTCCCCGATCAGTCGCTTTTCGGTACTGCCCTTCGGTGTGAAGTACAGCTTGACTTTGGCCGCGTCGGTGTAGACGACGACCGGCACGTTGTTGCCGGAGCCCTTGGCGACGACGTTCTCGTTCCATGCGGGGAGGATGTGCAGCGTGTGCACGTCGTCGTTCCACTGGCTCTGATAGAAGTAATAGGTGTCCTTCGGGAATCCTGCGGTGTCGACGATGCCGAAGTACGAGTTCTTCGGCGACGGCCAGGAGCCCACGGCGCCGGAGCCGGTGCCGTTCCACGGGGTGGGTTCGCCGAGATAGTCGAAGCCAGTCCACACGTATGTGCCGGCGACGAAATCGCGCTGGACCACGTCGTACCAGGCGGAGCTGGCGACGGCACCCCAGCCGACTGCGGAATTGTCATAGCTGGTCAGCTGCTTGTCGCTTGACTGGGCGCCGCCGGTGGTGCGGTTGTAGATGCCTCGGCTGTTGATGGCGGACGCCGTCTCGGAACCGTAGATGGCCCATGAGGGGTGGGTCGTGCGGATCTTGTCGTAGTTCGCGCCGTCGGAGTAGTTGGTGCCGACCACGCCGCCGTTGGCGGTCAGGTTGTCGCCCATGGTGTTCGACTCGTTCCAGTTGGCCTTGATCTTGTTGTCGCCGTAGGTCATCGGGCGGGTGCTGTCCGCGGCCTTCGTCCATGCGACCAGCTTGGCGGAGGTAGCCGGGAAGCCCGAGACGCTGCCGCTGATGCCTTCCATCATCTCGTTGCCGAGCGACCACATGATGACGGACGGGGCGTTCCTGTCGCGGTTGATGGTGCTGGTCAGGTCGAACTTGGCCCAGGTCTCGTCCTTGTCGCCACCCAGGACGGCGTTGTCACCGGCGATGGCCTGGCCGAACCACTTGCCGTAATCCTCGGTGTTGCCGTTCTTCGACCGGTTCCACATGTCGAAGACCTCTTCGACCACGAGGACGCCCTTCTCGTTGCAGACGTCAATCAGCGCCTTGGCTGCGGGGTTGTGCGTGGTGCGGATCGAGTTGACGCCCATCTTCTGGAGAATCTCGACCTGGCGCTCGATGGCGCGGCGGTTGGCGACCGCACCGAGCGATCCCTGGTCATGATGCATTGAGACGCCCTTGAGCTTGACTTTCTCGCCGTTGAGCGAGAAACCGCTGGTCGCATCGAAGCCGGTCCAGCGGAAGCCGTATTCGGTGTCGTAAGTGTCGAGCACCGTGTCGCCGTTGAGCACTTCGGTGCGCACGGTGTACAGGTTCGGGTTCTTGATGCTCCACAGCTTGGGCGAGGCGGCGGTGATCGTGGAGGTCACGTCCGCGCTGGCACCGGCCGCGATGGACTTGGATGCGGTGGTGACGGTGCCGATGGCGGCGTCGGTCTTGCCTCCCTTGGGGAACACGGTCTGCTTGAGGGTGATGTTCGCCGCGGCCTTGGTGTCGTTGGCGACCTTGGTGGTGAGGTTCATCGTCACGTTGCCGCCGTTTTGGGTGGCGAGGCTCGGGGTCTTGATGGCCACGCCGTTATTGCCGACGTGCACGCCGTCGGTGACGGTGAGGGTGACGTCGCGGTAGATGCCGGAGCCGGAGTACCAGCGGCTGGACGGCAGCCTGTTCTCGACCTTGACGACGATGGTGTTCTCCCCACCGAACTTGGCGTTGCCGGTCAGGTCGAAGGAGAACGGCGAGTAGCCGTACGGATGGGTGCCGAGCTTGACGCCGTTGAACCAGACGGTGGCGTTCATGTACACGCCGTCGAAGTTGATGGCGATGCGCTTGCCGGCGAGGTCCCGGTCGATGGTGAAGGACTTGCGGTACCAGCCGGTGCCGCCGGGAAGGTATGCGCTTTCGGCCTCATTACTCTGCGAGTACTTCTGCGTGATGCTGTAGTCATGCGGCAGGTCGACCTGCTGCCAGGCCGAATCGTCGAACGCCGGATCCTGCGCCTGCACGGAATCGGACAGCATGAACTTCCAGTTGGCGTCGAAATCCGAGGTGCGATTCTGCTTGGAATCCACGGCGCTGGAGTAGACCACCTCCGGCGTGGAGCTCATCTGCGTGGTGGAGTCGGATCGGGTGGCGTCCTCGACCGCCCACGCTGAATTTGTTAACAACCCTAACGGTATTGACAAGGCCACTGTGGCGGCGAAAGCCACGATGCGGCCACCAAGTCTGCGAACTGCCATAAACGTTCCTTCTTCATTGAATCCACGAGCGCCTGCCGCGCCGCTCTGTTGCTGTTAGTGTATACGCACCAATGCGATATCCACACGGTGATCATGAGAATGATATCTCATTACCTGTATTTCATGTAAATGCCATTAACAAAAACGGCGTGTCGCCATCGCCAATCCTGTATCCCCCATACAGGGCCGGAAAAAACGCAACGCAACGCATGCCGGCAACGAAAGGGCGCCATTACCACGTACCTTCAAGAAACGCAAGACACAATGTCCATATTGGGCCATAGCGTTGAAGGGCACAATGCAGGGGAACCCGCAGCAGTACGCGAGTTGAGAAAGGCCACACGCCTGACCCTTTGAACCTGTTGGTCAAGACCATCGTAGGGAGCAATGATTATGAGCGAGGAATCGCCGAACACGCGGATATCGCCGCAAACACAGCCATCACTGCACGAGCAGATAGCGGACGCGGTGCGCACGGTACGCGAGACTACGCCGCTGGCACAGTCCTTCACCAATTTCGTCACCATCAACCTTGTCGCCAACGCGCAGCTCGCCGCCGGCGGCGCGGCGGCCATGAGCTTCCTGCCGGACGACATCATCGACACCGCCACGATCAGCGGCGCCGACTACATCAACGTCGGCACCCTGCTGCCGTTCTACAAGGACGCGCTGCCGCAAGTGGCGAGGGCGTTCCACAACACCGGCCATCCCTGGGTGCTCGACCCCGTCGCCGCCGGCATTGGAGAGACCAGAACCGCCATATTGCAGTCATTCAAGCGCTATCCGCCGACCGTGATCCGAGGCAACGCCTCGGAGATCATCGCGCTCGACGCCATGTGGGGGCTGAACGAGGAATCCGCGACCGCTACCGCATCCAAGCCCGCCGGCGTGGAATCCGTCGACGACGTGGAATCCGCCATCGCACCGGCGCAGCGGCTCGCACGGTTCATGGCGAGGCACGGCGCCAACGGCACGGCGGCGGTGGCCGTCTCCGGTGCGACGGACATGGTGACCGACGGCGAACACGTGTACCGGCTGGCGGGTGGCAGCGCCATGATGACGAAAATCACCGGCGCCGGATGCTCGCTCGGCGGCGTCACCGCCGTGTATCTCGCCGTCGCGCAGCCGCTGATCGCCGCGCTCGCCGCCACATCGCTGTACAACACGGCCGGCGAGATAGCCGAGAAACGAAGCAACGGCCCCGGTTCGTTCCAGGTGGCGCTGCTGGACGCGCTGTGGAACGTTACCGCCGAGGAGGTGGCAGACCGCGCGATCGACATGCGATAGCCGCCCCTCCCGGTGCTCCCGATGAGTGGCGCCGGCATCATATTCTTCCAATAGGCATCATATTCTTCCAATAACACAATTAAAAGGAACAACAGATGAGCAATGAATACCCATTCGCGTCCATGCGCGATTCGTTCGACCTGAGCGCGTACTTCGTGGTCGGCCCCCAGGACTGCAAGGACCGGCCGCTGACCGAGGTGATCGATCAGGCCTTGCATGGCGGCGCCACCTTCATTCAATTGCGAGCCAAGGGCGCCGACGCCTCTGAGCTGACCGAGATGGCCCGCGACATCGCGCAGATCATCGAGGACAACGAGAAGTCCGACTCCGTGGCCTTCGTGATCGACGACCGCGCCGACGTGGTGTGGCAGGCCCGCCGCAAGGGCATCAAGGTCGACGGCGTGCACATCGGCCAGAGCGATATGGAGCCGCGCGAGGCCCGCGCCCTGCTGGGCGACGAAGCGATCGTGGGACTGTCGGCTGAGACCGAGTCCCTGGTCCGACTCATCAATGAGCTGCCCGACGGCTGCATCGACTACATCGGCGCCGGACCTCTGCACGTCTCCTCCACCAAGCCGGAAGCCTCGGTGGGCGGCAACGCCGGCTCCGGCAAGACCCTGGATGCCGCGCAGATCAACACGATCTGCTCCGCCAGCGAGTTCCCGGTCGTCGTCGGTGGCGGCGTGACCGCGGCTGACATGGCCATGCTGGCCGGCACGAAGGCCGCCGGCTGGTTCGCGGTCGCCGCCATCGCGGGCGCCGAAGACCCCGAGGCCGCCACCCGCGAGATGGTCTCCGGCTGGAAGGCCGTGCGCGCAGACGAGCGCCACGGATACGCCCCGCGCATCGTGACCCACACCCCCGCCACCGACACACAGGCCGCGCAGGAAGGCAGCGCCGCCGCCGGGGCCGAGGCCACCGAAAAGAAGTTCACCAACGCCAAGGACGCCAAGGACGCGCAGAAGCTCGCCAAGCAGCAGCGCGTCGACATCGCCGCCCGTGGGTCCAAGCAGCGCGACAAGGCGCACATCCGCAAGACCAAGTCTGTGCCGTTCTCCTACGAGTACGGCTCCTACGACCTTGAGGTACCCTACACCGAGATCAAGCTCTCCGACACCCCCGGAGTGGGCCCGAATGCCCCGTTCCACGACTACAACACCGAAGGCCCCAAATGCGACCCGAAGGAGGGCCTGAAGCCCCTGCGCCTCGACTGGATCCGCGACCGCGGCGACATCGAGGACTACGAGGGCCGCCGTCGCAACCTGCAGGACGACGGCAAGCGCGCCATCAAGCGCGGCCGCGCCACCAAGGAATGGCGTGGACGCACGCACCAGCCGATGCGCGCCAAGGACCACCCGGTGACCCAGATGTGGTACGCCCGTCACGGCATCATCACCCCGGAGATGCAGTACGTCGCCACCCGCGAGAACTGCGACGTGGAGCTCGTGCGCTCCGAGCTGGCCGCCGGCCGCGCCGTGATGCCCTGCAACATCAACCACCCCGAAGCCGAGCCGATGATCATCGGATCCGCCTTCCTCACCAAGCTCAACGCCAACATGGGCAATTCGGCCGTCACCTCCTCCATCGATGAAGAAGTGGAGAAGCTCACCTGGGCCACCAAGTGGGGCGCCGACACCGTGATGGATCTGTCGACCGGCAACGACATCCACACCACCCGCGAGTGGATCCTGCGCAACTCCCCCGTGCCGATCGGCACCGTGCCGATGTACCAGGCGCTCGAAAAGGTCGAGGATGACGCTTCCAAGCTGTCTTGGGAGCTGTTCCGCGACACCGTGATCGAGCAGTGCGAGCAGGGCGTGGACTACATGACCATCCACGCCGGCGTGCTGCTGCGCTACGTGCCGCTGACCGCCAACCGCGTCACCGGCATCGTCTCCCGTGGTGGTTCCATCATGGCCGACTGGTGCCTACGTCACCATCAGGAGAGCTTCCTGTACACGCACTTCGACGAACTGTGCGACATCTTCGCCAAGTACGACGTGGCGTTCTCGCTCGGCGATGGTCTGCGCCCCGGCTCGCTGGCCGACGCGAACGACGCGGCCCAGCTGAGCGAGCTGATGACCCTGGGCGAGCTCACCGAGCGCGCGTGGGCCAAGGACGTGCAGGTCATGATCGAGGGACCGGGCCACGTGCCCTTCGACACGGTGCGCATGAACATCGAGCTGGAGAAGGCCGTGTGCCACGGCGCCCCGTTCTACACGCTGGGACCGCTGACGACCGACACCGCGCCGGGCTACGACCACATCACCTCCGCCATCGGCGCCACCGAAATCGGCCGTTACGGCACCGCCATGCTGTGCTACGTGACGCCCAAGGAGCACCTGGGCCTGCCGAACAAGGATGACGTCAAGCAGGGCGTGATCGCCTACAAGATCGCCTGCCACGCCGCCGACATCGCCAAGCACCACCCGCACGCAATGGACCGCGACAACGCGATCTCGAAGGCCCGCTTCGAGTTCCGCTGGCTCGACCAGTTCAACCTGAGCTACGATCCGGATACCGCCATCGCCTTCCACGACGACACGCTGCCCGCCGAGCCGGCCAAGATGGCGCACTTCTGCTCGATGTGCGGCCCGAAGTTCTGCTCGATGGCCATCTCGCAGAACATCCGCAAGGCGTTCGGCGGCGAGGCCGCCCAGCAGCAGATTGTCGCGGACGCCGTCGCCGGCAAGATCCCGGAGGGCGTCGAGACCTCGGCGAACCCGGTCACCGACGACACCGTCGTGTCCGCCAACGTCCTAAGCCCCGAGGAGATCCTTGCCGGTATGGACGCCATGGGTGAAAAGTACCGCGCCCAGGGCGGCAAGCTCTACTCCAAGGCCAGCGAGTAAGCTCCAGCCTTCATCGGTAATGCCCCCCCGCTAGCGGGGGGGGCATTCGTATTTGCGGCTCTTCCTCTGACGGGCGCCATCCCGTATCATGGATATACGTTGCTCAATGTCGAGAAAGGGATTCCATGAGTACGACGAACAACAGCCTTTCCATACTGTCGAAATCCGGTTCGTGGATACGCGGCAATCCCGGACGATTCGCCTGCATGCTGATCGTAGCCGTCCTTTACGGCCTGCTTCTGGCCTGTATAGTTCAGCCCGATTATGAGGGCTTCATGGCCGCTGCACTGATGATCAACTTCCTTGTTCCTCCAGTATTGCTTATCATCAATATCGCGGCTGCCTGCTTCAGGAAAAGCACTTGGAAATTCCCTCTCGGATGCGTAGCGGTCTCACTCCCGCTGCTGTTCGCTCTGATCCACGGGTTCGAAGGCGGTCCTTGCGCGAAGGCCGACGTCTGCACCTCGATTGGCGGATGGCAGCTTTCATGGGGCTGCATGGAGCAAATCGGATACTTCATGCTGGTATTCACCGTATTCTCATTCGTGGGATTCGCCTTGGTGCGACTCATCAAGCACTTCCTGCGGGCGCATCGGTAGCGCATCAGGTCGTCGCTCTCCCGCCGGTCGGTGACGGTTATGCGGGTGCGGCTGTGCGGATGAGGCTGTGCGGGTGCAGCCATGACGGCGAAGTCGCTGCCACACCAGGACGAAAAACACGTTTTTGACCGTGGTGTGGTACACGCCCGATACGGGAGGATTCGCACCGGACAGCGGAATCGGCCATTTTTCAAGGATTGCCGATATTCCTCTTGTACCACGGCAGCGCATGTAACCGGTTAAAACCGATTCCGCAGCAAGGTCCTGTGCCACACCACGCGCAAAACCGGCGTTTTCGACGTGGTGTGGCACAAAATCCTCGACTTGTCTCACACTTTGGAACAAAAGACTCCACATCCCAATCAGACCAGCAGACAAGACCCATCCCCTCCCGCTGGCGGGAGGTGGCACGCAGCACCGGAGGGTGGACAAACGGCAGAACGGATGCAAAACCGACGAAACACAAGACCACACCATCGCCCGCTACGCGGGAGCCCTCCGGGCCCTGCAATCAAGGACGGCCTGCGGCCGCCAGCGAGGGCAAGAACCAACCCTTACCGCAAGCAGGAGCCGAGAATCGAGCTCGCACCTAGTGCCGGCGTGCGCGGAACTCGGGCCGATGCTCGACGCGCTCGAATGCGGTCATGAGGTCGCCGGCGCGGATCGCGGCACGCTTGTCCTTGGCGGCCACCAGTGCGGCTTCGGTCCAGATGGCGCACACTTCGGCGCCGCTCCAGCCCTCGGTGCGCTCGGCGACGTCGGTCAACGGCAGCTCGCCCTCGCATGACAGCGATGCGGCCTGCACCTGCAGGATACGCAGACGGTCATGCTCGCTCGGCATCGGGAACGGAATCTGCCAATCGAAACGCCCCGGGCGCAGCAGGGCCGGATCCACGTCCTCTATGCGGTTCGTCGCGGCGACCACCACCACATTGCCCTTGGACTCGAAACCGTCCATCAATGTGAGCAGCTGCGCCACCAGGCGCTTGCCGACGCCGTTCGTGTCGGTCTCGCGCGAGGAGGCGATCGAATCGATCTCGTCGAAGAAGATGATCGCGCGCTTGTCGGACTGCGCCGCGGCGAAGATCATGCGCAGCGTCTCCTCACTGTCGCCGACGTACTTGCTGACGATCGTCGGGCCGGAGACAAGGTAGAACTGGGCGTCAGCCACGTGCGCGATGATGCGGGCCAGGTGCGTCTTGCCGGTACCCGGCGCGCCGGTGAAGATCACGCCCTTGATGGGCTTCGCGCCGATCGCCCGCATCTGGGCGCTGTTGCCCAGCTGCGTCTCGATCAGCTCCTTCGCGCGGGCGATCACCCGCTCATACCCACCGAACGCCGCGAACGTGAGCGACGGATCGGCGCTCGGCGTGAGGCGGTACTGCTTGATGTCGTCATCATGGTCGGACTCCCCCGGCCGGATCGCGGTCGGCCACAGCACCCGTTCGATGCCGAACAGATCGGTGAACTCCACCGTGTTTCCGGGCGCGATGTCGACCGGATATTCGCCTTCCAGCAATTCCAGACCATCCGAGGTCTCGATGACCACGCAGTCCTCCAGCGCACGGCGGATTACGCCGACACGCGGCTTGACCGGCCACACCGAGGGCGGCACCTTCGTATAGAAGTCCTTGCCGACCAGCAGCACGTCGCCGATGTCGAAGATCTCCTGGCTGGGGAACGTCAGCTGCGTGCTGTGGCCGTTCGGCATCACCGCATAATATGCGGTGCGTCCTTCATCGAAGCCGGTGATACGCGCCAGAACACCATCACGCCGAAGGATATCGTCATTCGCCATCTCGCCGCAGTTCTCCTTTATCCGTGGTCGCCGATCCATGGTCGGCGATTGCAAAACGACTCCATCTCACCATAGAAACAGCGCAATTTCAAGACCATCCGGCTACAATGAACGGCATGACAGAGCAACTTGACACAACGGCGGCGCAATCCACGCTGCCTCCGGTGCTGACCATCGCCGGCAGTGATTCGTCCGGCGGCGCAGGCATTCAGGCCGATCTGAAGACCATGCTCGCCAACGGGGTGTTCGGCATGAGCGCGATCACCGCGATCACCGCACAGAACACGATGGGCGTGACGGGTGTGCAGAATATCACACCGGACATGGTCGCCGCACAGATCGACGCGGTGTACACGGACATTCCGCCGGCCGCGGTCAAGATCGGCATGGTATCGTCGGCGGAACTCATCTGCACGATAGCGGACCGGCTGGAGGCCCATCACGCACGTCATATCGTGCTCGATCCGGTGATGGTCGCCACGTCCGGCGCCAAGCTCATTGATGACGACGCCATCACTGCACTCACCGAGCGCCTGTTCCCCCTGGCCGAGGTGATCACGCCGAACATCCCCGAAACCGAGGTGCTGCTTGACCTGATCGCCCACCGGGGAGCCTCGCTGGACCCTGCGAAATGGGCTGAGGACACCGACCGTGAGAGCACGCGTATCGTGAGCGATACGGCGATGGAGGACGCCGGCCGCACCGTGTCGGAGCATTACGGCTGCGCGGTGCTCGTCAAGAGCGGGCATGGCGTGGCCGATGCGAGCGACCTGCTGTATGCCGATGGCGTCGCGACATGGATTCACGGCGTGCGCGTGGACAATCCGAACACGCATGGCACAGGATGCACGCTGTCGTCGGCGATCGCCTCGAATCTGGCCAAAGGCGAGGCACTGCCCGACGCGATCCGTCATGCCAAGGACTATCTGACCGGAGCGCTCGGCGCGCAGCTGAACCTCGGCCACGGTTCCGGGCCGATGGACCACGCATGGCACTGGCGCTGACCTGCACGCGGCAGGCGGATCCCTTATGGCGACGCCGGCCGGAACATACCGTATATACAGACCATCCAACACAGCAACAACCAACCAATCAGGGGGCATTCATATGACCATCGACCGCAACGCCGTCACGCAGGAAGTGCCGATCGACCCGGAAACCGGCAAGCCGTATCTCAACACCGTGGCGGCTATACAGGTCTCCGCGAACGGCGTCGGCTCCGAGGTGTCGCCATATGTGGCGCAGGCCGTCGAGGTGATTCGCGAATCCGGCCTGCCGCAGGAGACCAATGCGCTGTTCACCAACGTGGAAGGCGACCTGGACGAGGTGCTCAAAGTGGCCGGCGAGGCCGCCAAGAAGCTCGCCGAGCAGGGCTACCGCACGAGCCTCGTGCTACACATGGACATCCGCCCTGGATTCACCGGTCAGCTCACCGAGAAGCCGAAGATCGTCGACGCCATCCTCTCCGGCAAAAGCGAGTGACCGGCGACGAATAACCGCCGCCCTGCCTGTGCCCGCGACCGCCGCCAGATGACCGCCACCGAGCGATTGCATGGCACCGGCAGGCGGATGTCAATAGCGTGAACAATCCTGCGAAACCCGCGGATTGCGTGTATCGTTCTTCCTATGACGACGATGAAGGAGGTCGCCGAGAGAACGGGGGTGTCGGTCTCTACCGTTTCCTTGGTATTGAACGATCGCGACGAGGGCCGGGTCAAACCCGCCATCGCCGAACAGGTGCGCGCCACCGCCAAGCGGCTCGGCTACCGGCCTAATCCGCTTGCACGCTCGCTGCGCACCAGCAAGACGCGCATCCTGGGTTTCATCAGCGAGGAGATCGCCGCCACGCCCTATGCGGGCGGAATCATCCTCGGCGCGCAGGACGCGGCCAGCAAGTTGGGGTATATGCTGCTGACCGTGAACACCGACGGCAACAGCGACGAGGCGAGGGAGATCGCCACGCTGAAACGCTATGGGGTGGACGGGTTCCTTTACGCGAAGATGTCGAACCGTTTCACCGACGTGCCGAAACCGTTGCACGATTATCCGCTGGTGCTCGTCGACGCCACGGATCGCACCGGCCGGTATGCCAGCATCGAACCGGATGAAACGCTCATCGGCTACGACGCGACCAAGCGGCTGATCGACGCCTGCTGCGCGAGCATCGCCTATATCGGCTGCTCGGAGCCGATGCTCGCGCAGCAGGGACGGCTGGAGGGGTATCGCCGTGCACTGTTGGAGGCGGGCATGCCGTTCGACGAGTCGCTGGTGGTCGCCGTGCCGAACAACGGGCCTGCGTTGCAGACCGTGACCGACCTGTTCGAGCGGAGGCGGCCCGACGGGTACTTCTGCTTCAATGACGCCCGCGCATGGTACGTGTACGAGAACGCGGCGAGACGTGGCCTGGTCGTCGGCCGGGACGTGTCCGTGGTCGGTGTGGACAACCACCGGGTGTTCGCCGAGACGCTGGAGCCGCAGCTGACGACCGTGGAGCTGCCGCATTATGAGATGGGGTATTGGGCGACGCGCAAATTGGTATCGCTGATCGAGGGTCGGGAGCCGGACGATGACGAACCGGAGACGATCGCTCCCCTGCCGCCGTTGGACGCCTCAATACCGGCGAAGATTCATTGCACGCTGATTGACAAGCAATCCGTGGCGCAGCGCTGATTCGCGGGGCCCGCTTCACGGCGTGCACGGCTCATTCCATGTGCGGCGGTTCGCGCCCCGGGCATGTTGGCTGTGACGGCGGCGGCATGCATGATGCCTCTGATGCCGTACGTCAGATGCGGCGGCATGCATGATGCCGCCGTCGATATCGTCCGCTGGTATCGTGCCGGCGGACAGGCCGGATCAGCGTCCCTTGCCGAACGCCCGAAGCCGGATGCCGTTCCAGTCGGGGCTTACGGTGAGCGGTGTGGCCGCGTTCATGCCGGCGGTCTTGGCGGCGGACTGGACCGTGCTGGAACTCGCCGCGCCGGTCCTGCCGGGCTTGGGGGTCAGCACCCAGAAAGGGCCATCATCGCCGACGACCGAATAGGCGTCCACGATGGTGTCGGACAGCTCGTCCTCGTCATCACCGTCCCGCCACCAGACAATGGCTCCGTCGACTGCGGAATCATAGTCCTCGTCGACCAGATCCTCGCCGGTCAGATCCTCGATCTTGGCGCGCACCGAGTCATCGACGTCGTCATCCCACAACCATTCCTGCACGATGTCGCCGGACTGGAAACCAAATTCTTCACCGTTCTGTGATGCCGTTTCATTCACGGTGAACACATTACCAAAACGCTGGGAACAGCGACGTTAACACTCCGAAAAACCGGATGTTTTTTGGGTTTTTCTCGCAATTGATACGGGACATGCCGATGGACGCGTCCGTCTCATGGCCGATTCCCGGCCGTCCCGCTGCCGCATGGACAGGCCGGTTCCGTGCCTCGTCCGGACGCGTTCCGGCGGGCCGGGATGGGCGACTCACGATGCGGTGCAGCCGGCCAATCCGTCGGTGTGCCCCTGACCGATCGCCACCAGAGCCTGATACGCCTCATCGAGCGTTGACACCTTGACGACACGCAGGCCCTGCGGCACGTGCCCTACCACCTCATTGCAGTTCGACTCGGGAGCGAGGAACCATGTCGCGCCGTCACGCAGGGCGCCCAGCATCTTGAGTCGAATGCCGCCGATGGCCCCGACCTTGCCCTTCGCGTCGATCGTGCCGGTGCCAGCGATGGTCTTGCCGCCGGTCTCATCGGCTTCGGTGAGCTTGTCGATGACGCCCAGCGCATACATCATGCCTGCGGACGGGCCGCCGATGTCGTCGACATGCATCGACACCTTCACGCCGGAGACGTCCATGCCCTTGCCCTTAAGATACGAGAGCGCGGCATTGGTCGCCGACGACTGGGATGAGTCCATCTCCTGGGAGGATTCCTCGGCGTACTCCTCGCTGGTCTGCCCGACCGGGAACACGACCTCCTGCGGCATCACGGTCTGCTTCGGATCAAGCCATGCGGCCAACGCCTGAGCGTTGGTGACGGGATACCCGGGCACGCCGGCGGCGTTGACGGTGACGAGCAGCAGCTTGCCGGAATCCTTGTGGGTTTCAGCGCCGGAGATGCTGATCACATCGGAGCCTGACGACGAGCCGAGCACATCCTGCGTCGGCCCCGGGCCCTCTACCGTATACGCGGACGGCAGCATCATCGTCACCACTGCCAGTATCACGGCGATGGCGCCGGCGAAATACCTGAGCGAGTGCGAGCCGAGGTAGTTGCGGATGCGCGAAAGTGCGCTGTGCGCGTGAAGATGGTTGTTTTCATGCATATTCGCCATACCTCCCATAATATGGAATCAACTGACGTTAACACATAAGGCGGGAAACACCATGGATGAGAACGCGATGCGGCAATGGTTCATCGATTGCTTCGGACCGGTGCAGGGCGAAATGGCATGGAACCAGCTTTCGCAGCTGCCCGACGAGATCCGCGAGCAACTGATGAGCCAGGATATCGGCAAGCTCCCCAAGCCCGAGGAAGTGCAATCGCTCATGCAGGCGTTCACCGCCGGCGGACTGAACACGTTCGGAGACATGAAGCAGACCGTGGAATCCGGGCCGATCAACGTGAAACTCGCCAAGTCCATCGCATTGCAGAAGGCGAACGCCGACGGCTCGCAGGGAACGGTGAGCGCGCAGTCGGCCGACATCGCGCGGCGGGCGCTCAGCGAGGCCAACCTGTGGCTGGACACGGCCTGCACGTTCGACCCGACCTCAGGAGAGACGCAGATGCTCACACGGGCCGGCTGGGTCGAGGACACGCTGGAATCGTGGGCGAAATTCGCCGGGCCGGTCGCGCAGTCGATGAACGACGCGCTCGCCTCGGTGATCTCCGAGCGTCTCGGCAACTCGTTCAACGGCGAGATCGCGGGCATGTTCGCCGGACCGGTGCCGATTCCCGTCCCCGATGGCATGAAGGATCCCGGGCAGCTCATCAAGCTGCTGGGCAACACGTCATTCGCCATGCAGCTGGGGCACGCCGCGGGAGACCTGTCGCACGAGGTCAACGGCAGCTTCGACCAGGGCATCGCGCTGCTCAAGAACCCCGCGGGCGGACTGATCATGCAGAACATCGAGGAATACGCGACGTCGCTCGACATCCCCGTCGCGGAGGTGACGGCGTTCCTGGCGCTGCGCGAAGTCGCGCACGCCCGTCTGTTCGCAGGAGTGCCGTGGCTGATGCCGCGATTCGAGGCGCTGATCGGCAAATACGCGCGTGGCATCACCATCGATCTCGACGCGATGGAGGAGCAGCTTCGCGATGCGGGCGCGATGGATCCGGAGTCGATCTCCGGCGCGGTGAACCTGACCAAGGTGGGCATCCCCGATACGCCCGAGCAGCGTGAGGCGCTGGTCTCGCTGGAGACGCTGATGGCGCTTGTCGAGGGCTGGGTGGATTGCGTGACGTGGCGCGCCGGCATGGCGCACATTCCGCATATCGAGCAGCTTCGTGAGATGATGAGGCGCAAGCGCGCGGTGGGCGGCCCGGCGGAACGCACCTTCGAGTCGCTGCTGGGCATGCAGCTGCGCCCCAAGCGCATGCGCGAGGCGGCGGCCCTCTGGGAGCAGATCACCGCGGAGCGTGGTGTCGAAGGGCGCGACGGCGCCTGGTCCCACCCCGATCTGCTGCCAGCATTGCCCGATGAGGCCAAGACCGTCGACTCCGGAGCCGCGGGGGACACGGCCTCAGGCGTTACGAGGGCCGGAACGGATGACGGAGCTTCCGTCGCAGGTGATGCGAAGGACGGCACAAAGGACGCCGCGAACGGAGCCGAGGCGCAGAACGATGGCGGCGCCATCGACTGGGACGCCGAACTGAGCAAACTGCTCGGCGAGGACGGCGGCGAAAACGACGAAAACGATTCCGCCAAGTAACGTCACCACACACAAGCGTGCCCCCGCCAGCGGGGGCACGCGACATGCGCCTTGGGTCAGCTGAGGAAGCGGCTGGGAAGGCGATTGGGACGGGAGCCCTCGTCCTTGGCCCGCGCGTACGACATGTGCAATCCGTCCTCGGCGCGGGTGACGCCGACATACAGCAGCCTCCGCTCCTCCTCCAAAGCCTCGCCCGCAATCGATGCGCCGTAGGGAATCAGCCCCTCCGAGCAACCGACGATGAACACGTACGGGAACTCCAGACCCTTGGACGCGTGAATCGTCGAAACGGTCACCGATGAGGCTGCAGCACTCAATCCCTTGGCCTCCAGCAGGGCCAGACGGCTCTGCGCATCATCCGCGAGCGCCGAGTTCTGCCATCCGGAGTCACGCCTCACCCGGTATCGCAATCCCTCGGCCCGAAGCGCGGTGCAGATCGCGGGCTGCTGTGCGTTGATGCGCGTCAGCACCGCGCAATCGCCGGGATCCACACCGCCGGCGACCAGACGCGCTATCCGCGCGGCGATGCCCCGCGCCTCCTCCTCATCGGTGTCATAGCATGTGTGGCCCACGCGCGGCCCGCCCGAACGCGCCGAACGCAGCACCAGATATTGTTCCCGTTCTGGCGCGGCGGCCAGCACCCGGTTCGCATACCGCACCACCTGCGGCGTCGAGCGGTAATCCGTGTTCAGAGTGACGTCGGCGGCCAGCGGGCGGAACTCGTCCGCGAAATGCAGCAGGTCATAGCTGCTCGCCCCGGCGAACGAGTAGATCGTCTGCGCCGGATCGCCGACCACGCACACGTTGCGGTTGTTTCCGAGCCACAGTGTCATCAGCCGATGCTGCAACGGCGACACGTCCTGATACTCGTCGACCGTCAGCCAGCCAATCGACGAGCGGATCGAGGCGGCCAACTCCTCGTAATCATCCATGACATGGCACACGAGCAGCAGAATGTCATCGAAATCGATCTGTCCGCGGACCGTCTTCTCCCCCTCGTACGCCGTGATGATGTCGGCGAAACGCTGCGGATCGAGCTCCGCCGGCGGCTGACGGCGCGTCGCCGAGCACACGCGCGGATAGTCGTCGGGCGCCACCAGCGACACCTTCGTCCAGTTGATCTCCGCCCTGACGTCACGCACCTGCTGCGCATCGATGTCCGCGGCATTGGTGACCCGTCTGATCGCCCTCTCCACGTTCTCGCGCTGGTCGGAGGTCACGTGCGGCAGCGGCGTCTCGAAGATGTCGTCCCACACACGCCTCAGCTGCTGCAATGCCGCAGAATGGAACGTCGCAGCGGTCACGTCGTCGCCGACCCCCAGCGTCTGCAGCCGCGCGCGCATCTCCGCGGCCGCCTTCACCGAGAACGTCACGGCGAGCACCTTGCGGGCATCCCAATCCCCCCGCGCGCACGCATAGGCGATGCGACGGGTCACCGTGCGGGTCTTGCCCGCTCCGGCCCCCGCGATGATGCGCACCGGGCCGTCCAACGCGGTAACGGCCGACATCTGCGCATCGTCCAGCCCCTCAAGAATCGTCTCGCTCGATGCACTCATATCCTCCATTGTGGCGCATGCCCGGCCGATGCGCTGCCAGCATAGTGGGCAAACCGTGATTTTCCGCGAGTCATACGGCCAATTGCCTCCCGCGAGGCGCGACATTGTATTAGTGTGGGAGTGTGACTCAACGAAGCAAGCTTATGTTGGCGGCACTCGCCTCGGCGGCGATGCCCAGCATCGTCATGGCCGGCGTGCGAGACAGCGAACGGGCCAACGACACCGACGACGCCGCGGGCATCGATCAGGCCGTGATGCAGGATGCCGCAGGCAGGATGTATGACATATACGCATGCGACACCGAAGACGGCCGCAAGCGCCTGACCGGGCGCGTGCAGGCCGCCAGGACGCTGGAGCGCGCCAAGGATCCGGGCGGTCTCGGATTCGCCCTGGATACGGTGCTTGCATTCGTTGACGGCAAGGAGAAAAGCACGCTCACCGGCGGCGCGACCGTGATGGTGGCGGCGCACAACGATGGCATCGCAAGACCCCTCGATCTGCTTACTTTGGATGATTGCGCGGCGATGGGCACGGCCATCGGCGCCATTCACCGGCTGCGGCCGAATTTCCTGCAGGCCGAATCGTATCCGGTATTCTCCACCGGGCAGATTCGCGCCCAGCTGACCGCCTGGATCAAGCGGCTGCGGCAGGCGGGCCATGTGCCGCCGGAAATCACGTCGAGCTGGGGCCGGATCATCGAGACGGAGGGCCTGTGGTCGTTCGTCACCTGCCCGGTGCATGGCGGGTTCTCGGATGGCGACGTTCTGTTTTCCAGCGCGACCATCACCGCGGTGACGAACTGGCAGAACATGCAGGTCAACGATCCGGCACGCGATCTCGCGTGGATTTTCGGCAAGCTTGACGAAGATCACCGCAATGCGGTGCTTGCGGCGTATGGCCGCATGATGGGTTCTCGTCTGGACGATCTGATCATGCTGCGCGCGAACCTGTGGCTGCAAATGGAGCAGGTCGGCGAGTTCATCGATGCGTTGAACCGGGCCGATAGTCAGAAAATCATCCAGTTCAAGGCGCAGGTGGAGCGGCTGGCCCACCAGCTCGGCGCATTCACGCGTAAGACCGCGCCCGCGACGACGTCGGGTGCCCAGTCGTCCAAGCCGCCATCGACCATCACCGTCGGCACGCTGCTCAATGACGCCGACCGGCGCAAGGCCGCGGCCGCGACACAGGCCGGAGCGCGTGTGCCCGACGACATCGCCGACCCGAACGACAACACCGACGAGACCGACCGCACCGGTTCCGCGGACATCAAGGCGGCCGGGGAGTTCGATCCGCAGACCATGGGAATTCGGTACAGCGCTGAGACGGAACATGTCACGGCAACGGCGGGCACGACATCGGAAACGATGACGCTGAGCCGCGGGGACAGCGACGACACGGGCGATGCAGACGCAACAGGCACCACGGACGATACCGACGACCGCACGCCGAACGCGACGCCGGCCGCCCATATCGAAGACGCCCCGTCCCAAGCAACGCCGGACCGACAGGACGGCGCGTCGGCGGCGCGCGACACCCCGACCATCGTCATCCCGCTGCTCGAACGTGAGGAACGCGCCATGCGTGACGCCCAGTCCGAGCTGCAGTCATCGCAAGGCAAGTAGCCTACAGCGAAAACCGTCACGCACGTCGATGGGAGCAATGCACAATGGCTTTCATCGGCACGCGTGCATGCGACTGAAAGCCCGTGGCGCAAACGGGCGTCGGACACATCATCCACCCAGCGCCTTCAACAGCGCATCATCCCGAGAGGAGCAAACATGGACATCGAATTGGGCATCGCCAATGTGGCGCGACCCGTCACCTTCAGCACCGAGGAGGACGCGGCCAGCGTCACCGAGGCCATCGAATCGGCGCTGTCGGCCGGAACCCCGATCAAGCTGACGGACGACAAGGGCCGTCGCATCATCGTGCCGGCGAACGCGCTCGGATACGCGCTCATCGGCTCCGAGACCAAGCACGCCGTGGGCTTCGGGGCGCTCTGACCGAACGCCGGGCTCAGATGGCTCCCCTCTCCCGCCTTTGTGCGTAGGCGGGAGTCGGCCGGATATACAGTGACGACCGGGAGCGACCGGAGGGTTTGAACGCCCTGCGGCCGCTCCCGGTTTTGTGTTTTCTCTACAGCCGGGGTCGATGGTCGGTGTCAGACCAGCGAAATCGCCCCTCGCCGCACGATCTCGGCCACGGTCTCGTCATCAGTCAGGTTCTCGCCCAGATGGTTCGGCTTGCCGGCGCCATGCCAGTCCGATCCGCCGGTGACCAGCAGCTGATGCGCCTGCGCGATGGCATACAGCCGTTCCCGCTGCTGCGGCGGATTGTCCCGATGCCATACCTCCAGCCCGTCAAGCCCCTCTTCGATCAGCGTCTCGATCTGGCTGTCGGACAGCAGTGTCACGTTGCGATTCACCGCGCCCGGATGCGCGATGATCACCACGCCGCCGGCTGCGGCCACGGCGGCGAGCACCTCGTGCGTGGTCGGGGAGGGCGTGGGGATGTAATACTTCGATGTGGCGCTCACCGCGTCGGCGAACGCCTCGGACCGCGTGCGGTACACGCCCGCGGCGACCAGCGCATCGGCGATGTGCGGACGTCCGATCGTGGTCCGCTCCCCCTCGTGCACCTGCTCCAGCACGGACTGCCAGCTGATCGGATAATCCTCGCCCAGTCGCGCCACCATGGCCTTGGTTCGCTTCAGCCTCGCCTGACGTGTGCGCGCGAACAGGTCCGACGTATGACGGTCGTTGGGATTGTACTGATACGCGAGCATGTGCACCGACACCGGCCCATCGCACGCCGTGATCTCCGTGCCGCGCAGCAGGCGCATGCCCTCCTCGCGCGCCGCGGCCTCGGCATCCGCCCATCCGCTGGTCGTGTCATGGTCGCTGATCGAGGCCCCGTGCAGGCCGATATGGCGGCTCAGTTCGACCAGGGACGCCGGGGTCTGCGTCCCGTCCGAATACACCGTATGGCAGTGGATGTCCCAGCCCGACTTCGGCGGCGCGGCGGCAAGTGCTAAACGAGTCATGTATCCATCGTAAGCTGTGTGCTGTCGGTTATTGCGCAAGGCGCGTCATAACCCCGCGAAAAATCAAGAACCACCGTGATACCGCCGCGTTGTCAGCCACCCTCATCACGGTCTCCTCGAACGTAAGGATGATGTATGACTCACAACAGCGATGCAGTCAAACAGGCTGACATCAGCGTCGACGCCGGGCTCACCGGCTGGCGTCATGGCGCGGTCTGGACGTATCTGGTCATGTTGGCCGCCTCCGCGGCGGCATTGTTCGTCTCCCTCATGCTGTCGGCGGAGACGCTGCAGCTCGCCCGCAATCCCGGCGTCAAGCTCGGCTGCGACGTGAATGCCGTGGTCTCCTGCTCGACCGTGGCGGAATCATGGCAGGCGGAGTTCATCAAATTCGCCGGATTGAGCTTCCCGAACGCCTTCTTCGGCATCGCCGCCGAATCCGTGTTCGTCACGATTGCGGTGATAGGCCTGTCCAAGGTCGTCGTGCCGCGCTGGTTCGCGCTTTGCACATGGCTGGGCGGGCTCGCGGCCTTGGCGTACGCCTACTGGCTGTTCATCCAATCGATGTTCGTGATCCGCGCCCTGTGCCCGTGGTGCCTGGGCCTGATGTTCGCCACGACGATCCAGTTCATGGCGCTGTCGCACGCTACGGTGAGCGTGCAGCGGATGCCGGCGAAATCCAACGGCCTGCGCAAGTACTACCGGCTGAATTTCGATCTGATGGTGGACGTGGTCTGGATCATTGCGCTGATCGTGCTGATTATCGTCGTGGATGGGCCGGCAATTTTCGCCTGATACGAAAACGAAGCTCTCAAAACTCGAAGATAGGGAACCGCCATTGTTGGAAAATGGCGGTTCCTTTTTTATATCTTCGAGTTTTGAGAGCCTCGATCGATCAGATCAACGTCACGTCCGCGACCAGAGTGGCCGAACCGGTGAGCGCGACGGTCTCATCGGTGACGTCCACCCGCACCGTGCCTCCCCGCACGGTGATGTCCCAGTGATCTACGCCGGTTTTGGCGCGCAGCGTGATCGCGGTGGCGCACAGACCGGTGCCGCAGGACAGCGTCTCGCCGCAACCGCGCTCATTGACGCGCATGGTCGCCTCTCCCGTCCCTGCGGCAGCGTCGATCTCGTCGACGCGCACGAACTCCGCGTTCTGGTCGGATTCCAGCACCGGTGAGACCTCCGGTTTGGTCACAAGATCCAGATCCTCGACCCTTGACAGCGTGGACATCGCGTCTTCGATCACGCAGACCACATGCGGATTGCCCATATCCACGAACGTGCCGCGGGCGGCTCCCGGCGTGCCGGGAATGGTCACCGTGAAGGCGTCAAGGTCGCCGCGCCGCCATGAGCCCATGTCCACGCGGAACACATCCCTGCCGTATGGCGCCACGTCGCCGAGCGGGCGCAGCGTCTTGACACCGGCGCGCGTTCCCAGGCGGAACGGCTCCCCCACCTGCGTCGACGCCACGCCGCACCGCTGGGCGAACAGCGTGATCGCCCTCGTGCCGTTGCCGCACATCTCTGCGAGCGATCCGTCGGCGTTGCGATAGTCCATGAACCACTCGGCGTCTCCGTCATCGCACGCCGCGACCTGCGCCTCGCTCAGATCGGCGACGTACTGCGGTTTTGTGAGCCTGAGCAGGCCGTCGGCGCCGATGCCGAAATGCCTGTCGCACAATTGCCGCACCTCATCGGCGGTCGGCTCGAAACGGCCGTCGGAATCCAGATACGCGATGAAATCATTGCCGGTCGCATGCGCCTTGGTGACGCTTTTCGGGATACTCATGACTGCCAGAGTACTCCCAGCCCGCGAATGGGCTGGCCGTCCGATGCGTTGCTGTACAGCCGATGCGTTGCTGCACGACTGCTGCGCTTGCGGCCGTGCGACGACATCGTGCGCTGCGGCCGCAAACGCATGCGCCGGATAACGGTGTGCGATAGTATGGGGGCGTTCGATGACACGGCCTCCCGGCAGGAAGGCTTGGCCGCTAGACGTTGGAAAGGCGATGGGACATGACTTCGACGGCACCGATCGGCGTATTCGATTCCGGCTTGGGCGGTATTTCGGTGGTGCGACAGATCGTGCAGGACATGCCTCACGAGCGGGTCCTGTATTTCGGGGATTCCGCGAACGCGCCATACGGCACGAAGACCCCGCAGGAGGTGCGTCGGTTGAGCTTCGACATCATGGAGAGGTTCATGAGTCAGGGGGTCAAGGCGGTGGTCATCGCCTGCAACACCGCCACGTCCGCGGCGGTGAACGCGTTGCGCGACCATTACGACATTCCGATCATCGGCATGGAGCCCGCGCTGAAGGTCGCCTGCGATCGGGGCGACACCGCCGCGGGAGACGGGACCGCGCCTGCACGGCACATGCCGCAGCACGTCATCGTCGCGGCCACGCCGCTGACGCTGCGCGAGCACAAGTTCGCCGCACTGATGGACCGTTTCAAGGCGAACAACATGATTTCGCCCCAGCCGTGCCCCGATCTGGTGGAAATCGTCGAAAGCGGAAGGCTTTGCGACCATGACCTGGTGATGCGCACCCTGCACCGGTATTTTGACGGCTATGACCTTCCGTCCATCGACTCGGTGGTGCTCGGCTGCACGCATTTCGTGTTCTACCGCGACTACTTCCGTGAGCTGCTGCCGTCGACGACCGCGATTATCGACGGCAATCGCGGAACGGTCCGGCATCTGGGCATGGTTCTGGAATCGTTGGGGAAGCTTGCTCCCGAGGAGATGGACGGCGGTGTCGAGATCGCGAATTCCGATAGCGGCGAACGCATCGCCGCGCTGTCACGAGAACTGCTGCACAGCTAGATCGGGCGACCCTGGCAGACACCGTGATTGTCCGCATAACGGGCGTACACTTGGACGACACTACGAAAGGGGACGACGATGACGGTGAAGGCGACGGACAACGGTCACAAGGCCACGGCCCACGCGGATACGGGCGCACGGGACGCGGGTGCAGCCGAGACGGTCGAATCGCAACGCACCGACACACAGCGCAGTGATGTATCCGCACAATCGAAACCCTCGTACAGGACGGCGCTGATCGATGTCGGCGGAGGCTTCCGCGCGATATTCGGAGCCGGCGTGATGGACCGCTGTCAGGAGGAAGGCATCACGTTCGACCACTGCTATGGCGTCTCCGCAGGCAGCGCCAACATGGTGTCGTTCCTCGCCGGCCAGCACGGCCGCAACCACAAGTTCTACACCGAATACGCCTTCCGCAAGGAATACGCCAGCTTCGACAGCTATGTCAAGCACCACAATTTCGCGAATCTGGATTACGTATACGGCACGCTGAGCAATCACGACGGCGAATATCCGGTGGATTATGAGGCGTTCGCGGCGAACCCCACCGGGTTCACGGTGATCGCGTGCAATGCGTTGGACGGTTCCGCGAAGTATTTCGACAAGTCCGACGTGCATTACGATGATTTCAACATCATGAAGGCTTCGTCGGCCGTGCCCGTGGCCTGCGAGCCGTATGTGATCGACGGCGTCCCGTATTTCGACGGTGGCATCGTCGATCCGGTCCCCGTGCAGAAGGCCATTGACGACGGATATGACCGCATCGTGCTGGTGCTGACAAGGCCGAAGGACGTGCTGCGCGAGCAGAAGCGCGACATCGCGCCGGCGCGAATCCTTCGGCATTCCTATCCGGCCGCCGCTGAGCGACTGCTGAACCGATACGCCACCTACAACGACGAGGTTGCCTTGGCCAAGGAGTACGGGCGCGACGGCCGCGTGCTCATCCTCGCGCCCGATGACCTGTGCGGGCTTTCGACGCTGAGCAAGTCCTTCGAGGGACTGGAACTCATGTACCGCAAAGGCTACGCCGCCGCCGGCGCGATCGCCAACTACCTGTCAAACTGAGGCGTGGCGCACACCCCCAATTATCGTGCCGGGTGGGGAAGGCCACTCCTCTCCCACCCGACGAAAGTCCCATTCCGACATGTTCGGATGGGACTTTCGCGGATAATGCCAGCGACTGGAATATCAGCCACTAGCTGCGGAGCCGTTAAGCGGGAAGCCCGGTGGACTTCCCATAGGCGACGCCGAGGCACGACAGTGCCGAGGAAACATGACGGTCTGCCGAAGGCAGTCCTTGGCTACTCCAGTTCCACCGCGCCGGTATAGAGCTGGTAGTACTCCCCACGTTGCGCGATGAGGTCGTCGTGCGAGCCGCGTTCGATGATGTTGCCGTGGTCAAGCACCATGATCACATCGGAGTTGCGCACGGTGGACAGGCGGTGGGCAATGACGAAGACCGTGCGGCCCTTCATCAGGTTGTCCATGCCGGCCTGCACGACCTCCTCGGTGCGGGTGTCGATCGACGACGTGGCCTCGTCGAGGATCAGCGCGGGCGGATCGGCCACGGCGGCGCGGGCGATGGAGATTAGCTGGCGCTGGCCCTGGGACAGGCCGGAGCCGTCGCCTTCGAGCACCGTCTGGTAGCCCTTGGGCAGCATGCGGATGAAGCCGTCCGCGTTCACCAGTCGCGCGGCCTCGATGCATTCCTCATCGGTGGCGTTCAGTCGGCCGTAGCGGATGTTGTCCATCACGGTGCCGGTGAACAGGTTCACGTCCTGCAGCACGATGCCCAGCGAGCGGCGCAGATCCGGCTTCTTGATGCCGGCCACGGAGATACCGTCGTAGAGGATCTGGCCCTGCTGGATGTCGTAGAACCGGTTGATGAGGTTGGTCACCGTGGTCTTGCCGGCACCGGTGGCACCGACGAGCGCGATCTTCTGACCGGGCTTGGCGAACCAGGTGATGTCGTGCAACACCGGCTTGTCGGGATTGTAGCCGAAGGTCACGTCGGTGAAGCGCACATCGCCGCGCAGCAACGTGTAGCGGCCGTCCGGCGAGGTAATCGCCTGCTCCTTGGCCTTGACGGCCACTTCGCGCGCGGATCCGTGCAGTTTCTCGGCGGCCTTGAGCGACCTCGTGCCGTCGTCGCCTTCCTCGCGCTTCCACGCCCAGTGGCCGGTCTCGTGGTCGACCTCCCGCATGGTACGGCCGTCCTCGCCGAGCTCGACGTTGACGAGCGTGACGGTGCCGTTGTCGGACTCCACGGGCTCGTCCATCAGCTTGAAGATTCGGGAGGCGCCGGCGAGCGCCATCATCACCATGGTCAGCTGCTGGGAGACCTGGCCGATCGGATTGATGAACGAACGGGAGAGGGTGAGCAGCGAGACGAGGGTGCCGAGGGTGAGCGGCTTGACGCCGGTCAGGCCGAGATCATTGACGCCGGCCAGCGAAACGGCTGCGCCGATGATGGCGAGCAGAATGTAGAGCAGGTATCCCATGTTGCCGACCACCGGCATGGTGACGTTGCCCCAGGTGTTCGCTTCGGCGGACGCCTCGAACAGCTCCTCGTTCTTCTCGTCGAAGGTCTTCTGCGTGGCGTCCTCGTGGTTGAAGACCTTGATGACCTTCTGGCCGTTGACGGACTCCTCCACGAAGGCGTTCACGTCGCCGATCCACACCTGCTGCTTGACGAAGTAGCGGCCGGAACGGCTCACGATCTTGCGCACGATGAAGTAGAGCAGCACGGTGAACACGATCACGAACGCGGTGAACGGAATCGAGAGCCACAGCATGGACAGCAGCGCCGCCAGCGCGGAGATGATCGAGGAGAACATCTGCGGGAACGACTGCGAGATCGCCTGACGCAGCGTATCGGTGTCGTTGGTGTAGTGGCTCATGATGTCGCCGTGCTCATGGCTGTCAAAGTAGCGGATCGGCAACTTCTGCTGGTGGGCGAACATGTCGTCGCGGATCTTCTTGAGCGTGCCCTGTTCGACGGTGACGATCAGCCACTGCCAGGCCCAGGACGCCACGATACCGGCCAAGTACAGGCAGCCCATAAGCGAGATGGCGCGCAGCAGCGGCGCCCAGTCGGGATTTGTCTCCCCCACCATCGGCAGGATGTACGTGTCGATGAGGGACTGGAGGAACAGCGCGGATCCGGCCTGCGCGGCGGCGCCGATCAGGATGCAGATCACGATGGCGACGACGCGCCACTTGTATTGGAAGATGTAGCTGAAGATGCGCTTGATGGTGCCAGGTTCGGCTTTGCCCATGCCGGGTTTGCGGTTCTTGAAGCTCTGGTCGTTGCTCATCGCGTCTCTCCTTCCTTGGTCTCGGTCTCAGATTGCGCCCCGGCCGGCTCCGCGGCGACCAGCTCCTCGGGTCGGGCCTGGTTCTTGGTCTGGGATTCGTAGATGGACCGGTATTCATCGCAGGTGGCGAGCAGCTCGTCGTGCGTGCCGGACGCCATGATGCGGCCGTTGTCCATGACGAGGATCATGTCGGATTCCTCGACGGAGGCGACACGCTGGGCGATGACGATCTTCGTGGTGTCGGGGATCTCGTTGTGGAACGCGTTGCGGATCAGCTTGTCGGTCTTGGTGTCGACGGCGCTGGTCGAATCGTCGAGGATGAGGATCTTCGGCTTCTTCAGCAGCGCGCGGGCGATGCACAGGCGCTGGCGCTGGCCGCCGGAGACGTTGGCGCCTCCCTGCTCGATGTAGGTGTCGTACTTGTCGGGGAATTCCTGCACGAATCCGTCAGCCTGCGCAAGCTGCGCGGCGTGGCGGACCTCCTCGTCGGTGGCGTTCGGGTTGCCCCACCTGAGATTCTCGGCGATGGTGCCGGAGAACAGCACGTTCTTCTGCAGTACCATGGACACCTGGTCGCGCAGGGCTTCCAGATCGTAGTCGCGCACGTCCACGCCGCCGACCTTGAGCGAGCCGGAGCTCACGTCGTACAGTCGCGGCACGAGCTGCACGAGGCTCGACTTGGCGGAACCGGTGCCGCCTACGATGCCGATGGTCATGCCGGAGCGGATCTTCAGGTTGATGTCGTCGAGTACGGGCTTTTCGGAGCTGTCGGAGTAGCGGAAGGTGACGTGGTCGAATTCGATGGACCCATCGGCCATGTCGGTCACCGGACTGGCCGGATCAGTCACGGTGCTTTCCTCCTGCAGCACCTGACAGATACGCTCGGCGGAGGCCTGGGAGATAATGACCATGATGAAGATCATCGACAGCATCATCATGGCCATGAGGATCTGCATGGCATAGGTGACCAGTGCGGTCAGGTCGCCGGTGGTCAGGCCCACGGCGGCGTTGTTGCCGGAGGCGACGATCTGCTGCGCGCCCATCCATGCGATGAGGATCATCGAGGCGTAGACGCACACCGTCATCAGCGGGCTGTTGAAGCTCATGATGCGCTCGGCCTTGGTGAAGTCCTTGAAGATGCGCTGGGAGATGCGGCCGAACTTGCCCACCTCGAAGGATTCGCGGTTGTAGGATTTCACCACGCGGATGCCCTGCAGGTTCTCGTCGACCACGTTGTTGAGCGCGTCGTAAGTGTGGAACACGCGCTCGAACACGGGGTGCACGAGCACGGCCAGACCGCACAGGCCGATCGCCAGGATCGGGACGCAGGCCAGGAACACCAGCGAGATGGACGGGGAGATGCGGAACGAGAAGATCCAGGCCACAATCACCATGATCGGGGCGCGCACGCCCAGACGGATAATCATCATGTAGGCGTTCTGCAGGTTCGTCACGTCGGTGGTCAGTCGGGTCACGATCGAGCCGGTGGAGAACCGGTCGATATTGGTGAAGCTGAAGCCCTGAACCTTCTTGAACTGGTCCTGGCGCAGGTTCTTGGCGAAGCCCGCGCCCGCGATGGCCGCGAACTTGCCGGACAGGAAGCCGGCACCCAGCGAGACCATCGCACAGATCAGCAGGATCACTCCGAACTTGATGGTAGACGGCATGCTGCCGCCGGTGATGCCCTCGTCGATCAGCGAGGCCATGATCGTCGGGATCAGGATTTCCAGGATGCCTTCGACCGCCACAAGCGCCGGGGCCAGCAGACTGGCCTTCTTGTACTCGCGGATCGACTTGCCCAGCGTGCGCAGGACATGTTTCGGCTTGTCCGGTTCCACGGCTTTGCGCGTTTGCGCAATCGCTTCTTCGGTGCTGCTCACTTGTTCTCCTCCTTCGTGTTGATGACCTCCGCTTCCGAGTATTCGGAAGCCGCCGTTGACGGCGTCTGGGAGGATGTCTGATGTTCAAATTCATGTTGTGCGCGCTCGATGTTGGCACGCATGCGCTCCACGTAGTCATGCAGCGCATCTTGCTCCGCTTGCGTGAAACCGTCGACCAGAAGACGCTCCACACGCTCCCCGTTCGCTTTGAGATCGGCGACGATGGCGTCGGCTTTATCCGTCAGCACAATGCGCTTACATCGTGCGTCGTGCGCCACGGATTCACGGGCAATCAGCCCTTTCTTCTCCATCAGCGCCAGCACGCGTGATGCCGTGGAACGGGTGATGCAGAATTTCTGCTCGATGGTGTGCTGATAGATCTCCCGATCCCGATTGCGCGCCAGGAACATGATGATATGCGCGTTGCCGCCGGTGGTCTCCTTGGCGGAGAGCGGCATGCTTTCGCCCAAATAACGGTCGACGGCCTTACTCACCGCCCGTATTTCAATGCTGAGAATACGTTGCTCCATACCCCTCCATACCATGTCTGTCGATGCGAAAATCGCATTCCGAACATTCAGGCAACATAACATAATAATGCATACCATATACAACAGTTGCATATACAACAATCGGCGTGTTGAACAATTGCTCCCATCCGTCGATACTCCCATTCCAGCGTCCGCAAATGGGACTTTCGCGGGAATATAGGGTAATCGACAGCGAGAGAGCGGCTAACAGGCATAGCAAAGGGGTCTCATGGCTGACCATGAGACCCCTGATTGCTTGTTACGGGCGGGTGCCCGTCATGCCGTTACCGGCGGCGGCGAACGACGTTCACCGTGACGAAGCCGGCGGCTGCGAGCAGCAGCATGGCAACGCCGATGACGGCGACGCTGGCGCCGGTCTTGGACAGACCGTTGCCCTTGTCGCCCTTGTCGTTGGGCTTGCCCGCGGAAGGCTTGTCGCCATCGTCGGGCTTGCCGGTGTCGCCGGCCTTGGCCAGCGCGGCAGTGGCGGACTTCAGCGTCGTGAGCGCGCCGGAGATCTGCGCCTCGGTGGCGTCCTTGTCCTCCAGCACGGCCTTGGCGTTATCGAGCGCCGCGGCGAACACCTTCCACGAGTCGGCGGTGTAGTCCTTCTCGTCAAGCTTCGACGCGGATTCGACCTCCTTGCGCAGGTCGGCCTTCGGATCGGTCGGTTCGGGCTTGGGCTCAGGCTCGGTCTTGGCGGCGACCTTGAACGTCACCGTCGCCGTATCCGTCGACTTGTCCGAATACGTCACCGTCACCGTGGCCGTCACCGTCTTGCCCGCCTGCGCGTCCGTCGGCGTGAACGACACCGTACCGTCCGCGGCGACCGTGAACCCGTCACCCGCGACCGCGAACGTCGTGCCCGCCGGGGCATCCGCGGCGGCGCCGCCCTTCGTGAACGACACCGCGGCGGTGGCCTTCTCGCCCACCTTCGCCGCAACCGAAGCCGGATACGCCGCAGCATACTGCTCCGACAGGCCAGGCTCGGGCGAAGGCTCATCGGCATCCGTGTAGGTGATGACCGGGCTGATGTGGATCGACGACTTGGAGGCGCCGGCCGCGGCATCCACCGAGAAGCGCAGCACATCGCCGACCGCGACCTTGACCGTGCCCTTGGCGGACGCCAGGCATTCGTTGAACCCGGTCGCCGTCGCGAAGGAATCGGTCATCGTCGCGGAGCAGATCACCTCGTCGTTCTTCAGCAGCTTCAGGACCACATCCTTGCCGTTGCTGTTCGACTGACGGATGTACGGCTCGACGTGCGCTCCGGTCACCTTGTCCAGCGTGACCTTCACGGAACCGGCCTTCGGCGCGGTCCAGGCCATCGCCGTCGCCGCGGAATCACCCGGATTGTCGGCGATCAGGCCGTGGATGGCGCTGCGGTCGGCCGGAAGGCTCTTGTTCTGATAGTCCACACCGACGCCGTAGTACTTGTCGTAGTACGTCTGCGGGTACACATCGGAACCGAAATCGGTAATCGTCTGCCATTTGCCGGACACCTGACGCTGCGACGTCCAGATCGGGCCCTGAGAGTCGGTCTTGAAGTCGTCGACCCAGTTCCAGGCGTTCTTCTGCACGACCGTGTAGTCGGCGGTGACGGTGGAGCCGTCGGCGTAGAAGCGCAGCACGTCGCCGGCCTTTACTGCCGCGGCGTCCTCCAGCTTGGTGCCGTCACGGTACACGGCCTTGAGGGCCGAATCCGGCGCGGCGGTCACCAGGGCCAGCAGATCGGCGACGGTGGTCGGGGTCTTCGAGGTGAACGGCACATAGATGACGTTCGCGCCGTCCGCGGTGCCGGTCTCCAGCTTGGAGGTGCCGAGCGCCGCCGGAGCGGTCACGGTGAACGTGGCCGTCGCCTCGATGGACTCGTTGGTGTCGGAGAAGGTGACCGTCACCGGCACGGTGATGGTGCCGGCCCGGGTGCTGGTCAGCGTGACCTCACCGGTGGCGGCGTTCACGGACGCACCGGCCGGGGCGCCCGCGCCGAGCGCGAACTTGGTGCCGGCGGGGATGGACGCCGCGGCGCTGTCCGCCTTGAGCGTGAACTTGGGCGTGCGCTTGAGCGCGACGCCCGCGCCGCCGGACACGGCCGGGTACAGCACGTTGTACTTCTGCGCGTTGGACTTCTCGACGTTGAAGGTGACGGTCGCCTCGTCGGTGGTGTCATCCGAGTAGGTGACGACCACGGTCGCGGTCTTGGTGGTGCCGTACGCATCGGCGCCGGGCGTGTAGGTGACCGCGCCGGTCGCGGCATCCACGGCCACACCGTCGACCGCGGTCTTCAGCGCGTAGGACTTGACGCCGGTCGGGGTGGCGGCGGCGCCGCCCTTCGTGAACTTCACCGTAGCGGTGGCCTTGGCGCCGACCTTGGCGCTCACCGCGTCGTAGGAGGCAGCGTACTGCGCCGTCTGGGACTCGACGGGTGCCACATCCTGATAGGTGACGACCGGCGAGACGTACAGGTCCGGAGCGGCCGCGCCACTGGCCGCGGTCGCCGCGATGCGAATCACGTCGCCGGCGTTCACCTGCACCGTGCCCTTATCCGATTTCAGGCAATTGACGAAGTCGTCGTTCTTGGTCTGCGCGGTGGAGATGTCTGCGGTGCACAGCGTCTCGCCGTTCTTGGTCAGTGCGAGCGTCACCGTGCCCGAAGCGTTGGCGTTGCGCCGCTGCGGCTCGTTGTCGCGGCCGAGTGTGACCTTCACGGTGCCGGCCTTCGGGGCCTTCCACACGATGGCGGCGCCGCCGGCCGCACCCGGGTCGTCGACCAACAGGCCCTGACGCCCGGGGCGGTCAGCTCCCACCGCCGGCAGGTCCGACAGGTTGCCGGTGAGTCCCGCGCCGTAGTACTCGTTGTACTTCGACATCGGGTACTCGGTGGAGAACGTCGTGATGTCCGTCCAGTCACCGTCGGCGCCATTCTGCTTCTGGGAGTTCCAGACCACGCCCGTGGCGGTCTTGAACCAGTCGACCCAGTTCCAGGCGTTCTTCTGAGCGATGGTGTATTCGATCGGCGTGTTTGAAGTGCCTTCGACCTCGAAGCGCAGCACGTCGTCGGACTGGATCGCCGCGTCGGCCGCCAGCTTGTTGCCGCCGCGGTACACGTTGGCGACTGATCCGTCACCGACCGTCAGGCCCGCGCGAAGCTGCTTGACTGTGGTCGGGTTCTTCGCGGTGAACGGCACGTAGACGACCTTGGAGCCGCCGACCGTGGCGGTCTCGTACGCGTTGACCTTGCCGGAGACGGAGAGCACGTTGCTTTCGACGGCACCCAGGTCCGGGGTTCCCTTGATGGTGTTGCCGAAGAAGTCGTTCGTGACCGCGTAGTCGTTCATGTCGGAGATGACCTTGCCGGCATTGATGGCCGGGGAGTTGTCAACGGGCTTGTATCCGTCGAACTCGCTGCCGGAACGGCCATAGACCGAACCGTTGGCCTTCGGCGCGCTCGGCGCGTGTCCGGCGTTGGCCAGCACGGTCGCCACATCGGCGACCTCGACGGCGTTGGAATCGGAGGCGGGCTTGTTCGCGTAATTGACGTACATGTTGTTGTCGTACGTCTGGCCGCCGTGCTGGTTGCCGCGGTTCCACGTCTCGGTCTTCTTGGTGTCGGTCGCGTTGATGAAGATGTTGTTCTCGAACTTCGCCTGGCTGTTGGATCGGTCGGTCAGCACCGCGCTGTCCTTACCGATGTAGACGGTGTTGTTGTAGATGTGGTTGCCCGGACCGTTGCTCGGCAGGTCGAACACGCCGCGGCGGTCGTTCTGCGAGATGTTGTAGCGGAACGTCGTGTTGATGGCGTACTGGTTGCAGATCATCAGCGAGGCGAACGAGTTGCCGTACGAGTAGTTGTACTGGTACAGCGTGCCGTCGCCGTAATCGGCGTCCCACGCCTGGCCGTCGCCGTTGCCGTGTTCGGAGTTGAGGTTGTTGTACATCTCGTTGTACTGGAAGATCGGGTCCTTGCAGCGCCAGGGCCAGATGCCCGCCGCGACCCAGCCGCCGTACCTGCCGCCGTGCTCGCGGTCATGCGGGTAGTCGATGTTGTTCATGTGCTTCGAGACGCTGTCGCCCACGTTGTACTGGATGACCGGACGGTCGCAGTACATGAGGGTGATGGCGTCGCCGCCCGCACCCTTGACGTAGTTGTTCTCGATGGTCACGTTGGTCTGGCCGTACTTGGCGATCAGGTCGTCGTCAATGCTGCCGTCGCCCCACGCCGCGTCGATGAAGTTGAGGTACGCGGTGTAGCCCACGGCGATGCCCCAGCGGTCCACGTCCTTGACGATGTTGTTCTTGATGGTGATGTGGTCGAAGCGCGAGATGTGGTTCTGCAGCCATGTCTTGTCCGCGGCGTTCTTGTTCTCGCGGGCGTAGTGAGCCATGAAGTAGATGCCGCCGTTGGCCATGTGCTTGTTGTAGATGTTGCCGTCCACGTCGTGGATGTTCAGGCCCTCAAGCGTGACATGGCTCATCGTTGTGCCGTTCTCCGCGATGCCGGCCACGCCGGTGCGGTCCATGCGGTCGGCCGAGCGGTCAAGCTTGGTGCCATCCGAATCGGCCGTGTCGGTCCACTTCCACGTGTCGATCGGGTCGTAGACGTCGGGGTCGTCATTGGTGATCTCCAGGTTCTTCACCGTGATGTACGACACGTCCTTGAGCAGGATGGCCGAGGAGACGGTGCCCTTGTTCTGGTGGTTGCCGACCGACGCACGGTAGTTCTGGTACCACCGGCTGCCCTTGACGCCGTTCGCCGCGATGACCGGCTTGGCGGAGGCGTCGCCGTAATCGGCGATGGTGATGGGCGCGTCGGCGGTTCCCGACGTGTCCTTGATGTGCAGATACTGGTCCTGGAACGTGGAGCCACGCTCCAGCAGCACGGAGTCGCCCGGCTTAAGGTCGGTCGCGATGGCGTTGACCTTGTCCAGCGTCTTCCAGGGATGGCCCTGATCGGTGCCGGCGTTGCCGTCATCGCCATGCGTCGATGACACGTAATATGTCGTTCCGGTCGACGCCGCCGCTGGCGTCGCATCGGCCGCGAGCGCCGAAGACGGCGCGATCAACGCGAACGCCGTCCCCATAGCGACCGCTGCTGCGATCATCCGTGATCCTACATGAGGTTTCATCGTTGTCCTTACTGTTATTGGAGAGTCTCCGTTCCCCTCCTCGTTGCGGGGGGACATGTCGGCGATCCGGTCATCCATGACGATGCCCCCTTCCGGGGTCATTCACAGACTCGCCACACCACCAATATGTAAAGAGACTTTACAAGTTCACAAGTATAGCGGTACCCATAGGCTACGGCAATGGGGCTATGGCGTATTCGGCATTTCGTTAACTGTCATAACGTCACCCTTGTACCCCCTGAACGGAACCCGGGAAATCAGTCGCAATGTCCAGCATTCGGACGCAAACCGGCTATCGATTCTTTGTATAACGGCACCGCTGTGGCCGATGGAATCTGCAGGTACGATATGCCCCATGACGACACCGAGAATCAGTTACGCGCATCTGCTCGCCAAGCCGAATCCCAAGCACATCGACAGTCTGCTGCGATTCTTCGAGGAAGGCCGTTCCAAACGCGGCACGGGCGGTTTCGGCGTGGAGATCGAACATCTTCCGGTGCACAACGGCGACGACACCGCCGTCAGCTACTACGAGGAGAACGGCGTCGAAACGCTGCTCAAGCGCATTGCGCCGTACTATGACAAGGAAAAGGAGTACTGGGAGAACGGCCATCTGGTCGGACTCGGGCGCGAAGGCATCGCCGTGTCGCTGGAGCCCGGCGGTCAGGTGGAGTGCTCGCTGGGCATCCTCAAGACGCCGCAGGAACTGCTGACGCTGTATCGTTCCTTCCGGCGTGACATCGATCCCGTGCTGGACGAGCTGGGCTTCCGTCTGGTCAATTACGGCTACCAGCCCAAGTCGGGCTTCGCCGACGTCAAGGTCAACCCGAAGGACCGTTACGACGCCATGACCCGCTACCTGGGGCGGGTAGGCCAGTTCGGCCCGTGCATGATGCGGTGCTCGGCCTCCACGCAGGTGAGCATCGACTACGTCGACGAGCAGGATTCCATCGACAAGTTGCGTCTGGGCACCATCATCGGGCCGATCCTCGCCTGGTACTTCCGCAATACGCCGTATTTCGAGGGCGCGCCGAACCCGTGGCCCCTGCTGCGCCAGCGCATGTGGGACTATCTCGACCCCCAGCGCACGAACGTGATTCCCGGACTGTTCGACAAGCGGTTCGGCTGGGAGGAGTACGCCATCGACGTGCTGTCCACGCCGCTGATGTTCGCCGATCTGACGCATACGCCGGAGGCCAGGGGCCTGAGCGGCAAGGAGCTGCATCACCCGGCGTTCTATGAGAACGCCGGAGAGGTGTATCCCGACCGCGAGCTCAACCCGTACGAGATCAACCACATCATCTCCACGCATTTCAACGACGTGCGTATGAAGAACTTCATCGAGCTGCGGCATTGGGATTCGCTGCCGATCGAGCGCGCCGAGCGGCTGACGGAGATCATCGCGTCCCTGTTCTACGTGCCGGAGAACAGGGAGCGGCTGGAAAGCTACTTCGAGGATATCCGCGAAGAGGACGTGTTCGAGGCGAAGGCGAACCTGCAGGCGCGCGGCGCGCAATCGGCGCCGTATGGCCAGCCGCTCGAATTCTGGAAGGAGTTCCTGGGATTGGAGGGCCTGTTGGCCGACGAGCCCGGCGATCCGAAGCATCCGGACGTATTCCAGGAATAACCGGAATCCAAGGCGACGACCGGCGGACATGATTGTGGGGGCGTTCCTGCGCAATGCGGGCGACACCCCGCAATCATGTCCGTCGCGTATCATGACGGCATGAAGCAGTCACGAAAATGCGGATCAGGCTCTCCCAGCAAGGCAACGGACGGGAGCGGCCGTGACGCCGCGAAGATGGGGACGAAAACCAATACGAGAACCCGCGCGATCATCGTCGTCGCGGCCGTCCTGCTGATTGCGGCCATCGTCGGCACCGTCTTTCTCGTCCGTTCGCTCACGGCGAGCCCCGACTCGTCAAAGACGGACGATGCGCAAGCCAACGCGACGCAGGCCTTCCCGAAATTCTCCTTCGGCGACACCACCATCACGCAGGCCGAATTCACCCAGGCGTGGTCGTCGCAGCGCACCGCCGCCGTCAGCTATTTCAAGCAGAAACACGACGTCAACCTCAACGCCCGGGACGCCGACTGGACCGCCTCATACGGCGGCGAGAAGCCGGTCGAATGGCTGACGAAACAGACTATCGACACGCTGCGCTTCCGTCACGCGGCGTACCTGATCGCAGTCTCGTACGGGCTGGTCGACGACGACTCGTACACCGGCATCGTCAAGCGCATGGAAACCCTCAACGCGAACAACCGGCAGAAACGTGAAGCGGGGCAGGTCATCTACGGACGCAGCGAATACGACATCGCCTCATACATCGACTACGAGATGACCGCGCTGAAGAACGACTACGTCGACGACGCCACGAAACCGGGCATGAACCCGAGCGAGACCGAGGTGCAGGAGTATTACGACGCGCACGACTGGACCGTGGACGGGGTCGAGGGCAAGGCGCCGCTCGCCGATGTGAAAGCCAATGTGAAGACGGCGCTGCGCACGGAACGCTACCGCGAGAGGGTTCAGAGCAAGGCCGACAAGATAGACGTGTCGACCCTGCCATGGAAGAGGCTGTACGCCTACGCGGCGACCCTGGTCGGCTGATCGCCGGACCAAGGCTGATCCGTCAGTCGGCCGCGGTCAGCTTCTGGTGGTTCTTCTTCGCCGCGGCGATCATCAGCTTGATGCGGTTGAGCTGATTGGCCTGTGAGGCGCCGGGATCATAGTCGATGGAGACGATGTTCGCGTCCGGGTGCAGACGGCGAATCTTGCCGAACATGCCGCGGCCGGTCACATGGTTGGGCAGGCAGGCGAACGGCTGGGCGCAGATCACATTCGGGCAGCCAGACTCGATGAGCTCCAGGATCTCGGCGGTCAGCAGCCACCCCTCGCCGGCCTGCACGCCCACCGAGGTCACCTCGGAGGCCTTCTTGACCAGCTCGGGCATCGGCAGGTCCTGGCTGAACTTGCCATGCGCCAGATCGATGGCCGCGCGCACCGGGTTGAGGTAACGGTCGAGACCCCAGCGCATGAGCGAGTACAGCTTCTTGTTGCCGCCCATGCCGAGGTTCTTCTCGTTCCAGTCGGTGATGTACGGACGCGTGGTCATGAACTCCATGATGCCGGGAACCACGGCCTCGCAATCCTGCGATTCGATGACGTCGACCACGTGGTTGTTCGCGTCGGGATGGTACTTGACGAGGATCTCGCCGACGACGCCGACGCGCACCTTGCGCGGGATGTCGCGCAGTGGCAGTGCGTCGAACGATTTGACGATCTCCTTGAGCAGCGTCTGGTACGGCAGGTAATGCTTGCCGATCTTCTTCTTCGCGGTATCGGAGAAGCCGTGGTGCTCGATGGTCTCGCGCACGATGGTGTCCCACATCTGGTACAGCTTGTCGGCGCTGCCCTTCTCGACCTCGTACGGGCGCACGCGCATCAGGCATTTGAGCAGCAGGTCGCCGACGACCAGCGCCTTGATGGCGCGGTGCAGCAGCGTGGGCGTGGCCTTGAAGCCCGGGTTGTCCTCGAAGCCCTGCGTGGACAGCGCGATGACCGGCACCTGCGGGTAGCCGGCGTCGATCAGCGCCTTGCGGATCAGGCCGAAGTAGTTCGTCGCGCGGCACATGCCGCCGGTCTGCGTGATGGCGAGCGCCACATGGTCGGGATCGTACTTGCCCTTGACGATGGCGTCGACGAGCTGGCCGATGACCATGATCGCCGGGTAGCAGGCGTCATTGTTGACGTACTTGAGGCCGAGTTCGACGTCCTCGCGGCTCGCGGTCTTGAGGATGTCGAACTTGTATCCGCCGGAGCGGATGACCGACTCGACCAGCGACATGTGGATCGGGCTCATCTGGGGGCCGACGATCGTGTAGTCCTTCTTCATTGACTTGCCGAACGGCACCTTGTTGGCGTACTTCGACATGGTCGCGGTGTTGTGGCCGGATTTCTTGGCGGCCTTCCTCGCGGACTTGCCGTTCGGCGAGGTGGCGGCGAGCCGCGACTCGGCCTGCGCCGCGCGGCGGGAGGCGTCCTTGACGGCCTTGGTGAGCTGCGGGTTGCTCTTCATCACCGTGTCGAGCATGACCTGACGGCCGGGCGTGGGCGCCTCGGATCCGGTCTTGCGGAAGCCCGTGGAATGCGGGGCCGGCTGCTCGGCGGCGTTCTTCTGCTTCTCCGCGGCCTCGACGGCGGCCTGCGCGGCGGCGAGCTGGTCCTGGGCGGCCTTGAGCTGCACCTCGGCGGCCGCGAGCTCCTCCTTGGCCTGACGCTGCGCCGCAAGCTCGGCCGCACTGGGGCCGACCGGCTGGTCCTGCTTGTTCGGCAGCACCTGCTGGCGGGATTGGGACTGGGCCTGTGCGGCCAGACGCCGCTTGTTGGCCTCGCGCTCCTCGACGGCGGCCTTGAGCGAACGCAGGCGGATCTTTGCCGCTCCGAGGTTGCTCACCTCATCGATCTTGAGCAGCGTGTACACGTCGGCCTTGTCGGCGAGGATCTCGGCCACCTGATCGGTGGTGATGGCGTCCAGGCCGCAGCCGAAGGAGTTGAGCTGCACGAGTTCGAGACCAGGGTAGGATGCCACGAAATGCGCCGCCGCGTAGAGCCGCGAATGGTAGGCCCACTGGTTGGTGACGCGCAGCGGCATGCGGGAGACGGTCACCTTGCGGTCGCCGACGTGGCGGAAGCCGTTCGCGTTCTTCTTGCGCGGGTCCTCCTCGCCTTCCGACAGGTAGTCGCTCAGATGCAGGTTCTCCCCCGGCTGCAGTTCGCAGATCGAATCCTCCGAGAGCACGACCATGCCGAGCGCGCAGATCGTCTCGGGGATGCCGTGGTTGACCTCGGGGTCGATGTGGTACGGGCGTCCGGCGAGCACGATGCCCCGGCAGTTGTGCTCCTTCATGTAGGCGAGCGCCTTGAAACCTTCCTCCTGCACGTCGTTCTTGAAGATCTTGTCCTCGGCGTACGCGGCCTTGACCGCGGTCTCGGCCTCCTCGCGGCTCACGTTCGCCCACGCGAACTCCTCGACGATGCGGTCGACCATGAGCTCGTGGTTGGCGAGGTTGAAGTACGGGTGCATGTAGCGGATGCCGTCCTCGCGCAGTTCGGGCATGTTCGCGCCGATCACCACCGGGTAGTTGGCCACGACCGGGCAGTTGTAGTGGTTGTCCGTGTTGGGCACGAGGTTGTCCTCGTAGCTCACACACGGGTAGAAGATGTTCTTGACGCCCTTGCCCAGCAGCCACTTGATGTGGCCGTGCACCAGCTTGGCCGGGTAGCAGATGTTCTCGGAGGCGATCGATTCGATGCCGGTCTCGAACAGCTCGTGCGAGCTGCGGCCGGAGACCATCACCTTGAAGCCGAGCGAGGTGAGCAGCGTGAACCAGAACGGGTAGTTCTCGTACATGTTGAGCACGCGAGGGATGCCGATCTCGCCGCGGGTGGCCTTCTTGTCGGTGAGCCTGCGGTAGGCGAAGCAGCGCTTGTACTTGTAGTCGTACAGGTTCGGCCTGTCGGAGCGTTTCTTCTTCGCGTCGCCGCCGCGCTCGCAGCGGTTGCCGGTAACGTAGCGCGAGCCGTCGGCGAACGTGGTGATGGTGAGCTTGCAGTGGTTCTGGCACAGCTTGCACACGTCACGCTCGGAGGTCATCGACATGTTGTCGAGGTCGTCGCCGGACAGGATGTTGGACGCCGTGTGGTGCACGCCGTCGATGACGACCTCGTGGTCTTGCTCCGCGCTGACATCGTCGCTGCCGGCCATATCGGCGGACTGGCCCTCGGAGACTTCGGCGTCGTGGTCGTGCGCGTCGTCGGCCACGTCCTCGTAATGCATGCGCGCGGTCAGGGCGGCGCCGAACGCGCCCATCAAACCGGCGATGTTCGGGCGGGTCACCTCGCGCTCGGTGAGCAGCTCGAAGGCGCGCAGCACGGCGTCATTGAGGAACGTGCCGCCCTGCACGACGACGGTGTCGCCGAGCTCACCGGAGTCACGCAGCTTGATGACCTTGTACAGCGCGTTGCGCACGACCGAATAGCACAGGCCGGCGGCGATGTTCTCCATCGACGCGCCTTCCTTCTGTGCCTGCTTGACGGACGAGTTCATGAACACCGTGCAGCGCGAGCCGAGGTCGACCGGATGGTCGGAGTTGAGGGCCGCCTGGGTGAACTCCTGGATGGTCAGACCCATCGACTGCGCGAAGGTCTGCAGGAACGAGCCGCAACCGGACGAGCACGCCTCGTTGACGGCGATCGAGTCGATGACGCCGTCGGTGATGGCCAGGTATTTCATGTCCTGGCCACCGATGTCGATGACAGCGGTGACGCCGGGGCTGACCATTTCGGCGCCGCGGTAGTGCGCCATGGTCTCGACCACGCCCTCGTCCAGGTGCAAGCCGGTGGTGATCAGTCCCTCGCCGTAGCCGGTCGCGCAGGATCGGGCGATCCACGCGCCTTCGGGCAGCTCGGACTGGATCTTCTTGACGATGTTGATGGCGGCGGTCAACGGGCTGCCTTCGTTGGTGGCGTAGCTGGACCATACGATCTCGCGGTCGTCGTTGACGAGCGTCGCCTTGATGGTGGTCGAACCCGCGTCGATACCGAGGAAGTGCGGGCCTTTCGCGCCTTCGAGCGTGCCGATGTGGATATGTTCGCGATGGTGGCGCTCGTTGAACGCCTCGCGCTCCTGGTCGGAGGAGAACAGCGGGGGCATGGTCGGCGTGTTCGCCGGCAGGTTCTTCAGGCCGTCGAGGGCGGCGATGATGTCGTCACAGGTGCGCGGCTCGAAATGCACGCCGTCGACGTCGATGCCGTCCGGCTCCCCAGCGATCAGCGCGGAGCCGTATGCGACGTACAGGTGGGCGTCGGTCGGCACGATGAACTCGTCGACCTTGCCGGCGAGCGCGCGGTGGAACGCCTCGCGCAGCTCGGACATGAAGAACAGCGGGCCGCCGAGGAAGATGACCGTACCGTGGATCGGGCGTCCGGAAGCCAGGCCGGCGATGGTCTGCGTGGCCACCGCGGTGAAGATCGACGCGGCCAGATCGGGCTTGGCGGCGCCGTCGTTGATCAGCGGCTGCAGGTCGGTCTTCGCGAACACGCCGCAACGCGACGCGATCGGGTACAGGGTCTTGTAGTCCTTGGCGTAATCGTTGAGGCCGGAGGCGTCGGTGTCGAGCAGCGTGGCCATCTGGTCGATGAATGCGCCGGTGCCGCCCGCGCACGAACCGTTCATGCGCTGTTCGGGAGTGGGCTTCAGGTACGTGATCTTGGCGTCCTCGCCGCCGAGCTCGATGATGACGTCGGCCTGCGGGTATTCCTCGTCGATCGCGCGGGTCTCGGCGATGACCTCCTGGATGAACGGCACGTGCAGGTTGTCGGCGAGCGTCAGGCCGCCGGAACCGGTGATGGCGAGACGAATGGGCTCGTCGCCGCGGCCGAGGTCGACGAGCGTCTGATGGATGTCCTTGAGCAGTCCAGCCACCGTGGCGCGGACGTTGGCGTGGTGACGTCGGTAGTCGGAGAACAGCACGTCATTGAGCGCATTGGTCTGATCGAGCACCACGGCCTTGACCGTGGTCGATCCGATATCCAGACCCACGCGCAACGGCTTACTATCGTGGCTTTCGGCCGCGGTATTCGCTGTATCCACCATCTGTTACCTCTGTCTTCGATTCGGGACTTCCCGCTACTTCCTTATGTAATGTAGTCCGAGACCCCTCCTAACGAGCCGTCGTATGGCGTGATTTCGCTAACAAACGCAAAACGGAAACTCGACGGTTTCCCCACGATTGCGGCGTTACCCCCCCATTATCGCGCATTCGGGGGGGGTGAGCCGAGCATGCCAGCAGGCTGGTGGTCTTATGGACTAGTGCTATTGACCACCCCCAGTCCCGCCCAAATCCCTGATATGACGGCCACGCCGGCGACGACGGCGGGTCATACCCCGGCCGCAGTATCCGAGACCTCCAGCGGACCGGGCACGCCGCTGCCCGCGAAAACGTCGACCACGCCGTCCCGCACGCCGCGCATATACAGAGTCGTCCGCCCCAATCCGGTGCCCAGCATGCGCGATCACCCTTCCCGGAAACAGAGCATCATCACATGGAACAGCGGACTCACGCGAGGCCAGATGAATGCGGGGAGAAGCAAGGCCATGCCGATGGCGGGCGAGACTGTCAGGATGGCCGCGATCAGGCCGACGGCATCGAATCCACTGGATGGATGGCAAGGCCGGCGGCGCCGTCACGACGCCTGTGCGCCCTCGCCGGCCTCGCGATCCTTGAGGTACATTTCGGGGATGTCGCGCTCCTGGTCGTGGAGCTTGACCCAGACGACAGGCCTGCCGGCGGCCAGCGAACGCGGCACGTCGAGGATGCGCTGGTTTCTGGATCCGCGGAACTGCAGGAGGGAGTCGTGCTGGTCCTTGAGGTAGCGGCCGTCGACGAGGATGTCGATGAGCTGCAACAGTTCGAGCTTGTCCGGCGTCTCACCGGGACGCATCAGCTCCTCCCACGTGTAGCCGGTCCAGCACCAGATGTCTTTGTCGTGGCCGAACTCGCCGCGGATGCGCCGGGCGAGCGGCAACAGGACGGGCGTATTCAGCATGGGTTCGCCGCCGAGGAACGTGATGCCCTGGATCCACGGCGCCTTGAGGTCGTCGACGATCTTGTCTTCGAGCTTCTGCGTGTATTCGTGGCCGGCCTGGAAATCCCAGATCGACGAGTTGAAGCATTCGACGCAGTGGAACGGGCAGCCGGAGACGTACAGCGAATTGCGTACGCCTTCGCCGTCGGTGACGATGAAGGTCTTGTAGTCGGCGATCATGCGCTTGGACATGCGCCGCCCGTCCCACTGGCCGGAACGGGGGTTGTTGGTCAGTGATGACGGCACTCCGGGTCCGCGGCCGGTCTCGCCGGCCGCGAAATCATGCAGCGTCGACTTCCTGTCCATCATCATCCTCCCTGTCCAACCGTAACGTTGCGCGCAACGAGCGAGGGTCGCCGGTATATGTTGTCTGACCGTAAGCTTGGCCGAACGGCCTTGAGTGTGTCAGACAACATATACCGGCGACCCTCGCGGACAGCACAACGCGCGGTACCGGCAGTTACTTGGCCTCTTCGAACCACTCGCGCTCGGAGCCGTCCGCCAGCGTCACGTGACCGGTCTCGCCGCTCATGTGCTTGACGCGGTGGGAGATCTCCTCGTGACGGCCATGCACCATCGGGCGCTGCACCGGGTTGCCGAGGTAGCCGCAGGTGCGCTTGGTGACGTTGCACTTGTCAGGGTCGCAGTTGCCGCACTCGGGGCACTTGAAGCCCTCGTCGGTCGGCTCGAAGTCGCCCTGGAAGCCGCACACGAAGCAGTGGTCGATCGGCGTGTTGGTGCCGAGGTAGCCGATGCCGATGTTGTAGGCGTAATCCCACACGGCCTCCAACGCCTTCGGGTTGTCCTGCAGGCACGGGTACTCGCAGTAGTTGATGAAGCCGCCGGACGCGAAGTACGGGAAGTCCTTCTCGTAGTTGAGCTTCTCCATCGGGGTGGGCTGCAGCCACACCGGGTAGTGGAAGGAGTTGGTGTAGAAGTCGTGGTCGGTGACGCCCTCGATGCGGCCGAACTTCTCGCGGTCCATGCGGTTGAAGCGGTCGGTGAGGGATTCGGCCGGTGTGGAGTACACGGAGTAATGGTAGCCTTCGGCCTTGCTCCACTGCTTGCACAGTTCGCTCATGCGCTTGACGATCGACAGCGCGAACTCCTTGCCCTGCGGGTCCCAGCCGTGGTCGCGGATCCAGTCCTTGCCGTAGAAGACGGCGGTGGCCTCGGCCAGGCCGATGTAGCCGAGCGACACGGTGGCGCGCTCGTTCTTGAACAGCGTGTCGACGTTGCCGCTCGCGCCGAGGCGGCCGAAGGCGCCGAAGCGGAACAGGGTGGGCGCGTTGACCGGGGTGGCCTGCTTGCAGCGCATGATGCGGAACTGCAGCGCCTGGTGGGCGACCTCCATGCGCTCGTTGAACAGCTTCCAGAAACGCTCCTTGCTGCCGTGGGATTCGATGGCGATGCGCGGCACGTTCACGGAAACGACGCCGAGGTTCATGCGGCCATCCTCCTCGTCCTTGCCGGTCTCGGGGTTGATCCAGCCCTGCAGGAAGGAGCGGCAGCCCATCGGCGCCTTGAAGGAGCCGGTGATCTTGACGATATTCTCGTAGAACACGACGTCCGGGTACATGCGCTTGGTGGCGCATTCCAGGGCGAGCTGCTTCAGGTCGTAGTTCGGGTCGCCGGGGTCGGCGTTCACGCCGTGGCGCACGGTGAACACGAGCTTCGGGAAGATTGCGGTGTGGTGATCCTTGCCGAGGCCGCGGATGCGGTTGAGCAGGATCGCGCGCTGCACCTCGCGGGCGAACCAGGCGGTGCCCAGGCCGAAGCCGACGGTGACGAACGGGGTCTGGCCGTTGGAGACGCGGTTGGAGTTGATCTGGTACTCCATCGTTTGCATGGCGTCGTAGATGGACTTGCGCGTGCGGACCTTGGCGAGGATCTCACGCTCCTGCTCCAGCTCGTCGACGTCGGTGTGGAACGGCGTGTCCATGGGCAGCGGCTCGCGGGAGCCGAAGTGCAGCTTGGCGGGCTCGTTGGCCTTGGCGTTCTCGACCTGACGACGGGCGAACTCCACCGGCATGCCGTCGGGGATGGTCTCGCGGGCCTCTTCGAGGAACTTCTCGTAGTCCTTCTTCGCGTAGGCGGCGAGGTGCTCGTCGGCACGGTTGGCGGTCTGGCCGCCGTACTGGCTGGAGGCCACGTCCTTCATGATCTGGGTGATCTGCGTGGCGGCGATGGCGATGGACTTCGGGGAGGCCATCGGCGCGTTGCCGAGCGTGAAGCCGTTGGCGAGCATGTCCCAGAAGTTGGGCAGCGAGCAGTTGGACTGCGCGGTGAACGGCGAGTAGTCGGCGTCGTGGAAGTGGATGTCGCCCTTCATGTGCGCGTTCGCGACGGCCGGGGGCAGCATGTTGAACGCGGCGGCCTTGGAGACGGCGCCGGCGAGCAGGTCGCGCTGAGTGGCGTAGACGTTGGCATCCTTGTTCGCGTTCTCGTGGATCAGCGTCGGATCCTGGTTGATGAAGCGGGAGACGGCCTCGTTGACGTCCGTGGCCTTGGCGCGCTGGATGTCCTTGTCGAGACGGTAGTTGGTGTAGGCGCGGGCCACGTCGTACAGGTGGGCGTCGATCAGGGCGTGCTCGACGAGGTTCTGGATGTCCTCGATCTTGGCGGGGCCGTTGTAGCGCTCCGTGATCTCGCCTTCGATCTGGTCGGCGAAGCCGCGGATCAGCTTCTCCTCCTCCGGGCCGACCTGCTTGTCAAGGTCGGCGAAGGCGGACTTCACGGCGCTGATGATGTTTATCGGGTCGAAGTCGACGACGCGACCGTCACGCTTCTCCACCAGCACCTTGGAGGAGGTGGCGGTACTGGCGTTCATCAGCAGAGCATCCATGTCCTAATCCCTGTCCTTTCGTGATTCCCGGCATGTCTTGCGGCGGTCGCCGAGCCGAAATCACACGTGTGTAAGTTGTTTGTTCTCTGATGACTATACGACATGCCACCCCTAGATATAGTGGGGAAACGCCGAAAACAATCCTAGATATGCACATTTCGGCGAAATAGAGCCGAAAAGAACATCCGTGTGATTTACTTCACGGTATGTCGTCAGCGTGTCGCGGCGAGACCATCACCGAAAAGCCGGCCAACAATGATACCGTCCGACGGCGACGCTCTCGCAGGCAGAAAAACTTGTCCTTTCTGTACGTAAACCTTGAAGACATGAATCAGGAACAGGACCTTGCAATCGCGATGCAGCGGCCATCGGAGGGCGGCGGGGAGCGCATCCCCAAGCCCTTCGACCAACTGCCGCGCCTGGCAGCCGAGACCACCGCGGACAACCCCTGGCCAGTCAGCGTACTGAGCCAGAAATTCCATACCGCGGTGGAGCGCTGGCCCGCCGCGTGGATCGCCGGGCAGATCACGGAGATCAACACGCGCCGCGCCGGCTCGGCGTATCTTACGGTGCGCGATGACGTGGAGGACATCGCCATATCCGTGTCCGGCTGGCGGGCGTTCGCCTCGAAGGCCGCCTCATTCAAGCAGGGCGACCGCGTGGTCGTGCATGGCAAGGCCGACATCTGGGTCAAGCAGACGCGGTTGAGCTTCATCGGCGACGACATCCGCAAGATCGGCTCCGGCGGCGGACTGAAGGAGCAGATCGACCAGTTGCGCATGAAGCTCAAGGGCGAGGGCCTGTTCGACGCGGACCGCAAGCTGCCGCTGCCGGAATTCCCCTCCTGCATCGGACTGATATGCGCCCCGCACGCACGGGCCGAAGGCGATGTCATCACCAACGTGCGGCTGCGCTGGCCGACGGTGCGGTTCAACATCGTCCATGCCTTCGTACAAGGGCCGCAGTGCCCGCAATCCATCGTCGAGGCGATTCACCGGCTAGACGCCGACCCGGACGTCGACGTGATCATCGTGGCGCGAGGCGGCGGCTCGTTCGAGGACCTCATCGGATTCTCGGACGAGACGGTGGTGCGCGCCACGGCGGGATGCGAGACGCCGATCGTCTCCGCCATCGGGCATGAGGACGACTGGACGCTGATCGACCTGGCGGCGGACCTGCGGGCCTCGACGCCGACCGACGCGGCGAAGAAGGTCGTGCCCGACGTGCACGAGCAGTGGCAGCTGATCGGCAATGCCATCGACCGCATGCGCATGCGCATCGACGCGCGCGTCGGCAACGAGATACGGCTGGTCGAAGGGTACGCGAACCGGCCCAGCCTGACACAGCCGCTGACCATGCTGGAGCCGTACCAACGGTTCGTCGACGACGCGCGCCGCCGCATGGACATCGGCCTGACGCGCATCGTGGACGACGCCAGCCTGACCGTGGAGAAGCTGCATGCCAGCCTGACCGCGCTCAGCCCGCAATCCACGCTCGACCGCGGATACGCCGTCGTCCAGAACGCCGACGGGCACGTCATCGACGACGCCGGAAAGGTGGGCGCGGGAGACCATCTCACGCTGACGCTGCGCAAGGGGGTCATCACCGCCACCGCCCAGTAGCGGAGTGCCGCACGGCAGCAGAGTACGGGGCAGATATCAGCCGCATAACCATATATATATATATGACCGTTATCCAATCGAATACGACACGCATACACGACAGAAGGAGACCATCATGACCAGCAAGAACGCATCGGCGGCGAGCGAGCCGGCGACCAGCCTGACCGACAAGGAGCGCGAGGCCATCGCGCAGATGCCGTACGAGGAGGCCCGCGACAAGCTCATCCAGGCCGTGCAGGCGCTGGAGGCCGGCGGATTGAACCTCGACCAGTCCATGCGCCAGTGGGAGATCGGCGAAGCGCTTGCCAAGCGTGCGCAGAGCCTGCTGAACGAGGTCAAGGCCAAGCTCGACGCCGCCCAGGCCGAGCAGGCCAACAGCGCCGACACCGCCGGCACCCAGTCCAACCTGGACTGACGGGGCACCCTACGCGGGACGTTGCGTCCATAAGCGCGCGCCACGGCGAAGTCCGCGCGAACTTATGGACGGAAAACACGAGGTTTGCGCCCATATGTGCGCGCAGCCGTCGTTTGGGCGAGCACTTATGGACGCAACGATGGCGTGCCGAGACCATCTATGTCCCCATATGCGTGGTGACGCACCGCCGTAGTGCCACGCACCGTAGTCGCACTACGCGGCATCCGTCATCGCCCGACGCCTACCACAACATGACAACGTCGCCGTAAGGTACCGCCCCGATCAGCCGGCCGTCACCGCCGTCACTGCACGACGATGGTGGCGAGCAGCGCGGCGTGATCCGAGCCGGCGACCGACTTGACCTGCATCTGACCGGCGATGATGTCCTTGTCCAGCACGATATGGTCGATGCCGGCGAACCGCGGCAGCGGCAGCTTGTTGGACGGCCAGGTGAACGTGAACCCGTGCCCCGACTGCCGTGCGGCGTCCGAGAACCGGTTCCCCAGGATGTTGCGGAACGGCGTGTGGTCGGTCGTGGCGTTGAAATCGCCCATGAACACGTAGCGCGAACCTTCGCGCGAGCGCATGGATGCCAGCTCGTCCAACGAGCGCTTCCACCGGCTCCAGTAGCCGGGAATCGGCGCGGTGGTATGCACGGAGACGAATCGCAGCTGGGCCTTGCCGCCGCCGAACGTCACGGTGCCGCCCGGCATGAACGACGCGCTCGACCCGACCTCGTCATCGACCGGACGCCTGAGCTCGGTCGCGGACCAGATGCCGTTGCCGTAGACACCGTCCGACGACGAAACCTGCGAATACGGCAGATAGCTGTGGATGCCCGCCTCGTCGAGCTTCTTGACGAAATCGTTCGTCGTCTCCTGCAACGCGAGCACTTCGACGCGCTGATCCCGCACGATGTCGACGATGGCCTTCGCGTCCGCATGGCCTTTGTAGACGTTGAAGGTCATCACGCGGGCGATCATGTCGCCGGTGTCCGCCCGGGTCGATGCCATGGCCGCGTCGACGGCCGCCGGCAGCTTCGTGGACGCGCTGAAGAACGGCCACTGCCACCACACCTGGAGGCCGATGCAGGCGAGCGCCATCAGCATGGCGATCCAGCGGCGCGAGATGACCGACAGTATCAGCGCGAGCACGGCGAGAATCACGAACCACGGCGTCGCGGATACGATCACGGGGATGTACGGCAGCGCCTGCAGGTCCTCGGGGAGCATGCGCAGGACGCTGCACGCCAATGCGAGAGCGGCGAATATGACCGACAAGACGCCAAGGAGACGGTGGCGTCGGCCGCGTGGGGCGCTTGTTTTCGCGGCGGGCCTTTTCGCAGTGCCGGACGACGCGCCGGACCGCCGAGCCGCTGAGCCGTAGGCGTTCCGTGATGATCCTCGCGCGTTTGCCATTCGCCACTCCCCTGTCGTCCGTCAACCGGTACGCAACGACATGTATTCTTCCAGCCGTCGCGCATACAAGCTCATACGATAACGCCCCGGAACCGCGGACGCCATCGTTCCCGAGAATCATTCCCCATTCCGGCACGTATGCGCGGCGGCCTGCGGGCTTCACACTGCGCACGATACGCGCATATCCGCCCGACATGTATAATGGTCATTCGTTGCCCCGGTAGCTCAGGGGATAGAGCACCGCTCTCCTAAAGCGGGTGTCGTGCGTTCGAATCGCATCCGGGGCACCCATTCGACTGGAAGACCCGAGCAGAACGAGCGGAACCGTGCCCGCTGATATCAACGGGCACGGTTTACCGAATCATTCGGTCATCCTTGAATAACTATCGAGTCTATCGCCCGGATCCCAATCCCCGCGCATCCATACCATACGAGATATTTCGGGAATATACCGTCACTGTGCGAGGGTACCGTCACTGTGTGAGGGTACCGTCACTCTGTGTGTGCACGCGCACAGTGTCGGTTGTTGAAATCCCTTATTTTCCAATGGTTTTGAAGGGTGCCGTCACTCTGCGAGTTTTGAGAGCGCCATTTTTCGACATCGTCGTCACAGGCCTTCCAGCGACGCCCGATAGCATGCGTGCAGAACAGTGACCGACCGGCATCATGCATGACATCCCCGTGCGCGTCACCTCCAGCACCGCCGCCGACAGGACGGGCCAAGGCGGCATGAGGAGGGCGGATTCTAGTGGTGGTTGCAACACCTGGTGTTTTTGGTGTTGCAACCACC